>Ga0075434_100007551_pt1 | contig 10074 bp, 8 predicted proteins | sample RhiMethybrSRZTD3_FD_75298 | JGI IMG/M metagenome (GOLD analysis project Ga0075434, IMG submission 75298) | Populus rhizosphere microbial communities from Tennessee, USA - Rhizosphere MetaG P. TD hybrid SRZTD3 | ecosystem: Host-associated > Plants > Roots > Rhizosphere > Soil | place: USA...
ATCATGGTGGTGCCGTTCATCACCGCCGTGAGCCGCGAAGTGCTGCTCGCCGTGCCCAACAGCCAGCGTGAAGCCGCCCTCGCGCTCGGCGCCACGCGCTGGGAGACGACGCGACTGGCCGTGCTGAGCTACGGACGCTCGGGCTTGATCGGGGCCGGCCTGCTCGGCCTCGGCCGCGCGCTCGGCGAGACGATGGCCGTCACCATGGTGATCGGCAACCGGCCGGAGATCGCGCTGTCGCTGTTCGCGCCGGGTTACACGATGGCGAGTGTCATCGCCAACGAGTTCACCGAGGCCACCTCCGATCTGTACCTTGCCGCGCTGATCGAGGTGGGGCTGCTGCTGTTCGTCGTCACGATCGCGGTGAACGGCCTCGCCCGCCTGCTGGTGTGGTCGATCGGCGGCGCCGTGAAGGTGGCGCGCGAGTGACGGCCCGCGGCCGGCGGGTGGTGAACCACGTGATGGGCGGGCTCACCGCGCTGGCGGCGGGCCTCGCCATCCTGCCCCTCGTGCTGATCTTCGCGTTCCTCCTCTTCCAGGGCGCCTCGGCAGTCAACGTCGAATTCTTCACCCATCTGCCGAAGCCGGTAGGCGAGGAGGGCGGCGGGATGGCCAACGCCATCGTGGGCAGCCTGATCCTCGTCGGGCTGGCCGCGGGCCTCGGGCTGCCGCTGGGTATCCTCGGTGGCGTCTATCTCGCCGAGTCGCGCGACCGGCGGCTGCCGTGGATCGTGCGCTTCCTGGCCGACGTGCTCAGCGGCGTACCGTCGATCGTCATCGGCATCTTCGCCTATGCGCTCGTCGTGCTGCCCATGCGCCGGTTCTCGGCGCTGGCCGGCGCCGTCGCGCTGGCGGTCATCATGCTGCCGATCGTCGTGCGGACCAGCGAGGAGCTGGTACGGCTGGTGCCCTCGTCGCTGCGCGAGGCCGCGCTGGCGCTGGGAATCCCGGAGTGGAAGGTCGTGCTTCGGGTCGTGCTGCCCACCGCGCGGGCCGGCATCATCACCGGCGTCATGGTGGCCATCGCCCGCGTCGCCGGCGAGACGGCGCCGCTACTCTTCACGGCGTTCGGCAACCGCTTCTGGCACCAGGGCCTCGATCAGCCCATCGCCGCGCTGCCGCTGCAGATCTTCGCGTACGCGATCGCGCCCTACGACGACTGGCACCGCCAGGCGTGGGCCGGCGCGCTCGTCCTCATCGGGATGGTCTTCGTCGTCAGCCTGGCGGCGCGCGTGGCCACGCGCGGCCGATTCAGCGGAGTGAGGTGAGGAGATGGTGGACGGGATCCATGTGACCGGCGTCAACGCGTGGTTCGGGAGCCTGCACGTGCTGCGCGGGATCGATCTCGCGATGGCGCCCAAGGCGGTGACCGCCATCATCGGGCCGTCGGGTTGCGGCAAGTCCACGTTCATCCGGTGTCTCAACCGCATGCACGAGGTGGTGCCCGGTGCGCGCGTGAGCGGCACGGTGCTGGTCGAGGGCGAGGACGTCTATGCCCCCGGCGTCGATCCCGTGCAGGTGCGCCGGCGGATCGGCATGGTTTTCCAGCGGCCCAACCCGTTTCCGACGATGTCCGTGTTCGACAACGTCGCCGCCGGCCTGCGGCTGGCCGGCGTCCGCCGGCGGGTCGACCTGCAGGAAGCCGTGGAGCGCGCGCTGCGGCAGGCCGCGCTCTGGGACGAAGTCAAGGAGGCGCTGGTCAAGCCCGGCACGAGTCTCTCGGGCGGCCAGCAGCAGCGCCTCTGCATCGCGCGCGCGCTGGCCGTGGATCCCGCGGTGCTCCTGATGGACGAGCCGTGCTCCGCGCTCGACCCGATTGCCACCGCGCGCATCGAGGAGCTGCTCCTCGAGCTGCGCGGCGCGCTCACCATCGTCATCGTCACGCACAACATGCAGCAAGCGGCGCGCGTCTCGGAGGCCACGGGCTTCTTCCTGATGGGGGAGATGGTCGAGTTCGGTATCACGCGCGAGCTCTTCACCAATCCACGGGACAAGCGCACCGAGGACTACATCACCGGCCGGTTTGGTTGAGGCGGGCCATGCAACGACATTTCCACGAAGAGCTGGAAGCACTCAAGCAGACCCTGCTCGCCATGGGCGGGCTGGTCGAGGACCAGATCCGCCGCGTCATGCGCGCGCTCCTCGAGCGCGACGGCGTTCTCGCCCAGGAGGTCATCGACCGCGACGCGCGGGTGAACGCCTACGACATCGAGGTCGACGAGAAGTGCGTGGAGCTCCTGGCGCTCCACCAGCCGGCCGCCGGCGATCTGCGCTTCATCACGACCGCGATGAAAATCGTCACCGACCTCGAGCGGATCGGCGACCAGGCGGTCAACATCGCGCAGCGCTCCCTCGAGCTGAACCTGGAGCCGCAGCTCAAGCCTTACATCGATCTGCCCGTCATGGCCGACCGGGCGCAGCGCATGGTCAAGGAGAGCCTCGACGCCTTCGTGGCCCGCGACACCGCCCTGGCCCGCCAGGTCTGCAGCGAGGACGCCGCGGTGGACGCCCTCAAGGAGCAGATCTTTCGCGAGCTGCTCACGTTCATGATGGCGGACCCGCGTACCATCCCGCGCGCCATCCGCCTGATCCTCATCTCACGGTTCCTGGAGCGCGTGGCCGACCATGCGACGAACATCGCCGAGATGGTGATCTACATGGTCGACTCCAAGATGGTGCGCCACACGCTGGCCTGAGCCGGCGTCGACGCCCTGCGAAGGAGCGTCTGATCCGATAAGGTAGACGGGCGTGCGCACGGCCTATCTCGTCCTCCTCGTCACCAACCTCGTCTACGCGACCTCCTACGTGGCCACGCGTATCGTGCTCGACGACGTGCCGCCGGCGCTGCTCGCGCTGATCCGGTTGGTGATCGGCGCCGCCATCCTGGTGCCGCTGAGTCGCGCGCGAGTGCGGGCGGCCTCGCCGCGAGGCGCGGAAGCCTGGCGCATCGTCTGGATGGGGGTCTTCGGCTTTGCGGGTGCGTTTGCCTTCGCCCACTGGGGCATCGCGCAGTCGACCGCGACGAACGCGTCGTTGCTGATCATCGTCGAGCCGCTGGCCATCATGCTGCTGGGCCCCGCGGTGCTGGGTGAGCGCCTGACCCGCCGGGAGAAGCTGGGCGCCGGCGTCGCGCTGCTCGGCACGATCGTCGTCGTGGTCAACGGGATCCCCGGCGTGACCCTTGCGCTGGTCCCGCACTGGCGGGGCGATCTGCTGCTCGTGCTCTCGGGGCTCGGCTACGCCTCGTACTCGCTGATCGGCCGCGACGTGCTCCAGCGCCGGGACCCGCTGGACGTGACCGCGCGCTCCATCATATGGGGCGGCGTGGCCATGGTGCCGCCGGCCGTGCTGGAGTGGCAGGGCGGCGCCCGTCCTGCGCTGACGGCGGCCGGGGCCGGCGGCACCCTCTATCTCGCCGTCGTCATCACCGCACTCGGCTATCTGGCCTGGAACTGGGCGCTCGCCCAGGTGGAGGCCTCGCGTGCGGCCGTGTTCCTGACCGTGCAGCCGATCGCCGGAGCCCTGCTGGGGGTGGCGTTCTTACGCGAGCCGGTCACGGTGTTCACGCTGACGGGCGGTGCGCTCATCGTCCTCGGCCTTTGGTTGACGGCCCGCGGGCAGGGGTGACGGTATACTGCAAGCGTGGCCGACAGAAGTCGCTATCAGCTGCAGAACGAGGCCGCCAACCGCCTGATCGCCGAGCTGGTCGAGATCGCCGGCATCCCTCCGGACCGCCGGGGCTACTTCCAGCACCTGCTGACCACCGTGCTGAAGATGCACGAGGACGGCACGCCGACCGGCGACGTCAAGGTCACGAACACGGCGCTCAAGGAGCTGCGCTACGCCTACAAGGTGTTCGCGCCCTACCGCAACGTGCACAAGGTGACCGTGTTCGGCTCGGCCCGCACGCCCGTGACCGAGGACGCCGCCGTGGCCGCGCGCGAGTTCGGCGCGCGCATGGTGGAGAACGGCTGGATGGTGGTCACCGGCGCCGGCGCCGGCATCATGGGCGCCGCCCAGGAGGGCGCGGGCGGCGAGCAGAGCTTCGGCCTGAACATCCGGCTGCCCTTCGAGCAGGAAGCCAATCCGTGGATCGCGTCCGATCCCAAGCTCATCACGTTCAAGTACTTCTTCACGCGCAAGCTGTTCCTGGTCAAGGAGGCGAGCGCGGTGGCGCTGTACCCCGGGGGCTTCGGCACCATGGACGAGTGCTTCGAGCTGCTCACGCTGATGCAGACCGGGAAAACGGGGATCGTGCCGGTCGTGCTGGTGGAGTCGGGCCCCAAGCCGTACTGGCGCATCTGGGATCGCTTCGTGCAGGGCACGCTCATCGACCGGCGGCTCATCGACGCCCAGGACGTCGCCTTCTACCGGATCGTCGATCGCGTGGAGGAAGCGGTCGCTGAGGTCACCGGCTTCTATCGCGTCTACCACTCGTCGCGCATCGTCGGGGACAACCTGGTCTTCCGGCTGCAGCGTGCGCTGAGCGACGCGGGGCTCGAGCAGATCCAGCGCGAGTTCGAGGACCTTCTCAAGGGGCCCGTGGTGCAGGCGCCGGGACCGGTGCCGCAGGAGCTCAACGAGTTTCCCGAGCGCCCGCGGCTCATCGTGCCGTTCAACCGCTCGTCCTACTCGCGCCTGCGCCGCTTCATCGACCGGCTGAACACGCTCGACTAGCTACTCCGGCTCGGGGCGCTCCTGCAGGGTCTGGCACTCCACGCACACCCACGTGCGCATCACGGTCTTGGTACGGTCGTCACGCCGCAGCGTCCAGGGGATGAAGGCCGCCTTGCTGCAGCGCGGGCAGCGCTCGGGCCGGGCGTCGGCCGGCAATCTCGACGGCAACCACGGAACCTTGGCTGTCATGCCGAGGATGGTAGCACTCGGAGCTTGTGAAATTCGATCGTAGATCACGGCGGCCGCGTACGTGACAATGCGCGGCCCGCCGCGCCCGGCGGGTACAATACCGGCATGCGACGCTTCCGGGTGGGCCTGGCCCAGATCAATCCCACGGTGGGCGATCTCGAGGCCAACGTGGGCAAGATAGGGGCCGGGCTCGAGCGAGCCCGTGCGCTCGGCTGCTCGCTGGTGGCGTTTCCCGAGCTGGCCATCACCGGCTACCCGCCGGAGGACCTGCTCTTCAAGTCCGCCTTCATCGAGGCCAACCTGCGCGCGCTCCAGGACGTGACCCGGCTCACGCAGGGACTGACGGCGATCGTGGGGTTCGTGGACAAGCGCGACGACATCTTCAACGCGGCGGCGGTGCTCCACGACGGCGCGGTGGCCGGCATCTATCACAAGCAGTACCTGCCGAACTACGGCGTCTTCGACGAGGACCGCTATTTCCAGGCGGGCTCCGAGGCGCCCGTGTTCACGGTGGGCGAGACGACGTTCGCCGTGAACGTGTGCGAGGACATCTGGTACCCGACGGGGCCGACCACGCGCCAGGCGCTGGCCGGCGCCGAGCTGGTGGTGTCCATCAATGCCTCGCCCTACCACGCCGGCAAGGGCCACCAGCGCGAGCGGCTCATCGCCACGCGCGCGGCCGACGACCTGGTGTGCCTGGCGTTCGTCAACACCGTCGGTGGCCAGGACGAGCTGGTCTTCGACGGCGCCAGCCTCATCGTGAACGAGCGCGGCGAGATCGTGGCGCGGGGCCAGCAGTTCAAGGAGGACTTCGTCGCCGCCGACCTCGACCTCGATGCCGTCTTCCACGCACGCGTGCGCGACTCGCGCCGGCGCAAGGAGAAGCGCGGCAAGGAGGACGCGCCGCGATTCGCACTGGGCGCGCTGACGGAGCCCGCGGCACCGCCGCTGCCCGAGCTGCGCGTGACCCCGCTGCCGCCGGTGGCCGAGGTGTACGAGGCGCTCGTGCTGGGGACGCGCGACTACGTGCGCAAGATCGGCTTCAAGCACGTCGTGATCGGCCTCTCGGGCGGGATCGACTCCGCCCTGGTGGCGGCCATCGCGGTGGAGGCGCTCGGCAAGGAGAACGTGACCGGCGTGACGATGCCGTCGCCGTACTCCTCGAGCGGCACGCGCGGCGACGCCGAGCGGCTGGCCCGGAACCTCGACATCGACTTCCAGACGCTGCCGATCACGCCGACCTTCGAGACGTTCAAGAAGACGCTCGCGCCGGCCTTCAAGGGGCGCAAGGAAGACGTCGCCGAGGAGAACATCCAGGCCCGCATCCGCGGGACGCTGCTGATGGCGCTCTCCAACAAGTTCGGCTGGCTGGTGCTGACGACCGGCAACAAGAGCGAGATCGCCGTCGGCTACTCCACGCTCTACGGCGACATGGCCGGCGGCTTCGCGGTGATCAAGGACGTCCCCAAGACGCTCGTGTACGAGGTGAGCCGTTACGTCAACGAGCGTGCGGGCCGCGAGCTGATCCCGATCAGCATCTTCGAGCGCGCGCCCTCCGCCGAGCTGCGCCCCGACCAGACGGACCAGGACACGCTGCCGCCCTATCCCGAGCTCGACGCCATCCTCCAGGCCTACGTCGAGGAGGACCGCGGCGTCGCCGAGCTGGTCGCCCTGGGCTTCAAGGAGGACACGGTCCGCCGGGTCATCCGCATGGTGGACAGCAACGAGTACAAGCGCCGCCAGGGCCCCATCGGCGTGAAGATCACCCCGCGCGCCTTCGGCCGCGACTGGCGGCTGCCGATCGTGAATCGCTTCCGCGAGAAGTAGGCCGCCGGCCATTCATCGCGGTCTCCGCGCCAGGATCTGGATGATGGTCGCGGTCGCGATGCTCGCGGCCGCGCGCCTCGCGGCGGCGGGCCCGACGATCGAGACCGAGTCGTTTTCGTTAACGCTGCCCGATCATTGGGTCGCGGATCTCGCCACCAAGCCCGTCTCGGCCAGAGGTCCGCGCGGCGAGGTGGTCCACGTCTCGTCGACGGTCATCCGGGGCTCCGGCTCCGCGGACGAGTCGGCGCGCCTGCGACGCGACCTCGAAGCGGCCGTGCTGCGGGCGATGCAGCGCACGGCGTCGGATCCCTCGCTGGTGACGGTCAAGCCACTCGCGACGACCATGTTGCCGTCGGGCGTGACCGTGCACGAGGCCGTCTCGCGCACGCGCGACGGCAAGGCGCTGGTGGCGCAGTTCGCGATGATGGGCCCGCCGTCCGTGGTTCTGGTGACGCTGGACGCGCCCGCCGCAACGTCCACCGCCTCGATCGAGGCGATTCGCGCGGCGGTGACTGCGATCCGCTGGGGCCGCTAGACTAACGCGCGCAGACCGGGTCGACCGTCAGTTCCCCAGGCAGACGACGCCTGTGTTGGCCAGCACTTGCTGGAACACCATGAGGACGTTGGCGGCGATGGGCGGCTGAATGCCGAGCCCGGCGGCCACGCCGACCACCCCCAGCGCCTCGACCGCGCCGCAGAGCGCCAGTCCGCCGCTCGGCAGGGCGAGCACGTTGGTTGCCGCGCGGAAGGCAACGCTGCGGGCCACGGCGATCTGTGATTGGAAGCCCGGAAGGAACCGCGAGAACGGTTGCAGCACGTTTCGAATCTGAGCGAAGTTCTCGGCCACGAAGTCCTCAAGCGTCGCGTCCACGATGGTCGCGTCGGCCGCGGCCGCGCCAGCTTCCGTCGTCGCGGTCGCGGCCAGGTCCGTGGCGACCGCCTCGCCCGCGAGGGCGGCGCCCTCGGCGGTGACCTCCGCGGCGGCCACGCCGCCGGCGGCCGCAGTCTCGAAGCCGACCGCAGCCGTGGACAGCGTGGCGAGCTCGCCGGAGACGACGACCACGGTCACCTCCTCCTCCTCGGTCTGGCGGCCCGTAGGGTCGCGGCGATTCACGGGGTTGTTCGCGGCGTACGTGTACGGGTGCAGCGAGGCCGGATCGCGGAAGCGGCCGGCGAATGGATCGCGCGATGTGAAACGGCCCACCACCGGGTCGTAGTAGCGGGCGCGCAGGTAGTAGAGGTCCAGTGCCGGCTCGAGCTGTTGCCCGCCGAAGAGGTAGACGTTCGGCGTGCCGCCGGTCTGGCTCGCGAGATTGCCGAAGGCGTCGTAGTCATAGCGATCAGTCGCCGCGCCGTCGGCGTCGGTCAGCAGGCGCGTGGAAGACTGCCCATCCGGCATGAAGAACGACAGCGAGCCGGCGCGCCGCTGGCTGACGAGTAGCGCGTCGCCATACACGTAATCGGCGATCGGCGCGCCTGCGGCGTCGGTCTCACGCAGGACCTGCGGCAACCCAGGATTCGTCGGCGCCGGCCGGGCGCCCTGCGGCAACTGGGCACTCTGACGCGAGCCGGGCCGCCGGTTGCCGGCCTCGATGGCCAGCGTGGTCCCGCCGTGCCCGAACAGATCCACCAGGAACGCCGTGGACGTGCCGCCGGCCGTGCGGGTGACCCGGTTATCGAGCGCGTCGTACGTGAAATCCACCGGTGCCGCCGCGCCGACGGTGGCGCGAGTGAGGCGGTTCAGACGGTCGTACTCGTACGTGGTGGTGGCACTCCCGGTGCGCCGCGAGAGCAGGTTGCCGCCGGCGTCGTACGTGAACTCCGTTGCCCCGGCCGACAGGAGCCGGCTGTTGGCGTCGTAGACATAACTGAGGACGCCGCTCGCGTCGGTCCGGCTCAGCCGGTTGCCGGCCGTGTCGTAGGTGAAATCGACGATCGTGGGCGTGCCGCCGCCGGCGGGTGTCACACGCTCGCGGGTGAGACGGAAGAGGGCGTCGTAGCCGTAATCCACCTGGCGTCCGGTGTCGTCCACGGTGTGTAGACGGTTCCCGGCCGCCCCGAGCGTGTAAGCGTGTGAACGGACAGGGGTGCCGCCCTCGCTCTGCGTCACGCCGACGAGACGGTTGCGCGCGTTGTAGGCGTAGGTCGCGGCGATGCCGTTCGCGTACGCGATCGCGGTGAGGTTGCCCTGCGCGTCGTGCCCGAGCGTCGTCCGGTTACCGTCGGGGTCCTGCACGAGGGTCAGCCGTCGCGCGGCGTCGTAGCCGTAGCTGGTGGTGCCGGCGGGCGTCGTGAGGCCCGTGCGGTTGCCACGAGCGTCCCAGGCATAGCCGATCTGGGTGCCGTCGGGCTCGCGCACCGCGGTCGGCCGATCCCGCAGGTCATACTCGATCGTCGTGGTGCCGTGACGGTCGGTCATCGTCGCCAGCTTGCCGGTCGGCGAGTACGTGAAGGCCTGGGTCTCACCGCCCGACAGCGCCTGGCGCACCAGCCGATCAGCAGCGTCCCAGGTGAGCTCCAGGGTCTGGCCGTTGAAGTCTCGCAGCCGGACGAGGTTGCCGGCCGCGTCGTACGTGCGCTGCTCGGTATCGCCCAGCGGCAGCGTCCGCGTGAGCGGGCGGCCGAGCCGGTCGTACGTCCAGCGCGTCGTGTTGCCGAGCGGGTCCGTATGGTTCGTGCGGAAGCCCAGGTCATCGTAGGCGTAGCGCGTGCGGTTACCCAGCGCGTCCACCACGGCCGTCAGGTTCCCGACCGCGTCGTACTCGAAGCGCGTCGTGTTGCCGGCCTCGTCGGTCGTCGTGATCTTCCGGCCGAGGGCGTCGAAGGTGGCCCCGGTCGACGTGCCGTCCGCGAACGCGGTGGCGATGCGCCGTCCGGCGAGGCTGGTGGTGAAGGTGGTGGTGTGGCCGTTGCGGTCGGTGATCGACAGCAGGTCACTGCGGTCGTACGCCAGCGACGTCACGCCGCCGAGCGGATCGGTGACACGGGTGAGGCGCCCAGCGTCGTCGTAGGCGAAGGTCGTCGCGCCGCCGTCCTCGTCCGTCTGCGTCACCCGCCGGCCTGCCGCGTCGTACGCGAACTGCACCAGGCGGCCGTCGGCGTAGGCCGTGGAGATCTGTCGGCCGGCCGCGTCCCAGGCAAACGTCGTGCTTCGTCCGCCGCGGTCGCGCAGCGAGACGATCTGCCCCTCGGCGTCGTAGCCGAGCGCCTCGGTGGTCCCGTCGGGGAACGCGGTGGTCACGAGCCGGCCCTGCTCGTCGTACGTGAACGAGGTGATGCGGCCGATCGGGTCCGTGAGGCTGGCCAGCAACCCGGCCACGTCATAGGCGCGCCTGCTGACCGCACCCTCGGCGTCGGTCGCGCGCACCACCCGGCCACGCG
>Ga0075434_100007552_pt1 | contig 10072 bp, 6 predicted proteins | sample RhiMethybrSRZTD3_FD_75298 | JGI IMG/M metagenome (GOLD analysis project Ga0075434, IMG submission 75298) | Populus rhizosphere microbial communities from Tennessee, USA - Rhizosphere MetaG P. TD hybrid SRZTD3 | ecosystem: Host-associated > Plants > Roots > Rhizosphere > Soil | place: USA...
GGCACCATCGTCGGCAAGGCGCACTGCGAATATTTCTGCCTATCAGGCGGCAGTCACACTTCGGCGCTCGGGCCGGTACATAATCCCTTCAAGCACGGCTATGCCGCCGGCGGCTCTTCCTCGGGTTGCGGCGCGCTTGTTGGTGCGGGTGAGGTTGAGATGGCGATCGGGGGCGATCAGGGTGGATCGATCCGGATGCCTGCATGCTGGTCGGGCTGTTATGGCATGAAGGCGACCCATGGCCTGGTGCCCTATACGGGCGTGATGCCTATCGAAGCCACGATCGACCACGCCGGGCCGATGACAGCCACGGTTGCCGACAATGCGCTCCTTCTTGAGGTCATTGCGGGAGCCGATGGCCTCGATCCCCGGCAATACAACGTCCGCGTCGACAAATATACCGCAGCGCTCGGCCGCGGTGTCGCCGGTATGCGCATTGGCGTTGTCACGGAAAGCTTTGGCTGGCCATCGAGCGAGGCAGATGTGGACGCCAAGGTTCGTGAGGGTGCAGAGCGGCTGCGTTCGCTGGGCGCAGCGGTCGAGGAAGTCTCAATTCCAATGCATCTTGACGGCGGCGCAATCTGGACGCCGATCGCACTCGAAGGGTTGATGGTGCAGATGATGCATGGCAACGGCATGGGCTTCAACTGGGAGGGCCTGTACACCACGAGTCTGCTTGATGCTCACGCCAACTGGCGCGCACGCGCCAATGAGCTCTCGCGCACGCTCAAGATTTCCATGATGGTCGGGCAGTATTTCATCAAGCACTATCGCGGGCATTTCTATGCAAAGGCGCAAAACCTCGCGCGTCTTCTGCGCAAGAGCTATGATGACGTTCTTGCGCGATATGATCTGCTGCTGATGCCGACATTGCCTATGAAGGCAACGCCATTGCCGCCGGCCAACGCGCCGCTTGCGCTCTATTGCCAGCGCGGTTTCGAGATGCTGCCCAACACGTGCCCGTTTGACGTCACCGGTCATCCCGCCATGAGCATCCCCTGCGGAATGAGCGGCGGCTTGCCAATCGGCCTTATGCTGATTGCCAAGCACTATAATGAGTCCACGATTTACCGAGCCGCCCACGCCTTCGAGCTGCTCGGCGACTGGCGGAATTTTTGAGCCAAGCAGGGCCGATGTCGCTTGAAGACAACCCATTTACGTCGCAGTTCCTGCGCGCCGGCGCGGACGAACTCCTTCGACCGCCCGGGCGCCTGTCTTACGTCTCAGGGCCGACTCATAATCCCCTGAAATTCATGACCATTCCCCAGCTGCTTGATCGGGCGTGCCAGAGAAATGGCGCGGGAGAGGCTGCAATCTTCGTTGAACAGAAGCTGGCAATGTCCTGGTACGACTTGAGAAAGCACACCGATGACGTTGCCGCTGGTCTGCTTGCGCTCGGCGTCAGGCGAGGCGACCGCGTCGGCATTTGGTCACCCAACCGCCCGGAGTGGCTTTACGCGCAGTTCGGGACAGCCCGCATCGGTGCGATTCTGGTCAATATCAATCCTGCCTACCAGTCGGCCGAACTCGAACACGCGCTCGGCAAAGTTCAGTGCAAGGTGCTCATCACGGCCCGCGGCCACAAGTCGAGCGATTATCTCGCGATCCTGCGCAGCATTGCGCCGGAAATCGACACCGCCATTGATGGACGATTGCATCCCGCGAGATTGCCTGATCTCGAGCATGTGGTGGTGCTAGGAGACGGTGCACCGCCGCCTGGCTGCATCCTGTTTTCCGCGCTTGTGCGACTGGCCGGCCCTGGCCACCGCAATCGCCTCGATCAGCTCGCCTCCGCACTGGATCCGGATGATGCCATCAATATCCAGTTCACCAGCGGAACGACCGGCTTGCCCAAGGGAGCAACGCTCACTCATTTCAATATCGTCAACAACGCGCGCTATTGCGCCAAGTCGATGGCGCTGGGTTTGAGAGACAAGCTTTGCATTCCCGTTCCGCTCTACCACTGCTTCGGTATGGTGCTCGCGGTGTTGACCTGCGCGGCGGTCGGTGCGGCGATGGTCTTCCCCAGCGAGTCCTTCGATGCGAACGCAACTCTGGCTGCCATCGCCCGCCACAAATGCACTGCGTTGCACGGTGTGCCGACGATGTTCATCGCAATGCTCGACGAGCCGGATTTCGAGCATCACGATTTGTCCAGCCTGCGCACGGGGATCATGGCGGGAGCGCCGTGTCCGATCGAGACCATGCGACGCGTGATCGAGCGGATGCACATGCGCGAGGTGACAATTGCCTATGGAATGACCGAGACGAGTCCCGTCTCGTTCCAATCGCGGATCGACGATCCGGTCGAGCGGCGCGTGACAACGGTCGGCCGAATTCATCCGCATGTCGAAGTGAAGATCATCGACAGCCTCGGCAGCCTCGTTCCGATCGGCAGTGTTGGCGAACTCTGCACGCGGGGCTATTCGGTCATGCGCGGCTATTGGGGCGAGGATGCGCTGACGGCGGAATCGATTGACCGCGCCGGCTGGATGCATTCCGGCGATCTTGCTGTGATCGACCGCGACGGTTTCTGCAATATCGTTGGCCGCATCAAGGACATGCTCATTCGCGGCGGAGAGAATGTCTATCCCCGAGAGGTCGAGGAATACCTGATCAAGCATCCTAAGGTGCAGGCGGTGCAGGTGTTCGGGGTACCCGATAAGCGACTTGGCGAGGAAGTCTGCGCGTTCGTCGTTCTGAAACCTGGACGAACGGCGACGGTGGAGGAAATCCGCAGCTTCTGTCAGGGCAAAGTGGCCCATTTCAAGATCCCGCGTTATGTGCGGTTCGTTGCTGAATTTCCAATGACGGCAACCGGCAAGCCCCAGAAATTCATGATGCGCGAGCAAATGATAAGAGAACTCAATCTCCCGGAGGCGCGGACCGCATAACGCACGCGGTGCGATCAATCTCTCGCCATAAAGAACCCCCAGCGCTTCACGCAGTTGCATTCAGCCAGCCAAACTACCTGCCCGCTACGAATTCTTTATGCTGCAGCGCCCGCGCCCGAGAACTGCGCGTTTGCTAAAGTCTGACAGACATACATCCGGCATTGACGGTCGCCTCGCACGCGCTCGGGGCACGTGGGCTACGATCGATTGATTTGCATTCTTTTCGGCGGCCTTGATAAGCTTGGCGGCGGGAGGAGGCCGCCCGCACGGATGGGGTCGGGTGGCCGAGAACTCATGCTGGTAGGACACGATCCCTATCTCGTCGCGCTCTCGGTCGTGGTCGCGATCCTTGGTGGTTACACCGGCTTTTCTCTCGCCGCACGTGTTCGCAGTGCGCCGGGTGTGAGCCGTCGCGTGCTGCTGGCAGGCGCGGCGACATTTCTCGCCGTTGGAATCTGGACCATGCATTTTGTCGGGATGCTGGCCGCACCGATTCCCCCCGATACCGTCTATCTCGTGTTGCCGACGATCGTCTCGTTTCTGATCTGCGCATTGGTGGTCGGAATTTCGCTGTTCTTCGTCAGCACCGGCGAACCGTCGCTGCTTCGCGTGACGTCTTCCGCCGTGCTGCTCGGGCTCGGCATTGTCAGCATGCACTATGTGGGAATACATGGGCTCGCCGGCAGCAATTTCACGATAGAACACGATTGGTCGATAGTGCTGTTGTCGGTCAGCGTAGCGATTGTTGCCGCCTATGGCGGCTTGCGTGCTTTTCTGGCGCGGCAGGAAGGCATTCGGCTGATTGCGAGCTCGGTCGCCTTTGGCGTCGCAGTGTCGGGCATGCATTACACGGCGACTTACGGCATGCGTTTTGTCGCTTGCACGCCGGAAGTGGCGCAGGCCCATGCCAGCGGGCTTGCCACCTCGCCGCAAATCCTGGCGATCGCCGTCGCGCTCCTGTGTTTTGTGATCGCGGCGAGCTTTCTGTTGTCGCTGGTGCCTGATCCGCGTCGGCAAGCCGCCTCTTTGGCTTCCGACAACGCGGTCGCAGCCGGCGGCGCCGCGTTGAGCGAAGTGGGGCCGGTGTCCTTGGCTTCCCTGAGACTTTTGTCAGCGGCGCCGCTTGGCGGGCTGGGGCAGCCGCCGCGGCCGGCGCCCGCCCCGCGGCTGCCTGTCGAATGCGCCGACGGCACCCACTTCATCGACGCAGCGGCTGTGCGCAGCGTCCGCGCCGACGCCCACTACACGAGGGTACATGACGGCACCCGGGAGAGGATGTGTCCGTGGTCGATTTCGGAAGCCGAAGCCCAGCTCGATCCCGGCCTGTTCGTCCGCGTCCACCGCAGCCACATCGTCGCCATTCCGCACGTCTGCTTCGTCCGCAAGGAGGGCGACGGCGCCGTGATCGAGCTCGACGGGCCGACGCCGCACCGCGTACCCGTGAGTCGTGCCAAGATCGCCGAGGTCAAGGCCCGCCTCGGGCTGGCCAAGCGCCACGCTCCGGCTTCAGGCGCCAACCAGCTCAATTAGGTCGCACGAGCTGACGCAATTCGTGTTCGTCTCGCCGCCTTTCGTGCGGAATTTCCGCACCCGTGAACCGATCAATCGCGCCGTCTTGCGCTGATCAGCTTCCGGGCGGAGCGTCTCGCCCAACGTCCGCGCCTCGAACAACCCAAAGGACGGATGGAGGAGACGATGATTCCCGCCCCATTCGGCTATCACCGGCCCACCAGTGTGGCCGGTGCCATAAAACTTCTCTCAACCCTGGGCGACGAAGCCCGCCCGCTCGCGGGCGGCCACAGCCTGGTCCCCATGATGAAGCTTCGTCTTGCAACCCCGACCCATCTGGTTGACCTGCACGGCGTCGCCGGGCTGAAAGGTATACGCCGAGACGGCAACAGCATCGTCATCGGGGCGATGACCACTCAGCATGAGCTGATTGGTTCGGAGGAGATCGGAACATCACTGCCGATCCTGCGTGAAGCAGCGCTTCTGATTGCTGATCCGCAGGTTCGCTACCGCGGCACACTCGGCGGCAATGTCGCCAACGGCGATCCCGGCAACGACATGCCGGCCCTGATGATGACGCTGGGCGCGAGCTATCAGCTCCAGGGAGCCGGCGGCGCCCGCGACGTTCGCGCAACGGAGTTTTACCAGGGCGCCTATTTCACCGCGCTTGAGCCCGGCGAAATCCTCACCTCGATCGCCATTCCCGTCCCGGCAGCGACGCATGGCTGGGCCTACGAAAAGCTAAAGCGCAAGGTCGGCGATTACGCGACTGCCGCAGCCGCCGTCGTGCTGACGATGTCGGGCGGCAAGGTCACATCATGCGCGATTGGTCTGACCAATCTGCACGAGACGCCGCTGCTTGCGGCCGATGCAGCCAAGGCCGTGATCGGAACGAGCCTCGATGCGGCCTCATTGAAGAAAGCGGCCAGCGCCGCGGAAGCGATCATGTCGCCGGCCGCGGACGCGCGCGGACCGGTCGAATACCGCAAACATGTCGGCGGAATCATGGTGACGAGGGCGCTGCAACGCGCGGCCAGCCGCGCGGGCTAGGGGAGGGCGAGATGGCAAAAACCCATGTGACCATGAAGGTGAATGGCGCCGAGGTCGAAGGGCTGGTCGAGCCGCGCACGCTGCTCGTGCATTTTCTCCGCGAAACTCTGCAGCTCACCGGCACCCATATCGGCTGCGAGACCACTCATTGCGGCGCCTGCACGGTCGATCTCGACGGCTTGTCCGTCAAGTCCTGTACCATGTTCGCGGTGCAGGCCAACGGGTCCGAGATTAGCACCATCGAGGGCATGGCGAATGCCGACGGCACGTTATCGCCGCTGCAGGAAGGTTTCAGGATGATGCATGGCCTGCAGTGCGGCTACTGCACGCCCGGCATGATCATGCGCGCGTATCGGCTGTTGAAGGAGAACCCGCAACCCACTGAGGAGGAAATCCGTATGGGCATCTCGGGCAACCTTTGTCGCTGCACCGGCTACCAGAACATTGTCAAAGCGATTCAGTACGCTGCCGCAAAGCAGAGTGGCGTGGAATTCAAGGAGGCCGCGGAATGAACGACATGACTCCTACGCGGGAACAACGTGAGGCCGCCCTTGAAGGCCTCGGCTGCAAGCGCAAGCGCGTCGAAGACATCCGCTTCACCCAAGGCAAGGGCAACTATGTCGACGATCTGAAGCTGCCGGGCATGCTGCATGGCGACTTCGTGCGTTCGCCGCATGCGCATGCGCGCGTGAAATCGATCAATAGCGAAGAGGCGTTGAAGGTGCCGGGCGTGCTCGCGGTTATCACCGCCGAGACGCTGAAAACAGTAAACCTCGCCTGGATGCCGACCTTGGCCGGCGACGTCCAGATGGTGCTGGCTGACGGCAAAGCGTTGTATCAAAACCAGGAGGTGGCCTTCGTCGTCGCAACCGACCGCTATGCCGCCGATGACGGCGTTGCCAAGGTCGTCGTCGAATACGAGCCGCTGCCTGTGATTATCGATCCCTTCAAGTCGATGGCGCCTGACGCGCCGGTGCTGCGCGAAGACCTCGCCGGCAAGACCGCTGGGGCGCATGGAGCGCGCAAACACCACAACCATATTTTCGAGTGGACGGTCGGCGACAAGGAGCTGACGGATGCCGCCTTCAAGAAGGCCGACGTCACGATCAAGGAATTGATTTCCTATCACCGCACCCATCCGTCGCCGCTTGAGACCTGCCAGTGCGTCTGCTCCTTCGACAAGATCAAGGGAGAGCTGACGATCTGGGGCACCTTCCAGGCGCCGCATGTGATCCGCACGGTGGTGTCGCTGATCGCAAAGCTGCCGGAGCAGAAGATCCATGTGATCTCGCCCGATATCGGCGGCGGTTTCGGCAACAAGGTCGGCGCCTATCCCGGCTATATCTGCGCGGCGGTTGCCTCCATCGTAACCGGCAAGCCGGTCAAATGGGTCGAGGATCGGATCGAGAATCTGACTGCGACTTCGTTCGCGCGCGACTATCACATGACGACGGAGATCGCCGCCACCAGGGACGGCAAGGTCACGGGGCTACGCGTTCACGTTCTCGCCGACCACGGCGCATTCGATGCCTGCGCCGACCCATCGAAATGGCCCGCCGGCTTCTTCAACATCGTCACGGGATCATATGACTTCCCGGTCGCCCATCTTGCGGTCGATGGCGTCTATTCCAACAAGGCGCCGGGCGGCGTCGCCTACCGTTGCTCGTTTCGCGTCACGGAGGCGGCCTATTGCATCGAGCGCGCCATGGACATTCTGGCGCAGAAGCTGGGAATGGATCCGGCCGAATTGCGGCTGAAGAACTTTGTGAGGCCGGAGCAGTTTCCGTATCACTCCGCGCTCGGGTGGGAATACGATTCCGGCGATTACCACACCGCCATGCGCAAGATGATGGAAGCGACCGACTACGCCGCGCTCCGCAAGGAGCAGGCGCAGAAGCGTGCGGCGTTCAAGCGCGGCGAGACGCGCGAGATCATGGGATTGGGCGTCTCCTTCTTTACCGAGATCGTCGGCGCGGGTCCGTCGAAGAACTGCGACATCCTGGGGATTGCGATGTTCGATTCCTGCGAGATCCGCATGCATCCAACAGGCGCCGGCATCGCGCGAATGGGCACCAAGAGCCAGGGCCAGGGTCACGAGACGACGTGGGCGCAGATCATCGCCAGCGAAATCGGCATTCCCGCCGACAACATCATGGTGGAGGAGGGAAATACCGACACCGCCCCCTACGGGCTCGGTACCTACGGCTCGCGGTCAACGCCCGTGGCCGGCGCCGCGATCGCGATGGCGGCGCGCAAGATCAAGGCGAAGGCGCAGATGATCGCGGCCTACAAGCTCGAGGTGCATGAGGATGACCTCGAATGGGACATCGATGGTTTCCGCGTCAAGGGACTGCCGGAGAAATTCATGTCGATGAAGGACGTCTGCTGGGCGGCCTACAATTCGGTGCCGCCCGGGATGGAGCCGGGGCTGGAGGCGGTGAGCTACTACGATCCGCCCAACATGACCTATCCGTTCGGCGCCTATCTCTGCGTCATGGACATCGACGTCGATACCGGCGTGTTCAAGGTCCGGCGTTTCTATGCGTTGGATGATTGCGGTACCCGCATCAACCCGATGATCATCGAGGGCCAGGTGCATGGCGGGCTGACTGAAGCGTTTGCGATCGCGATGGGCCAGGAGATCCGTTACGATGAAACGGGCAATGTGGTGACCGGATCTTTCATGGATTTTTTCATGCCGACCGCGGTCGAGACCCCGCATTGGGAGACAGATTTCACCGTCACCCCGTCGCCGCATCATCCGATCGGCGCCAAGGGCGTCGGCGAAAGTCCGAATGTCGGCGGCGTGCCCGCGTTCTCCAACGCCGTCAACGACGCCTTCTCCTTCTTGGGATCAACCCACATCCAGATGCCGCACGACTACTGGCGCAATTGGAAGACGGCGAAAGCGCTGGGTGCGGTGGCCTAGTGGTCCGACTCCAACATTCGCATCCCATTTGGGAGCCACGTTTGCGAATGTTGGAGTCAAAGGACCACCAGCAAGTTATTGTTGCTAGTGGAGCTTTTGGATTTGACGTTCGCATGAGGGAAGCGCGGCGAGAACGGAGCGAACGTCAAATCCGCTTCACTAGTTTGACCGTCATTGCGCGCAGAGCGAATCAATCCAGGGCCGCCGGCGAGACCCGGGATTGCTTCCGTCTTCGCGCTTGTGCGCTTCGGCGGACTCCTGCCTGGCGAAGCTTGCGCGGCAAGCGGAGCGGGGTCGTCGCTTATGCTATGTGCAATGACAAAGGCATTCACAAATGAAGAATCGCGAGGAAATCGCGGAGCGCCTAGCCGTCTGCGGCTATATCGCAGACAGCGAACTGGCGACCGCGATCTCGTTGATGCAACTTTTGAAGCGTCCGCTGCTGCTGGAAGGCGAGGCGGGCGTGGGCAAGACCGAAGTGGCGAAAGCGCTGGCTTGCGTGCATGCGACCGAACTGATCCGACTGCAGTGTTATGAGGGTCTGGACCAATCCTCGGCTCTCTATGAGTGGAACTACCAGCGTCAGTTGCTGTCAATCCAGGCGCATCGCAGCGAAGACGCCGACGCGGTCGAGGACCGGATTTTTTCGGAAAAGTACCTTCTCGAACGCCCGCTCCTGGCCGCGATCCGCCGCGACAGGCCACCGGTGCTGCTGATCGATGAAATTGACCGCGCCGACGATGAATTCGAGGCATTCCTGCTCGAATTGTTGTCCGATTTCCAGGTTTCGATTCCCGAACTCGGCACCATCACTGCAATGACAATTCCGCATGTCGTTCTGACCTCGAACGGCACGCGCGAATTGTCGGACGCGCTGCGCCGGCGCTGTCTCTACCACTATGTCGACTATCCTGATATCGACCGCGAGGCGCGCATCATCATGGCGCGCATCGATGGCGCAAGCGCATCGCTGTCAATGCAGATCGCGCAGATGGTTCAGAGTATCCGCAAGGAGGAGCTGCGCAAGGTCCCCGGCGTCGCCGAAACGCTGGACTGGGCGGCGGCGCTGGTCGGGCTCGACGTGCGCGATCTACATGATGCACCGGAGTTGGTGCACGAAACGATGACGTGCCTGCTCAAGACACAGGAGGACAAGGTGCGGCTGACGCGGGAAGTCAGTGAGCGCCTGTTGGGAAAGGTCGCATGAGCAGCTGCGGCACGGATTCACCCTTTGAGGAATTCGACGAGGCGTCCCGCCTTGTCTCGCGGAAGCTCGCGGCTTTCCTGCGCACCCTGCGCGACAACGGATTTGCGGTCGGCCTCGCCGAGGGTCGCGATGCGGCAACTTTGATGGGGCAGGGCTTTGCGGTGCGGCCGAGCCTGTGGCGTTCGGCGTTGAAACACCTGCTGTCGGCGCGGAAGTCCGATTGGGAGAAATTCGACGGGATCTTCGACGCGTTCTGGCTCGGGAAACGCGTGCGGTCGCGTTCTCAGACGTCTGGCGTGGCAAGAGCGGCGAACAATCCCTCGTTCAAAAGTCTGCAGGATGCGGCTGCCAATCAGCACGGGAGCCAAACCATAACCAACCAGGTTCCGTCAGACGACGTCGCGCCGGATGGGCGCGGCGGCGAGGGGCGCATGGAAGGAGCGTCGCGCGCCGACAACCTGGCCGAGGTCGATTTTCGCGACA
>Ga0075434_100007556_pt1 | contig 10070 bp, 5 predicted proteins | sample RhiMethybrSRZTD3_FD_75298 | JGI IMG/M metagenome (GOLD analysis project Ga0075434, IMG submission 75298) | Populus rhizosphere microbial communities from Tennessee, USA - Rhizosphere MetaG P. TD hybrid SRZTD3 | ecosystem: Host-associated > Plants > Roots > Rhizosphere > Soil | place: USA...
GGCAGTGTAGGACCGCTTCTGAAGCCACCACCAGACCGACACGCGGCGGCGATACCACCGAGGATGGTACAGGGTGTAGTGCGGGTCGGCGCTCATCTCGTGCCCCACGGGAGGAGCAGCGACTTGACCCAGTTGGTCGCGCCGGTGAGCTTGTACTGCTGGATGGCGCCGGCAGGATCCACGTGCTTGGGGCACACCTTCGTGCACTCGCCGACGAAGGTGCACTGCCACATGCCGTCGTGCTCGGAGAGGATCTTTAGACGCTCCGCGGCCCCCTGATCCCGGGAGTCCATGTTGTAACGCTGGGCCAAGGCGATCGCTGCCGGACCGATGAAGCTCGGCTCGAGTCCATAGATGGGACACGCGGAATAGCACAGCATGCAGTTGATGCACATGCTGAACTGCTTGTACGCATCGAGTTGATCGGGAGTCTGGAGGTACTCGCCCTCGCCCGGTGGCTCCTCCTTGCGGATGATCCAGGGCTTCACCTGTTTGAGCTTTCGCATGAAGTCAGTGAGGTCCACCACCAGGTCACGCACCACCGGGAAGTAGTCCAAGGGTTCCACGCGGATAGGACCAAGCATGTAGTCGGACAGGAAGGTCGCGCACGTGAGCTTCGGGGTGCCGTTCACCTTCATCCCGCAGCTTCCGCACACGCCCATCCGGCACGACCACCGGAAGGAGAGGGATCCGTCCAGGCTGTCCTTGACGTGGTTGAGGGCGTCCAGGACCACCCAGTCCTTCCGAAAGGGGATCTCATAGGTCTGGAAGGTGGGTTCAGATTCCCGTTCCGGCCGATAGCGCGCTACGGTGAGAACGACGCTGGACGGCATCCTTCCTACCTCCCATAGACCCGCTTGCCCGGCGGCCAGCGAGTGATCGTGACCGGCCGATACTCGATCCGAGGCAAATCATCGTCTGTGCGGTAGGCGAGGGAGTGCGCAAGGAACCGCTCGTCGTCTCTCTGCGGATAATCGGTGCGCTGGTGCGAGCCACGCGACTCCCTTCGTTCGAGCGCGGACTGGAGGATCGTCTGCGCGACATCGAGCATGTAGGAGAGTTCGAGTGCCGCGGTCAGCTCCGTGTTGAAGGTGTAGCTGTTGTCGTCTAAGGAGAGATCCTGGAACCGTTCCTGGAGCCGCTTCAGCTTCCCCGTCGCCTCCTTGAGAGCCGTCTCCATCCGATAGATGCCCGCACTCTCTTCCATGATCTGGTGCATCTCGGCGCGTAGCGTAGCGATCCTCTCCCGGCCGCCGTTCTTGCGCAGGAAGCCCTGCTCGAGTCGTCCTTGTTCGTCGTGGGTCTGAGCGACCAGAGACGAGCTCGCCCCGGCCTGCTCAGCCGCGAAGGCCGCGGCGGCCTTGCCGGCTCGCGCACCGAAGACCAATATTTCAGTAAGAGAGTTGGAGCCCAACCGGTTGGCTCCGTTGATGCTCACGCATGCGGCCTCCCCGGCCGCATACAGCCCCCTCAGAGGTGTGGCCCCGTGAATATCGGTATGGATGCCGCCCATCATGTAGTGCACAACCGGCCGCACCGGGATCATCTCTTTCACCGGATCGATTCCCACATACTTGAGGCACAGCTCCCGAACGAAAGGAATCTTCTGGTCGATCAGCTTCTCTCCCAGGTGGCGAATGTCCAGGTGAACGTAGTGCCCGTACGGCCCCTCGAGCGTACGGCCCTTCTCCTGTTCCTTGACGAAGCACTGCGAGAGCCGGTCGCGCGGACCGAGCTCCATGGAGCGCAACACCGGCTTGGGTGTGGGCTTGCCCAGGTCATAGTCCTGGAGGTATCGGTAACCGTCCTTGTTCAGGAGCCAGCCGCCCTCCGCCCGCGCCGCCTCGGTGATCAGGATCCCGGTGAATGGCAGGCCGGTCGGATGGTATTGAACGAACTCCATGTCCTTGAGCGGGGCTCCGGCGCGATAGGCCAGGGCCATCCCGTCGCCGTTTTTGATGTTGGCGTTGGTGGTGAACGGGAAAACCTTGCCGCAACCCCCCGTGCAGAGGATGACCGCTTTGGCGGTGATCGCCCGGATCTGCCCGGTGGACAGTTCGATGGCCACAACCCCTTGACACCGTCCCTCATCCACCAGGAGCTTCGTGACGAAGAACTCGTCGAATCGCTCGATGGCGTCGTACTTCAGGGTGGTCTGGAACAGCGTGTGGAGCAGGTGAAAGCCGGTCTTGTCCGCCGCGAACCACGTCCGCTCGATCTTCATTCCCCCAAAAGGACGCACGGCGATGTGGCCGTCGGGCTCCCGGCTCCAGGGACAGCCCCAGTGCTCCAGCCGCAACATTTCCTCCGGGGCCTCCCTCACGAAGGCCTCTACCGCGTCCTGGTCGGTGAGCCAGTCGCCCCCGGAGATGGTGTCGTAGGCGTGCTCGTCCAGGCTGTCGTCAGCCTTGATCACCGCGGCGGCCCCTCCCTCGGCGGAGACCGTATGGCTGCGCATGGGATAAACCTTGGAGATCACGGCGACGCGGAGTCTCGGGTGCGTCTCTGCCACGGCGATGGCGGCACGCAGACCCGCCCCGCCGCCGCCGACTACCAGGACGTCGCAGGTGAACAAATCCATGACTCTTGCTGCCCCTCTTCGAACCCTGCCCGACGACTCAGTGATCTCACCGCCTGTCGGCGGACCATAGGACACCGGAGCTCACAGAGACCTCTCCATTCGGCTCGAGCGAGGTGTGCGTGCGGCGCTCGTTATGGCGGCCGGGCATGAAAAGGCAGACGACCGCGGCGGCCACTGCGATGGTCAACACGGACTACGAAGGGTTGTCCGAGAACCGGAGCGACGGACATCGTGCCCCCCCGGGGATCGGACGGTTACTTCGTCGAAACAGGGGCAACTATGAGCAGGCCGGAGGGGCCCTGTCAATGCCATTCTCGGCTCTCGCCCGGTTCTGTAGAGCCACCCGCCGAGATGCAGGACGGGCGCCCCGTCTGAGCGGCTCTGGTTCACGCGCCCGAAGGTTGCCGCCGCGCGAACTCGTCAGTACCGCCCGGGCCGGAGTCCCCTAGCGCTCCGCGAATAGGGTGTCCCATAGTCGCAAGCACTTGCCTGACAACCTCGGCGAGGGGAAGCAGTGTCTCCTTACATTCCCGGGGGTCGACCCCTCAGCCAAGATGGGTGCGATGACAATGCACTCCCGGTTTACTGACCGCCGCCTACTCGAGGCGGCCCGCGCCGGCGATCGCGTCAGGTTCACACTGGTGAAACTGGGCCGTGAGCTGATGATCGTCGCCGTCGAGCCCCCTCGCGTCGATAATCCTCTCGCCGCGGCTGGCCTTTCAGTGTTTCCAGCTCTCTTTACGGGTTCTGTCCTCATGCGGTAAGGATTTGGGCAGTAGCTCCTCTCCGTCATCATCCGTCATCGACTGAGCATCCGCTTCGGAATGCGCACGGCGCAACTCTATGTCGCGCGACATCCAGAAGCAGCGGAATGAAACGCCGAAGCGTCCAGGGAATGAGGTGTGCTGTCTCCCCAACACCGTGGACCCACGCGGGTGAAGAAGTGACCTTGTTCGACGCGCTCCAAGCCTTCTTCCAGGAGCACCGTGGATGACGTGCACGTGTGAGGCGGTCGTGAGCCCGGCGCTGGCGCCAGCCAGACCATTTGAATCCCCGCGCCACCGGCTTTAGGTTCCCGAGATGGGCTTACACGGGTCGGCTCGAACGGCAAATTGGAGGGGCGGATGGGAATTCAGAATGTGCAGACGGTCACGCCGCTGCTTCAGGTTTATGACATGCGGCGGTCGGTGGCCTGGTATCGCGACGTGTTGGGATTTCAGGTGATATCCCGCTACGAACCCGACGGCCATCTTCATTGGGCGATGCTGCAGCTCGGCGGCGCCGTTCTGATGCTCAACGCACGCTACGAGGATGACGAGCGTCCGCCGGCGCCGCCGGCAGCGCAGGGCAGAGAAGACACGACGCTCTTTTTCCTCTGCGAGAACGTCGACGCGGCCTACGCCGACTTGCGCGCCAAACCGTGTCAGGTGCGCGCTCTGGAAACGGCGTTCTACGGGATGCGGCAGATGGAAGTTACCGATCCCGACGGTTTCCAGCTCTGCTTTCAGCATCCGGTGGCTCCTGAGGCTTGATCGTCTCACGCACAGCGCGGTGATTAACCGGAACGCGGTTCGTGATTGACCAACTCGGGCCTCGCGGCACCGTGCTGGTGCGCGTCGCGGCGTTCGGCTAGACTCCCCGCCAGCCATCCTGCACCGTAGGTGCGACATGCGGTTGATCGGGCTCACGGTCATCTTCGCAAAGCCTCACGCTTGCGCCGCCGTCGTCGGGCGCAGCAGGTGGGAAAGGTGTACCGGGTCGCCTTCCTGGGCTCCAGTTCGCCGTCTGGCTATGCGAGTCAGTTGGAGGCGTCCCGGGAGGGCTCCGCGATCTCGGCTATGTCGAGGGCCTGGAACGTCATCATTGAGGTCCGGTGGGCCCAGGAAAACTCGAACATCTTCCCGAAATTAGCGGCCGAGACTCGTTCGGTTGAAGCCTGACGTGTTCGGCTTATGTCTGAACCGTACCGGCATCCTGGCCATCACGGCCCTGGTCGCGCTCTTCGTTACGACGTTGCATGGGGACTGACCGAAGGCAGTTGCATGGGGACTGACCGAAAGCAAAAGAGGAGCATCCCGACATGGCTGAGACCCGTATCGAAAAAGACACCATGGGCGACATCACGGTCGCTTCGGATCGTTACTGGGGGGCCCAGACCCAGCGTTCGCTGAAGTATTTCCAGGCCGGTGCTGGGATGGACACCATGCCAAGAGAGCTCATCAGGGCCTTTGGCATTCTGAAAAAAGCGGCAGCACTGACCAACGTGGAGTTGAAGTTGCTGGATAAACAAAAGGCCGACCTGATCATTCAGGCTGCCGACGAGGTCATCGGGGGGAAGCTCGACGATCATTTCCCGCTCGTGATCTGGCAGACTGGCTCAGGCACTCAGACCAACATGAATGTCAACGAAGTCATCAGCAATCGGGCAATCGAGCTGTCCGGCGGCGTGATGGGGAGCAAAAAGCCCATCCACCCCAACGACGACGTCAACAAGGCCCAAAGCTCGAACGACACCTTCCCCACGGCCATGCACATCGCGGCGGTGGAGGTCTTAGCGGGCGTGGTGGCGGCGTTGCAGGAGCTGAAAAAGACCCTGGACGACAAGGCCGTCGCCTACGCCGACGTGATCAAGATCGGTCGCACACACTTAATGGACGCCGTCCCGCTAAGCCTCGGCCAGGAAGTCTCGGGCTGGGGGCAGATGCTGGACAACGGCCTCGAGCGTATCAGCATGACCCTGCCTCACCTCTACGAGCTGGCCCTGGGCGGCACGGCGGTGGGCACCGGATTGAACACACACGCCGAGTTTGCCGCTAAGGCCGCGGCCAAGATCGCCGCCCTCACCGGGCAACCGTTCGTGAGCGCCCGTAACAAGTTCGAGGCGCTGGCCGGCCACGACGCCCTGGTCTTCGCCCATGGGGCGCTCAAGACGCTGGCCTGTTCCCTGATGAAGATCGCCAACGACGTGCGGTGGTTGGCCTCGGGTCCCCGGGCGGGCTTGGGCGAAATCAGCATCCCGGAAAACGAGCCGGGCAGCTCGATCATGCCGGGCAAAGTCAATCCCACCCAGAGCGAAGCCCTCACCATGATCTGCGCCCAGGTCCTCGGCAACGATGCCGCGATCAATATCGGTGGGGCCAGCGGTAACTTCGAGCTCAATGTGTTCAAGCCGTTGATCATCCACAACTTCATTCACTCGGCCAAGCTGTTGGCCAAGGGGGTGGAGGGCTTCACCCGCCACTGCGTTGCTGGTCTCCAGCCTAACGCTGCCCGCATCGACGAGCTGATGAAGAAGAGCCTGATGCTAGTCACCGCGCTCAATCCGCACATCGGCTACGACAACGCCGCCAGGATCGCCAAGAAGGCCCACGCCGACGGCACCACGCTCAAGGAGGCCGCTCTGGCCCTAGGGCTGGTGACAGCCGAGGACTTTGAGAAGTGGATCAGGCCTCAAGACATGATCGCTCCCGGAATGTGAGGAGCCGGGCATGGTACTCGCCCTTCAACTGATCATCGTCCTCGCCTGCCTCTTCTACGGGGCCCGCGGGTTTCGAGGGTTCGCTGCTAGGACGTTGTCGCCGTGCTCGTCATGTGGTCGTGCTCTTCGGGATGCTTGAAAATCGCCCGAGCCCGAGCAGCCGTCCTGACCAGCAGTGCGACTGGAAAGCTGGCCAGCGCGCGCCCGAGCGCCATGCCGCGCCCCTCGGTCGTAGCTGCCACCTCGACGGTCTCGCCCGTCAGCACGTTGTCGAAGTGGGCTCCGAGATCGTCCGGGATCGGGAGCCAAGTGTCCTGCCAGTAATCCGGACCAAGGGGCGGGTCGTCGATCCGCCGCTTGGCGAGTTGAAGCGGTACGACTGTCAGTGCGACCTCGCCGTCGGCGACGCGCGCGAATGCACAGACGTGCTCGGCGAGCGAGCCCTGCGCCTCGAGCGGTCGGTATTCTCCGCGCTCAAAGAGGGCAGCCCGTGCGCGCCGAAAAGCCAGTGTCTGTCGCGTCAGGTAGAGCTTGACCCGCCCGTCCTCTGGGGTCTTTAGAAGGTTTCGGGCGAGCCCGGCCAGATCCTCGGTACCTTCGATCTCTTTCGCTAGGTTCTCGAGCAGTCGCCGGCGAAGCGCCCAGTCGACAGGCCGGCGATTGTCAGGGTCGACCAGGCTCAGGTCCCAGAGCTCGGTCCCCTGATAGAAGTCGGGCACACCGGGCGCTGTCACCTTAATGAGGAGCTGGGCCAGTGAGTTGAGCGCGCCGAAGGCTGCCACTCGTGTCTGGAACCGGGTAAAGTCAACCAGGAACTGAGCGGATCGCGCGGGGTCGAGGACAGCGGCCGCAAAACTCAGAACGGCTTCGTCGTACCGAGCGGCGGGGTTGATCCAGCTCGTCTCAACCTTCGCTTCGTGGATCGCCTTGAGGAGGTAGCCCTGCAATCGCTCGACCGAGATCGGCCATGCCCCAACCAGCGTCTGATAGAGCAGATACTCTTCGTTGGGGCCGGGCGCCGGCTGCCCATCCACGACCACGCGGTAGTTGCGGTTTACCTTCTGCCAGGCCCCGACCTTCTCGCGCCACTCGCCTGGGATTTCGGACAGCACGTTGATGCGAGCTCGCACGTCCTCGCTGCGCTTCGTGTCGTGAGTGGAGGTCGCCGAGAGCGCGTGGGGTGACGATGCCTGACGCGTCACGTTCGCGGCGTGGAACTCGGCGACCCGGGTGCCGAAGCGACTGGGGTCGCCGCCGACCTCATTGAGCGACACCAGGCGGTAGTAGCGGTAGAACGCCGTGTCTTCATATCCCTTGGCGGTGACCGGGCCAGTCGTTTGCTGGAATCGCAAGACGAGGTCGAGGCGCTCCGCGCGATCGGCCTCGTCCGCCCAGGCCGGGAACTTCAAGAGGAGGAGGTCGCGAATCCAGTCATAGATCGAGACGTCCATGGTCGGCGTGCGGCGCTTGGCGGCGGCCACCGCGCGCTCGATGTACTCGTGGTCGCGTGCGCTGGGGCTATCGCCGCCGTCGCCGACGTACGTTCGGTAGACGGGAAAGCTCGCGATGATCTCGCGCAGGGCCCGGGTCAGGCTGGCCAGCGTGAAGTCGCGCGAGGAGCGATGCTTCTCCGAGATGCGGTCGAGCCGATGTCCGAGCATGCTCAGCTCGGCGGCCATGGAGGTCTCCATGATGAGCCGCTTCGACTGGTAGACGATCTCGGGGAAGGAAGGCTGCTGGCGGAGCAGGCGCAAGTAGATCCGCTCGACGGCGTCGGCTTGCTGGCGATCGATGAAAAGACCGTTCAGGAGGCTGAGAAATTCGTAGCCCGTGGTGCCGAGGACCGCCCAGTGGTCGGGCAACCGCTCGCCTGGCGCGAGGATCTTCTCGGCCACGATGTAGAAGGGCCGCAAGGGCGCCCCGCGTTCCTGCTGGATGGCATCGTAGCGCTCGAGCACGGCGCCATCGCGCCAGGCGGCCGAGTCCGCGGCTGCTTCCGCGGCAACCCTCCCACGCTCGGTCTCGAGATAGCAGGCCCGCTGGAGACGGCGGAAGTACTCGCCGGGGGCGTAGAGCCCGTCAGGGTGGTCGATTCGGAGTCCGGTGACGATGCCCTCGCGGACGAGGCGAAGGATGAGTCGGTGTGTCTCCGCGAAAACGCGCGGATCCTCTGTCCGGATGGCGGCCAGCTCGTTGATATCGAAGAAGCGCCGGTAGTTGACCTCTTCCCCTGCGACACGCCAGGACGCGAGCCGATAGACCTGATCGTGCAGAAGTCCATCCAGGAGATCGAAGCTCCGCGAGTTGCCGGAGGTGCCGTTGAAGAGCCGCACGTTCTCGGTGATGAAGTCGCGGACGTCACCCGATGTCTCCAGGAGCTTCGCGAACTTCTGATGCGCGATCTCCGTCTCTCGGTGGCGCGCGGCGAGCCGTTCGGGATCCGTCTCCGTGCGGTGGGGAATCGTGAGCAGCAGCTGGAAAACCGCCTTCAACTCGAGCAAGGCCGCGTGCTCGGAGCCCAGCGCGGACTCGAGCTGCTCCAGCCGGTGACCGAGAATCTGAACATACGTCCGCGGCGCCACCGGCAGCGCCGTGTCGTAGTAGTGAATTGTGAAGCGTCCGTCGGATAGCTGCAGGCGCAGCTCTCCGCGGTCAAGAACGACACCGTACTGGTCACCCAGCAGCGGCAACAGTACTTTGTTGGCTAGCTCCGCCTTCACCGGCATCCAATCGATGTCGAAGAAAGAAGCGTACGGCGAGGAAGCTCCGTGCATGAGGACATCGAACCACCAGGCGTTCCGGCTGCCGGCGATCCCCATGTGGTTCGGCACGACATCGACGAGGAGGCCGAGGCCGTGGTGCCGGAGCGCCTGGGCGAAGCGGTCGAAAGCTGTCTCGCCCCCCAGCTCAGCGCGAAGCCGGCCGTGGTCAGACACGTCGTAGCCATGCGAGCGATTCGAGGCGGCTTCGAAAAACGGCGAAATGTAGCAGTCGCTGATACCGAGCGCCGCGAGATACGGCACCAGGCGGGCCGCGTCGTCGAAGGTCAGATCGGGGCCGAGCTGGAGGCGATAGGTGGCCAGAGGCGCACGCAACAACGCAGCAGGGTCGGCGGTGAAGGCTGGCAGATCATGACTACGATCCAACGATGAGGTCAGACCGACCATCGCAACGATTGAACCGTATGGCGTGGGCGGGCGCAACCGTCATTCTTCATCCGCCGTTGGCCCGAGCGCGCAGCTCACGCACGAGCCGATCGAGGCTCGTCCACAGGATCTCGTCCCGTAGCCCGTCCGGAGCGAAGCCAAAGAAGACAACTTTGTTCGAACCCGGGGCCGCCTCGAAGACGTCGTAGCGTGCCTGGAGGCGTGGCAGCAGGTGGTCGAGCGTGGCTTCGAGGGCTACGTCGCCAAGGACGAGACGAGTCTGTACGAGGCGGGACCACCCGCCGCTGGCTAAAGGTCAAGCAGGAAGGCTGGACCGACTCGGAGGACCGCTGGCAGAGACGGATTAGCGCTCGCGTGTAGCCCACCGCTGCATCGTCGCGATGCGAGCGCGGTCGTCATCGTCCCCTCGCGTGGCGCCGCGGCACATCATCCCACCCTAATCTGCCGGTAGCGGGCGCGGAGAATCTCGACGATGCCGTTGGCGATGAAGCCGAGGCCGATAGCGGCCAGCAGCGGCGGGCCATAGCGGCCGTGCCCGATTGCGCGGAAGGCACCCTCGAGCCCACGCGCATGAAGCGAGTTGGCGGTGACCGCCGAGAGCATCAGGAACCAGGCGATCACGCCGTACATTACAGCGCGGGCGACAAGACCGATCGCGCCGAGGCCGAGGACGGCTAGACGGTTACCGCGCGTCATCTGGCGTAGATCGAGCCACTTGTCGATGTCGACCACCCAGGCACGGTAGAGCAGAAACACGGCCACCCCGACGACGACGAGCGCAATCGCGCCGACCGCCCACGGCCCGATGAACAGCAGCAGAGCCACCCACCCCTTTGCCTGCGCC
>Ga0075434_100007558_pt1 | contig 10068 bp, 10 predicted proteins | sample RhiMethybrSRZTD3_FD_75298 | JGI IMG/M metagenome (GOLD analysis project Ga0075434, IMG submission 75298) | Populus rhizosphere microbial communities from Tennessee, USA - Rhizosphere MetaG P. TD hybrid SRZTD3 | ecosystem: Host-associated > Plants > Roots > Rhizosphere > Soil | place: USA...
TGGCGAGGTGGATCGGCGCTATCCCATCGCAGCGTTTTCGCCAACCGTCACTCGCGACATGTTCGATCTGGCGGCGTGCAGCCTGCTCGCGGTATCCGGAACGGCGCGCCGCCTAACGGGCATTGCGCTCGACTGGATCGACGAGCGGTTTCTGTCGCGGGCCGAGTTGCCGCCCGCCTTTCACCCGGTAATCGACGAGACGCATTCGGATTGGCCAGCGCTGCGGCGATACCACCTGCACGACTTTCGAAACCGGCCCCACGAGTATCACAACGGCGGCATCTGGCCCATCTGGCTGGGCTGGCTCGCGCTCGGGCTCGCGCGGGCCGATCGACCCGCGGCACTCGCCCGATTGCAAGCACTGGTCGGCGAACGCGTCACGTCGCTCGAGACCTTCGCGTTCGACGAGTATCTGCACGGCGCCACCGGCACTCCCGGCGGCGTGACCCAGATGGCCTACTCGGCCACCGGGCTCGTTTTCCTCGAGGTCGCCGGATCGGAAGCTCAGAAACGGCTGTTCGGCGCATGAGCATCGAGCCGCCGACGGACCCACTGCCTAACGCCAACCGGCTGGCGAGGTCGCTCGCGTCGATGGTCATCGACCGCCTTCGACTTCCGCGCGAAGGCAGGGTGGTGATCGCGGTGGCGGGCGAGTCGGGGAGCGGCAAGTCGACCACGGCCACATCCCTCGGTCGTGAGCTTTCCACAAGTGGCATTCCCACGGGGCTCATCCATCAGGACGACTACTTCCTGCGGCCGCCGCGGACGAATCACGAATACCGGCTGCTCGACCTGCGGCACGTCGGGCCGCACGAGGTGAACCTCGAGCTGCTGCAGTCGCACGTCGACGCGTTTCTCGCCGGCCGCGACGGTGTGGAGGGGCCGGCGGTCGACTATCCCGCGAACCGGTTCGTGACACGGCGATTGGACTTCTCTGCGCTTCAGGTGCTGATCGTCGAGGGGACGTACGTGTTTCGGCTTGGCGGCATCGATGCCCGAATCTTTCTCGACGCGACGCACGAGGATACGAAAGAGCGCCGTCGGGCCCGCAACCGCGACATCGATGCGCCGGTGATCGACCGGATCCTCGCGATCGAGCACGAGATCATCGAGCAGCAGGCGCAGCAGGCGGACATCGTGATCGACCGCGACTTCGAGGTTCGGCGGCGCTGATCAGGAGGGGCAGGAACAGCAAGACCTAACGCGGATGAACCACGATCACGACGATGACGCGGATTGGCCCCGCAGGCATTGAAACTCCCTCCCGCCTGGTAGCCCTCGGTCCTGTTGTTCAAAAAACCAAAGAACCGTGTTCGAGGCCGAGATGGCTAGATGTCACCGGGAACAAATCCGCGTCATCGTTTTTATCGTGGTTCATCCGTGTTAGGTCTTGCCGTTGTCTTGCTCGGTTCGACCCTAACGAGCAAGCGATTTGGGACGAACCGACCATGGATTCGTATGCGCGGCGCGCAGCATGTGCATGCGCGCTGTGCGTTCGAACACTCCGGACGAAGTCATAGCTTGAACCCCGAGCCGTGATCGGGGGCTCTGACCCCTTGATCGCCGCGACGACGGTGCCAACCCGGAGATCCCATGCTCGACCTGCGATTCCTCGCGAGGCGCAAAGCGCTCAGCGCCATCGCGGTGCTCACCATGGCCCTGGCACTCGGCGCCAACACCGCCGCGCTCTCCGTGCTCGAGGCGTTCCTGCTCTCGAGTCTCGCGGTGCCCGAGTCGGACCGCGTCGTGCTCATCGCGCCCGAGCGCACCATGCCAGGTCGTGGGTCCGTCGTCTTCGCCGACGCGTACCCGAACTACGAGCTGCTTCGAAAGACGCAGCGGGCGTTCGCCGACGTCACCGTGTTCGTGCAGCTCCAGTCGAGCTGGGACGACCACGGCGAAGCGCGATCCCTCAACGCCACTCGCGCCTCGGCGAGTTTCTTCTCGACCATGCGCGTGCTGCCCGCACGTGGCCGCGCATTCACCGCTGCGGAAGAAGGTCCGTCGCCCGCACCGGTCGTCATCATCAGCCACGCGTTGTGGACATCGGCGTTCGGCTCGGACCCGGCCGTCGTGGGGCACACGATTCCGCTCGACGGAAAAGCCCACACCGTGATCGGCGTCATGCCGGATGGCTTCGCTCAACCCGTGCCGAGCGACGTCTGGCTGCCGTTCGACATCCCGCCGGCACAGCGGACGGTGATCTCCGGCGGGAGGCAGCTCTCCGTCTATGGTCGAATCGCCGACGGCACGACCTTCGAGGCCGCGCGGGCTGACGTGAACCGCTTTACCGCTCGGGCGATCGAGGCGAGCCCCGCCGACAACAAGGACTATCGCTACACCATCAAGACGCTTCGAAACCTCCTGCTCGACGGTGCCGACTCGAGCGCGTTGTTCGTGCAGGCCGGTGCAGCAACGCTCCTGGCGCTCGCGATTTTGAATCTGGCCTCGCTGCTCATCGCGTGGGGCTTCGAGCGCCGGCAGGAGATGGCCGTCCGGCGAGCACTCGGGGCGGGTGACGGGCGGGTGATGCGTCTCCTCCTGCAGCAGAGCCTCGTGATCGTCGCCGCGGGAGCGGCACTCGGTGTCGTGCTCGCGTATGGGGGGTTGCGCACGCTGCAGCAATTCGACCTCGGCCCGACGGTCACTGTGCTCGTAGGCAAAGCTCATCTCGACACGAGCGTGCTGTTGGCGACCGCCGGCGTTGCCGTCATCTCGGGGCTCGTCGCGGGTGCGCTCCCGGCGTGGTTCAGCAGAGGCACCGGGCTGTCGGGCGCACTGATGGCGTCGTCGCGCAGTTCCACGCTGTCGCCGCTCGCGCTTCGCTGGCAGAAGGCGATGGTCGTCGGCCAGGCGGCGTTGTCCGCGGCCATCCTGGCCGTGTCGGCACTGACTGCATTGAGCTTCTGGCGGCTCTCGCACGTACCGGGCGGGTTTGCGTCGCAGGATCGAGTTGTCACGCGCATCGTGCTGCCTGACGCGACCTACGGCAAGCATCCTCAGCGCGCCGCATTCGGGCGAGCGCTGGCCGAGAACCTGGCCAGCGAGCCGGACATCTCGGCCGCCGGATTCACCACGACGCTCCCGATCGGTGACGGCGCCTGGGGCGGGCGATTCTTCATCGAGCTCCCGGATGGGTCGATCTCCAACGAACCGGTGCTGTTTCATTTTCGACGGGTGTCGCCGGGATATCTCCAGGCGATGGGGATCCCGCTACTCCGCGGCCGACACCTCACTGTCCAGGACGACAGCGGCTCGTTTCAGGTCGCAGTCGTTAGCCGTGCGCTCGCGGCGCGTTTGTGGCCTAACGAGGACGCCATTGGCAAGCGATTGCTCCGAGCGGCGGCGGGAAACCCGACGCCCACCCCCGTCTCGGTCGTCGGCGTCGTTGGGAACACGATGGATGCCGGCTACAACTCGCCCGAGGGCGAGTCCGTCTACATGCCGTACGCGCAGGTGTCGTCCGTCCGGGTCTCGATCGTCGCGCAGGGGCGCGGCAATGTGGGCGCGACCATCGCCGCGATTCGTCGGGCGCTCAAGAAGACCGATCCGGTGATCGCCGCGAGCGGCGTCTCCACACTCGACGCGCTCGTGCTTCAGGCGAATGCGCTACCGCGGCTGCGCACGCTTGTACTCGTCATGTTCTCCATCGTCGCCGTCGGCATCGTATCGCTCGGCAGCTATGGCGTGATGAGTCAGCTCGTGAGCAATCGCGAGCGCGAGCTCGCGGTGCGCCTCGTATTCGGTGCGCAGCCAGCGAAGCTCGGGGCGTTGGTCATCGCGCAGGTTACGAAGCTGACGGTGCTCGGGGCCGCGTTGGGGCTGATCGCCGTGTGGTCAGCGAGCGGTCTGCTCAACGCGTTCGTGTTCGGCGTGCAGGCCCGGTCACCCGCAGTGCTGGCGAGCGCGGGCGGCGCACTGCTTCTCCTGGCCGCCGTCGCGACGCTGCCGCCGGCCTTTCGCGCCATGCGGGTCGACATCAGGCGCGTTGCCGGCTGATCACCACATCATCGCGACCGCCTGCCGCACAGCCTAGACTTCCGCCTCAGCGAACAGCCGATGCAGAAGCTGCTTGCCCCGCCACTCGTCCCCCCCAAGCCAGCGCACGAACCGCTTCTCGCCTTCGTGCTCGAAACGGATCACGAGGAACCGGTTCGGACCATCGATGGATGGCGTCACGATCTTGAGCTGCGCGACCTGTGTGGCATACCACACGCGTCCCTGCCGGTCACGATATTCGATCGGTCGCTCGGACCGCGCACGAGAGAGTGGGCCAGGCATATGAATTAGCCGTTTGACGCGTTCAGTTTTTCGATCAGGCGCTGACGGATGTGCTCCTCGAGTCGACCCGTGGTTCCGCATGCAACACGGTCACTGGTCGTCCCCTCCATGTTTCGCGCCTGTGCGACCAACGAGGTCTCGAGGTTCGTCTCGCCCTTCCCGTCCGGGTGCACCTGCGACATGAGCGAGATGTAGATCCTGTAGGTGTCTGCCGCCGGACCCATGATCGAATCGCCGCAATTCAGATAGAACGAGATCGATTCGGTGCCAAGCGTGCGCGTCTTCCAGAAGTCCGTGTTGCCGAACTGTCCGGTCGTCGGATCGTCGATCGCCGGCGGCACGCCCAGCTCCTCGTAAACCGACTTCAAGGCACCGAACGCTCGGCTCGGAGAAACCGCCAGGTGCGCCGTCGCGTTCGGAGGTACGGTCGTGCGATAGGCGCCGTGCGTATCGGCCGCAACGACTCGCTCGGTCGGCGGCGCGATTCCCGGATCCGGTGACGACCCCGACGAAGCGCACGACGTCGCGAGGGCGAGCACCACCAAGGACATCAAGGAACGCATCGCAAGTCTCGGCGAGAAACGTTCCCGTACGTTACCGCGCGACGGTGGTACCGTGCCAGACTTCGTAAGTGGCCGGCCGTTCCGGGTGACCAGCGGTTCTACTCGGGCCTTTCTTCCTCGGTCGTCCGTGCCAACGGACTGAACTTCACCGTAACCTGCGGCACGAGCCCGACTTCTACGGAGAGGCCGTCGGCCCGCATTCCCGAGATCGTGAGCTTCGACTGGAGCGTGGTCGCATGTCGGACGGCCTTCACGAGCAGGGTCGTCAGCTTTCGGCCGGAGTGTTCGGCCAGCAGTGCGTCGACGCGTTCCTCGGGAACCACAGCGCCACCAGCGAAGTTCGCGACGATCTGGGGAGCCAGGCCGAGCTTGACGGTCACGCCGTCGAGGACGTAGCCCGCGTCGCGCAGGATGGGCAGCGCGGCGTTCAAGTCCCCGAGTGCTTCGTCGAGCTTGGCGGCGCTCATCTCCTTGATGTCGGTCGTCACGTCCGCGAGCTGTTCCTTCACGCCTGCGGCCATGTCGCGAATGGTGTCGCCGGCGACCGACCGGGTCACCTCGCTCGCCTTGGCAGCGACGATTTCCGTCGTCTTCTTTGCCGCATCGAAAAGTTTGGAGTCCCCCATAGGCACCTAACGCTGCTGAGGTCGACAAATCGCCTCGGAGATTCGTCCCGGCGATCGGGTATCGGTATCGGACTTTCGTTTAGGGGTGGCTTTTTACCAATGCGAAGTCCCTCCGTCATCGGCACCTGCGTCTCGACCGTGGAAGGTTACGTGGCAGGTCGCTTCCGTCATGCCTACACCTCCTCGAAGTCCGGCAAGGGCCACGATCGATTGAAGTAGGCCTCGGTCGGATTGTAGAAGCGGAAATAGGCGAACCAGTTCTTACCGGGCACGGTTGGGATCCAGTTCTTCTCGAATCCGGCTGGCGCCTTCGGCCCGGTATAGATGTCCACCGAGCCGTCCTCGTTCTTGCGCAGGTCCATGCGCGACGAGCGATCGGCGATCTTCTGCTCGTTCCTGATCAGCGCGCGCGTATCGACATCGTAGACCGTGACGGACCAGAACAGCTTGATCGGCGCATGAGGCGGAACGCGCAGACGATACGACGTGCCGCCATCCAGCCAGTGGCCGCCCTTGTCCTTGTACGCGCTCAGATACGCCGATGAGGGACCGGGGCGCTTGGGCGCCATCGCCGCGCCGGCGCCGACGGCCTCGTAGAACCAGGACGCGCGTTCGTCGAGCAGATTCCAGAATGCGCCGGGATCGTCAGCGTCCAATTGCAGCGCGAAGTCCCAGTGTGCGTCGGGCCGATATTTTCCACCCGCGAAGCGGCGGTCCGCGCTGTTGGCTTTCGCCATCGCCTCGCCGACCAGCGCGGCATCGGTCAGGATCTTCTTCTGCCGCGCGTTAGGCTTGAAAGCCTTGCCCTTCTCGAGGCCGAGCGGCCGCAGCATCGCGTGGAAGAAGATGTCGCGCGGCTCGATCGGCTCGCATCGCCGCGCGCGTTGGCGAGCAGAGTGCGGTCGTATGGAAGCGGTTGTACTTGAGGCCGTTCGCTGCCAGCTTCTCGGCGTTAGGCGTCCGGCATGGGCCGCCGAACGCGCTCGCGGCGCCGAAGCCCACGTCGTCGACCAGAACGATCAGGACGTTAGGCGCGCCGGTCGGTGGGCGCAGCTGCGTGATGGGCGGGAACTTCGTGTCCGGGTCCTTCGCATCGTAGGTCGTCAGCGTGACGGGCTTGCGGTCCGGAATCGGCAACACCTGGCGCTGAATCGAGTCGTTGGCAGCCATCGTGTTTCACCTCGTCGTATGGCACGTCGGTGATCACGCCTCGGGAGACGGCGATGCCCGGTTCCGATGTCGAGCGGCGTGATGGCGACGATGCGCACCCGGTGGACGTTGCCATCACTGACGGGACCGTCGATTGAACCTTCGCTCAGGGGACGATCCGAGCGCGAGCGGTCAATAGACCGGCCCGCCTACCCAGACGCCGCCCACTGGCGTGCCCGGCCAGTACCCAGCGGGATAGGCCACGCCCATGCCGACGCCGGGATAGGCGACACCAACGCCGACACTGACGGAGGTGCCGCAGCCGACGGAGTATTCGCCGACGGCACCGGTGGACCATGGCTCGCGCACGCGAGGAGCCCACACACGATGGCCGTTACGAAACATGCGCGGAGCGCGACTGGCCAGTCCTCATCCCTAATGCCCATCCTCGCTCACGCCTCCAGTGGTGGTCCAGAGGATGGACCCGCGAGAGCCCGCCTGGCCATTGACCGAAGGGGCGCCCTCGCGTTGGGGGAGTCGCGCCCCGAGCGCCTTACCATAGATTAGGCGCCTCAGCAGATTGGATCTCGATGGCCCGCGACGACAAGGCAAACGACCAGCTCGCTCAGCAGTACGGCGCGAGTGAGCGGAAGCAGGTGTACTACATCGACGGCGCCGGCATCGCGTGGCGCGCGTACGAGCGTCGCCGCGCCGGACAAAAGCCGGCGCTCGTCTTCGAGTCTCCCAACGCGATTCGGCTCGTCCGCGACTACCCCGCGAACTGGCACACCCTGCCACGGGCCGCGCTCGAAGCGCTGAGCTGGTGCGTCTAGCGAATCATCCGCTTCGCCAGCCCTCAGTCCCGCTAGACGGCCGGGTTCTCGGCTGCGGGAAAGTACATGACGAACTCCGTGCCAGCCCCGGGCGTGCTCCGTACGTCAATCGCTCCGCCGGATCGCTCCATGATGTCCCGAACGATCCAGAGCCCGAGGCCGGTGCCATGACCCGATGGCTTGGTCGAAAAGAACGGCTCGAAGATGCGTGACCGCGTCGCTTCGTCCATGCCCGCTCCGGTGTCGCGAACGCTCAGCGTCACGTAGTCCCCGCGGGGCAGCAGGAGCGGCTTCGCCGGGCCGCCTAACGTGTCCTCGGTCGTGGCGTCGGTCGCCACCGTCAGCTTGCCGCCCTCGGGCATCGCGTCCAGCGCGTTCACGACGAGGTTGATGAGCAGCCGATGAATCTGCGCGGCATCGGCGCGAACGAGGCTGAGGTTGGGCCGAAGCGTCACCGCCAGATCGCAGCGAGCCCGGACGAGTGACCGGAGCGTACGCTCCGCCGCAGCCACCACCTCGTTGAGGTCGACGATGGTTTGGACCGGCGTCTGCCGGCGACGAACGTTGAGCAGCTGCTTCGTCAACGTGGTTGCTCCTGCGGCGGCATGCTTGATGAGCTCGAGGTTCTCGGCCACCGCGCTGTCGGGAGCGACGAGACCGAGTGCCATCTCCGTATGACCGCGGATGACCGTGAGGAAGTTGTTGAAGTCGTGAGCGGCGCCGGCGGCAACGCGCCCGATGTCGGCGAGCAGCTGCGCGTTCCTGAGATCCGACTCGACCCGCTGCAGTCGGCTCACATCGCAGAGCCAGCCAACCAGACGCACTGGCCGCCCGGCATCGTCATGGTCTGCCCGGGCGCGCGCGACGAGCCTGCTGATTGATCCATCCCGCCGCACCACTCGGTGCTCATGATCCGTCGGTCTGTCGGAAACGGTCGCGGCGGTCAGCAGGGCCGCGTAAACGCCGGACCTGTCATCCGGATGGACGCGGTCCAACCACACGTCCGGTCGCGTCGGGCGATCGACGCCCGGATGATCGAGCAGCGCGAGGCTCCTGCGCGAAAAGCGCATAACGCCTGACTCGAAGTCCCATTCCCAGTAGCCGTCGCGCGCGGCGTCTTCCCACGGGGCGGTCTTCTCTTCGCAGGGAGCGTCAGCCGATTGCCTGCCTAGCAGAACGGTCGCACACCGCGCGAGCAGCGTGACCAGCTCCTCGGCTTTCCCGTCGTGATCGAGACTCGGACCGACCGCCGCGGCCCAACCTATGTCCGCTTTCCCCCACAGAACGGGAATCGCGACGACCTGCCCGTCGGGCCAGCGGCTGTTCGCGCCCCCCTCCGATGGGTGCCGGTCGAGTTGGATGCTCGCCGCCGCCACCGGGAACTCCGCGACCAGGCTTACTCCGGTCGCGGGGCATTCGGCGCTGACGAACACGGCGGAGCTATTGGTACTCCTGGCGATCCGCGCGACGAGCACGTCGAGCAGGCCGCTGTGAAGGCGGCGTCGTTCCGTGGAGTTCAATGTATGGTCCAAGTGCGCCTTTGGACGCGCGCACGTTAGGTCGAAGTCGTATCGGTGACGGGCAGATTCCCGGGCCACATGGATGCGTAACCAGAGGCCAATATCGGTGGCAAAGACTTTGATGTATTTGAAGTCATGCCTTGCGCGCCCAGCCGCGGCGCGCGGGGTCGTGAGCGCACTTCGGCACGTTCCGCTGCGGCGCGGGAGCCGGTATGGAGCTGCGCCACCTCAGATACTTCGTCGCGGTCGCCGAGGAGGGCGGGTTCGTGCGCGCCGCTCGGCGGCTGCACGTCGCGCAGCCGGCGCTCTCGCGCCAGATACGCGACCTCGAACGCGATGTTGGGGCGGAGCTGGTCGATCGCGACCCGCGGTCTTCGCGGCTTACTCCCGCCGGCGAAGCGGTCCTGCACGAAGCGAAAGCGATCCTCGGCGAGGTCCATCACGCGATCGAGCGTGCGCAGGGAGCGCGACGAGGCCTTGCCGGTCGTTGTGCCATCTGCACCGGGAGGCTGCCGACCTGGAACGGCATGGTGGCGGGAGTTCTCATGGCGACCCGCCGCGACTACCCGATGGTGGAAGTCGACGTGTCGGAAGCCGTCACGCAGGTGCAATGGATGGCCGTCAGGTCCGGAAAATCCGACCTCGGCATCGGGATAGCGCCGACGCGCGAATTCAGTGACCTCGAGTGGCAGCGCCTTGCCACACAGCGGTTCGACGCGGCGCTGCTGCCGAGCACTCACCGGCTGGCGAGCCGCGCGAGCATCCGCCTGGCGGAGCTATCTGCCGAGCCGATTGTCGCCGGCTTCCGCCAGGACTCCGATCACCATGGCATGTGCGTGAAGGTCGCGCGGCGCGCAACGCCGGCCACGCCAATCATCCTGGTGGAAACGATCGCGGACGCGTTTGCGCAGATCGCCAATGGGGTTGGCTGGACGCCGTTCGTGCGTTCGCTCTCGGAGTGGGCGCCTCAGGGCGTGGCGGTCGTGCCCATTGAGGATCTCGACGCGCCGCTCCCGATCTACGTGATCTGGAAGCGAGGGCCGGTGTCAGCAGTCGTGCGGACCGTTCGCGAGACGCTGCTGGAAGTGGCGCGCCA
>Ga0075434_100007566_pt1 | contig 10064 bp, 9 predicted proteins | sample RhiMethybrSRZTD3_FD_75298 | JGI IMG/M metagenome (GOLD analysis project Ga0075434, IMG submission 75298) | Populus rhizosphere microbial communities from Tennessee, USA - Rhizosphere MetaG P. TD hybrid SRZTD3 | ecosystem: Host-associated > Plants > Roots > Rhizosphere > Soil | place: USA...
TCGCGCGGTTCGTCTCGACGACAGTCTGGTGTACACCGAGCCCGCGGAATTCCACTTTCCACCGCGCCTTGCGCTCGGAGCGGTTCTGCTGAAAGCGGGCCGCGCGGCCGAAGCGGAGACGGTCTACTGGGAGCTCCTGCGCCGCAATCGCGAGAACGGGTGGGGCCTGTTCGGCCTCATGCAGGCACTGCGCGCGCAGAACAAGGCCGACGATGCCGCGCTCACCGAAGCGCGATTCAAGACCGCCTGGGCCCGCGCCGACGTCACGCTGACCGCCTCGCGCTTCGGGCGTTGACTGGGGTCAGACCCCGCTACGCGGCGACTCAATCTGGTGAGTCGATCCATCACCGGGGTCTGACCCCGCTACGCAGTATCGCTGGGGTCTGACCCCAGTCCCGCGATGCAACGCACGGCGAAGGTCGTCGAGTTCATCGTCGGACAGGGCCTCGCCACACAGCGCCCGCCACGCGTCTCGACGAACCCGAGGTGAGGTCCCAAGAGCGCTATAGAGTGGGTGGAAGGAAACCACTCGATCGTCGATACCCAAGGCGTGCGCGCGATAGCTCGACCAGCGGTAATCGTCGGGCCGCGCGACGAGCTTGGCTCTGACCGGGTTTAGCTCCACGTAGCGCGCGCAGGTAAACCAGTAACGCTCGTTATCGATGACCGTTGAACGGTACCGGCCTTCGAACAGTCCTCCAGTTCGTGCATAGACGTGGTTGAAGTAGTAGACATAGCGGCGACCGATCGCCTGCATCGCGCGTGATACGCCCTCGGGGGCGTTGGGAGTCATCATCAGGTGAACGTGGTTGGTCATCAACGCGTACGCATTCACGGTGACATCGTGCAGCTGGCAGGCTTCGGCTACCGCTGCCAGAAACAGTTCGTAGTCGTCCGTCGCGCGGAAGATGTCCGACTTGTTGTTGCCGCGTTGGATGACGTGTTGGGTCAGTCCGATGATACGGGGGCGGAGGAGACGAGCCATGCCCCGGCATATGCACAAGACATGTGCGATGAGAATCCACGGAAGTGCGGCCTATTTTGGCCAGCGTCCCCATTTCGGGTGCACAAACCGAAATCTGGCTCGGGCCGACGACGCGCAGTTCCTGCAACCTTGAGTCGACTCATCACCGGGGTCTGACCCCGCTACGGCGCGTCACCGGGGTCTGACCCCACTCCAAGTCGTCACTGGGGTCTGACCCCAGCGGAACTACAGCTGCGACGTGCAGCGTGGGCAACGCTTCGCGCGCAGCGAGATCGCTTCGGCGCAGAACGGGCATTCCTTCGTGGCCGGCGCGGCGGCGACAGCCGGCTTCTCGAAGGACGACTTCAAGCGGTTGACCTGCTTCACGAGGATGAAGACCGCCAGCGCCACGATCAGGAACCCGATGACGTCGTTGATGAACTGGCCGTACGCGATGACCGGGATGCCCATGTCCTTGGCTTCCTTGAGCGACATCGGTATGCCCTTTGAGCTGTCGAGCGTCAGGAACATGCTCGAGAAGTCGATGCGCCCGAGCGCCAGTCCGATTGGCGGCATGATGACGCCTTCGACGAGCGTGGTGACGATCTTGCCGAACGACGCACCGATGATCACGCCGACGGCGAGATCGACGACATTACCCCGTGAGATGAACTCGCGGAATTCTTTCAGCATGGCTGCTCTCCTGTGAGCCTCAGAGTCTAAACGCAATCAGGTTCGCAGCGCGGCTACATTTCGACTTGCACGCCCAGTTCGACGACCCGTTCCGGCGGGAGACGGAAGAACGCGGTGGCGCGCACGGCGTTGCGCGCCATCAGCACGAAGAGCCGCTCGCGCCACGTCGCCATCCCCTGGCGCCGAGTCACGATGATCGTCTCGCGGCCCAGGAAGTAGATGACATCGTCGAGGTCGACGTTGAGGCCCTTGGAGCGCGCCAGCAGCAATGCGTCGGGGACGTTGGGGTCTTGCATGAAGCCGTATTGAGCACGCATGTTGTAGACGCCGTGCCCCAGCGACTGCACGGCGATCTGCTCGTCGAACGGCACATACGGCACCGCCGACGTCGTCACCGTCAGCACGATCACGTGCTCGTGGAGGATCTTGTTGTAGCGCAGGTTGTGCGCCAGCGCCGGCGGCGTGCCGCGCGGCTGCGCGGTCATGAAGACCGCGGTTCCCGGGACGCGAGCCGGAGGCGTCGCGGCCACTGCGGCCATGAAATCCTCGAGTGGCAACGCGCGCGCGGTCAAACGGTCAGCGACGAGTCGGCGTCCCGTCTTCCACGTCGTCATCATCGTGAAGATCACGACGCCGATGACGAGGGGCAGCCACCCACCCTGCACGACTTTTACGAGATTGGCGCCGAAGAACGTGAGGTCGACGGAGAGAAACAGCAACGTGAGCAGCGACACCGCTGCGACCGGCCACTTCCATCGTTCGGTCGCGATCACGTGCAGCAGGATCGCCGTGATCACCATGGTCATCGTCACCGCGATGCCGTACGCCGCTCCGAGCGCGTTCGATGACCTGAAGCCGATCACGATCAGGATGGTGCTGATCGCGAGGAACCAGTTCACCTGCGGCACATAGACCTGACCGATCTCTTGCGACGAGGTGTGCTCGATGTCGAGCCGCGGCGCGTAGCCCAGCTGAATCGCCTGACGCGTCAGCGAAAACGCGCCCGAGATGAGCGCCTGCGACGCGATGATCGCTGCCGCAGTGGCGAGCGCGACCAGCGGCAGTTGCGCCCACGACGGCGCGAGCAGGAAGAACGGCTGCGTCGCGGCGTTGGCATCGACCAACATCAGCGCGCCCTGACCGAAGTAGTTCAGCACCAGCGCCGGCAGCACGAGGGCAAACCACGCAATACGAATCGGTCTCTTGCCGAAGTGTCCCATGTCGGCATAGAGCGCTTCGCCGCCGGTGACGACGAGGAACACTGCGCCGAGCACGATGAATCCCTGAACGCCGTGCTCGCGAAAGAACGTGATCGCGTGCCTCGGGTTGATCGCGCCGAGCACCTGCGGCACGCGCACGATCCAGATGACGCCCAGGAAGGCGATGGTGACGAACCACAACACCATCACTGGCCCGAATAATCCGCCGACGCGGTGCGTGCCGTACTTCTGAATGAGAAAGACGCCGATCAGAATCGTCACCGCGACCGGAACGATGTAGTGCGCGAACAGCGGCGTTGCGACCTCGAGCCCTTCGATCGCGCCGAGCACGGTGATCGCCGGCGTGATCATCCCGTCGCCGTACAGCAACGCGGCACCGAAGATGCCGAGGGCGATGAGCAGCGGCCGATCGACGGCGACGCCGCGAGTGGGCCGGCCGTTGCCGTTGCGGCTCGGGAGCAGCGCCGCCAGGGCCAGGATGCCTCCCTCGCCCTGGTTGTCGGCGCGCATCACGATCACGATGTACTTGAAGGAGATGACGAGGAGCAGCGCGTAGATGATCAGCGAGAGCACGCCCAGTACGGCTTCGTGTGTCGGCGCCACCGAGTGCTCGCCGAAGAAGCATTGCCGCATCGCATACAGCGGGCTGGTGCCGATGTCTCCGTAGACGACGCCGACTGCCGTCAGTGTGAGGGGCAAGAGCGCGCTACGCCCGTGCCCACTCCCGTCCCCCTGTGCGCTCATCCCGAAGCAGTGAGATTAGCACGCAGCGGGCATCCGACGAATGCACGGATCAACGACGACCGCGGATTTGTAGGGTCGAGACCGTCTCAGATGAACAATGTACGAAACGTGAGCTCGCGGTGATCCAGACCGGCCGCGTGATCGAACGTCTTCAGCAACGGTGGCAGATCGATCGCGATTCGCCACTCGTCGGCGCGTCCGCCGTGCTCGACGACGCGCAGGGCGGTGTCGTTCCACCACGGCGTGATGGCGCGCGAGATCGGCTCGACGACGAGAACGCGGGCGCCGTGGTCGGCGGCGGCCAGCAGTCGGTCCTCCAGACGCCGACGCGTTGGGTCGGGCAACTCGTTCAGTACGTACGCGGCCACAATCGCATCACCAGTACGAGCCGGCGGCAGTCGAGTGATGTCGCCGATTCGTGCGCGGCCGCGCAACCCGAAGTGTGCGTACGTCCAGCGTGACTCATCGATCGTCCACCGATGCCGATCGATGCCCGTGATCGACGACGATCTCGACGCGAGCGCCCACGCCGCACCCGCGGCTCCCGTACCGCATCCAAGATCGAGCACTCTCGACTGTCCGCCGTCGCCTTGGCGCAGGCGGGGCCTTGCGCCGAGAGCGACAACGGCGCGGGCAACGGCGATGAAGTGCAGCGGCGCATAGAACAGCGCGAACGCGGCTCGCTTGCCGGCGCTGTCGAGCGTCGCGCGAACCTTGCGATCGGTCGCGTCCGTGCCCGTATGCCGGCGCTCGACATAGGCAGACGAGAGCGCACGCAGCGCGCGCGTCACTTCGGAGATGCGCAAGTCCGCCAGGTGACGCGCCTCGAGCGCAGACACCCACGCCGGCAGCGCTGCCTCGGCCGACGCGGCCGCATCCACCTCGTCTGGTTCGACTCGATCCTTGGGACCGTGACTGGTTTCGTCCACTTTTCTGCGCGCGACCCGGTTACAATCTTCGTTCAGGAGGGCTTTGCACGAATGCGTACGTCGACGCTGGTTCTCGTAATTCTGCTTTCGACCCTCATCGCTGTTCCGCGTGTAGACGCACAAACCGCGCACGCCGTTACTCAATCGGCGATGGATGCCGCCGTGCAGCAGCACGTCGCGTCCGTTGCCTCCGATCGCGATGACGTGCTCCGAGTGCTGAATCTGCCGCAGGTGAAGGCCGTGGCCGGCCGCGCCGGTCTCGATCTGCGCAAGGCGACGAACGCCGTCGCGTCGCTCGACGGGCAGAACCTCACGACGGTTGCCGCTCAGGCGCGCCAGGTCGAGCAATCCCTGGCCGGCGGCCAGTCGAAGATCGTCATCTCGACGACGATGATTATCATCGCGTTGCTGGTGCTCATCCTGATCATCGTGGCGGTCGACTAATGGACGACGTGTAATTCCGAAGCGGCCAGCCGCGATTGCCATGCTGCGCGCACTGGGGCGTGTAGCGACGTGGATGCTGCTGGCCGCGTTCTGCCTCTCATCACGCGCCGACGCACAACCGGCGTCTGCACCGCTCTCCCTCCTCGACGTTCCCTTCATCTCGCAGTCCGAGCTGCTGTGCGGCGGCGCCGCGGCGGCCATGGTGCTGCGCTATTGGGGCGAGCGCGGCATCGCCGCCGAGGCGTTCGCGTCGCTGGTCGATCGCAGCGCGGCGGGCATTCGTACCAACGCGTTGATCGACGGCATTCGCGGCCGCGGATACACCGTCAGCGCGCTCAGTGGCAGCGGCGACACGATCGCACGCGAGATCGGGCGCGGTCGACCGATCGTCGTGCTCGTTGAAGATCGACCGGGCACGTTCCACTACATCGTGATCGTCGGCATCACCGACCGCGCGATCGTATTTCACGATCCCGCGCGAACGGCATTTCGCGTGATGAGCCGAGACGAATTCGATCGTCGGTGGAGTGCGGCCGAACGATGGATGGCGATCGTCGTTCCCGGCGATTCGCGCGAGAAGGCGACCGCGGTGGCGCGCCCGGCGCCATCGCCGGTCACGTCCTGCGACGCGCAGGTCAGACGCGGTGTGCAGCAGGCGGAGGCCAACCAGCTTGAGGATTCGGCACGGACGCTCACCGCGGCGCTGACCTGCGACGGACCGGCGCCGCTTCGCGAGCTCGCCGGCGTTCGGCTGCTGCAGAAACGATGGCCTGAGGTCACGGACCTTGCCGGCGCCGCGCTCGCGCAGGATCCGAAAGACGATCAGGCGTGGCGTCTCCTCGCCACCGGCCGCTTCGTTCAGGACGATCGGCTTGGGGCACTCGAGGCATGGAATCGCGTCGGCGAGCCGCGCGTCGATCTGATCGCGATCAGCGGTCTCTCGCGTACACGACAACGTGTTGTCGAAGATCTGCTCGCGGTGCCGCCCAAAGCGATGTTGACGCCCGGGCTGTTCACCGTGACGCGTCGTCGTCTCCGCGATTTGCCGTCAATCTCGACGGCTCAACTCGAGTACGTGCCCGTGCCGCCTGGACTCGCGGAGTTGCACGCAACAGTGTCGGAACGGCCACCAGTGCCCCACGATCGCGTGAGCTTCGCGATTCTCGGGACCGACGCCGTCTTCCGTCGTCAGATCGAGGTGTCGTTCGGTCCGATCACCGGCGGCGGCGATCGGCTCACACTTGGCTGGCGGTTCTGGTCGGGCCGTCCGCGCGTGAGCGCGTCGTTCACGACGCCGGCGCCGTGGGGAGGCATCTGGGGTGTCGACGCGTTCACCGAGCGGCAGCCCTTCATCGACGACGCGTCACCGGTCGCGCATCGTCGCGGCGCGCATCTCGGTGCCTCGCTGTGGTCGACACATTGGATGAGAACGACGGTGCGCGGAGGCGCAGAGACCTGGCGGGAGATTGGCGAGTTCGGTCTCGTTGGCGGCGGCGTGCGGCTGATGACGCCCGACGATCGCATCGACGTGCGCGTCGAGTTGACACGCTGGTTCGGAACCGACGGCAATCCGTCGTTTGGGACTGCGGAGATCGGTGCCACGGTGCGCTCGACCATCGAACATCGTGGCCGCGTCTGGATTGCGCGCGGCGGCACGGCGGCAGCGAGTACGAACACGCCGGCGGACATCTGGTTCGCAGGCGACACAGGTCGCGCGCGCGGTGTGCCGCTGCGAGCGCATCCCGTGATCGACGGCGGCAAGCTCGACCCACAGCAGATCGGCCGACGCATCCAATACGCGTCCGGTGAACTTCAGACCTGGTGGGCGTATCGGACGAAGCTGCAATACGGTGCGGCTGCCTTCGTCGATAGTGCCCGAGCGAGTCAACGTCTCTTCCCGGATGCAAAGACCGATGTCGATCTCGGTATCGGCGCTCGCTTCTCGGCACCAGGCTTCGGTGGTGTTCTTCGAATTGATCTCGCGCATGGACTGCGAGATGGCGATGATGCCGTTTCCTTTGTGTATGAGCCGTAGCCGCGCTGGCATGGACTCTGCTCGACGCGCTGCCATGCGAGCCGCGCTTCTCGTTTTGTGTCTCCTGTCGGCAACAGCGTGCGACGAGAACAGCATTGCCGGTCCGACGGTTGCGCTCAACGAGCGGTTCACGCTGTCGCCCGGTAACGCCGCCGCGGTGCGCGATGCCGACCTCAACGTGCAGTTCGTCGAGGTGACCGGCGATTCGCGCTGTCCTGGCGATGCGGTGTGCATCCAGGGTGGCGATGCACTGGTCAAGATCCGCGTGTCCGGAGGAGGCTCGACGTCGTCGTACGATCTCCACACGGGTGATTCCAGCCGTGCGTCGATCGTGCACGGCGCCGTACGGATCGCGTTGGTTGAACTGCAGCCGTATCCATTCAGCAGTCGACCACCCATTACGCCTGGCGACTACCGCGCCACCTTGATCGTCTCGCGCCCTTGAACGCATGAGGGCTCACCGGCGTCTTGCGATGAGGAGGACCGTCCTATGGTCGAACGTCGTGCACTGGTTGGAGGTGGACTCGTCGCTGGATTGACCGCGCTGGTGAGCGAGTCATCCGCGGCGGCTGCCGCCGTAGACGATGACACCCAGCAGATCTCCGGCTCGATCGATCGTTTGAGAAAGACCTTCGAGAGCCAATTCGAGCAGAGCTATGCCTCGCTCTGGCACGGCATCGCCCGCATCCGTCAGCAGCAGCGGCAATGGATGCGATCGACGCAGAAGTATCCCGACTTCATCGACATCGGGCTCGACGTGTGGGACAACGTGTACGACTGGCACGTCGCGCACCAGCAGCCACTCAGCATGGGACGCGCGACCGATGGTCGCTACACCATCATGTTCACGTTCACCACGCTGGTGCTGCGCCCCGAGCAGGCGCTCGATTACGTCGGCTTCCCCTACGACGCAGAGGCGCGGCGACCGAGGCCGTAGCGCCTACTTGGCTTGTTCGCAGGGCTCGCCGCTCAACACGGAGAGCAGCACCAGCGCGCGTTTGCCGCGATTCGTGAATGCGTGCGACGTGCCGCGCGGCACCGACACGAAATCGTTCAGCCCCAGCTGCGTGTTCTTGCCATTCAGTTGAATCGTGCCCTCTCCGCCGAGCACGTAGTACACCGCGTCGGCGTCTTCGTAGAGGCGTTCGGGCAGCGCCTTGTTCAACTGAATCATGGTGGTCCGTTGGTTGCCACTGCAGGCGAGCAGCGACTCGCGTCGGGGCTCATTGCGGACGAACTCTTTCTCGAGCACTGATTCCACACCGACACTCAACGGCTGCCCCTTCGGCCCCACTGCAGCAGTGGCCGACGCAGGCGGCGGAGGAGCCGGGGCGACCACGACCTTCGGCTCCGGTGCGGGATTGAGCATGACGTCGACTTGAGTGACCCTTCCGGTCTGAACCGTCACTTCCTTCTCGAACGCGGTGACCTTCTCGCCCTCGAAGCGGACGCGATACGTGCCGGTGAGCAGCGACGGTATAGACAGTTGGCCACCAGCATCGGTCTGATCCGAGCGTTCGGTCGGTCCGCTGATCGATACGCGGACGCCCGCCAACGTCGCCCCCTGCGGTGACGTCGCCGTGATGGCGATGCCGCCTCGAGTCGTCGTCGCTGCCGGTCGCCGCGGTGTTGTCGTCGTCGCAGGCGGTGTCGTCGCAGGCGGTGTCGTGCGCGGCTGCGCGGGCGCAGGCTGCGCGGGAGCCGGCTGCGTCGGCGGTGTTGCCGTTTTTGGCGGGGGAGTGGGCGCCGGTTTCTGTGTAGCGGGTGTTTGAGCAGTGGCCTGACTGGCGATCAGAAAGAAGCTGAGCAGCAGGGCGGTGCGCATGGGTGCATTACATCAGAAGGTGGGGACCGAGGGCTATAATCGCGTTTGGCCGCCAGGGGTATCCCCAGTGTGGGATTGAGATGAGACCCTTGGAACCTGATCCGGTTGAAACCGGCGAAGGGAGCGCGGCATCCCGCCGCCATTCCTTTCGAGCTCAGGGAGTTCCACGAGGATCCTTATGATCGACTTCGCCTCTGCGTATCCGAACTCTCGAAAGGTCTATGAAGAACGACCGATTCGCCTCCTGCCGGGCGGGGACTCTGCGACGCTCCGCGTGCCCAGCCGCGAAGTCACGCTGAGTGGTGGCGAGCCGTCGATCTCGCTCTACGACACCAGCGGTCCGCAGGGACACGACGTGCGGGACGGTCTCCCGAAGCTGCGCGCGCCGTGGATTGCGGCGCGCCGCGCGAGCGGCGTCGTCGGCACGCAGCTCTATTACGCGCGCCGTGGCGAGATCACGCCGGAGATGGAGTTCGTCGCTGCCCGCGAAGGACTGCCGGCCGAGTTCGTGCGCGCCGAGGTCGCGCGCTGCCGCGCGATCATCCCGTCGAACATCAATCACCTCGAGCTCGAGCCGATGATCATCGGCCGCAACTTCCTCGTGAAGATCAACGCCAACATCGGCAACTCCGCCGTGCGCTCGTCGATCGAGGACGAAGTCGAGAAGCTGCAGTGGGCCACGTTGTGGGGCGCGGACACCGTGATGGATTTGTCGACCGGCAAAGACATTCACGCGACGCGCGAATGGATCCTGCGCAATGCGCCCGTCCCCATCGGTACGGTGCCGATCTATCAGGCGCTCGAGAAAGTCGGCGGACGCCCTGAAGAGCTCACCTGGGAGATTTACCGCGACACGCTGATCGAACAGTGCGAGCAGGGCGTCGACTACTTCACCGTGCACGCCGGTGTGCTGCTGCGCTACATCCCGCTCACAGCCCGGCGTTTGACCGGCATCGTCTCGCGGGGTGGCTCGATTCTCGCCAAGTGGTGTCTGGCGCATCACCAGGAGAACTTCACGTACACGCACTTCCGCGAGATCTGCGAGATCATGCGCGCCTACGACGTGTCGTTCTCCCTCGGCGACGGCCTGCGTCCCGGGTCGATCGCCGATGCGAACGACGAGGCGCAGTTTGCAGAGCTCCGGACGCAGGGAGAGCTGACGCGGATCGCCTGGGATCACGGCGTGCAAGTGATGAACGAAGGGCCGGGG
>Ga0075434_100007568_pt1 | contig 10063 bp, 8 predicted proteins | sample RhiMethybrSRZTD3_FD_75298 | JGI IMG/M metagenome (GOLD analysis project Ga0075434, IMG submission 75298) | Populus rhizosphere microbial communities from Tennessee, USA - Rhizosphere MetaG P. TD hybrid SRZTD3 | ecosystem: Host-associated > Plants > Roots > Rhizosphere > Soil | place: USA...
CCGTCGAAGCCCATGCCGTGCGTGACGGCGTTCTCCAGCTCGCGCTGGGTGATGGCAAAGCTCTTCAGCCGTCCGACGAGGTCGGTGAACCACAGCTGGACGAACGTGATGTCCTCGTCCTTCACCCGCGTGATCACCTCGGCGCGCAGGTCGTCCGCCGCGGTTGGGATCGTTTCCATCTCGCTCCTTTCGCCGTTTCCGGGCATGAAAAAAGCCCCTGGCCGGACCACGCAGGTCCTTGCCAGAGGCTCCGTCGCCTCCCGCGCTCCGCCGCCGTCGGCGGGCGCGGATCACTTCGCCCGGGACTCTAGCCGACGCCCCGGCGGGACCGGTCAGGCGGCCAGCGTCGCCTCGATCCCGCGCACGTCGCCGTCCTCGTCGGCGAGCTCGGAGACGTCGCCGAAGCCCAGCCGGGCGAGGTCGCCCGCAAGCAGGCGGGCCTGATCGCCGCCCAGCTCGAGCAGGAGCGCGCCGCCCGGCCGGAGCACGGCGCGGCTGCCCGCGAGCGCGCGGCGCAGGATCGCCGTGCCGTCCGGCCCGCCGTCATATGCGAGCGCCGACTCGTGGGTGAAGGTGTCGCGCTGAAGCGATGCGAGCGCCCCGGTGGGCACGTACGGCACGACGCCCGTCACGAGGTCGACCCTGCCTTGCAGGGCCGCCGGAAGCGGCGCGTAGAGGTCCCCCCGGCGCGCGTCGACGCCGTTCGATCGCGCGCAGGCGATGGCCCGCTCGTCCACGTCCGTCGCGAGCACCGTCGCGCCAGGCCGGCGGTCGGCGAGCACGGCCGCCACCGAGCCGGAGCCGGTGCAGACGTCAACGGCCGTCCCGTGCGCCGGAAGCCGCTCGGCGGCGTGCAGCGCCAGCCCCTCGGTGTGCGGACGGGGCACGTACACGCCCGGGTCGACCCGCACGCGCAGGCCGCAGAACGCGGCGCTGCCGACGATCCAGGCCAGCGGCTCCCCGGCCAGCCTGCGCTCGACGAGCTCCTCCAGCACCCGGCCGTCGCCGCCGGCCCGGGCCTGCAGCTCCTCGGCCTCTTCGCCGGCGCTCAGGAAGCCGGCTGCGGCCAGCCGGTCGGCGAGCTGCGGCATGCCGCGATGCTACATCCACCTTCTGGAATAGGCTCTCGTCCCGCCAGATGGCCGGCCTGTCGACCCCGCTCCTCGTCCTGGTGTTCCTCGGCGCCTCGCTCGCCACCTGGATCGCGGGCGTCGCCCTCTCGAGCACGACGGACGAGCTCGACAACCGGCTCGGGCTGGGCGCCGCGCTCGGCGGGATGATCCTGCTCGCGATCGCCGGCAGCCTGCCGGAGCTCGTCATCACGGTGACGGCGACCGCGCAGGGCAACCTCGGCCTGGCCGCCGGCAACCTGATCGGCGGCATCGCCATCCAGACCATGGTGCTCGTCGTGTGCGACGCCGCGGCGTCGGGCGAGCGACCGCTGACCTACCTGGTCGGCTCGCTCGTCCCGGTGGTCGAGGGCATGGCGGTCGTGTTCGTCGTCGGCGAGGTGCTGCTCGGCGCCCTGCTGCCGGCCCACGTCGCGATCGGGCCCGTCAGCCCGGCATCGATCGCCATCGTGGTCACGTGGCTCGGGCTCCTGTGGGTGCTGAACCACGTACAGCGAAACCCTCGCTGGGACGTCGTCATGCCCGGCTCCGAGCCCGGCCGCCCCGATCGGTCGGTGCGCGAGGACCAGCACCCCAAGCGCCACCAGGAGCGCTCACTCGCGGCCGTGCTCGCCATCTTCACCGCCGGGGCCCTCGTGACGCTCGTCGGCGGCGTGGTGCTCGAGAGCGGCGGCAGTCAGCTGGCCGACCGTGCCGGGATCAACGGCGTCATCTTCGGCGCCACCGTCCTCGCGCTGGCAACGGCGCTGCCCGAGATCTCCTCCGGCGTCGCCGCCGTGCGGGTCGGCGACCACCAGCTCGCGACGGGCGACATCTTCGGCGGCAACGCGTTCCAGGTGTGTCTGTTCCTGGTCGCCGACCTGGTCGCGGGCCGGCCGGTGCTGCCCACCGCCGGGGCGCTCAACAGCTGGCTCGGCGGCCTCGGGATCGTCCTCACCGTCATCTACATGATCGGGGTCGTGGTGCGCCCGCGCCGCTGCCTCCTCCGCCTCGGGATCGACTCGATCCTGGTCCTGATCGTGTTCGGGCTGGGGATCCTGGGGCTCTCGGCGCTGCCCACATGAGCCCGCCGGCGTGCGAAATTTCCGGCGTGCCGTAAGCGGCTTGGAGTACGATGTGCACGGAAGGAGTTCCCCGTGGTGATCGTCACCATCTCGTGGCAGCTCGGCGTCGACGGTGAGCGAGTGGGCGCCCTGCTGGGCGAGCGGCTGGGGGTGCCCGTCGTCGACGGCGAGGTGGTCGACGCCGTGATGGAGGCGCTTCGCACAGGCCGCGCCGACGCCGCCGACATGGAGCGGTTCGTACCCACGTGGAGCGCCAACCTGGCCGTGTCGCTGCTGGCGACGGCCGGGATGCCCGCCGCCCGCGCCGACGTGATCCGGGCCGAGTGCGCCCACACCGCCGTCGAGACGGTCATCCGCGAGGCGGCCAAGCACTCGTGCGTGATCATGGGCCGGGGTGGCTTTGCGATCCTGGCCGACCACCCGGGCGCGAGCCACGTACGGCTCACGGCGCCGGCCGCCTGGCGGGCGGCCCGGCTGGCGGCCTGCGAGTGCCTTCCGGTCGAGCAGGCCGAGCGCAGGATCGAGTCCGACGACCGCAACCGGGCCGCGTTCGTGCGCCACTATTACCATCGCCGCATCGATGACCCGGCCAACTTCCACCTCCTGCTCGCGGCCGAGCGGTTCCGGCCGGACGAGCTCGTCGAGGTGATCGCGACCGCCGCCACCCACGGCGTCGCCGCCCAGGCCGTGCCCGCGCCGGTCGCGGTCTCCCGGTCCGCCTAGATGATTGATTCCACACCTCTGCGCGCCTGGACGTCAGACTGTGGCGGGGGTTCGAGTTGCTGGTGGGCTGCGCCTCGGCGTCGGCGTGATCGCAGACGCCTCGGACCGCGGTCAAGGGCATTCCGCCCTTGACCGCTTGAACCGTCGCATCGCCTCGTCCTCGGTCGCGCCCATACAGCCAGGTATGACCTCCCTTTAGTCCTTGCGCTGCTCGGTTCGCAGCCCAGCAGTGACCTGCGTGATCGCAGGTCACCACTGACCGGTGCAAGCCCTGCGGGCTTGCACCCTGGACACACAGGGCGTGGAATCAATCATCTAGCCGTCCGTGCGGGGTTGCTGCCAGGTGGTCGCGTGCGGCAGCCACTCGCGCGTCATCCGCTCGGCGTCGTCGATCAGCTGCCGCGCGCGCGTCGGCGAGAGCGGGTGCAGGCCCGCGATCGGCGGCGAGGGCAACAGGTACAGGTCGCACTCGGGCGCCCACCGGGCCAGCTCGGAGGCGGCGATCCGCCAGAACAGCCAGTCGAGCGCGTCCATCGCCCGGGCGATCGCGCCCTTCTCGGGCGCCGGCCCGAGCGGCCAGCCCACCGGGAACAGGTAGACCGTCGTCGCCCCCCGCTCGATGGCCGTGCCGAGCGGCGGGTCCTCCCCCAGGCCGCCGTCGGCGAGCAGCCGGTCGCCGATCCGCACGGGTGGATAGACACCCGGGATCGCGGTCGTGGCCACGAGCGCCTCGACGGCGTCGCCGCGGTCGAGCACGACCTTCTCGCGCGTCGCCAGGTCGGCGGCGACGACGAAGAGCGGGATCGCGGTGTCCTCGAGCCGGCGCACCGTCAGGTGCCGTTCGATCACCTGCCGGACCCCGCCGGCGGAGGCGAAGCCCGGCGCGCGGCCGGCCAGCGCGCGCAGCACCGTCGGCGCCCGCACCGGCAGCACGTCGCTGCGGCGGGCCGTCGTCCAGAGCCGTTCCAGGGTGTCGGGCGCGGAATCGGGGTCGGCCGCGGTCGCGGCGCCGTTCAGTGCGCCCGCCGACGACCCGACGACGAGATCGGGCCGGATGCCCGTCGCGAGCAGCGGACGGAGCATCCCCACCTGCACCGAGGCGAGCGCAGACCCGCCGGCGAAGACGAACGCGATCCGGCCGGGACGGCGGGACATCAGGCTCCCGCCGGCGCCTCGGCGGGGGTGCCGTCCTCCTCGCCGTAGCGCCAGAACGCGGGGAAGAGGGCGACGATCGGCACCAGCCCCAGGATGCACAGGACGCCGCCCGACACGACCGCGGCGCGGGTGCCGAACGCCGCCGCGACCGAGCCGGACTCGACATCGCCCACGCGGGGCCCGCCGGCCACCACCAGGGTGAAGATCGACGACATCCGGCCGCGCATGGCGTCGGGCGTCGCCATGAGCATGATGGCGCTGCGGCAGATGGCGCTGACGCTGTCGGCGGCGCCCGCGAGCGCGAGGCAGGCCATCGCGACCCAGACGCTGTGGGTGAGCCCGGCCAGCGTCACGGCCACGCCCCAGGCCGCGATGGCGAACACGACGATCCGGCCCAGCCGGCGCACATGCCCGAGCCAGCCCGTCGCGAACGCCGCCAGCGTGGCGCCGGCCGAGAGGGCCGCGTAGAGCAGGCCGACGCCCGTCGCACCGGCGTGGTAGACCGTCAGCGCCAGGGCGGGGAAGAGCGCGCGCGGCATCCCGAACGTCATCGCCAGCAGGTCGGCCGCGAAGCTGCCCATCAGCTCGCCGCGGCGCACGGCGAAGCGCAGGCCCGAGCGCACGGCCGCGAGCACCGACTCGCCGTCCGTCCGCGGCGGCGCCGGCAGGCGGTGCATGAGCGCGACCGCGCCGACCATGGCGGCGAACGTGGCCACGTCGAGCGCATAGGCCCAGCCGAGGCCGGCGGCCGCGATCACGATGCCGCCGAGGGCCGGCCCGATCACCATGGTCAGCTGCGCCAGGCCGTAGTTGAAGGCCACTGCGGGCTGGATCTCGTCCGACCCGACGAGGCTCGGGATGATCGCCGTGCGCGTCGGCCGGTCGACGCCCGAGGCCGCCGCCGCGACGCCGGCGAGGATGTAGAGGGCCGCCACCGGCGGGCTGCCGGACGCCGCTCCGAGCGCGAGCAGCGAGGACGTCGAGAGCTGGACGAGCTGGGAGATCTGGAGCAGCCGGCGGCGCTCGGTGCGGTCGGCGAGCGCGCCGCCGAGCAGTGACATCGCGGCCAGTGGCACGAGCTCGGCCAGGCCGATCATCCCGACGTCGAACGACGATCCCGTCAGCACGTACATCTGGAAGGGCAGCGCCACGAGGGTCACCTGGGTGCCCATACCCGAGACGAACCCTCCCAGCGCGAGCAGGCGGTAGTCGCGCGAGTGGCGCAGCGGCCCGGTATCGACGGCGACCGCGCGCAGCCAGCGCAACCGCGGCCGGCGATGGGGAACCTGCATCAGCCGCACGCTATCGTCGCGCGCCGGCGTGGGCGCTCAGTCGCCGCGGGAGCGGCGCGTGAACGCGGGGACGCGCACGACGCAGGCTGCTGCACCGACGACCAGGATCAGCACGAGCCCGGCGATCCCGGTGTCGCCGGCGCTGTCCGCGGGCTGTACGCTCGCCAGCGGAACGAGCTGGGGCGTGGCCACGGGGGTCGTGGCCACCGGGGCGCGGGACAGGAAGAGCCGCCGGTCGAACGTCGCGCCGGCGCTCGCGACCGGGGTGTCGACGACCCGGGATGCGTCGAGCCACATCGGGGCAGGATGCGCGAACCGGCGCGCCGCCAGCGCGACGCTGCGGGCAAGCCCGTCGCCGAGGCCGCCGCGCAGCAGGCGGCCGTAACCGTCCCACGGCACCGCCGAGAGTCGCTCGATCTGGACGTCGGCGCCCGTGTGCGGCGCGACGACGACGAGGCCGGCGCCGACGTAGAGGGCCACGTGGAACGGCGCCCGCGTGCGCGTGTAGAGGAAGGCCAGGTCGCCCGGCTTCAGATGCTTCGGGCCGACGGCGGCCGACATCTGCCACAGCACGGCCGCGGTGGGCCGCCCGGGCAGGGCCATGCCGGCGTGGGCATAGGCGTAATCGACGAGGCCGGAGCAGTCGAAGCCGCCCTCGGAGGGGCTGTCGCCACCCCACAGGTACGGCCACCCGACCTGCTCGAGAGCCGCCTTGGTCACCCGCGCGCGCCCGCCCGCGGTGGCGTCGATGAGCGCGTGCGCCGCGTGGGGGAGGTGCACCGTCGGCGGGTGCTTCGGCTTCGGCGCGGACGGGTGGTGGTGCGTCGGATGCGGCTTCGGGGCCGGCTTCGGCTTCGACTGCGGCTTGGGCTTCGGCTTGGGCGTCGGGCTCGGCTTCGGTGGGGGCGGCGCCGGCAGCGTCACGGCGGCGCTCGCCGCCGCGAGCGTGATCGTCGTTCCGGCGGGGAGGCCGTCGTGCGCGTGGAGCAGCGTCAGCCGCAGGCCGGCGATCTCCTCGGTCACGGTGCGGCCCTTCTTCGTCCGCCCGGAGGCGACGACGTCGAGGGTGCCCCAGCCGTGCAGGGGCACTTGCATCCCCGGGCGCACGTGGATGCGCCGGCCAAGCACGAAGAGGCCCTGCACGCCGCCCGTGGTCTGGTCGGTCACCGCGCCGTGCTCGACTGCCAGGGCGGTCTGCGTCCACACCTTGCGCGCCTTCACGGCGCCGTGCAGCAGGCGCACATGGCGGTCGATCGAGCTCGCCGTCGCCGAGGGCGCGGTGCCGGTGCCGAGGGCCGCCTGGGCCCGGGCCCAGCTCGCCAGGACGGCCGCGCCGTCCTGGTAGGGGCCGCTCTTCACGGCCGCGCCACCGGCGGTGGCGAGGGCGGTGCCGGCCGGGTCGGCGCCCGGCGCGAGCACGGAGATCGCGTCCGCCGAAGCCTGGGCGGGGGGCTGGCCGGCCGCGCCCGCCGCGCCGGCAGGGCCCGACACCGCGACGACAAGCGCCGCGGCACAGAGTCCAAGCCACCAGCGACCCCACAATCGCACCTTCGGACCTCCCATGCCGCCCTCAATCGGCATGATGCCACGTTTCCCGGGCCTGGCCGGGCGGTAACGTGTCACGCATCACCGCCGGGCGCCCGACGGTTACTCGTTCTCGGTTCGGGAGCCGTGACGTTGTGAGTGGTGGTCATCGGACATCGTCGGGCCGTCATCACTTCCGAACCGCGATGGACGATCGGCCTCGCGCCGCGGAGGCGAGACCGCGCTCTCGCCGGAGCGCCACCAGCAATCCGGCAGCCCCGCAAGGAGGGGGCCGTGGGGGAACCACGGGTTCCCCACGTCAATGAAAGCGCGACGCCGCCGAGCGCGTGCGCGGCAGCGGGAGCTGCTTGCGCTGCCACAGCGCGACCTCGAAGGCGATGATCCCCAGCAGCCCGGCGGTGGCCCACAGGAGCTCGGCCCGGAGCGGATGATGGTGGTGTGCGCGGGTGCCGCAGACGGATGCGGTGCGCGTCGGGCACGACGGCCGCGGGGACGTGTCCTGCCAGGTCACGATCCCGGCGACCACGAACGCGATCGCGAGCGCGGCGATGATCAGCGGCGCGGCCCATCGACGGGAACGTGTCACGTCGAGCACGGTACCACCTTCACCCCGCGCGTGGGCGGTGGTGTGCGGATCGGTATGGCGGGCTACGCCGCGCTGCGGCCCTGGGCGGCCAGATGGGTCACGAAGTCGGCCGCCGGCATCGGCTTGCCGAAGAGATACCCCTGGCCGAGCGGGCAGCCGCGGGCGATCAGGAACGCCAGCTGCTCCTCGGTCTCGATGCCCTCGGCGAGGCACTGCAGGCCGAGGTTGCGGGCGAGCCCGATCATCGTCTCGATGAGGATCGCCGCGCCGCGGTCGCCGGGGACGTCGGCGATGAAGCTGCGGTCGATCTTGAGCGTGTTCACGCGCAGCTGGTTGAGCCTTCCGAGCGAGGAGTGGCCGAGGCCGAAGTCGTCGATCGCGAGCCGCAGGCCGCGCGCGTGCAGCTCCGCCAGCACGGGCTCGAGGTCGGCCGCCTGCGCCATGACGGCGTGCTCCGTGATCTCCATCATCATCCGGTCGGCGTTCAGCCCGAACGCCTCGATGGTGGACATGACCCGGCGGATCGCGGTCGGCAGCCAGAAGGCCGGCGGCAGGTTGACCGAGACGAACAGGTCGTGGCCGGCGTTGCGCCAGTCGCGGCTCTGGCGGCAGGCCTCGTCGACCACCCAGTCGGTGATCGGCCGGATCAGCCCGGTGCGCTCGGCGACGGGCAGGAACGCCGCCGGCGGGAGCAGCCCGCGGTCGGGGTCGTTCCAGCGGATCAGAGCCTCTGCCCCGATCGTGCGGCGGTCGGCCAGGCTCACGAGCGGCTGGTAGTGGAGCTCGAGCTCGCCGCGGCCGGCGGCGTGGCGCAGCCGGCCGGCCAGCGAGAGCTCGCGGCTGGGGTCGCGGTCGCTGGGCCGGTACAGCTGGAAGCCGTCGCGGCCGGCGTCCTTGGCGGCGTAGAGCGCGATGTCGGCGTGCTTCATCAGCGCCTCGGCCGAGTCGGCGTCGTCGGGGTAGACGCTCGCCCCGATGCTGGCCGTGACGACGAGCTCGACTTCGCCGAGCATGAACGGCTCGAGCAGCGCGTCGCGCATCTTGGAGGCGATCCGCTCAGCCGCGGAGCGCATGTGGGCGTGCGCCTGGCTGCGCGGTGTGCGGGCGTCGCCGCGGCCCGTGACGAGGATGAGGAACTCGTCGCCGCCCTGGCGGGCGACCACGTCGCCGGCCCGGGTGACGCGGCGCAGCCGCCTCGCCACCTCCTGGAGCAGGTCGTCGCCGATCGTGTGGCCGAAGTTGTCGTTGATGAGCTTGAAGTCGTCGAGGTCGATGTAGAGCACCGCTGCCGCCCCGCCGTTGCGGTTGGCCGTGGCGATCGCCGTCGTCAGGTGCTCGTGGAACAGCGTCCGGTTGGGCAGGTCGGTGAGCGCGTCGTGGTAGGCCAGGTAGGCGAGGCGGTCCTCGGCCTCCTTGCGAGCGGTGATGTCGAAGATCGCGCCGTCCAGGAACTCGACCTCCCCCGACGCGGTGAAGATGCCGCGGCCGCGCTCGTACACCCATCGCACCGACCCGTCCGCGTGCACGACCCGGTACTCGAGCTCGAATGCGTCGCGGCGCTCGACGGCCTCGCCGACGCCGTGCTCGACCATGTCGCGGTCGTCGGGGTGGATGACGCTCGCGAACGTGCGCACGCTGCTCCCGACGAACTCGGCGGCCGGATAGCCTGTGATCGGCTCGATCTCGTCGCTCAGGAACTGCATCGCCCAGTCGCTCTCCGGCGAGCAGCGGTAGATGGCCCCGGGCACGTTGGAGATCAGTGCCTCGAGGCGGTGCGCATCCCACATGTCGTCGCCGGTGAAGTCGGAGTGGTGCATCGTCCGGGTGTTCGACCGGGAATGAGGTAGAGGCGCCACCCGAAAGGGGGGTGCCAAAAGACGAGACTTCTCAGCGTATTTTCAGATCCGTCTCCGAATCTGTTCAAAGTCGTCGGCCATCATGCCCGTGTCAAGCACACCTGCGGGACCGGATCACCGGCCCACAAAGCTTCTCCCGAAAGGTACGAATCACATGAGAACCCCCATAGCCGTCGCCGCATTGCTCGCCTCGGCCGGGCTCGGGGCCTCGGTGGCGGCCGTCGCCGTCCATGAGGCGGACGGCGGCGCCGGCACCACGATCATCCGCCGCCCGGCGGTCACCGTGAACGCGGCCCCCGCCGCGAGCACGTCCCCATCCGGCGGAATGAGCGTCAGCGAGATCTACCGGAAGTCCGTACCCGGCGTCGTCGAGGTGCTGGCGACCGGCCAGACCAGCGGCAACGGCTTCTTCGGCGGCCAGACCGAGAGCGCCCAGGGCACCGGCTTCCAGGTCGACACCAAGGGCGACATCGTCACGAACTACCACGTCGTCGAGAACTCCGACTCCGTGCAGGTGCGCCTGAACAACGGCCACACCTTCCCCGGCCGCGTCATCGGCCGCGACCCCAGCAAGGACCTCGCCGTGATCCGCATCAGCGCGCCGTCGAGCGAGCTCACCCCGCTGACCTTGGCGGACTCCTCGGCCGCCCAGGTGGGTGACTCCGTCGTCGCGATCGGCGACCCGTACGGCCTGCGCAACACCGCGACGGCC
>Ga0075434_100007570_pt1 | contig 10062 bp, 9 predicted proteins | sample RhiMethybrSRZTD3_FD_75298 | JGI IMG/M metagenome (GOLD analysis project Ga0075434, IMG submission 75298) | Populus rhizosphere microbial communities from Tennessee, USA - Rhizosphere MetaG P. TD hybrid SRZTD3 | ecosystem: Host-associated > Plants > Roots > Rhizosphere > Soil | place: USA...
GGGGCGTATCCGGCCGCGGAGCCTGGCGTGGACGTCGCGGAGGACGCCGGCGATGAGGCCCGAGGCGGCGAAGAGGGCGGGCAGGGCGACCAGGAAACGGAAGACGCCTTCGGCCGGCAGGAAGTCCAGCTTCGAGAGATCGGCCTGCGCCTTGAAGATCTTATGCTCCTGGCAGGCCTGCGGGCCGCCGACGGAACTGAACAGCTCCGACTTCACGGTCGTCATGCACGGCAGGACCAGGAAGGACGCGAACAACAGGAAGAGGAAGGCGCCGAGCAGGGCCTTGGCCAGCATCCGGAAACTCCCCTCCTGTGGATGAGACGCCATACGTGCGGACAGTATACATGAAGGCGGACGTCCTGCCCTCCTTCCGTCAGGCTTTGCGGAGACGCAGCGAATTCCCGACGACCGAGACCGACGAAAGCCCCATCGCCGCGGCCGCGATCATCGGCGTCAGCAACCCGAGGGCGGCGAGCGGGATCGCCAAGGTGTTGTAGAAGAAGGCGGCGAAAAGGTTCTGACGGATGACGGAGAACGTCTCTCGCGCCAGCAGCAGCGCCTCGACGGCCTTGGCGGGACTGCCTTTCACCAGCACGACGCTCCCCGCCTCGATGGCGACGTCGGTGCCGGTGCCCATGGCGATGCCGAGATCCGCCTGCGTGAGCGCCGGGGCGTCGTTGATGCCGTCGCCGACGAACGCGACCTTGCGGCCTTCGGCCTGGAGCTTCTTCACTTCGGCGGCCTTGGCTTCCGGCATGACTTCGGCGCGGACTTCGGCGATGCCGAGGCGCGCGGCGATCGCCTGGGCGGTCGGCGCGTTGTCGCCCGTCAGCATGACGACGCGGAAACCGCGTGAACGGAGGTCGGCGACGGCCCGCTTCGCGTCGGCTTTCACGGTATCGGCGACGGCGATCGCCCCGACGAACGCTCCGTCGACGGCGACGCGGATGACCGTCGCCCCTTCCGACTCGCGCGCGGCGACGTCCGCGCGGCAGGCCTCGGGCACGACCGGGACGAGCCCGGCGTTGCCGATGACGATGTCCCAGGCGCCGACCTTCCCGCGCACGCCCTTTCCGGGCACGGCGGCGAACCCTTGCGGGGACAGGAGCGTGAGCCCCTTCGCGCGCGCCTCGGTGACGACGGCATGCGCGAGCGGATGCTCCGAGCGCGACTCGAGCGCGGCCGCCAGGCTGATCACCTCGTCTTCGGTGAAGGACCCGCAGGCCGTGACGGCGACCACGGAGGGCTTGCCTTCCGTGAGCGTCCCGGTCTTGTCGAAGACGACGGTATCGACGGCGTGCGCCGTCTCGAGCGCGGCGCCGTTCTTGATGAGGATCCCCCTCCGGGCGCCGTTGCCGGTGCCGACCAGGATGGCGGTCGGGGTCGCCAGCCCGAGCGCGCAGGGACAGGCGATGACGAGCACGGACACGCCGGCGAGCAGGGCCTTCTCGAGGCCGCCGCCGAGGAGCATCCAGCCGGCGAAGGTCGCGAGCGCGATGCCGATGACGACCGGCACGAACAGGCCGGAGACCTTGTCGGCCAGATGCTGGATCGGGGCCTTCTTCATCTGCGCCTCGCGGACGAGACGGACGATCTGCGCGAGGACCGTGTCATCGCCGATCTTCGCCACCCGCACGATCAGCGCGCCTTGGCTGTTGACGGTCGCTCCGTAGACGAGGTCGCCGGGATGCTTCCCGACCGGCAGGCTCTCGCCGGTCAGCATCGATTCGTCGACGGCGCTGTCCCCTTCCGCGACCGTGCCGTCGAGCGGGATCTTCTCGCCCGGCTTCACGAGCACGAGATCGCCGATCGCCAGCGCGGCGACGTCGACGTCTTCCTCGCGCCCGTCCTTCACGCGACGCGCCTTCTTGGCGCCGAGCTCGAGCAGTTTCTCGACGGCGGCGGAGGCCTGTCCGCTGCTCCTCGCCTCGAAGTATTCACCGAGCAGGATGAGCGCCGTCACGATGGAGGCCACTTCGAAGTAGACGTGGCCGCCGGTGGAGAGGGCGTAGAAGCTGTAGACGAGGGCGGCCAGCGTGCCGACCGAGATCAGCGTGTCCATGTTGGCCGCGCGCATCTTGAGCTGGCGCCACATGCCCGCATGGAAACTGCGGCCGAAGTACAGCACGACGACCGTCGCGAGCGCGGCCTGCGCCCAGACGTATCCCAATCCGCCCATGGCCAGGACGGCGACGGGGACGGACAGCGCGATGGCCCAAGCGGCCGAGCGCTTGGCTTTCTCCATCTCCTTGCGCGTCATCTCATGATGCTGATGTCCGGCGTCATGGCCCGACAGCACCTGATAGCCCTGGTCCTTCACGGCCTGATGGATGGCGTGTTCCTGCCCGCGCGACGGATCGAACGTGACGGAAGCGGAATGCGTCGCGTAGTTCACGGACGCGTCCTTCACGCCCGGCACGTCCTTGAGCGCCTTCTCGTTCCTGGCGGCGCAGGAGGCGCAGTGCATGCCGACGACGGTGAAATCGATGGTCTTCATATCAGATCGCTTTCATGATACCTGGAAACATGCCCATCGAGCAGCTGAAGACGTACTCGCCGGGCTTCTTCGGGACGAATTCGAGGACGTTGAGGCGCTGGGTGAGCGCCACGCGGGCGCGGGCCTTCGGCACGACGAGTTCCCCGCGGCACCCGGTGCCGATCCCCTCGATCTCCATGCGGACCGGCATCCCGGCCCTGATCGTGTACGTGTCGCTCGGTTTGTACGCCGGATCCACGCCGAGGCGCATGCGGATGACCTGCACGCCGTCGACCAGGCGGACGTTGGGATCCTGCGCCTGCGCGAGGGCGGGAGCGGGCGCGAGGTCCGGCAGGCGGAGCGGATGGCCCATGGCCGTCAGGCCGTTCTGCAGGTTCCAGAGGCCGAGCACGATGACGAGCGCTCCGGCGAAACGGAAGAACCGCTCCCCCGCCGTCCCTTTCAGCGACGCCGAGGCCCACCCGAGCGCGAGCAAGGTCGGCGCGGTGCCGAGCGCGAAGGCCGCCAGCGTCAGTCCGCCCTGCGCGAAACTGCCGGTCGTGAGCGCATAGATCTGGAGCGCCTGCGTGAAGCCGCACGGGATGAAGAACGTCAGCGCGCCCATGGCGAAGGGCATGGCGGGATGCTCGCGGCCTTCGGCGTCGACGATGCGGCGCGCGGCCCATTTCGGCAGGCGCGGCTGGACCGCCTTGAGCCAGGACGGCGCGAGCTTCAGCATGTCGAGGCCCATGATGAGCATGTAGACGGCGGCCAGGACGATGACCGCTCCGGTGAAGAAGGGCGCGGGCGAGAGGATCCGGCCGAGCGAGGCGATGGTGCCGCCGAAGAAGGCGTACGAGAGCGTGCGTCCGGCGACGAACATGAAGACGGGCGTCATGCGCGTCACGCCGTCCGCCGAGCCGTAGCGCCGGTTGTAGGTCGCGGCCGACGAGAGGAGGAGGCCGCCGGAGACCGCGATGCACGAGGAGGCGGCGGCCAGGAGGCCGATCAGGAAGACCGCCCAGAAGCCGCCGGATCCGTCGACGGCGAAGTCCGTCTTGAGCAAGCCGAATCTCGAAAGCAGCCAGCCGAACAGGAAGACGGCCGCGAACGCTCCGGCGATCTGGCCGAACGCCGGGCGCTTGGCGGACGACGGCGTGCCGCAATGGCGAGGGACGTAGCTCTCGCCGCGCAAGGCTTCGTTCAGGACGTCGAGCGGCGGCGCTTCCCGTTCGCAGTGGAGCAGGACCTCGCTTTTCGGCGCGCTGGCCTCGACGCGACGGACGCCGGGGATCTTCTCCAGCTTCCGCTCAAGGGTCAGTTCGCAGCTGCGGCAATGCATGCCGTCGACGGCGAACGTATGGGATTTCATAGGAAGTAAAAAAGGATGAAAGTCTCGGAACGCCTAGGGCGGTCCGGGCCTTTCATTCCTTCTTGAACGTCGAACGCAGGCCTGTCGGGGATGTCGAGGTATCGACGGCGGATGGCGGACGATAGCGGGAACGTTCGATCGCGTTCGCGTAGACGAAGGCGCAGAACGCCAAGAGCAGGGGCGCCAGGTCCGTGATCGTCTTGGGCGAAGGCGACGTCAGCGCCATCTTCAGCGCGGTCGGGGAGACCGGGCAGACGTATCCCATCGGGCAGGTCAGCATGCTCCTTCCGGCATGGAACGGCATGGAATGGCCTTCATGCCAAAGCCCCATCGCGACCGCGTGGAGGGCGACGGCGATGAGCGCGGCGGCGAGAGCGATGGCGATCTTGCGCATAGCGATCTCAACGTAACAGGCCTTGAGCTTCGTTTCAAGGCTCGAGCCCGATCAGCCAGAGCCCGATCCGGTCGGGCTGTTCCGGCGCGAGCGGGGCGAGGAAGCTGACGAGCTTTCCGTCGGGAGAGATCGAAGGGGACGTCTCGGCGCCGTGCGCGCCTGAGGTGAGGTCGGCGCCGGCTTTCGTGACCGCGTCGAGCGAACGGATCCGCGTCGGCTCCCCCATCCGGCCTTCGGCCAGGATGAAGAGATCGCTCGCGCCGCGGCGGACCGGGAAGATCTCGTCCTCCTCGTGCGTGCGCAGGAGCGGCGACGGGTTCTTGCCGTCGGAATCCATCACGTACGCGTCCCAACTGCCGTTCGGCGCGCGGCGCTGGAAGTAGAGCTTGCGCCCGTCGTCGGACCAGGTCGGACGGCGGTCGTCGCCGCCGCGGGTGAGCTGTTGGATGTTGGCGCCGTTCAGGCCGATCTTCCAGATCGAGGCGCCGGTCGGCTTCTTCAGGCGGTCGTCGTTGACCTCGAAGGCGGCCCAGACGCCGTCCGGCGAGATGGACGGCGCGACGAGGTCCTCCTTGCCGTCGTGCGTGGTCAGGCGCTTCTCGCCCTTGCCGTCGAGGTTCGAGCACCAGATCTCGAAGACGCCGCGCTCGTCGGGCGAGGCGTAGCAGAGCGTGCCGGCGTTCCGATGCGCGGGGCGGTGGCTGGAGGCGACGCGCGGATGCGGGGCGTCGAAGAGCGCGGTGGCCGCCGCCGTGCCGACGTCGACGCGCAGGATCTTCCAGCGCTGGTCCTTGCCGACGGTCGAAGTCGCGCTGACGATCAGCGTGCCGTTGTCGACGAATCCCGCGGCCAGCGGCCGCTCCCCGGCGTCCGGCGCCCAGAGCAGGCGCGCGCCGTCGGCGCGGGCGATCAGCCCCTCGAGGCGCGGATCGACGGCTTTCGTCTCCTCCGGCTCGGCCGGCTGGGGCGGCGCCGGTTCGACCACGACGTTCTCGAGCGAGCGCGCGGCGGCCTGGCGCCGGACCGTCAGCACGCCGTAACCGACGCCGGCGATGACGGCGAGGACGAAGACGGCGGCGATGACTCCTTTGAACGCGCGCATGTGTCAGGAAAGTATACCACCGCGCGTCCCCTTTGAAGTGGACAAGGTCGGGGGCTTGCCAGGATCCGCGGCGCCGTGTATCTTGGCTCCGTCGCCGCCTGCGCGCTTAGCTCAGTTGGCTAGAGCGTCTCGTTGACGTCGAGAAGGTCAAAGGTTCGACTCCTTTAGCGCGCACCAGAAGAGCCCGCCCTCATCGGCGGGTTTTTCTGTACGAAAAAACGCCCGTGGAACGGGCGCTCAGGCGTGGCGCTCGACCAGCTCCCCGCGGGCCTTCGTCCAGCGGATGACGGTCACGTCGGAGTCGAGGGTGAGGTCCTTGTAGAACCGGCGCATCTGCGTGAGGAGATCCTCCTGAGAGACGAAGCCGTCGTCCTCCCATTCCTCCTCGGTCACCTCACGGAGCGTGCAATGCCGCACGTCGGTGATGTCGGCCTGGACGGCCCAGGCCACCAAGTGGCAGCAGAGCATCACGAGGCCCGGACGATAGTCGCGATGGCCTTCGCGGATGGTGATGGTCTTCGTTCCGGTCTCGATGCGGTGGCGCATCCCATCGTCGGGAGCGATCAACAGGGCGGTCAGCGGCTGCTTCAAAGGACACCTCCGCGCCGAAGGGTAGCAATCGCCCTCCGCGCCCGGAAGTGGATAAGATGCTATCCTTCCTACATATGTCCGTCTGCCATCCCGGCCCGAAACTCGGCTGGATCGCGACCGTCGCCGCGTACGGCGGGGGCTCGCTCCTGATGTATGTCGCGACGCGCTATGCCGTCCCCTACTTCGTGGAGCTCGGGATGGTCCCGCCGCTGGCCTGGTTCGCGGCCGCCGGGATCGCGTTCGGTCTCCTGCTGATCGCGGCCCTGCTGCTGTTCGCCAAGGACGGGTGCGTCGACCAGCGCGACGTCGCGCGCCGCGCCCGCTTCCATCCGATCGACCGCATCGACGTCATCCTGATCGCCGTGGTCGGCGTCGGCACGGTCGCCATCACCGCGCTCTGGGCGGCGCTCCTCGGCGCGCTCTGGCCCGGCTTCGAGTTCCAGCCGTGGTTCATCCGCAGCGGCCCGCTCGCGGACGCCAGTCCTTGGATCCTGCTGGCCTGGGTGCCGATGTACCTGCTCAACATCTTCGGCGAAGAGCTCCTCTGGCACGGCTGGCTCCTGCCGGGACAGGAGCGCGTCTTCGGGCGCTACGCCTGGATCCCCGCCGGCCTCGGCTGGATCCTCTTCCACGCGCCGTTCGGCCTCGGCATCGTCCTGCTCTTCGCGCCCTTCCTGCTGATCGAGACCTACGCCGTGCGCCGTACGCGCAATCTCTGGATCGGCGTCCTCCTGCACGCCATCTTCAACGCCTTCGGCATCCTGGCCACGCTGTTCGGCCTCGCGTCCTGAAAGAAAAATGACCCGACAGGACGCCGGGTCAGACTTTCGCGTTCGCGTAGCAGGTGCCGGCGAACAGCACGAGCCGTTCGGCCATCTCATGCAGGGTCTGCGCGGGCGCGACCTTCTCGGTCCGCATCGCCCGATCGATCTCGATGCGCTCGAACGCGAGTATGAACAGGGCGCGGATGAACTCGCTGAACGCCGTCGCGGCGATCTCGGGGTGCGCGGCCTCCAGCTTCCGGAGGCTTTCCCCGATCGTCACGTCGCCCATCGCGTCGATGAGCATGCACGCCGTCTTCTCGGCGGTCATCGGATCGTCCGAGACGAGCGGAGACATCTCCCGGAGCTTCGCCGCGATCGGTTCCAACGCATGCCCCGCGACGATTCCCGGATCGATACTCGGCCAGTGCTTCCCAAAAGCAGCCTTGCCGCTCGCGAAGCCGAGCCGTTCCTGGACGCCGCGTTCGAAACCGCCGAGCCAGCAATCGCCGGCGTCGCCGTTCGGCCAGCCGAGCGGCTCCTCGACGATGTACCGCAGGATCATCTGCATCTCCCGCGGGAAGCGGAAGCACGGCACGAAGTCCGTCAGGATGCGGCCGTACAGGTCCAGCCGCTCTTCGGCATAGAGCTCTCCGCAGGCGGCGAGCACCTGGTCGTGGACCGCGTCGCTCGCCAGGCAGGAAGTCAACCGCTCGCCGCCGAGCAGGACCGAGACTTCCTGCGTGTAGATGACGTTCCCCGAAACCTGGCCCACGTACTCCCACGCCTTCACGCGGCGATGGATGTCGAGGATGGCCTCTTTCATGCCCATCTTCTTCCAAGCCGCGCCGTGCACGATCCGCGCGTTCATGGCGGCGACGTTCCGCACGACCTTCTTCGGTTCGCAGGCGTCGGGATCGTTCGGGCCGCCGTGGATGCGCGGGCCGGGCGCGAAATCGCATTCGCACATCAGGTACGAGCCCGCGCTTTCGGGTACGGCCTTGTTGGTCAGCCGTATCAGGGCGACCTCATGCTCGCGGAACGTCCAGAGCTGCAGCACCTCATAGGTGAGATGCTCATCCTCGTGCGAGACCAGTTTCGACATCTTCGCCTCCGCGCGTTGAAAGATCCGCTCCAAGATTGACACGCGTCCCTTTTCCTGCCAAGGTCACGCCAGCACCTTCCAAGGAGAGAGTTCATGGCTTCCAGCGGACAAAAAGACCCCGCCCAGCCGGCGGCCTGGCCGCCGAAGCTGGGGTACATCGCCGCCAAGTACTACCACGGCCCGCACGGCCAGCCGGACAACGCGCAGATCGACAGGAACATCCGCGCCGCCGTCCAGTACGCCGTGCCGTTCTGGCAGAACGGCTTCGCGATCTTCGTCCCGCACCTCAACACGCACCACTTCCAGGCGTTCACCAGCGTCGCGGAAAGCGTGTACGTCGCCTTCGACAAGCGCCTGCTCCCGGGCATCGATTTCCTCGCCGGGCACAGCAACGTCGTCGATTCGACGGGCGGGCGCGGCGAGATCGAGCTGATGACGCGCCTCGGCAAGCCCAGCTTCCCGAGCCTCCGCGAGACCCTCGAATGGCGCGCGGGCCGGAAGCATCTGGCCTACCGCTACGAAGGCATCAAGGAAGAGCCCCTCTTCGACGAGGCGGCCTCGAAGCTGAAGATCGCGGTGCTCGACGGGCCGTACTGGTCCGACGGCGACGCCGGTCCCGACCTCCCGCTGATCCACGGCAACATCGACGCGGCCAAGCAGGCCGCCATCGCGCTCTGGAACGCGGGCGTCGCCTGCTTCACCCCGCAGATGAACGCCAGCTACCGCGAGAGCGGCGGCTATCAGGTGCCAGCGCCGATCTACGACTTCACGATCCGCGAGATCCTGAAGCGCGTGGGCGACTGCCTGTTCCTGCTTCCGGGCTGGGAACACTGCCCGGACGTGAAGGCGCGCGTCGAGTTCGCCTCGGAGCTGGGCAAGCCGATCTTCACCACGCAGAGGAGCCTCCTCGAGTGGCGCGACGGCGGCAAGCCCGTCATCACCCTCCGCTCCGTCTGAAACGGAAATCCCGACCTGCGTCGGGATTTTTTTCTTTCTCAGATCAGCTGTTCGATCTTGGTACGGGTGGCGTACAGCACGGGGATGCTCGCCGCGCCGATCAGCGACTTCATGATGAAGCCGACGACCAGCGCCTCCACCAGGACGTCGTTCGGAAGGACGCCGGCGAAGGCGAGGTAGAAGAACAGGACGCTGTCGACGAGCTGACCTGCGACGGTCGCCATGAAGGAGCGCGCCCACAGGTGCCGGCGGCCCATGCGCATGCGCATGTCGTCGTAGATCCTGATGTTGACCGTCTGCGCGAACAGGAACGCCACGATGCTGGCGAAGGCGATCCTCGGGACGAACGTGAAGAGCGCCGAGATGGCGGCGCCGGCGGAGGAAGCGGAAGCGTCCGCGCTCGTCTGGAGCTGGGTGACGGCGGACATGAGCAGGAAGAAGCCGATCGCCCAGAACCCCAGCCAAGCCGCCCGCTTGGCTTCCTTGCGGCCGTAGCGTTCGACGAGCACCTGGAGCGCGAGGAAGACGCCCGCATAGAAGACGTTGCCGGCGTTGGTCACGAATCCGAAGGCCGCGACCACCTTGGCGCCCAGGACGCTGATCAGGATCAGGTTGACGCCGATCGTCGCGACGACCCATTCCTTGCCGATGCGATTCGCCACGAACACCGTCGCGAATTCGGCCAGGACCTTGATGAGGAAGACGACTTCATTCATGGATGCTGCGATGATGGGGGGGCAGTTCGTACGAGACGTTGAGCACGCCGCTGACCCGGCCTTCCGCGTCGCGGTACGGCATCGAGAGGGTGTCGAAAGTGTGTCCGCCCGACTCCGACGTCCAGTGCACCTTCTCGCCTTCCAGGGCCCGCTTGATGTGCCCGACCACGTCCTGGCGGCTCCGGTAGAAATCGCCGTAGGGCTTCCCGATGAAGTCCTCCTCGACGGCGCCGTACTTCCGGAGGATGTCGCCGTAGACGAAGGTGAAGACGCCGCCCTTGTCGAGGATCGTGATGGTGATCGGCGCCTCGGCCAGGATCATGCGGAACAGGTTGCCCTGGTTGTGAGGATCGCGGCCGGGATCGAGCGCGGCGATGAACGGTCCGGCGAATTCCTTGTTCAGCTTGAAGAACCGGAACTTCCCTTCGCTTCGGGCGCTGACGAAACCCGAAACCTCCAGCCGTTTCAGCGCGTGGGAGACGAGCGACTGGTCGAGATCGAGTTCCTTCTGGAGTTCCGTGACGTTCTTGTCCCGTTCCAGCAGGCTGAAGATGATATCCAGCCTGGCCTCATTGGCCAAGACGCCGA
>Ga0075434_100007571_pt1 | contig 10061 bp, 6 predicted proteins | sample RhiMethybrSRZTD3_FD_75298 | JGI IMG/M metagenome (GOLD analysis project Ga0075434, IMG submission 75298) | Populus rhizosphere microbial communities from Tennessee, USA - Rhizosphere MetaG P. TD hybrid SRZTD3 | ecosystem: Host-associated > Plants > Roots > Rhizosphere > Soil | place: USA...
TATGCGTACGAGTATCCCCAGAACCCCTGGTCGCACGCGACGAACACAATCAGCGCCGGCAGGGCCCAGCGCGCGCCCCGAGCCGCTGCGGCCGCCAGCGCTGCCATTGCCGCGATCAGCGCCGACCACGGGACCGCGCGCATGACACTCGAAAGCTCGAGGCCGTGCGTCGCCGCGAATGACGTGCCTGCCAGCGAGGCCGCCGCAAGGCTGGTGGCCAGGCTCATCGCCACCGGAATGGCGAGCACCCACAGCCGCTCCGGCCGCGTCGACTCACGACTCCGAATGATCCGCGCCAGATCCTCGAACACCACCGCCGCGATACCGCTCATCGCCAGCTGGAACAGGACGAGATGACGGGCGGGAGCGCGGAACGTGCGGATGCCCGGCAGCTGTGCGAGCCACGCGTACACCCCGCCGTACCGGCCCATCGCAAGCACGAGGCTGATGGCGGCCAGCGCCAGCAGCGCGCTCAACAGCTTCCGGCGCGTCTGCTCGCGCCATCGCATCGCCAGCCAGGCCAGAGCGATCGTGCAGAACGCACCGTTGTAGACGATGAACTCGTGCACGATGAACGATTCCGCCGCCGGCGCATGAATGCGGAAGCGGAACGCGAACGGCGACCACAATTGGACGAGGTTCAGCGGAGACAACGAAAAGGAGAGCGCCTCGTCCAACGACCACGTCGTCCGCGTCGATGCGCGTGCGAACTCAAGCGTTGGCAGCAGCTGTGCGGCGCCCACGAAAGCGCCCAGTACGGCTGCACCGATCAGGAGCGCGACACGCGCCGACGGTGCTCCGGAGTACCACAGGCAGGCCGTCGAGAATGCCGTCACGACGATCGTCAGCCACACGTACTGCGGGTTGCCGACCAACAGTTGCGAGCCGACGACGAGGGCGACGCCGGCTGCGGCAAGCATCCGACGCCGCCGGTCCGCCGACGTCAGGAGCATGTGTGCTGCCAGCAACAGCCACGGTATGTGCGCCACCGCGGCGATGTGGTTGACGTGCATCAGATTGAACAGGTTGAACGCACTGAACGTGAAGACCATGGCGCCGAACCACGCCGCCTCGGCAGCGAGACCGAGGCGACGCAGAAGGAGTCCGGCGCCGCCGAGCATCGCCGCATAAGTGGTCAGGATTTCCAGATTGAACGCGACCCCGAGCGGAAGAAAGCGGTAGAGGATCAGGTGCAGCGGATGCGCCATTCCGGCCTCACCCTCGCCGTGCAGATAGAAGCCGGAGTGATAGGCAGGCGTCCAGAGGAACCAGTTGCCCGATCGCAGCGCCTCGCGGTACAGATGCCGAAACGGTAAGTGAAGCGCGGCGAGATCGTCTCTGGTGAATACGCGTCCTGTGACGAGCGGCAGCAGGAGCGGCACGAACAACGCAGCCGTGCAGATTGCAATCAGTCGTTGTTGTGACTTCATCGAGCGAGCAGGTCGCGGACCGGAGCGGTCAGCGCCGTGGCCACGCGTTCGTTGCCGAGCGCCGTCAGGTGCATGCGATCGAATGAAACGGCCGGGTCCGACAGATCGACCGTCGGGCCGGCGTCGAAGTAGGCCACACGGGGATCCGCGCCAAACCGGCGCTGCACCGCATCCACAATCGCACGCTGCTGCTGGTGGTGGCGCTCACCTGACTTTCCAAGGAGATAAGGCTGGGTCACGACGAGCACCCGCTTGCCGTGCTGGACCGCGAACTCAATCCCCGTGAGAACCGACTGACAATATTCCCCCCACGGATACGGACATCCGCTCGCGCCCGGCGTGGTAATCGACTTCGGCGCCTGGGGCGAGATGCGCCCGACCTGGCGCTGGATGGCATCCCCCACGGCGGCCGTCGCAGTCAGCGCGCCGGCCTTGGCCCGATCGGAGAGCGACGCGTCGAACACGACCTTCTTGCCGGATCGCAGCTCGTCGTACCACTCGTTGATGTCGCCATGGTGCAGCACCGAGGCCGCTTTCTCTCGGAAGACGAGCGGGAACATCGGCAGGTAGCCCGTGACGCGAAACAGCGGCGAATCATGCCTGAATACGGAGAGGTTGGGTCCGCGCGGATCCCCCATCAGGTCGTTGTAGCCTTCATAGAGAAGGGCCAAGTCGTAATCGAGGTACTGGTAGTCGTCGAGTGTGAACTTGAACGAGTAGGCGCCTTCGTTGTTGTAGGCCAGATTCACGACCGACGCGCGCTCGCCGGCCTCACGAAGCTTGGTTTCGAGCCTTGCGGGTATGGCTTCGGACCAGCTCACGCCATATCCGAACGCCGAGCTGCCACCGAGCATGACGACGCGTCTCTCTCCCGGCAGCTTCCGAGAGGCAATCGGACCTCGATAGCCCCATACGTTCACGCCCCCGGTACGTTGAAACCGGGTATGAAGATAGACATCGATCACCGCAAGGGCGCCGACCGGCACGAGAATCGCGATGAGGAACGCCGCTCCGATGAAGACCCATCGGCGCCTTCTCGACATTGGCGTTCGCGCGACGCTTCCCGCTCCTGCCACGCCCGGCGGTACGGCAGGTGTTAGAGTGTCTGGCTGCTCACGCGATGACACGTGTCCTCCGCATCATCACTCGATTGAACATCGGCGGACCGTCGATCCAGGCGATCACGCTGACCGAACGATTGGCGGCACGAGGCTTCGAGACGCGCCTGGTTCACGGACATCTCGGTGCGGGCGAAGGCGACATGCGCTACCTGATGACGTCTCCAGAAGCCGCGCGTTACGTCCCAACCTTGCGACGGCCGATCGCGCCACTGCACGACGCCATGGCGTTCGCACAAATCCTCGACGTGCTGCGCGACTTCCGCCCCCACATTGTCCACACCCATATGGCGAAGGCCGGCACCATCGGACGAGTGGCTGCCGCGTTCTTCAATCGAACGGCCGGGCGCGATTCGCCTGCGCGCGTGGTGCACACCTACCACGGACATGTGCTCGAGGGATACTTCGGTGCAACGCGGACGAATCTCTTCATTTCGATGGAACGTGCTCTGGCGCGCGTCACCGATCGCCTTGTCGCCATCTCGCCGACGATTCACGACGAACTCGTCGGCAAACACCGCATCGGCCGCCCCGATCAATACCGGGTGATCCCGCTGGGCTTCGATCTGCAACGCCTAGCCGCCATCGGCGACGCCGATCGGCTCGCGGCCCGGGCGGCAGTCGGAGTGGCGGCGGACGCACATGTGGTCTCGACGGCCGGACGCCTGACCGGCATCAAGTGCCACGATCTGTTCCTCGATACCGCTGCGCTGGTCGCCGCCACCGACCCGCGCGCGGTATTCCTCGTCGCGGGCGACGGCGAATTGCGATCGACGCTCGAGCAGCGCGCTCGCGACGTCGGCATCGGCGACCGGGTACGCTTTCTGGGCTGGCGCCGCGACCTCGAGGGGCTGTACGCCGCAACCGACGTGTTCCTCCTGACGTCTCGCAATGAAGGCACGCCGGTGGCGTTGATCGAGAGCCTTGCCGCTGCCGTTCCCGTGGTCAGCTCGGACGTGGGCGGTGTGCGCGACGTCATCGAGAGCGATCGCGTCGGTCTGCTCGCACCGTTCGGCGATGCGCCGGCGCTCGCCCGAAACGTCAACGCGCTGCTCTCGGATCCCGAACGGCGACGCCGCATGGGCGAGGCGGGCCGCAAGGCTGTGTCGGCGCGATATGGCCTCGATCGCTTGATCGACGACGTCGATCGGCTCTATCGCGAACTGCTGCACTAGAATCTCGCCAATGCGCGCGCGCCGTTGCCTGTTCATCGTGTGTCTGGTCGCTTCAGCGCACGCGCTGTTTTTCATCTGGTACCAAAGCGCAGACTGGAACATCTCGTGGACGGACCAGGGCGGATATCGCCGTCTTGGCGAGGTGCTCGCCGCTACCGGACAGTTCACGCGCTTTCCGGACACGACACCGTTCGTGCCGGAGGTCATTCGCACACCGGCGTACCCGACGTTCGTCGCGACCATCTACAAGCTGTTCGGCGTCCGCCAGGTTCCGGTCGCGTTCGCCCAGCTGGGCCTCTTCGTCGCGGTCTGCCTTCTCGTGTTCGCCATGGCGCGGCGGCTGACATCAGACAGGACTGCGTGTCTGGCGGCACTCCTCACGGCGCTCTTTCCCCCGATTCCGTATTTCGTGCCGCTTGTCATGACCGAGGTCTGGACGACACTGTGGTTCTCGATCACGATGTGGCTGGCGGTCCGAACGCTCGATGATCGCCGCGCCCGCACGTTCGTGGGCCTGGGAATCGCCGCCGGCATCACCGCCCTGAGTCGACCGGCGTTCGTACTCTTTCCGTTCGCGTTGGCGGCGGTCGGTATGGTCGTCCCGCTATTCAGGCGCGGAGCGCGGCCGACTCTCGTCAACTGGACCGCCATGCTGGCCTCTTTTGCGGTCACGATGCTTCCCTGGTTCATGTACAACTACGTGACGCTCGGATCCTTCACCTTGTCTCCGGCCGGTGGTGTCGGACGAGGAATCTGGGAAGGCTCATGGCAGGCGGCCTGGTCGGGGCGCCTCCAGGACGAGCTCACTGATCTGGCTGGCGAGATCGACGATCGCAACGTCCTCGACGAGCGCGTCACTGCGGTGGCGGCTCGCCAGGGTTTGCCCGCAGCGCCGATGCTGGATTACGTGCACCAGTGGCAGGAGATCCGGCGCATCTGGACGGAACCCACCGACTCGAACGAGCGCGCGCGGGCCCGCGTGGTTGCGGATCGTGAGTATCGGCGTGTGGGACTGGAGAACATCCGGCGTCAGAGCGCGACCTATCTCGCCAGGCGCCTGGCGCGTGGCGTCTTCATTCTGTGGGCCGGTGAAATACCGATTCGCTACAGCGACATCAACAGTTTTCCACCCGCCGTGATCAGGATTGGCTGGGCGATCCAGGCGCTGATCGTCGGCGCGGCGCTGTACGGACTCTATGTGTTCGCGCGCGGCGGCCGAATCGATGCCGCCGCGATACTTGCCGCACCCATCGTCTACGTGACCGTGGTGCATCTACCGCTCCTCAAGGAAGCGAGGCAATCGCTGCCGGCAATGCCGGTCGTTCTTCTGCTCGCGGCCGTCGCCATCTCGGACGTTCTTTCCCGAAAGAGGAGCCCGAAGATAGCTGCGTGATGGTGCAAATCGACAGCGCGACCGCCACTGGAACGAGGTGCACGGAAAACCGGCCCGGATAGGAGACGCCGCGGACGAAAAGACCGCCGGCGATGGCACCGAGACAGACGACGGCAAGGCTGAGCGGCAGGCGCCGGAGGAACGGCGCATTCAGCACGCTGCACAGCGCCACAAACACCCCGGCAACGACGAGGACGGCCCGAATGTCGAACCGGGGCGGATCCTGCACGGTGACGATCATCAGTACACTCTCGGCGACACGCCGCCATGTTTGCGCCGATGCAAGAGAGTCCCACGTGAGCGATAGTCCGGTACTGTGGTGCGCGCGCGTAGTGCCGGCGAAGACGCTCCAGGCTCCTGTGTAGTACCACGTGCGCGCCGCAAACACCGTGACGGCGCCGGCGATGCACGCGAAGTACACGGCCGCCGCACGCTTGGGCAGGGCACGCCACACGTCGCCCGCGCGAACCAGCGAGCCCGCGGGGAGCGACAGCGGCAGCATCAAGGCGACCAGCACGATCACGAGCGGCAAGTGATTGAGCCGCGTGAAAAACGCGAGAGCGGCGCATCCACCGGCCAGCAGCGCCGTCCGCCATCCCCGTTCGCGCGCTCGAAGCAAGGCGAAGCAGGCGAGGTAGAGCCACGCCATCGCCGACAGCTCCGAAAGGCCGCGGCCGATCAAGTACCAGTTCGGCCCCAATGCGATGGTCACGATCGTCAGCACACCGGCGATGATTCCCGCGCGAAAGTTCGCTACCCGCCGAACCACCTCGAACGCAAACAGAGCGCCGATGAGGATCGCCGCTGCGTCCGCGAGGATCTCACCGACGCTCGAATCGCCAAACGCCAGGTGCAGCACACCGTTCGTCCAGCGATACAGCGGTTGAAACCAGAACGTGCGCGAGCCACCCTCCAGCCAGTAGCCCTGCATGAAGATCCGGTAGGCGTAACGCTGGAACGTCAGCATATCGTCGCCGAAGAAGTACAGCTGGAATCGACCGACGTCGACCATGGCTCGGCCGCTGATCAGCGCCATCCACGGCAGCCCGAACAACAGGAACGCAGCTCTGCCCGTACGGAGCCGTTCGGGCACGCGCACGGCCGCGGCGGCGATGAGCCCGACGACGGCCAGCCGCACCACCGGACGCTCGACGAGCGCGCCGATGGCGAACAGCAGCGCCGTTGACGAAACCGTCCAGAGCGTCACGCCCGGCGCGTCGAGCGTGCCATACCAGGCAACGGCCCAACCGCACAGCAGGATGACGACCAACGCGGGTGTCACCCACCAAGCCCAGCCGGTCATCACGCGCTGAGCTCGCGTCATCTCGGCTACGCTCGTCGTCAACGCGCTGAACACGTCCGAGCCATTCCATGTCGGCACGAAGCGCCAGTCGCGACGCTCGAGGTCGAGTCGCAACGCGATGGAGTGCGCGCCCCGAGCGAGCGGGACGCGGACCGTGGTGCCCGACTGCCGCGGAAGTGGCACCCGATCGATCGACCCCGTAAGCGTCACATCCGAACCAACATCGAAGGTGAGCGTGCCATCTGCCCCCGGATACACCCACCCGTCCACGAGGAGCGCATGAACGCCGCGAGGCGGCCTCGGGTTTTCGGTCGGCAGCGAGTACATGCTGCTCGTGAAGTTGTAGTCCGCCGGGAAGGGAATATTGAGGATCCAGGCCGGGTACCCGAGTTGGGAACGGAAAGGACGCGCGACGATCGCCGTGCACGGCGGGGGCGCGTCGCTCCAGAACGTCCGTGCGTCCCAGCTGCGATCGACGCGATAAGTGTCGATCGGTGGCTCGTACCTCGACGCGAACGTCCCACACCACCCGGTCTGCGCCACCAGGAACCACGTGGCGACCTTCCAGGTCGCGAGCACGCCGATGGTTGCGCGCGCAAACGAAGTCCGCAGGAACGCCGGGTACAGATACCAAAGCGCCGGGACGATGACGGCCAGGACGACGACTTCTGAGCGTTGATCGAGCGGCACGCCATCAACGAGACCGATGAACCGCGAAGGCCAGAGCAGGCCCACCAGCAGCGCGACGACCCAGACTGCGGACGACATCCGGGTCACTTTCCCTCGAACCGCAGGTTCATGAACGCGAGCATCTCGGTCAGCCACGCCCGGCTGTCGAAGCCGCCGTTGGCCACCCGATCGGCGACCTTCATCCCGAGCAGCACGTTGTCGTCCATGCTGTTGTTGAGGAACAGACCGTGCCGGCCGAGCGTCAGGACGTTGGTGACCGCGTGGACGCCTTCGAGCACCGGAATCAGATGGTCCTCGAAGTTGAGCTCGTACACGGGATACGCCGTCGCGATGTCCGCGACGTAGTAGTCCTCGACCTCGTCCTCGCGGACACCGTATCCCATCTTCAGCAGATCTTTCAGCGCAATCCGATAGATCTCTTCGTCGCTCGCCTGCCACACCGGCTCGTCGCGCCAGCATGACAGCTCGATGCAGAGAATCGTGCGATCGCCCGGCACCATCTCAGCGCTGACGTTCTTCTGCTCCGACATCCGGTTGACACGGAAATGATCGTCCAGCAGGTAGACCCAGTGGTAGTCGGTCAGCTGCGGCCGCTTGAGCGCGATGTAAATCAGCTTGAGGCTGCGATAGCGCAGCTTCGACGCGTGCGCGGCGATCGCAGGCGGCAGCGGCGGCTCGATCATGCCGACTAGCTGCGGTAGGGGAAGCGTGGACAGCACGCCGGCGCACTCCAGTGTTTCTTCACGCCCGTTTCGCTGATACACGACCCGCGCGATCCGATCGCCATCCCGTTCGAGCCTGACGACCGGCGCTTGCAGCACCACCTGATTCCCGCGCTTCGTCACCTCGCTGGCCATCCGCTCGTACAGCACGCTGATCCCCTTGCGCGGATACATGTACTTCGTGAAGTAGGTGGCCGGGTCGGCCTTGATGCCGAGCGTGCGAAGGATGATGTTTTTCAGGTTGAGCTTGGCGACCCGCTGCGCCTGCTTCGACGAAATCTGGGATGTCGGCAGACCCCACACGCGCGCCGAATAGAGCCCGAAGCACAAATCGTAGAGCGTGCGCCCGAGATTCCTGACGCCCCACTCCTCGAACGAGTGTTCTTTGCGCGGAGGCGCCAGCGCCGACTTCACCGTGGCCATCAGGTAGTCGAAGACGATCCGCGCCGACAGCAGCGGGCTCACGCCGGTCAAGACCTGCAGCATCTCGAGCGGGTAGATGTATTCCTTTCCGCGCAGCAGCACACGTGTGCCGCGCGTCAGGATCAACGGGTCCTCGCCGAAGAAGGGGCGAATCGCCTCGTGGATGGCGCGGCTCTCTTCCGTCTCACGGATGTGGAACGTGTGTGGTCCGTAGTCGACCGCATACTTCCCGACGGTGATCGTCTTGCCCATGCCGCCGACGGCGCCGTCCTTCTCGAGCACCGTCACCGGGCGACCCAGCTCCGACAGCCGCCAGGCCGCGGACATGCCCGCCGGTCCGGCGCCGAGAACGACGATGCGATCGCTGGACAACTAGAGGCGCTCGGCGACGACGAAGTAGTAGAGGTTCACGGCAAACGGCAGACGCCGAAACGGCAGCGTGAACGCCTCGCGGATCCGGAATCCTTCGCTCAGCCAGCGGCGCATCTTCCCCGGTGTCGTGAACGTCAGGTGATCTGGATATCGAATCGGAAACTTGCGGAGCAGCAGCCGTCCGGCACTCATCGTGGCGTCGTTGGGAACCACCATAATCGCCCGTCCGCCCGATTTCAGCACGCGCCTCGCTTCCGACAACATCCGCCACGGTTCGCGCGTGTGTTCGAGGACCGCGATTAGAAGAACCACGTCGAATCGCTGGCTGGCGAACGGGAGCTGATAGCCGTCGGCGCACAGCAGCAGCCGGCACTTGCCCACTGCCCGACCGACACGGGTCAGCGACACGTCCATCTGCACCGGCGCGGTGGTCGTGCCGTCGAACATCATCCCCTCGCCGCACCCGACTTCGAGGATGTCCCGGCCGCGGATCCCCTGCACGCGGGCCAGCACTTCGGCACGGTACATCGCGTAGAAGTAGCCGACGATGCCGGTGACCTGCGATGCGTGCCCTTCGACTTCGGCGACGTGCTCGTGGAGCGCACGCTCGCTGAGGCTATGCCGACTGGCCAACGCCCGACCCTTCCTGCACGAAGTGCGCGTGCAGACGGCGCACGCCATCCTCGAACGACGCCTTCGGCTCGAACCCGAACCGCTCGCGCATGGTGCGGTCAACGGAGATGAACTGGATGAACTCCTCGGTGTTTCCTTGATGCGCCACCGACACCTCGACGCCGAGAACACGCGCCATCGTCTTCACGACGTCGTTGACGCTGACCGGCGCATGGGATGCGAGATCGACGGTGCCGGAGTAGCCCACGGCGGTCGCCAGCGCCAGAAAGGCGTCAACCGCATCGTCGACGTACATGAAGTCGATCAGGTTCTGCCCGTTGCCCCGCACGGTGAACGACCGTTGGCCGGCCATGACCGCGCGCAGCCAACGCGTGGTGATCTTCCGCTCCGGCTCATGAGGACCGTAGGCGCCGAAAAACCGCACGTTGACGAAGCTGTCGATGGCGCGCCGCCGTTCCGCGAAAAAGCGGACGTACTGCTCGGACGCGAGTTTCGAGATCGCGTAGGGCAAATGCGGGTCGACCGGGGTAGACGGGGTGACGTCGCCGACGAGGCCGTCGTAGACAGCGCCTGACGAAGCGAACACCACGCGCCCGACCTGGCAGTGCTCCAGAAACGTGATGAGCGCGACCGTGTTCGACTCGAGATCCCAGCGCGGACGAGCCGCGGACGGCGTGGGATCGCTGTTGGCGGCGAGATACAGCGCGGCGTCCGCGCGGCCGCCCGCCGCGGCGGCTACCGCGCGAACCTCGGCCTCGTCGGTCAGGTTGCACTTGACGGGTCTGACGTGGGCGAGCCGATG
>Ga0075434_100007572_pt1 | contig 10060 bp, 12 predicted proteins | sample RhiMethybrSRZTD3_FD_75298 | JGI IMG/M metagenome (GOLD analysis project Ga0075434, IMG submission 75298) | Populus rhizosphere microbial communities from Tennessee, USA - Rhizosphere MetaG P. TD hybrid SRZTD3 | ecosystem: Host-associated > Plants > Roots > Rhizosphere > Soil | place: USA...
AAGCTACGCGCGAGATCTCTTCGGGAAACTTGAATCATCGAGTCGCCGTTACAGCGCGCGACGAACTGGGGCAGCTCGTTTCGCTGTTCAACGACATGGCCGAACAGCTCCAGGGCAGCGCCCAGGAACTCGAATCGCGGCGCCGCTACATGGAGATCATTCTCGAGAACATTCCAACCGGTGTCATTTCGGTTGATGCGGACCTGCGCATCAACAAGATCAACCGTGCGGCGTCCACCATGTTTCCGGCAAGTGGTTCGAAGCAGCCATCCACACTCGATGAGGTTTTTAGCGGGAATGACCTCGCCGCAATCCAGCAGATTCTTCGCGACGCTCAAGCCAAATCCGTCAACCGGGAAATCGCTTTCGCCGCCCCCGGCCGCCCGGCCCACGGTGTGGTGACGGCCACACAATTGACGGCAGGCGGGTTCGTGCTCGTCGTTGAAGATCTCAGCGAAGTCGTACGCGCGCAGACTGCAACCGCGTGGCGCGAGGTTGCACGCCGCCTGGCGCACGAGATCAAGAATCCGCTCACGCCGATCCAGCTTTCAGCGGAGCGCATTGGTCGGAATGTCGCCCGCCTGCCCGGAGCAGTGCCGCGCGTCACGAACGTGATCGAAGAGTGCGTCGAATCGATCGTCGAGGAGGTCTCCAGCCTGAAGCATCTCGTAGATGAGTTCGTTCGTTTCGCGCGCCTGCCTGCGGTTTCGCGCGTGCCGAACAGCATGAAAGAACTCGTCGACCGGACGATGGCTCTTTACGAAGACCGTCTAGGCGGAATCACCGTCTCGGTAGACGTGCCGGATACATTGCCGCCGGTACTGCTGGACTCGCTGCAGATGCGACGTGTATTTGTAAATCTCCTCGATAACGCATTGGAGGCTCTCGCCGGCGAACCTTCCCCGGAACTTCGAATTCGATGCGAGCTCGCGCGCGATGAGACCATGGCGCGGCTGACCATGAGCGATACCGGGCGCGGAATCGCGCCGGAGGACCGGGCGCGATTGTTTACTCCTTATTTTTCGACGCGAAAGAACGGCACGGGTCTCGGGCTTGCGATATCGAGCCGCATCGTTGCCGATCATGGCGGCTACATCACCGCCGAGCCGAATTCGCCGAAGGGAACGCGATTCGTAATTGAATTACCTGTATGCCAAGAATCCTCATTGTCGATGACGAGCCAGGCATCCGACAGTCTCTAAAGGGAGTTTTCAGCGACGAAGGTTTCAGCACAGATGCTGTCGCCAGCGGCGAAGACTGCCTGAAGAAGATCGACGAATCCTCGTATGACCTGGTATTTCTCGACATCTGGCTGCCGGGCATCGACGGCCTTGAAACTCTTCGCAGGTTGCGCGAAAAGTCTCCGGCCACGCGAGTCATCATGATTTCCGGTCATGCGACGATCGCCACCGCGGTGAGCGCTACAAAACTCGGGGCATACGATTTCATCGAGAAACCGCTTTCTCTCGAGCACACACTGCTAACGGCCCGGAACGCGCTCTCTCAACGGCGTCTCGAACATGCGAACGATCTGCTGCGTCATCAACTCGAAGAACGATTCCACATCGTCGGCGAGAGCATTCCTATCAAGGCGCTTCGCAAGCAGATCGCAATCGTCGCGCCCACCAATAGCCGTGTCCTGATCTACGGCGAAAGCGGCGCCGGCAAGGAACTTGTCAGCAGAAACATTCACTTCATGAGTAACCGGGCGAGCCAGGCGTTTGTCGAAGTGAACTGCGCGGCAATCCCTGAAGAACTCATCGAAAGCGAATTGTTCGGGCACACGAAAGGCTCATTTACGGGAGCGAACGAAACGAAGAAAGGCAAGTTCGAACAAGCCGATGGAGGCACTCTTTTTCTCGATGAGATCGCCGACATGTCGGCCAAGACTCAGGCGAAAGTTCTGCGGGCAATCGAGGAACAGCGCTTCCAGCCGATCGGCGCTCCGGCGCCGCTGCGCGTGGATTTGCGGATGATCGCGGCTACAAACAAGAACCTGCAAAGCGAAATCGCTGCGGGCCGATTCCGCGAAGATTTGTTCTACCGGCTGAACGTGATTCCGTTCTTCGTTCCGCCGCTCCGCGAACGGCGCGAGGACATCCCCGTCCTCGGACGGTACTTCATGCGCGTGTTTTCAGCCGAGCATGGCCGTATGCCGAAGGAGTTTGCCGCCGATGCGCTCGACGCCCTGGTTGATTATTCGTGGCCTGGAAACGTGCGCGAACTCCGGAATGAAATCGAGCGGCTTGTCATCATGGTCCAGGACGACGTCGTCAGCGCGCACGACCTGTCGCTCCCGAACGGGAATGGTTCTTCACGAGCATCCACTCTTTACGAGTCGCGCGCACAGTTCGAGCGGGAATTCATTGTTTCGAAATTGAAGGAAAACAACTGGAACATTTCCCAGACTGCCCGCCTGCTTGGGCTCGAACGAAGCTATCTCTACCGCAAGATGAAGGCGTACAACATCGAGAAGTAGCTAGAGCGATGGACGCGATATCACAAAATATCGCTGAAGACATCCTTAAAATAGGAGCGGACGGGGTGGTCAGAAATATTTTTGGCCACCCCGTCTGCGCTTCAAAAGGTCTCTTCTAATCCCCTCCTCTAGAGGAGGGGTGGACGCGACCTCAAAAAATATCGCCGAAGGCATCCTTAAAATAGGAGCGGACGGGGTGGTCAGAAATATTTTTGACCACCCCGTCTGCGCTTCAAAGGTCGCGTCGCAGCATTTTCTTGATGCGCAGCCACCCCTCCTCTAGAGGAGGGGATTACCAGCGACTTTAGGATTTCAGCCCCTGAACGAAGATTCAATTTTCTGTTGGAATCTTTTCGATCGAGTCGATGACCAGAACCTCGAGCGGCGCCTTCTGTGGTTCGAGCGCGAGGCCAGCCTTTTTCAACCCCTCGAAGATCGAAGCATTCGATGCGTTATCCATCATAGCGAGTGCCTGGGATGGTACTGTCATACCGGCGTTGACAGCAGCGCGGATCATCATCGATACACGGTCTTCGGGTGTCAGGTCCACGGTCAGATCATAAGTTCCTGTGAGATTCGTCATATCGACAACGCTCCGGTCGAGGAACCGTGTCAACGAATCGGCGATCATGCGCATCGTGAGCCGTTTGATCTCGAGCGTACTCGAACCCACCGAGATCGACGATCCTCCACCGAAATTCATCGCAAGTCCGTTTGCATTGCCGCCGGCCGCAACATCAACTGTGCCGTTGCTGTTCCTATCCCCGGGGCCGGATTCCGTAAGCTTCAAACCCGTCGATGCGATCTTCAATGTGTACACCGGAAGATCCCGCGTCTCGCGATGCATTTTCATCTGAAAACGATCCGTGAGCAGCGCCTGCAACATTTCCGGTACGTCTGCCTGCGAAGCGCCTTCGGGAATCTTGGCCACAATGTCGAAGCGTTGCGAAGCAAGCCAATCCGGACCAATGATCTGATTACCTCGAGCCCGGAATGCAGTCCCGATGTAATCCTTCAACGATAGATAGGAAATTCGGGCCTGCGAACCATCGATGTGCACTCCAACGACAACTTGGTTGATCGGCCGTTCGGTTGAAGGCTTGATCGATGCGACTTCGAATTCCTTCCGTGCCTGCGCGAAGGAGAGCGCCGGCAGCAGCAGGCACGCGACGAGAATACGAATGATGGAATTCATGGCGTCAATCTTCGCACAGAAAATGGAATCTCTACAAAACCGGTATCCCGAAAATCCAGCCCTCACGCCGAACACGCGGCGACGTCAATTCAGCTGACTTCCAGACCTCTGGATTGTGTGCGATGCATCTGAGGCCCGCAGCGGAGATCAGCGCATCCGTCTCGTGATCCGAAACGCGAAATCCCCGAGCAGTCGGCATTGGATTCGAGTCGAGAACTTCGAGAGCCACATTGAGATCCGCGGGCGACCTGACTTTTGCGATAGAGCCCATCGCGCGCTTGCGAAAGATAGTCGGATAAATTTCAACGATCGCCGAAGTTCGTGGAGTCTCGAACGGCCATATCGCGACTGAATCGGGCCTGCATGAGCGCACATGATGAAGCACACGCATGCCCGTGATGGAAGCCTTGCCGACCTGCTTGCTATGCAGCAGCTTGTAAAGTGTATCTGGCCGCGTTTTCGTCGATTCGGCGCAAGCATGTTCAGTCCGGCGCTTGCGCTCGACCCACTCCTTTGGCCTCGACCCGGCCGACCAGAAGAGTGGCGCGAAGTTCGGATCGCCGATGAAATGCGCGCAGCCGAAATCCGCATCACCGCTGCTCCTGGCGTCGATCAATTCCCATAGCGCGAAGGTGTCGTCGATTCCCTTTGCCTGTCCGCCGAGATAGCCACAATTTTCATAAGGAAAGCTAAATGCAAAATCGAAGCCGATCAGGAGCCGCCGCGTGCCGTCGAGGCGGCGCTTCAGCCATTCCGCAATCTCCAGTCGTGTCCAACGACTCCGCATCGGCGGGATCAACTTCGGTGCGCTTTGTCCACCACGACACATCGCGACCGCGATTCCGTCGTAGCTTCGGGCCGCGCCGGACCAGTCAATGGCGATGAATGCATCAAAATTCGGTATGAACACGAGATCAAGTTATCATGTGCCAATCACTAAATTTGCTAAAGGAGCTTTCCATGCGTGGAGTTTTTCTGTTCGTTGCAGGGATTCTGGTCGGAACCGCGATTCAGACGACTGGTGCACAAGGCCCGGCGAGCCATCTACCGGTTCGACTCAATCACGTTGCCATCAGCGTGCCTGACGTCGCTCAAGCCCTGACATGGTACGGCGAGAAGCTTGGAATTCATGAAGTAGTCAGAAACACGAATGCGCAGGGTCAATTGATGTCGGCGTACATTCAGGTGAGCCGCGACACTTTCATCGAACTTCAGCAGGCGAATGCGCAGCGTCCGGTCGGACTCAATCACTTTGGGTTTGAAACGACGGACATCAAGGGCACAGTCGCCACGCTCCGCAAGCGTGGGCTGACGGTGAGCGACCCCGGTGCGCCCAGCGCATTCACGGGCGGCATCCTTGCGAATATCACCGAACCGAATGCCGGACGAATCGAGCTGAGCGAACAGCCACCCGAAGGGAAGCTGCGCAAGGCGACGGAGAGCTGGCGCTAGAAGGTCCTGTAATTCGTGAACTGAAGATCGAGACCGAAGTCGGAACTTCGGAGTAACTGGATTGCTTCCTGAAGCAGGTCACGGCTTTTGCCGCTGACTCGAACGAGATCGCCCTGGATCGAGCCTTGTACTTTAATTTTGCTGTCCTTCAGCGTCTTCACGATCTCTTTGCACTTTTCGATCGGAATGCCGGATTGAATCGTGATTTCCTGACGTGCGGTTGATCCGGCAGCCGGAGTGATCGGACCGTAGATGAAGTTCTTCAACGGCACTTTCCGCTTGGCGAGCTTCTGCTGAATGATCTCGACCACTGCCTTCAGCTTGAAATCGTCAATACTCTGCACCAAAATCTTCTTGTCTTTCTCGTTCAACTCGATCTGTGATTTCGAATCCTTCAAATCGAAGCGCGTTTGTACTTCTTTGCGCGTCTGCTGAATAGCATTCAAGACCTCGGGCATATCGACGACAGATACAACATCAAAACTATTGTCCGGCATGACGGTTATTATAATCGTGATATGCATCTTTCCAGCTTGCTTCGCCTTCGATGCCCCATCTGCGGTGTGGGTAAGTTGTTTCGCGGATACTTCGATAGTCCCGAACGTTGCCCGAACTGCGGATACTACTTCATGCGGGAAACGGGTTATTTCCTGCCACATGTCGTCATCGGCTATGGGGTGACCGTGCTCGTGGCGTTGGGTTGCTGGCCGGTCATGAAGTACGTGGTGAAGATTGAGTCGCCAACCATCACACTTTCCGTGATGGTGATTACTGCGCTGTTGTTCGGGATTTGGTTTGTCCGCTATTCGAAAGCGATCTGGTTGGCGCTGGATCTGACAATTCATCCTCCATCAAGGGATGACTTCACATCGAGAGGCAGGAACGCGGGCTAAAGCCCGCGACTACGTGCCTGCGATAGCGTCGTTGCCAACCACGTAGTCGCGGGCTTTAGCCCGCGTTCGTTGATTCTAGATCTTTCCTTCCAACGGGGATGATGCAGTTGCGTATAGTTTCCGCTGTATGCGGCCCGCCTTATATGCCAGCCTGCCGGCTTTGATGGCGTAGTTCATGGCTTCAGCCATCGCTCCCGGGTCCTTTGCTTGCGCTATGGCCGTATTCATAAGGACGCCATCCGCTCCGAGCTCCATCGCGATCGTTGCGTCCGAAGCCGTTCCCACGCCGGCGTCGACAATCAAGGGAACCTCGGTGATCATTTCCCGCAGGATCCTCATATTCGCCACGTTCTGGATTCCCATCCCGGAACCGATCGGAGCACCAAGCGGCATGATCGCCGCAGCACCCGCGTCGATCAGCTTGCGGGCAACGATCAGGTCATCATTCGTATAGGGCAGCACCACAAAGTCTTCTTTAGCGAGAATTCGAGTCGCCTCAACGAGCGCGGTCGTATCCGGAAAGAGTGTCCTCTTGTCGCCAATAAGTTCGAGCTTGACCCAGTTCGAAAGCCCCGCCTCGCGCCCGAGCCGCGCGGTTCGAACGGCGTCGTCCACGGTATAGCAATCGGCCGTGTTCGGCAGGATCATGATGTTCTTGCGGTCGATGAAATCGATGAGCGATTCGCCCTTCGGAGCTTTCAAATCGATGCGTCGAACAGCAACGGTCACCATGTCGGTACCCGATCGCTCGTGCGCTTCTTTCATGACCAGATGGCTCGGATACTTTCCCGTGCCGACAATCAAACGCGACTTGAACGTACGACCGGCGATAACAAACGCGTCATCCTGACCGGAACCGCCGCCAACGAAATGGACGACCTCCAATTCATCTCCCTGTCCCACGGAAACGGATTCCCACTGCGGCTTCGGTATGATCGTGCGATTTCGCTCGACCGCAACGCGATCCTTCGGCAAATCGAAGTGCTCGAGAAGCTGCACGATGCTCAGTGACGCTGGAATCTGCTGCCTTTCTCCATTGAGACGTATTTCGATTGTCATAGCATTCGGATCTTAGCACGCGGGGAGAAATTCGGGGACGGATCGGAAAATCGGGGTCAGACCCTAATTTCCTTCCTGCAATTTGTGACGCACTCAAATTGTCGCCGACGGAAATTAGGGTCTGACCCCGATTTTCCGATCCGTCCCCGAATTTCTCTACTTCCCCTACGCGACACTAGCATTGACAGTCCGGCGGATGGCTGACTATAGTGATCCTTTTGTACTTTTGCGCGTGTAATCAACATAGGTCGAACGGTTTACGGAGCACGAAGCATGCTGCAAGACTGGCTGCCGGTCCTCATTTTCCTGATCCTCGTGACCGGCTTCGGGGTTGTGTCTCTCTTCATGTCGTGGCTGCTGGGCGTGAAGAATCCGAGCCCGCGAAAACTCTCCCCTTATGAGTGCGGCATAATCCCGATCGGTACGGCTCGCGAACGCTTTTCCGTGAAGTTCTACCTTGTTGCGATGCTTTTTCTTCTCTTCGATATTGAAGCCGTCTTTCTTCTTCCCTGGGCCGTCGTTTACCGCCAACTGAAGCTTTTCGGGTTCGCGGAAATGGTGCTTTTCATCGCGGCGATTCTCGCCGGATATATCTACGTGTGGAAAAAAGGCGCATTGGATTGGGAAAGATGAATGTTTAGCGCCGAGACCGAGGCGAAGTTCAAACACCTGGCGTCGATCTATCCGAGGAAGCGGTCGGCATTGATTCCCATGCTCCTCGCAGCTCAAAGTGAGCACGGCTACATCAAAGACGAGACGATCCAATACATTGGAAAGTATCTCGATTTGAACCCGTCTGAAGTCGATTCCATCCTGTCGTTCTACACGTTGCTTCGCCGCAAACCTGTGGGCAAGTACCACATCATGATCTGCACCAATCTCTCGTGCCTGCTGCGAGGTTCCGATGAGATCGAGGACTGCGTGAAACGTAAGCTGCGCGTGGACTTTGGAACGGTAACGCCTGACGGTCTCTTTTCTGCCATCGAATTCGAATGCCTGGGATCCTGCACCACGGCACCGGTGATGCAGATCAACGGCGAGTTCTACGAAAATCTCGACGTCAAAAAAACCGAACAGATACTCGACGATTTGCGAAAACGCCAACAGTAAGCATCAATGATCGAATACCTCACAGAAAACGAACTCGCGCTTACGCTGCTGAAGATCGTGATCATCTTCGGCGGCGTCATGGGCGGAGTGGCGTATCTGTCCTGGTTGGAACGCAAGCTGATAGCGCGAGTCCAGATGCGGCCCGGCCCCACGCGCGTCGGCCCATTCGGCCTGCTGCAACCGATCGCCGACGGATTGAAATTCCTGTTCAAAGAAGACGTCATACCGACGGGCGCGAACCGATTTCTGTACATCGCCGCGCCCATTCTCTCGCTGGTTCCCGCACTGCTTTCGTTTTCAGTGATTCCGTTTGGTCCGGTGCTTCAGGTGACTGATCTCAGCATCGGTTTGCTGTTTATTCTGGCGATCACATCGCTCGGTGTGTATGGGGTTGTGCTCGGAGGCTGGGCATCGAATTCAAAGTATCCGTTGATGGGCGCGATGCGATCGACGGCGCAGATGATCAGTTACGAACTGAGCCTGACGTTGTCGATCGTTGGTGTTTTGATGGTTTCGAACACGCTAAGCCTCGCGGACTTGATTACTTCTCAGCAAGGTACGTGGCTGGGATTCATTCCGAGGTGGAACATCTTCCTGCAGCCGGTTGCGTTCCTGATTTACGTGATCAGCGCGATCGCCGAAACGAACCGGCTGCCCTTCGATCTGGCGGAATCGGAGCAGGAGCTTGTGGCCGGCTGGCATACCGAGTACAGCTCGATGAAGTTCGCCATGTTCATGCTCGCCGAGTACGCAAACATGGTTACGGTGTCGGCTCTCGCGACGATCATGTTTCTCGGTGGTTGGAGCGGACCTGTCTTCGGGCCGCCGGCGCTTCAGTTGGTTCTGCCGGTTGTGTGGTTCACTCTGAAGATCACCGTTTTCATTTTCGCGTATGTCCTGCTGCGCTCAACGGTTCCAAGGTTTCGTTATGACCAGCTGATGAAGTTCGGGTGGAAAGTCCTGCTTCCGCTGGCATTGGCAAACATTCTGGTGACTAGCTTCATCGTGGCGATTTCATAAATGATCCAGATTCTCTTCTTTTTCTTCGCAGCACTCGCCGTCGGAGCAGCGATCAACGTCCTCGTGCAAAAGCACGTTCTTTACAGTGCCCTGTCGCTGATTCTCATGCTGACGTCAGTCTCGGTGCTTTTCATTCTGCTGCGAGCGGACTTTCTGGCAGCGATCCAGGTGATCGTGTATGCGGGCGCGATCATGGTCCTTTTCGTCTTCGTCATCATGTTACTGAATCTTCCCCGCGACGAAGACGGCGCGGATCGTCTGCGCTGGCTGAAGTTCATCGGAATTCCCCTGGGGTTGTTTTTCGTTTCGCTTGTCATTGCAACGCTGTGGAATGTGGAACCTGCAGCAGCTACGGGCGCAACGCTTGTGGGCAGTCCTCAGGCGATTGGGCAAAGCCTGTTTACTGATTTTGTACTGCCGTTCGAAGCGACCTCATTGTTGATACTCATCGCGCTCATGGGAGCGGTAGTGTTCGCGAAGAAGGATCTATGATTCCGGTCGGCTGGTATCTCATTCTCGGCGCAATTCTTTTCCTGATCGGTGTTCTAGGGTTTTTCCTGAAGCGGAACATCATTGCGCTGCTGTTGTCGGTGGAAATCATGCTGAATGCGGTGAATCTGACGTTCGTCGCCTTCTCGACTCAGCATGGGCAGATCAGCGGACAGATTTTCGTTTTCTTTGTTCTTGTTGTTGCGGCGGCGGAAGCTGCTGTCGGGCTGGCTCTGGTTATAGCGATGTTTCGCAATCGCGAAACGCTCAATGTAGATCGGAGCAATTTACTCAAATGGTAGCGATACTTCGACCCTCACCCGGCGCTTCGCGCCACCCTCTCCCAATGGGAGAGGGAATGAC
>Ga0075434_100007574_pt1 | contig 10059 bp, 11 predicted proteins | sample RhiMethybrSRZTD3_FD_75298 | JGI IMG/M metagenome (GOLD analysis project Ga0075434, IMG submission 75298) | Populus rhizosphere microbial communities from Tennessee, USA - Rhizosphere MetaG P. TD hybrid SRZTD3 | ecosystem: Host-associated > Plants > Roots > Rhizosphere > Soil | place: USA...
CGGGATGCAGGTGCAAGGACTACACGCCGGTCGCCAAGGCAAGGTAAAAAGTAGAGACGCGTCGCCGCAGAGCCTCTCGCCGGGAGTCACGTAGCGCACTGTTTGATAGGCTGACCAGCCCGCGCTCGAGGAACCTCATCATGTAAAGATGGATTTTGCCGGTAGCGGCGATAGCGGTTTCGTGTGCCCTCACAAACATGATATGTGGGGCACTTCAGCAGCGTGCGAAAAACGGGAACGCACCGACGGTGCAAACCGTCGTTCGGCGGCATCCTGCCGCGCGCAAGAGCCGGTAGAAGTTTCCCTAGGAATGTACCTGACGAATCTTGTGTCGATTGATGAATCGCGGGAAACGTTTGAGGTAGGCGGCTATCTGATGGCGAAATGGAACGATCCGCGGCTGCGCTTCCGGCAGAAGGTAGTCGGACCGCGGCCGATACTAAGAATGCGATCCGCGAGTTTCGTGAAGACGAGTTATTCGGTTTCGCATCGGGTTTCGCATCGGGCCCGGACATCGTCCTTGCAAGCCGATGCTAACGGAGATGTGACGGTGACAGAAGCGCATAAGACTCGGTGCAGGGTTGCGGATAGCACTTGCAGAAGAAGGACGTGGGGAGTACAAATCAAGGAATGGCGGAAACTCCCAGGCTCCGGCACTCCCTATGGGTTCGTGTTACGCACTGGCTGACCACCTTGGCGTTTTTGGCGTTACTGGTCACGGGTTTGGAAATTGTAGTGTCTCATCCGCGGTTCTATTGGGGTGAGGTCGGCAACATCAATACGCAACCTTTATTCCAGATACCGATTCCAGCCTCCCGAGCGACGGTCCCAACCGGTTACGGATACACTCTACCCGACCAGAATGGCTGGAGCCGGTACCTGCATTTTCAGTCAGCCTGGCTGCTGGTCCTGACTGGATTGCTGTACGTGGGCGTCGGATTGTTCGGTGGACATTTCCGGCGAACGTTGTTTCCCAGCCGCTCCGACTTGTCGGCCAAACAGCTGATGAGCTCCATCAGCGAGCACCTGCGCTTCAAGCGGCCGGGACCGGAAGAAGCGTGGTCGTACAACGTGCTGCAGCGCATCGCCTACCTGCTGGTTACTTTTGTCGGATTTCCGCTGATCATCTGGACAGGGGTGGCGATGTCCCCGTCGTTTGTGTCGGCGTTTCCGGCCGCGGTGAATGTTTTGGGAGGGCAGCAATCGGCACGCACGCTGCACTTTTTTCTGACTGGAGCGCTGGTGCTGTTTCTGCTGGTGCACATTCTAATGGTGATTGTTGCCGGGTTCTGGAGCCGAGTGCGGGCCATGACTACCGGACGCGCCAGCCGCGCGATGATCACTGGCCGGGCCCCGGCGGTGAAACAGGAGGGCGTATGAGCAAGCTCTCGCGACGTCAACTGATTGCGACAGGCGTGGTGACCGCGGCCGGCGCAGGCGGACTCGCAGTGGCGGCAGGGATTGCGCGGCGCTACGGACTGGTACCGCCGGACTCGGGCGGAATCTATGGACCGGGCGAGACGCTGACGTATGCCGCGCAGCGTGTGTTGACGAAGCACTCGCCGGCTCGCGAGTTTTCGCGCGGACAGATTTCCGCCAAGCCGTTTGCCAATGAAGTTAGCCCGCTGGGAGACGAGTTTGCGCGGCTACAGAAGGCAAGCTTTGCCGACTGGCGGCTCACCGTGGATGGCACGGTCGCGGAGCCGACGACGTTCTCGCTGGCCGAATTGCGAAGCTTTCCTCGCCGCAGCCACATCACGATGATTCAATGTGAAGAAGGCTGGTCGTACATCGCCGAATGGACGGGCGTGCCGCTTTCGCACGTATTGACAGTGGTTGGCGCCGCGCCCAAGGCGACACACGTTGTCTATCGTTCGTTCCAGCCGGACTGGTGGGAGAGCATCGACATGGCCGATGCGTTGCATCCGCAGACGCTGCTGGCGCTCGAAATGAACGGCGGCCAGCTGCCAGTCGGGTTCGGCGGACCGCTCCGGATGCGCGTGACGCGGCAACTCGGTTACAAGAGCGTGAAATACATCACGCACCTCACTGTGACCGACAACATCAAGCAATTCGGCAAGGGCCTCGGGTCGGCCTCGCCTGAGGCTGGTTACGCGTGGTTTGCGGGCATCTGAGGCCTGCTGTCGAACTCAAGGGACGCCCGCCGCCAGGCATTAGGCGCGGAGCTGGTCCATCAGCGTAGCGAAAGTGAAATAGATGCGGCCGGCGGGGATGATGCGCTGGGCGAGATCGTACCCGTCCACAGCGGCCCGTTCGCGAACATCGCTCCCACGAACAAGAAAGTTCAGGTGTCCGGCTGCTCGCTTAAAGCTCCATTCGACGGCAGCGAGACTGCGGGCGTGCGCTAAATTGCGAATCGCGTGAACGTTGCCGGGGAAGGCAGCGATAAACGGCCGCGCAAAATTGTCTCGCACGGCGGCTCCCCGTGGGACACGCCGAGTTTGCCAACGGCGCATTTTTCCCCAGCGGATTAACCGCTCGGCGACTTGAATTGGCTCCGGATTTCCCGTTAGGCTTCATTCCAACCTGGAAAAGAAGAAATGAGGGTGACAGCGATGACAAAAGCGATAGTGCTTGGTGTGATGTCGTGCGCATTGATCTTCGTGGGGTGTGGTTCATCGAGAGTTGTGGACGACAGCGGCGCGGCGGCGGAACAGATACGGAAGCTGGATGAGCAATGGTCGGCTACGGCGGCGAAGAACGATCTCGAGGGAACGCTGGCGTTTTATGCGGAGGACGCTGTGGTGCTGCCGGGGAACGCGCCGATTGCGACGGAAAAGAAAGCGATCCGCGAATTGTGGGCGGGAATGCTGGGGCCGAATTCGGTGGTGTCGTGGAAGGTGACGAGGGCGGAAGTGGCGAAGTCGGGCGAGCTGGGCTATCTCTACGGGACGTACGAATTGACGATCAAGGATGCGAAGGGAGGGCCGGGCGTGCACGATACCGGCAAGCTGGTGGAGATCTGGAAGAAGCAGTCGGATGGAAAGTGGAAGTGCATTGTGGATACGTACAATTCGGACCTGCCGGTGGCGACGCCTGCGGCGCGGAAATGACCGCAGTTCAAAAAAGAGGGATTTGCCACAGAGTGGCAGGTGGGCCATCTGCCGCAGCTTTACTTTTTCTCGATTGTAACTTCATAAAATCCTCCTTCTTTGAAGAGGAAGTTCGCGTCAAGGATTCGGTCGACCAAGATTTTTTCGCGCGCCTGCAGTGGCTCGGTAAAATCGCCGTTCCAAACACCGTAGAGCTCTACAAGGTCCTCACCTGACTTCTCGAAGCAGATTGACCAGCGACCCTCGATTACCACGGGCGACGGCCAGCCGCAACTTCGTATGGGGGAAATCGCACCCACGGTGAGAAGTTGATCCGATGTACTGAACGACCGGATTGCTGAAATGGTGCCTGATCGAGGCAGCCTGCAGGTCGCTCAGACGTTCGACATGCACGCCTGCAGCAGCTTGCTTCCAGAGTATTTCGGGCCGTGGATTTTTCAAGCCCGCGTAAAGTTCAAAACACATGTGCTCATTTTATGGTCTTTCCACGGGTAAGCCGTCGTAAAAGGCGATGTTTCCGCAACGCGAAATGAGGCACCTACCTGCAGCTGCTACTTGGATACGAATGCGAAGCGGCGGGTGGCTCTGCGCCAAACGATCAGCAGGACGATGCCGATGAGGATTAGGGCGAGGGAGAGGCCGATCCAGAGGCCGAGGGCGCCCCAGCCGCGGCGGAAGCAGAGCCATGCGCCGAGTGGCAGGCCGATGATCCAGTAGGCGGTGAAGTGGCAGAGCATGGGCGTGCGGGTGTCACCGGCTCCGCGCAGGGCGCCGGTGGCTACGGACTGGATGCCGTCGAATAGCTGGAAGGCGGCGCCTGCGGCGAGGAGTGCGGCGGTGTTGCGGAGGACGGTCGTGTCTGTGGTGTAGATGCGGGCGATCCACTGGGGAACGGCGATAAGTACGACGCCGGCGAGGGTCATGAACGATGCGCCGATGAAGATGGCGGTGCCGCCGGCGACGGTGGCTCCATGCGGGTCTTTGCGGCCGAGAGCCTGACCGACGCGGACGGCAGCGGCGGAGGCGATGCCGAGCGGGACCATGTAGGTGAACGCGACGGTGTTGAGCGCGATCTGGTGGGTGGCGAGCGGGATGGCACCGAGGCGCGCGATGAGTGCGGTGACGGTGGCGAAGACTCCGCTTTCGAGCGTGAACTGCATAGCAGCGGGAATGCCAAGCGCGATGAGGCGGCGGATGCGCGGGAGGTCTACATCAACCGGAGTTTTGAGGAGCTCGGTGCGGTGCTTGTAGTCGTACCAGAAGAGATAGCCGATGAGGATGGCGGCCATGTAAAGGCGGGCAATGGCCGTTGACCAGCCGGAGCCGACCGTGCCCATGGCGGGGAAGCCGAGCTTGCCGTAGATGAGCAGCCAGTTGAAGACGGCATTGACGATGTTGGCCGTGACGAGAGCGAAGGCGACGGGCCGCACCATGTTCATGGCCTGGAGGCAGCGGCGGACGGCGAAGTAGAGGAGGAGAGGGAAGAGTCCCCAGGCGAGCGCTTTGGTGTAGGGAACGGTTTGCGCTGCGACGGCAGCGTCGACTCCCCAGCGAGAGAAGAGTTTTGCGAGAAGCCACACGGGTGCAGCGAGGAGCGGCGTGAGCGCAATGCTGAGATAGACGCTGTTGACGAGAGAGCGGTGGCAGTCTTCGCGCTGGCCTGCGCCGAATGCTTGCGAGACGAGCGTGTCGAGGCCGAGGAGCAGGCCTTCACCAAAAAGCGCGAGCACCATGAAGACTGCGGAGCCGAGGCTGACAGCTCCCATGGCAACGGCCGAGTTGGGCAGGCGGCCGACCATCATCGTGTCCACGATGGCCATGCTCATCCAGCCGAGCTCGGCGAGGACGAGTGGAAGAGCGAGGCGGAGCGTGGGGCGGACTTCCGCGGCGTAGGGTTGGAGGCGGGAAGACATTTTTGGCGTGGAAGAAGTTTAAGGTTCAAGGTCAAAAGTTCAAAACTGCGAGAGAAAGGATTCCGGACAGAGGCAGAGATCGCGCAGCAGCAAGAAATGATTAGGAACAAGAAGTGAGAGAAATAGCGGCGGTGGGGTATGCTGTGGCGCCGGAGGAGACATGAAGCTGAACGAAATGCGGTTGATTCGGCAGTCGGCGGTGGTGGTGCTGGCAGGTTCGATGCTGGCGGTGTCCGCGGGGGCGCAGCAGAGTACGCAACAACCGGCGCAAGGTGCGGCGCAACAGAGTGGACAGCAGCCTGCGCAAGAGACGGCGCCGAAGACGGTGCCGACGCCGGGAATTCCTTCCACCGGATTCGCACGCCTGGATCAGTACCGCGCGTCGCGCGTGCCGATGTTGCTGGATGACTACGGCCAACTGGCCCGGTATCGCGCTGCGGATGAAGAGCTGAAGGCCGGCGCGGCGGTTGCGGAGCGTGTGGTGTTTTTTGGCGACTCAATCACGGATGGATGGAAGCTGGAGAATTATTTTCCGGGAAAGCCGTATGTGAACCGCGGCATCGGCGGGCAGACTACGCCGCAGATGCTGGTACGGTTTCGCCAGGACGTCATTGATCTAAAGCCGAAGGAGGTGGTGATTCTGGCGGGCACAAACGATATCGCTGGCAATACGGGGCCGATTCGAAATGAAGACATTCAGGCCGATCTTGCGACGATGGCGGAACTGTGTAAGGCACATGGAATTGCGGTGGTGTTCTCTTCGATTTTGCCGGTGCACAATTACACGCCGAAGGCGCTGGATTTCTTTGCGCAGCGGCCGATGAAGCGAATTTTGGAAATGAACGAATGGCTAAAGGGCTACTGCGCGAAGAACGGGATTGTGTATCTCGACTATTTTTCGGCGCTGGTGGATAAGCAGGGACTATTGATGAGGGGATTGGCGGAGGACGGGCTGCATCCGAACGACGCGGGCTACAAGATTATGGCGTCGCTCGCGGAGGCTGCGATTGCCCAGGCTACGACTCGATAGCTCGGCGGTGTGTGATTGGCGGCTTCATCCCATGCGCCCGCCGCAGCGTCCGGCAGCTTCGAAGAGGGTCAGCAGATTCGTCATACTGAAGAGATCGCGCACCTGTTGGCGTGCGTTCACGACTTCGAGTTTGCAGCCGCGGGTGCGCGCAGAAACGTGCAGGGTAACGACGGCGCCAAGGCCGGAGCTGTCTATCAGCGGGACTTCCTTCAGGTCGAGCACGATGCGGCGTTTCTTGCTGCAGGCGTCCAGCATCGCCTGTTTCAACGCCGGCACATTTTCACTGACGAGCTTGCCGAAACATTCGACGACCAGGCAATCCTCCGATTCGGTTTGCTGGACTCGAAATCCTCGCGTTGTGCTGGCGGCGTCGGTGGCTGGCATGTGTTCCTCTGTGAATACGGCCTGGTGTTCTAGGGTTGTACCTCATTTGGCGCGATTTGCCTAGCCGACGAAAGTCCGGACGCTCAGTGCAGCAAACGGGCGAAGGCGCCGGAATCGATCAGGGCGGAGACCGAGTTGATCTCGGGCGCCAGGGGGCGGTCTTCGCTGACTTTGGAGGATTTGGCGCGGACGGCGGCGTAGGCTTGCGACGCGAGCTTGCCGGTTTTGAGCGGGGCAAGAAGGTCGATACCCTGGCACGCGCAAAGCAGTTCGATGGCGAGAATGTTTTGCAGATTGCGCAGCATGCGCGATAGGCGGCGCGCGCCGCTCATGCCCATGGAGACGTAGTCTTCCTGATTGCCGCTGGTTGAGATGGAATCAACGGAATGAGGCGCGGCGAGCGCTTTGTTTTCGCTGGTGAGCGCCGCGGCTGTGACTTGCGCGATCATGAACCCGGAGTTGAGGCCGGGTTCGGGCGTGAGAAACGCGGGAAGCATGCTAGTGAGCGGATTGGTCATCTGCTCGATACGGCGTTCGGCGATGCCGCCAAGCGTGGCAATGGCGATGGCGACCTGATCGGCGGCCATGGCCAGCGGCTGTCCGTGAAAATTTCCGCCGCTGATGATGTCGCCGTCGCCAGTTTCCCTCACGAAGACTAGTGGGTTATCGGTAGCGCTGTTCAGTTCGACTTGCGCCAGCTCGCGGGCTTGCGAAAGGGAATCGCGCACCGCGCCGTGGACTTGCGGCGTGCAGCGCAGGCTGTAGGCGTCCTGCACACGCGTATCTTTTTCGGCGGAGCGATGCGATTCGCGGATTTCGCTGCCCTCGTTGAGATGAGCGAGATTGAGCGCGGTGCGGCCGGCCCCCGAGTACGGGCGGGCGTGCATGATGCGCGAATCGAATGCGCCCGGGCTGCCACGGAGAGCGTCGAGAGAGAGAGCCGCGGCGACGTCGGACGTGTCGGCAAGCATGTCGGCTTCGCGTAGCGCGAGGCTCAGCAGTGCGAGCATGCCTTGCGTGCCGTTGAGAAGAGAAAGACCTTCCTTGGCTTCTAATGTGACCGGAACAATTTTTGCGTGGCGGAGGGCTTCGCCGCCAAAAAGGGTTTGGTCGCGGAATTCGGCGGTGCCTTCGCCGATAACTACGTGAGCTAGGTGAGCGAGCGGCGCAAGATCACCGGATGCGCCGACCGAGCCTTGCGATGGGATTACCGGATGAACGCCAGCGTTGAGCATCGTGCAGAGCGTTTCGACGATGCTGGGGCGGACGCCGCTAAGTCCTTTGGCGAGCGCGTTGGCGCGGAGCAGCATCAAGGCGCGGGTTTCGGATTTACTGAGCGGCTCACCCACTCCGCAGGCGTGAGAGCGGACTAGATTGACCTGCAGCTGGCGGACTTGTTCGGAGGAAATGCGGACGCTAGCGAGTTTGCCGAAACCCGTGTTGATGCCGTAGGCGGTCTTGCCGGAAGCGACGAGCTTGTCCACGACAGCGCGGGAGGCGGCCATGCGTTCGGCGGCAGCAGGGGACAGTGAAACCGGTTCGTGGTCTAAGGCGATGCGGTGAAGCTGGTCGAAAGTGAGGTCGTTACCCGTGAGTTGGATGCTCATGCGGGATAAAAGATTAACACAGAGGGTTAGAAGGCGAAGGAAAGCGTGCGCACGCCTAACAGGAACGGTTTTTCTTTACCTCGTTACTTCATTGTCGCAACTTTTTTCGCGGTTTTGTCTGCGAGGTGGCGGAACTTGGCGCGATATTTTTCGGGGAGCTGTTTAGGCTTGCCGTCGCGGCCGCAGATGACGTGAGTGGTAGCGCCGGTAGCGAGGAGCGTGCCGTCAGAATCGCGCAGAAGTTCGTAGGCATATTTCACGATTCGGTTGCCGGCTCGCGAAATGCGCGTACGGACGCGGAGCAGTTCGTCGTAGCGTGCGGGTTGCAAATAGCGGCAGCTGGCTTCGGCGACGACGATGTAGCAATCGTCTTCGCTTTCCATGAGTTTGTATTCGAACCCGAGTGCGCGCAGGAACTCGACGCGGCCGATTTCGAACCAGATGAGGTAGTTGGAGTGATAGACCACGCCCATTTGGTCGGTTTCGGCGTAGCGGACACGGATTGGGGCATCGTGGAATTCCATTCTTCTCCTAACGATCAAATTCCCGAGGTCTGAAGATCCTACCGCGGCGGGCAGGCGCGGCGACATGTGCATTATTGTCGCACGCAAGACTATTCGTCTTTCCAGACGGGCTTGCGCTTTTCGAGGAAGGAGGCGATGCCTTCCTTGAAGTCAGGTGTGCAACGGATGCGGGCATTTTCGAGGACGGCGCGTTCGAGGTCAGCGTCGACTCCAGCCTGTTCCGCAGAAACCAGCAAGCGCTTGGCGCGACTGAGGCTGCCAGGGCTGACTTCAACTAGATAATCGGCGAGCTCGTTGGCGCGGGACAGGAGCTTGTCGGGCTCTACAATTTCGCTGACGAGGCCGAGCTGCTGTGCTTCCTTCGCCGAAACCTTGCGGCCGGTAAGGAGCAAATCGCGGGCGCGCTTGTCGCCGATCTGGCGCGTAAGAAAAACGGAAACAATGGCGGGGAGAAATCCGATGCGAACTTCGGTGTAACCGAAACAAGCTTCCGGCACGGCGAGAGTAAAGTCGCACAGCGTGGCGATGCCGCAGCCGCCGGCCAGCGCGTGGCCGTTTACCGCGGCGATGAGCGGGCGAGGGAAGCTCCAGATGCGGCGGAAGAGTTTGGCCATGCGCCGCGAGTCTTCTTGATTTTCCTGCGGCGATTGCTTGCCGATGGCCTGGAGCATGTCGAGATCCATGCCGGCACAGAAAGCGGGACCAGCGCCGGTCATGATGACGACGCGGACTTTCTTTTTCTCGATTTCATCGAAGGCCGATTGCAGTTCGGAAATCATCGCCGGGGTAATGGCGTTGCGCTTTTCGGAGCGGTTGAGGGTGATGGTGGCGCGTTCGGTGCCGTACTCGAGAAGAAGCGTGGAAAATGTCACAAGGCCTCCGTTCGCTGAAATGTTTACACCGCAAGCGAGCTAACTTGCAATCGGGGCGTGGGCGTACTTGGTGCGAATCTCGTTGGTCATGGCGAGGACTCTACCGAGCTTCGATTCGTCGATCCCGGTATCGCCGCCCGTTTTTTTAACGACTGCGAGAATGTCTTCAGTGCGGATATTGCCGACCAGTTCGTCGCCAGCGAACGGGCAGCCGCCGAGGCCGGTGAGCGCGCCATCGAAGCGGCGACAGCCCGCGCTGTACGCTGCAAGAATCTTGCCTTCGGCGCTTTCAGGGCGGCTGTGAAGGTGCATTCCAAGTTCGATGCCCGCGACGCAGGAACTGGCACGCTGAAAAACTTCCGCGACGATTTCGGGAGTGGCGTTCCCAGCGGTATCGGCGAGCGAAACGGTTTTGACGCGAATGTCTTTTAGCCATTCGAGCGTCTCTTCGACGATTTCCGGGCCCCAGGGTTCGTCGTAGGGATTGCCGAAAGCCATCGAAATGTAGACGACAAGGCCTTTGTTCGCTGCCCTGGTTGCCTTGTTCAACGTTTCGACCAGACTGCGTGATTCGGCACGCGTCATGTTGGCATTGGCGCGGCGGAAGTAGGCGGATATCGAGTAGGGGTAGCCAATGGTAGTAACGCCGGGAGCG
>Ga0075434_100007576_pt1 | contig 10057 bp, 7 predicted proteins | sample RhiMethybrSRZTD3_FD_75298 | JGI IMG/M metagenome (GOLD analysis project Ga0075434, IMG submission 75298) | Populus rhizosphere microbial communities from Tennessee, USA - Rhizosphere MetaG P. TD hybrid SRZTD3 | ecosystem: Host-associated > Plants > Roots > Rhizosphere > Soil | place: USA...
GAAATCGGTCGAAGGCCGGAACTTTGAAACGCGCAAGCACCTGCTGGAATACGACGACGTGATGAACAAGCAGCGCGAGACGATCTATGGTCTGCGCCGCCAACTGATGGAAGAGCCCGATCAGCGCGAGTACCTGTTGGGCGAAACGGGCGTCGCGCGCGACCTGCTTTCCGACATCACGCGGCAGTATCTCGATCCGAATGTATCGCCGGACGATTGGGACATCGAGAATTACAAAGTTCAGGTTCATACGATCTATGCCCTGGATACTGAGGCGGAAGGTATCGATTTTCAGCGCTCAACTCCCGAAGAGATCGAAGCGATACTCTGGGAGAAACTGAAGACAAAGTACGGCGAGAAAGAAAGGCAGATCGGTGATGAAGCGATGCGCACGTACGAGCGCATCATTATGCTGAACATCATCGACGCGCAGTGGAAAGATCACTTGCTCGCACTCGATCACCTGAAACAGGGTATCGGCCTGGTCGGCTACGGGCAGAAAGATCCGCTCGTTGAATACAAGAAAGAAAGTTTCGATCTGTTCCAGGCGATGCTCGATCGCATCGACACGACGACGATTCGTTCGCTGTTCAATCTGCAGGTCGTGGCCGAAGAATCGCCGGAAGAAATCCAACGCCGCCGTCTCACTGCGCGCCGTCGCGGCTCACGCTCGATGCAGTTTACCGGTCCCAACCAGGGCGCAGCCGCGGCCGGTGAAGAAGAAGGCAAGGTCAAAACCGTCGTGCGCGATCAGCCAAAAGTCGGCCGCAACGATCCCTGTCCGTGCGGCTCAGGTAAGAAATACAAAAAGTGCCACGGCATGGCGTGAGGTCGTCGTAATTCCCCTCGATCCTCCCAAAATCAAATGCGTTATAGAACCAAACTAGTCAGCCTGGCAGCAGCATTTTTCCTGATACTGCTTCCGGCGACCTCCATTATTAATGCAAGAATTCAGCAACCAACTGATGCATCTGAAGATCGGCTTCGCGGTATTCAGCTTTACAAGAAAGGCGACTCGAAAGCCGCGATCGTGCAACTTCGAGTTTCTCTACAAAAAAACAAAAAGGATTCCGAACTTTGGTACTACCTGGGTTTGGCCTTGACTCGTGAAGGTCAATACAAAGAAGCGGGCAAGGCATACGAGACGGCAGTGAAATTGCAAGCAAACTTTGCTCACGCTTATGCAGGTCTGGCTTTCACTTTGCTTTTGAGAAACAAATTAAAAGAAGCCGAATCATCGGGTCTGCGGGCGCTGGAACTAGACTCCAGTTTCGCGGATGCGCACTACATCGTCGGAGTTGTGCGGTTGCGAAGCGGTGACGCGTCACACGCGCTCGACCACGCTCAAGCAGCGATTCGGCTAAATCCGAATTACGCACGAGGTTATCTCCTGGAGAGCCAGGCTCTTGTGGGTCTGTCCGGAGGTGCTGAGGTTTATTCGCAGGACTTCAGCGAAAAGCAATTGGCAAACTACAAAGATGCGGCTCGGAGTCTGGAAAAGTATCTAAACCTAAACAATGACAAGGCTAATGATTCGAGTTGGCGGGAGCAACTTGAGGCGCTTAACTCTTACATTGAACTAATTGAGAAGCATGGTAAGACCGTTTTCACCTCGAAGGAAATATCGGAAATGGCTCGAGTCGTTTCAAAGCCTGAACCTTCTTATACAGAGGAAGCTCGCCGGAACCAAGTAAACGGAACCGTCGTGCTGAGGGCAGTGTTTGCCGCTGATTCACAAGTAAAGAACATTATGGTTATTAAGGGACTCCCGGATGGACTTACAGAACGAGCCATCGCAGCGGCGAGGCGTATCAAATTTATACCCGCGATGAAGGATGGCAAACCTGTCTCGATGTGGATGCAGCTCGAATACAACTTCAATCTGTACTAAGCTGCGAAATTCCTCAACACAGCCACCGTTCCATCAGCTACACTGTTTTAGGTGGCGGCTGAACTCACATCAAACAATCCATTAGTTACTTCGATCGTGTCGGGCGCAGCGCCTCCGGCTGCGCGAATGGCGGCGGCGCGCGGCCTATTGCCACTCGCGCAAACCGAATTGCTTGAGGCGCTTGTATTTTTGCGTTCGGACAGCGACGCGGCGATTGCGCAAGCAGCGCAGGCCACACTAAACAGTCAGACTCCTGAAGATCTTCTGAACGTCGCGCGGGCTACAGATGCGACCCCGTCCGTCCTGACATATTTTGCCGGTCAAACAAACTTCGCCCGCGAGCTGTACGAAGCCGTCACGACGCATGCGAACACTCCGGACACCGCGATTGTTTCGCTCGCCGGCGCGACTGGGGATGGTTCGTTGCTCGAGTTGATTACGCTGAATCAGCAGCGGCTGATCCGCACACCCGACATTATCGATGCCGTCCTTGCGAACGCTGCGCGCACTGCGGAAGCAGAGCGCCGCGTCAAGGAGGTGCGGCGCGAGTTCTTTGAAAAGGAACGTGGCGCCAAACAGATCGCCGGCGAGTTGCGCGCGCAGGGCAACGCGGCGGCCGCAGAGTTTTTTGAATCTGCGGAACTTCAACCCATGGACGGCGCCTTGTCTGTCGATGATGCGTGGCTCCTCGCGCAGCATATCGAAGTATCTGATGTTGATATCGACGACAGTTGGTTGGCGCGCGCGCTGATCGAAGAGATGCTCGTCGAAACGCCCGAGCAGGCCGCCGCGAATGTGCAAGCCGTGCTGAACGCCGAGAAACTGGACGTCGGCGAAGTCGCGCCGGAGAGAATTTCGCTGGTGCGCCGCATCATGTTCATGACTGTTAAAGATCGAGTTAAGTTCGGACTGAAGGGGGATCGTGAAGCGCGCGGCATTCTCATTCGCGACTCAAACAAAGTCGTGGCCACTGCAGTAATTCACAATCCCCGCATCAGCGACAAAGAGATCGAGAACATCGCCGCGATGCGCACGGTTTCAGATGAAGTTCTGCGACTAATCGGAATGAATCGAGCGTGGACTCGTTCGTACACAATCATTCACAACCTCGCGCGCAACCCGCGCACACCCATGGCGACCGCAATCAACATCCTTCCTCGCATTCAGCAAAAAGATTTAAAGGCTCTTTCGGAAAATCGAAATATCTCTGAGGGTGTCCGGCGGCAGGCGTATCGTCTGATCCAGGTCCGGAGCGGGAAGTGAGTTGGGAGAAAGTGAAACCTCAGTGGTTAGGCCGTATGCGGTCTGTCACAAACTTGTCAACATTTTGTCGCTTTTCGCTTGACTCGGTATGGCAATGGGTATAGATTGCGCCTTACCGAGTCACGTTTCAGGTATTTGACAGAATCGATGACGGATCAGGTGGTGCTGATCCAAAGCGAATGCGGCGGTTTTTTTATCGTACCCTTGCCGCAGACCTTATCTCGCCCGTCAGCACAGCACCACCATGATTTACAGGATCGGCCATCAGTGACGATTCTCAAGTCTTTACACTGTCATCCCTGTAATACCCGAACCTACCCGGAAGTCGCGCCCCGCTAGTTTTCACGAATTGGTGGGGCGCATGTCTTTTTACCCTTTCGACCCGCCTACATCGGATACCATTGATCGCTATGAACTCAAATCGTTTCTCGATTTCCTGGAAGAGGCGCTGAACAAGCTGCGGAACAAAGCCTAATCGGTGAAATTCTTTAGCCGCTTCAATGCGTTGTGGTCTAGTTTCGCCGTTTCGTTTTACTCCAACGCGTCCATCCTCGTCTCGCGGACGCATTTATGAGGCGGCGTCAATGCCCCGATCAAACGACATTCAGGAAAACGACAGCGGAATTTCTCCCGTGAAGTTGTCTGATCTTACGAGACACCTTGGAACCATCAAGAATGAGTTACTAATCTTTGTAGTATTGACAATAATCATTACTGATCTCTTTGCCTACGCCCTGGTGAAAACGCAAGATACGATTTCCAAGGTATGCGGCGCTTGTATGGGAGGAAGCACGGTCCTAATGTTCTTTCTTTCCGTGCTTCTTTACTTCTATGCGATGTTAAGACTGCCCGGCACTAAGCAGGAGTTGATGTTTGAAGACTCGGCACAAAAAACGTTAAAGGCGCATTCACGTGCTAAAAGAAGGCAGGTTGAAACTTCCTTAGATCCTCAAGCATGAGCGAGACTCAATCTTTTACCCATCCCTTAACAATCTCTTTTATGAGCGGCAAGGGCGGCGTCGGCAAAACGATGCTCGCTGTCGCTTGCGCCAAAGAACTCTCTCTACGTAAACGCACACTCATAATAGATCTCGATTTTTTTAATCGTGGTCTGACAGGACTGCTGGGTGAAGGAATCAGAAACTGCGGCCAAATCGAGAAGCCTGGATTTTTATTCGTTGAGCAATCAAACGATTCAGATAAGTGGAACATCGTCCAGGTCTCAAAGAATCTCTTTCACATTTATTACCCGGATTTGTCTCCGGAGGACATGCAAAAGTTCGAAACGCTCAATGTGGACGTTCTCAAAGAGTCGTTGCAGCGTTTCGTAGCGGAGGCCGCGACGAAGTGTGAATGTGATTGCGTTGTTATCGATTGTCATGGAGGGCCGGACAACTCGTCTTTTGCCGCCGGTCTGATTTCTGACCATAGCATCCTGGTATCCGAGCCTGACCGAATAACTTTCTACGGCACGCTGAATTTTCTTAGACAACTGAAAAAGGCCGGCCCTGATCAAGATATCGATCTGCATTTGGTCTTTAATAAGATCGTTCCTGCTTTTTCTGGCCTGTTTCTAACAGGTTTCTATAACCGACTAATGAAAGGTGAGTTTGCGGGCCGTCCATTGTTGGCCTTATTTCCGTTGGAAGTCTATTTGACTAAGGAATTTGAGAAGACCCCATTTCTAACGTCAGTCTACCCGCTTTCCTGGCTGGCGAGAAAAACTCGCGTGATGCTCTATGACTTGTTGAAGGCAAAACATCGAGATGTGCTCGCCCCGGTGATCCGTTCGATGCCACGCTGGATGCGAGCTTACCGAAGGGTGTCTTTAGGAAGACCATTTCCCCTGTTGAATTTGAATGTAATCATGCCAACTATCGTTACGGTTGGCGTGGTCTTAGTCTTGTTCATGTTGTCATTCGAATCCATTTTCGTTCAAAAGCGTCAACGACTTAACTTGGCATACGAGCGCATCGGTGTTCTTAGATGTTTAGTCAAAAGCCCGGCCCTCGCCGCCGATCAGGAGCGAGCAAAAAAATTCATCGAAAATCCTTACTATGACTCTGCGGACTCTGGTAACCCTTCCGATGAAACCCCCTTCGCTGAATTTTATCTGTGCCGAGAGCCCTATGGTTACTCGTACCGATATTCCTTCTCAGAAATACGCAATCAAATCTTGAAGGATCGGGACGATGCTCGGCGATTGGTGCCGGATCAATACAAAGATGCATTCGATCGAGAGATCACTCTCGTCGAACAACAACCCACCTTGTTTCTCGTATCTCAACGCGTACGTGACCTCGTCGAACCGTATCTCGCTTTTCTTGGATATCTGGCAGTGCTGTGGTTGATACTTGCGCTGCTCACTACTTGGACAAACGAGTTAGACAAACGATTTACATATTCCTTTAGACTCCGGCGATACGGTTCGATGAGTTTTTTTGGGTTTACTGCGGTTGCGCTTTGGTTTGCTCCGCTTCTCATCGTCGCTGCAATCGGATCCGAGATACTGCGTAGTTTCCGCTTTTCTCATTTTCAGGATATTTGGCGGACGCAACGTCCAATTCAAGCGATTGTTCTTATCGGCTTAGGCGTTTTGACCTTAGCCGTGATTATGCTAATCCAGATTTATAGGATTTACCGGGATAGTAGATACGAAGGTCATTATTTTGAGGACGCCTTTCGGTTTGCCTTCCTGATCTACCTGCTATGCGGACCCTGGGCAATTCATAGAATTTTCATGCACGGATAGCGCGTCGAATTCCGGCCTCAAAGACGATCCCTTCGAAGTTTCCGTTTGTAAAGATTTGTAAATTTAGCCCGCTTGACGCGTTTGCCTCCTTGCCGCAGAAGTGGCGCGCGTTACATAATGCGCGCCAAATTCTTATCCGAGGAGTGCCACAATGACTTCAAGACGAGCTTTGATGTTTACCCTGGCGATTCTGTTCGCGCTTAGCTGCGTGACCTTTGTCGCCGCGCAGCAGCCGCCGGTTCAGATTAAGCCGATCCGCCCGAGCCAAAAGGCGAGCGTCATGCAGACAATCGGCGTCACCGACATCACCATTACTTACAGCCGCCCGCCGGTGAAGGGCCGGACGATCTTTGCCGATGCGCCGGCATCGATGGAGGCGCGCGCGAAAGGCGAAGCGACGCTCGATAATCAGAACGAGCGCAAGCCCGGCGAGCCCATTGTTCCCTACAATCACGTTTGGCGCGCCGGCGCGAATGAGGCAACTCTGTTCCAGGTGACTGACGACGTTTTGATTAACGGGCAGCCATTGAAGGCCGGTTCGTACAGCTTGCACACGATCCCTGGCAAAGAAGAATGGACAGTAATCTTCAACAGCGATCCGGGACAGTGGGGCAGCTTCAGTTACGACAACAAGAAGGACGCGCTGCGCGTGAAGACAAAGCCACAGATGGTGGCTGACAACCAGGAGTGGTTGATGTACAGCTTCGATCCGGTCAGCGAAGATTCTGCCCAAGTCAATATCCGTTGGGAGAAGTTGAGGGTCCCATTCACCGTGCAGGTGAAGGACGTCAAAGCGGCGTGGCGCGCGCACGCGGACGAGCTGATCGCCGCCAACCCGACCAACGAAGCGCTGCCGCTCCAAGTCGCGAACACTTACGCGAACTGGAAGAATTGGGATGAAGCACTAAAGTTTGTGGACCAGTCGATCAAAGTTAAGCAGACGTTCCGCAACATGTCCGCGAAAGCGAACATCCTGTGGGGAGCCGGCCGCAAAGAGGAAGCGATGGCTGCCGCGGACGCTGCGATCGCCAAAGGCAAGGCCGACAAAGTCGACACCGCAGCCTTTGAAAAGCGCGTCGCTGACATGAAAGCCGGAAAGCTGTAAGCGCGACCGTGCCGTAGGCACGAGAGTTTCATAGCGGCCCGGATTCTTCCGTTTACCTGCGGCCAGAGCAAGGCGGTGCTTTGCTCTGGCCGCTTTTACTTTCATATGTCGGCCGATTCTAAATACAGTGCGCTATGCGGCGTCGCCAAACGGCCAGCCGCACTGAAACCTCAATCTCATTGCTCTCGTAAAAAGTTGTATTCTTCTGAACCGTCATGCCGTTTTTAGAAGCATTAAAGCTGGCGCTCGCGGCGATTCTCAGCCACAAGCTGAGATCGTTTCTCACGCTGCTCGGCGTGATCTTCGGCGTCGCGACGGTGATCGTCGTCGTGTCTCTGGTTGAAGGCTTCAATCGTTATGTAGACGAAAAAATCGCCGACATCGGCACAAACGCCTTCGCCGTCCGCAAGTTTTCAATTGATGACTTCTCGAGCGTCGAAGCCCTGAACGCAGCGCGTCGCCGCAACAAGGACATTCGTCTTGACGACGCTGAAGCATTGCGCGCGCGCGGCGGGGCCATCGCCGACGTCGGTGCCACCGCAGACACTCTCGGTGAAATCAAATTCGGGGCCACGACGCTCTCGCGGACTCATATCAGCGCGACGACCGCTAACATGGCGGACATCCAGCGCATTGAAGCGGCTTCGGGTCGGTATTTCATCAAGGGCGAAGACGACACCCGGCGTAACGTGACTTTCATTGGCGCCGATGTTGCCGAAAAGTTTTTTCCGCGCGGTGACGCAATTGGGCAAACAATCAGGATCGACGGCCATGTGTTTCAAGTGATCGGCGTCGGCAAAACGCTCGGCTCTGTTTTCGGACAGTCGCGCGACAAGTATGTGGCCGTGCCACTCTCGACCTTTCTCGCACTCTATGGCTCCCGCCGTTCGTTGAGTGTGAGCGTCACATCTACCAGTGAAGCGACTTATCAGGATGCGGTTGATGAGGCGCGCACGGTCATGCGCATTCGCCACCGGCTGGGGCCAAACGAAAAGGACAATTTCGGCATCATTACGCCGAGCGCAATCAACGAACTGCGCGACAAGATCTTCGGCACGATTCAGGTCGCCGCGATTGGCGTCACATCGATTTCGCTGGTCGTGGGCGGCATTGTGATCATGAACATCATGCTGGTGAGCGTGACCGAGCGCACCAAAGAAATCGGCTTGCGCAAAAGCATCGGCGCGCGGCGCGGTGACATCCTGAAACAATTTCTGGCCGAGTCGACCATGTTGTCGTTGTTCGGCGGCGCCATCGGCATCACCATCGCCTACGTTCTGGCGAAACTCGTAGCAGTGCTCACGCCGGTGCCGACTGCGTTGCCGTGGTTGGCCGTGACATTCGCGTTGCTTGTTTCGGCAAGTGTCGGGTTGGTTTCAGGTGTCTACCCGGCATGGCGCGCGGCCCGGCTTGATCCGATTGAAGCACTCCGCGCGGAGACCTAAATTGAAAATTAGAAATTGAAAATGAAAAGTGAAAAATGGAAATTGCAAATCTGAAAGACACCAGGTGGCGCGACGGGCTTGAACAGTACCAGGACACGCCGCTCTGGCAATTTAATATTTTCAATTTCTAATTTCTAATTCTCAATTGTTGTTCAGCGAACCCGGATGAAGTTATTCCGTTCCGACATTCTCGAAAACCTCCGCATGGCGCTCGACACCTTGCGCCAGCACAAATTGCGTTCGCTTTTGACGGTGCTCGGCGTGGTAATCGGAACGATGACCGTTATCGTCATCGCCGCGTTTGTCGCTGGCATTGATGCCCGCGTTTCGAAAGAGATCGAATCGTTCGGCACCAATTCGATCTACATCTATCGGTTCGATCCGGGCTTCAACTTCAATCCGACACAGGAAGAGCGCATGCGCAAACCGCTCACCTACGAGGATACCCTCGCGATTCAGAACGAATGTCCATCCGTGACTTACTCAGCGGCGTTCATGTCACCAGTGGATTTCTTTGGTGGGCCATTTACGCAACGGGTGAACGTTCGCTATCAAACGATCGAGATGACGAATGCTGCGGTGCAGGGGGCCTCACCGACTTACTTCAAGATGGGCGTGACGAACATCGCAGAAGGACGTTACTTCAGTGACGAAGAAAACGTGCGACACGCGAGCGTCGTTGTCATCGGGCGCGACGTCGCGAACACTCTATTCCCGTTTTCGAATGCAGTCGAGCAGAGCGTGACAATTAACGGACGCGCCTATCAAGTCGTTGGTGTGCTGGCCGAACGCGATGTATTTCTGGTCGGCGCGGAAGATCCAAACAACGAAAACAAAGCGGTGTACATGCCGTACCTGACGCTGCGCAAACTCTATCCCGACGTCAACGACAACTTCGTGATGGCCCAGGCGCGACCCGGTCAAATGCAGGAAGCGGTCGAAGAGATTCGCGATCTCCTTCGCCGGCGCCGCAAAGTTACTTTCGACAAGCCTGACAACTTTGGCATTTCGACTTCCGATCAGATCATCACGCAGTTTCAGGCCATCACCGGCGGCGTATTCGCGTTGATGGTCGCGATTTCCAGCGTCGGCCTGCTCATTGGCGGCATTGGCGTGATGAACATCATGCTGGTAAGTGTCACTGAGCGCACGCGCGAAATCGGAGTACGAAAAGCGATCGGTGCGCGACGGCTCGACATCATCGTTCAGTTTTTGATTGAAGCAGCCACGCTCACAGGCATGGGCGGTTTGCTTGGGATTCTGGTCGGTTCAGGGATCGCGCTGCTGATCAAAACGATCATGCCGACTTACATTCCCACCTGGGCGCCGATCGTCGGATTCGTCGTTTCGGTTGGCCTCGGCCTCGTGTTTGGTTTATGGCCGGCGTGGAAAGCGGCGCGGTTGAATCCGATTGAAGCGCTGCGTTTTGAATAGCGCAATCACTTAATGAGCGTCGGTAAAAAGCTGGCATCGAGTTGTCATTTCCGCTAAGATTCGCGGCCTTAGCGATCGTTCTAACTTCTGTCGTCGAAAGGTCGCCGCATGCCTTCACACAAAGAAAGCGACAAAGCAGACGTCCCTCGGAATCCGCGTTTCGGCAG
>Ga0075434_100007579_pt1 | contig 10052 bp, 11 predicted proteins | sample RhiMethybrSRZTD3_FD_75298 | JGI IMG/M metagenome (GOLD analysis project Ga0075434, IMG submission 75298) | Populus rhizosphere microbial communities from Tennessee, USA - Rhizosphere MetaG P. TD hybrid SRZTD3 | ecosystem: Host-associated > Plants > Roots > Rhizosphere > Soil | place: USA...
AACGTGGCGGGGGCGAGCATCGATCGAGGCGAGGATCACCGAGGCGAGACCCACCTGATTCCGCTTCTTCTTGATGCCGCGCGCGGGGCGCGCGGGCCGGTACCGATCTACGGATCGGACTATCCGACCCCGGACGGAACCGCGATCCGCGATTATATTCACGTGGTGGACGTGGCCGAGGCGCACGTCCGCGCGATCCGCTATCTCGCCGACGGGGGCGAAAGCCGTTCGCTCAACCTGGGAGGGGGACGGGGCGTTTCGGTGCGGGAGGTTGTCGCGGCGGTCGAGACGGTGACGGGGAGGCCCGTGCCCACCGTTCCGGCGCCAAGGAGAGAGGGGGACCCACCTGCGCTGATTGCCTCATCGAATGCCGCGCGCAGCGTGCTAGGCTGGAGCCCTCAGTTCGAGGGCCTGAACGTCATCCTCGAGACTGCTTGGGGGTGGCGGGTGCGCCATCCGGAGGGCTACAAGGAATGAGCGATCGGGACGACGATGAGGAATCGCAGCGTGAGGCGCACGACCTTGCTCACGAGCCCTTGGTATCGGTTCGCGAAGTGCCGGACGAGCAGACCGCGACCATGCTGTGCGATTTCTTGAGGAGCGAGGGGATCGAGGCCATGGCGCAGCCGGTCCAGATTCCATGGTTCAGTACGCTAGAAACGCTCCACCACGGATTCTGGGGACGGGTCGAGGTGCTGGGGAAGGACGCCGAACGCGCGCGTGCGCTCATTGAGGACTACTTGGCGGCGAGCCCGGAAAAGGGGCCGCCGGAGGAGACCGCCTGACTTCGGTCGGAAGGGGTGAACTCGGGGCAGAGACCACGCCGCTCCTTACCCGCGCGGCGCTCGAGGCGCGCGTCCGGAGCTTTAAGGGCCGCCGCGTGGTCGTGATCGGAGACGTGATCCTCGACCGCTACCTCTGGGGCAGCGCCACGCGCGTCTCTCCCGAGGCGCCCGTGCTGGTGGTCGACGTGGAGCGCGAAGAGCTTCGCCTGGGCGGGGCGGCCAACGTGGCGCACAACGTTCGCGCGCTCGGGGCGACGCCCGTCCTGATCGGGGTCGCGGGGGCCGACGCCGCGGCCGAGAGCCTGAGACGAGAGCTCAGCGCGCGCGAGGTGGACGCGGACGGCGGCGTGCTTTCCGATCCCGCGCGCCGCACCACGCTCAAGACGCGCATCATCGCGCACCATCAGCAGGTCCTGCGCGCCGACGAGGAATCCCGCGAAGCGCCCGCACCCTCCGTGATCGACGAGCTGTGGCGGCGCATCGAGCGCGAGCTTCCCGAGGCGTCGGCGGTGCTCGTCTCCGACTACGGGAAGGGGGTCGTCTCTCCCGCGATGCTGGATCGGCTCCTTCCCGAGGTCAAGAGACGCGGCATTCCCTGCGCGGTCGATCCCAAGGAGGAACATTTTCTCCGGTACCGCGGCGTCTCGGTGATCACGCCCAACGTCGCGGAAGCTTCCCAGGCATGGGGGCGCAGGATTCGTAGCGGCGAGGATCTGATCGAGGCGGGCTTCCAGCTCCGGGACAAGCTCGGCGCCGAAGCGGTCCTGATCACGCGAGGAGAGGACGGAATGTCGCTCTTCACGTCCGAAGGGCACGCCCATTTTCCCACACGGGCGCGAAAGGTCTTCGACGTGACCGGGGCGGGGGACACCGTGGTCGCGACGATCGCCACCGCGCTCGCGGCGCGCGCTCCCCTGGGGGAGGCGTGCGTGCTCGCCAATCACGCGGCGGGGCTTGTGGTGGCGGAGCTGGGCACCGCAGCCGCGACCGTGGGGAAGCTCATCGAATCCTTGGGAGATCTGCCCGTTGGGTGAAATCCTTACCCTGGAAGAAGCGAAGCGCCGCCGGAAGGCCGCCCGGATCCTGGGCCGGCGTTTCGTGTTCACGAACGGTTGCTTCGACCTGATCCATCCCGGCCACACCGAGCTCCTGCGTCGCGCTCGAAGCCTTGGCCACTACCTCCTCGTCGGACTGAATTCCGACCGATCGGTCCGCGCGATCAAGGGTCCGGAGCGCCCGGTCCAGGGGGAGCTGGCGCGCGCGACGGTTGTGGCCGCGCTCGCGAGCGTCGACTATGTCGTGCTCTTCGACGAAGAGACCCCGCTTCGCCTGATCGAGGAGATCCTCCCGGACGTCCTGGTGAAAGGCGGGGACTACGCCCCCTCCAGCGTCGTCGGGCGCGAGGCCGTCGAGCGTGCCGGCGGGCAGGTCCACCTGATCCCGCTCGTGCCCGGATTTTCATCGTCTTCTCTCACGGACCGGATCCGCACCGGGCGCCCCTAGTCCAATTCACGGCTCCGTAACAACCTCCCGCGGCGGGCTTGACAGGGGCAGTCGGTAGCGGCTAAGGTGTTGTGTTACCCCAACGTAGTGAATCCAGTGCGACCCTGATCGGCGACATCCTGCTCCGCGGCGAGCGGCTCGAAGCTTCGACGCATTACTCGGGATACGCCGGTCCATTGCACGAACCCTTGGAGGAGGTGTGCCTCGAGTGAGTAAGGCCCGACGTGTTGTGATCATGGGCGCCGGCGGACGCGATTTTCACAACTTCAACGTGTTCTACAAGAAACGTCCCGAGTACTTCGTCGTGGCGTTTACAGCCTCCGCCCAAATCCCCGGCATCGACTCCCGCCGCTATCCGCCTTCCCTGGCCGGCGGACGATATCCGAAGGGAATCCCCATCGTCCCCGAACAGGAGCTGCCGGCCCTGATCCGCGAGCACGACGTCGACGAAGTCGTTTTTGCCTACAGCGACGTCTCCCATGAATACGTGATGCACAAGGCATCGTGGATCGCCAGCCTGGGCTGCGACTTCACGCTCATGGGTCCGAAGGCGACGCAGCTCAGGAGCCGCGTCCCGGTGATCGCGGTGAACGCTGTGCGCACGGGCTCGGGGAAGAGCCAGACCACGCGCAAGGTCTGCGAAGTCCTGAAATCGATGGCGAAGCGCGTCGTCGCGATCCGCCATCCCATGCCCTACGGCGATCTCTCCCGCCAGGGCGTGCAGCGCTTCGAAACCTACGCCGACCTGGACCGGCACAAGTGCACCATCGAGGAGCGCGAGGAGTATGAGCCCCATCTCGACCGGGGCACGATCGTGTACGCGGGGATCGACTACGTGGAGATTATCCGGGAGGCGGAACAGGAAGCGGACGTCATCGTCTGGGACGGCGGTAACAATGATTTCTCGTTCGTGAGGCCTGATCTCCAAGTCGTGGTGGCGGATCCGCACCGGCCCGGCCACGAACGCTCCTACCATCCCGGCGAAACGAACGTGCGGCTCGCGGACGTGGTCGTGATCAACAAGGAGACGACGACCGACTACGAGAACATCGAAGCGGTCCGGAGCTCGATTCAGGACCTCAATCCGGGCGCCGTCATCATCGATGCCGCCTCGCCGATCACCGTCGATCACCCCGAGCGGATCCGCGGCAAGCGCGCCCTCGTGATCGAGGACGGGCCCACCCTGACCCACGGGGAGATGAAGTACGGCGCGGGGGTCATCGCGGCGCGGCGCCACGGGGCCCGCGAGATCGTGGATCCCAGGCCCTGGCTCGTCGGAGGCATCAAGGACACCTTCCGCCAGTACCCGAATATCGGTCCGCTCCTCCCCGCGATGGGATACTCGAAGGAGCAGATACGGGATCTCGAGCGCACCATCAACGGATGCGAGTGCGACGTGGTGATCGTCGCGACGCCGATCGACCTGAGGCGTCTCGTCAACATGAAACGCCCGGCCGTGCGTGTGGGCTATGAGCTGGAAGAGATCGGTCGGCCGAAGCTCGAGGACGTCATCCGGGAGATGCTGGATCGCGTGGATTCGGCCGGGTTCAAGAAGGCTGGCGTCAAGCGGGGGCCCGCGGCCGAAGCCGGTCTGGGCACGAGCGGCATGAAGCGGGCGGCGCGGAAGGCCGCGCGGGTGAAGACCAAGCGTTGAACCTGCACGAATACCAGTCCAAGGAGCTCTTTCGGGCCGCGGGGATCCCGGTACCCCCCGGGGAGGTTGCTTCGAGCGTGGAGGACGCGCTCCAGGCCGCGGAGCGCTTCGGGTATCCGGTCGTGGTCAAGGCCCAGGTTCTCACCGGCGGCCGCGGAAAGGCGGGGGGCGTCAAGGTGGTCCGCAGCGGCGAGGACCTTTCGCGCGAAGCGGGGCGCATCCTCGGCATGGAGCTCCGCGGCCTCAAGGTGAGCCGCGTGCTGATCACGCCCTCGGCGGACATCGCGCGCGAGTACTACGCGGGGATCGTTCTGGACCGGAGGAACGAGGCGCCGCTTCTCATGGTGAGCCCGGCGGGCGGGATCGACATCGAGGAGGTCGCGCGCGCGACGCCGGAGAAGATCCTCCGAATGCCGATCGACGCAAGGGGGCTCCCGGCCTACCGGGCCAGGGCCGCCGCGCGGTTCCTCGACAAGGACCCGGGGATCCAGAAACGGATCATTCCCATCCTGATCCGCCTCGTGCGTGCCTACCACGATCAGGACGCCTCTCTGGCCGAGATCAATCCACTGGTCGTCACGAAAACGGGAGAGGTCTTGGCACTCGACGCGAAGATCGTGATCGACGACAACGCGCTCGACCGGCATCCCGATCTCGCGTCGATGCGGGATCTCTCGGCCGAGGATCCCGGCGAGATCGAGGCGCGCGCGCGCGGACTCTCGTACGTGAAGCTCGACGGGACGATCGGGTGCGTCGTAAACGGCGCGGGGCTCGCGATGGCCACCATGGACCTGATCCAGTTCCACGGCGGAAAGCCCGCAAACTTCCTGGACATCGGGGGCTCGTCGAACCCGGACAAGGTCGAGGCCGCGATGCATATCCTGACCAGCGATTCGCGCGTGCGGGCCGTCCTATTCAACATTTTCGGCGGCATCACGCGCTGCGACGACGTTGCCCGGGGCCTCCTTCTGGCGCTCGACCGGCTCCATGTGAGGATCCCGATCGTGATTCGCCTCACCGGCACCAACGAAAGGGAGGCGCGCGAGATCCTGGGAGAGCGAGGGCTCATGGCCCTGAGCGATATGGACGAAGCCGTGCGGGCCGTGATCGCCCGCGCCGCGGAGGCGGCGTGAGCGTTCTGGTCGGACGCGGGACCAAGGTCGTGGTGCAGGGGATCACAGGACGCGACGGCTCCTTCCACACGCGCGGCATGCTCGACTACGGCACCAAGGTCGTCGCCGGCGTCACCCCCGGCAAGGGTGGGGAAAAGGTGCATTCGGTTCCGGTCTTCGACTCGGTCGAGGAGGCGGTGGCGAAGACGGGTGCCAACTGCTCCGTCATCTACGTCCCCGCGGCACTCGCCCAGGACGCCATCTACGAAGCGGTCGACTCCGGGATCCCGCTGGTGGTCTGCATCAGCGAGGGAATCCCGGTGCGCGACATGGTGGAGGTTTCCGCGTACTTGCGGGGTCGGGGCGGACGCCTTGTCGGGCCGAACTGTCCGGGCCTGATCTCTCCCGGCTCGTGCAAGGTCGGGATCATGCCGGGATCGATCGCAAAGCCCGGCAAGGTGGGTGTCGTGAGCCGAAGCGGCACGCTCACCTACGAAGTGGTCTGGCAGCTCACGCGCGCGGGCCTGGGTCAATCCACGTGCATCGGCATCGGCGGGGACCCCATCGTCGGAACCCGGTTCGCCGATATGCTGAGCCTCTACGAGGAGGACCGCGGGACCGATGCGATCGTATTGATCGGCGAGATCGGAGGTAGCGACGAGGAGGACGCGGCCGCTCTTATCCGTCGCGCGATCACGAAGCCGGTCGTCGCGTTCATCGCGGGTCAGACCGCGCCCCCCGGGAAGCGCATGGGTCACGCGGGCGCGATCGTCTCGGGAGGCTCCGGCACGGCCCAGGAGAAGATGGCCCGTTTCCAGGAGGCCGGCATCCCGGTCGCAAAGACCCCATCCGAGATCCCGGCCCTGATCGCGGCCGCGCTCCGGCCGAAACGAAAGTCGAAGCTCAAGCTCGTGCGCGGGAGGGCGAAACGATCGGCCCCCGCCAAGGCTTCCCGGCGGCGCGGCCGCTAGCGGCGCCTCAGGCACCCCGCCTCCACCCAGACCGGACCACCACTCCACGTGAGAGCAGGCCGCGCGTCTAGCGCGGCCGCCATCGTAAGGGAGGAAGACTTGGAGGAAACACTCTTCATGATCAAACCGGACGCCGTTCTCGGCCGCAAGGCCGGCGTCATCCTCGCCGAGGCCGAGCGCGCGGGGTTCGAGATCCTGGACCTGCGCCTCGTGAGGCTCGCGGCGCGCGACGCTCGGCGCTTCTACGCCGTGCACGAGGGGAAGCCATTCCTGGACGAGCTGGTCGAGTTCATGTCGTCCGGCCCCGCGATCCCGTGCAGGCTCAGGCGAGAGAATGCGGTCCAGGCGCTGCGCGATCTGATCGGCGCAACGGACCCCAAGGACGCCAAGCCGGGCACCATTCGCGCCCGCTTCGCGGAGAGCAAGGGGCGGAACGCGGTGCATGCATCCGATTCGCCGGAGTCCGCGCGCGCCGAAATCGAATTCTTCTTCGGAGACGGGTCGGCACGCCGCTAATCTAAACAAGAGCCATGGAACTCAAACTGCATGAGGTCGACGAAGGGCAGAGCCGCCTCGAGGTCGAGCTTGTGGCCGATTCGGTGGGTATCACCCCGCAAGATGTCACGCTGGAGGGCCCGCTCAGGATTGGACTTAGCCTGGATCGTCGCGGGGACGAGATTTGGATACGGGGGACCGTGCATGCTATTGCCCTGCAACAATGTAGCCGGTGCCTCGTGGACTTTTCCCAGATTCTCGAATTGGATTTCGAGGTTTTCTGTGCTAAGTTGCCATCTGCTCGCATGATGAGCCCCAAGGCCCTTGATGAAGAGGACGGGGGGGTCCATTTCCACGACGGCCACGTGCTCTCCATCGACAGCGAGATCCGGGAAGCGGTGCTCCTCGGTCTTCCCATGAGGCCGCTCTGCCGCGATGCGTGCGCGGGCCTTTGCCCGCGGTGCGGCGAAGATCGCAATCTAGGTCCGTGCCGGTGCGTCGGCGCGGCCACCGGCTGAGCCGGAAAGGCGCCGGACCTACGTCCCGCGCGGCCGGCCGCGAACATCCAACGAAGGGAATGTTGAACGATGGCTGTACCCAAGAGAAGGCATTCGAGCACCCGCGGCAAGAAGCGCCGCACCCACTGGAAACTCGCGCTGCCGTCGCGCTCACTCTGCCCCCATTGCAGCCAGCCGAAGCTCCCGCACCGCGTGTGCGGGCATTGCGGCTACTACGCGGGCGAAGAGGTGATCTCGCAGGAGGAGTCGAAGAGTACGTAAGGGCGGGCGCGTGGCTACGGTGAGCGAGCGAGCCGGAGGGCCGGTCATCGGGGTGGACGCCATGGGCGGCGACCTTGCCCCCGGTGTGGTCATACAGGGCGCCATGGAGGCGATCCGGGAATCCGCGGGCGCCTTTGGGGTCGTGCTCATCGGCGATGAGACGCTTGTCCGCGAGGAGGCCGCCCGCCTGCGTCTGGGCGCCGAGCTCCCCGAGGTGATCCACGCATCGGAGCGCGTGGAGATGGGTGAGTCCGCCGCGACCTCCGTGCGGAAGAAGAAGGATTCCTCGATCAACATCGCGGCGCGCCTTCACAAGGAGCGCAGGACCAACGCCATGGTCTCGGCCGGGAATACCGGCGCGGTTGTGGCGGCGGCCCTGTTCGGTCTCGGGCGGATCGAATCGGTGCAGCGTCCGGCGATCGCCACGGTGCTCCCCACCCCGCAGGGGAACGTCGTCATTCTGGATGTCGGCGCCACCTCGGATTGCAAGCCGTACCACCTCCACCAGTTCGCGATGATGGGCAGCATCTATGCCAGGCTGGTTCTACATGTGGAGCGGCCGCGCGTCGGGTTGCTGAACATCGGCGAGGAGGCGGAGAAGGGGAGCGAGCTCTACTACGAGGCGCACCAGCTATTGAAGCAGAGCCCCGTGCATTTCGTCGGAAACGTGGAGGGACGGGACATCATCCTCGGCACCGCGGACGTCGTCGTGTGCGACGGCTTCGTCGGAAACGTGCTTCTCAAGTTCGCGGAGAGCGTGATTCCCAGCGTGGGCAACATGATCAAAGATGAGATCCGGAGCGATCCTTTGAGCATGCTCGCGGGGCTCCTCTTGAAGCCCGCCTTCCGGAGGCTCAAGCGCCGCCTGGACTATGCGGAGGTCGGCGGCGCGCCGCTCCTGGGCGTCGACGGGACCTGCATCATCGCGCACGGACGATCCAACGCGCGCGCCATCAAGAACGCGATCCGTGCCGCGGCGCGGTGCGCCGATGCGCGCGTCGCGGATTTCATACGCGACGACCTTCAACGCCTGGCGCCGGAGGCCGCATGATCGCACCCACCCGGGACGTTCACATCGTCGGAGTCGGATCCTGCACGCCGGACCGGGTCCTCACGAACAAGGATCTGGAGCAGATCGTCGACACCTCGGACGAGTGGATCACGACGCGAACCGGGATCAAGGAGCGCCGCATCGCCGATCCCGAAACTCCGGCTTCCGCCCTGGCCACCGAAGCGGCGCGCCGCGCCGTGCGGGATGCCGGCTTGAAGGGGGAAGACCTCGACCAGATCATCGTGGGGACGGTGACGGGGGACCGTCCGTTCCCCTCGACGGCGTGCCTCGTGCAAGACCGGCTCGGCGCATCGCGCGCGTACGGGTTCGACATCTCCGCGGCCTGCTCCGGCTTCCTTTACGCGTTGTCGCTCGCGCGCACGCAGGTCGCGACGGGGGTTGCGGACACCGTGCTCGTGATCGGGGTCGAGACCCTTTCGAAGATTGTCGACTGGACGGACCGCAACACGTGCGTGCTCTTCGGGGACGCGGCGGGTGCCGTCGTGCTGCGCTCGACGGGAGAGCCCGGCGGGATTCTATCCACGAGACTCCACAGCGACGGCTCGCTCACGAAGCTGCTCGAGATGCCTGGGGGCGGCTCCCTTCATCCCGCGTCGCACGAGACCGTCGATCGAAAGCTCCACTATATCCGCATGAGCGGGAACGACGTGTTCAAGTACGCGGTGCGCGCCATGGAGTCGGTGGCCTGCGAGGCGCTCGAGGCCGCGGGGCACAAGCCGGAGGAGCTGGATCTCCTGGTTCCGCACCAGGCGAACTACCGCATCATCGACGCGACCGCGAGACGTCTCGGCCTGCCGATGGAGAAGGTCTTCGTCAACCTGGACCGATACGGAAACACCTCGTCGGCCTCGATCCCGCTCGCGCTCGACGAGGCGAAGCGCCAAGGACGAATCAAGCCCGGCGATCTTGTGGAGCTGGTCACGTTCGGCGGCGGTTTCACGTGGGCCGCCGCCGTGGTGCGCTGGTGAGCCGGATCGCGTTCCTCTTCCCGGGCCAGGGCTCGCAGGCGGTGGGCATGGGGCGCGCCCTAGCCGACCGTTTTCCGGAAGCGCGCGAGGTTTTCGAGCGCGCCGACCAGGTGCTCGCCATGCCTCTCTCCTCCCTCTGCTTCGACGGACCCCTCGATGCGCTGAGCCGAACCGAGAACACGCAGCCCGCCCTGCTGGTCACCAGCGTCGCGGCGGCCCGCGTGCTCGAGCGTCGCGGTGTACGCCCTTCGGCAGGGGCGGGGCACAGCGCGGGGGAATTCGCAGCCCACGTCGTGGCGGGATCGCTTTCGTTCGAGGACGGATTGAGACTCATTCGCCGGCGGGGCGAGCTGATGGCCAACGCGGGGAGCGAGCGGCCCGGAACCATGCTCGCGGTGCTCGGCCTGGACGCGGCCGAGATCGAGAAGGTCCTCGCCGCGGTGGCGAGGCCCCGAGACCTCGCCGCCGCGAACTTCAACTCCCCCGGACAAATCGTGCTATCCGGAACGCGGGAGGCGCTGGACCGCGCCTCTGAGGAAGCGAAGAAGGCGGGCGCCAAGAAAATCGTACCGCTGCAGGTGAGCGCCGCGTTCCATTCGCCGCTCATGGAAAGCGCGGCGCGCGGGCTCGGTCAAGCGCTCGAGGCGATCGAGATCCGGCCCGCCAGATTCCCGGTCTACGCCAACGCGTCCGCCCGGCCGGTGCAGTCCCCG
>Ga0075434_100007580_pt1 | contig 10051 bp, 6 predicted proteins | sample RhiMethybrSRZTD3_FD_75298 | JGI IMG/M metagenome (GOLD analysis project Ga0075434, IMG submission 75298) | Populus rhizosphere microbial communities from Tennessee, USA - Rhizosphere MetaG P. TD hybrid SRZTD3 | ecosystem: Host-associated > Plants > Roots > Rhizosphere > Soil | place: USA...
AAAGTTTTCCGCCGAGATTGCCGATATTCCATCCGAGAAGTGGGTGAGCTGGCGCCGGCACCGCGTGGAGCCGGGGGAGACTCTGACCTCGCTGGCCAAGAAATATAAGGTGACCGCGGCAGCGATCGCGGCAGCCAACAGCCTGGGCGGCTCCACCGCGCTGACGGCGGGCGATAAACTAATCATTCCCGCCACTCAATCGGCGGCGGAAACGAAAAGCCGGCTGGTGCGTTACCGGGTGCGCAAGGGAGACACATTGGGAGGGATCGCCGACCAGTTCAGCGTGAGCACCGACCAGTTGCGCAAATGGAACGCTCTGAAGTCAGCCCGGGTAAGCCGGGGGATGCTCCTTCGGGTGTATACCGTCGGTGGAGCGCCGGAAGCTCGGCCTGTTCGCGGTCGCACCTCCACCAAGAAAAAAAGCGCCGGCGTGAAGAGTGCCGCTTCGGCCGGCAACGGTGGACAAAAGTCCCCCTGACCGCTGTTCCGCGAAGTTCGGCAAATGAGGCCTGCGCCGACCGCCGCGCATTCGGCGATTCCACTCAGAATCCTTGACATTGCCTGCTGAATACGATACGAACGCGTCAGTGGTTTTGCCGCGCGCGCGACGCACGAAGGCTGCGGCGGCCCCGATACGTCGGGCAAAAAAGATTCCCCCGGGGGAGGATGGAATGGATTTCGAAAAAGACAATTTTGACGAAGAAACGGAGCTGACTCCGCTGGAGGATGAGGAGCTGGGCGACGACGGCGATGCCTTGGTAGAAACCGAGGAAGAAGAACTGATTATCGGCGAGGAAGAACCGGAAGAAGCTCCGGCGGCGACGAAGGCAGTGGCACCGAAACCGGCCGCCAAGAAGGTAGCTGCCAAGCCGAAGAAGGCGGCCAAGAGAAAGCCGGCGAAAAAGGCGAAGAAAGCTGCACCCAAAAAGAAGGCAGCGAAGAAGGGGAAAAAGGCCGGCAAGAAAAAGAAGAGATAAGCGTGTCTAATCTTGAAGAAAAGAATCGGGTTCCGGTTTGATGCGGAGCCCGATTCTTTTTTGGAAGCAGGCGCTCTGTTCTGCCAAAGAATGGCCCAAAAAATGCCGCCGGCAATGCCACGGCTATGAGTACGAAACCTTACAGGTGTGACTAAGTGCCGGACGACGGTCGATGGTGGAAGTGAGTGAAGAGTGGATGCGGCTGACACCGGATTTGTGTAGCGAACTGCCTAGGCAGCGAATTCCGTGTCAGCCAGACCCGCAGTTGGGGATCAACAAAAGTGGAAAAGCCCGGCGTGCCTGTGCCGGGCTTTTTCCATCAGGCCATGTTTTGCCTTCTCGAAGAACCTAAACCAGCGGGGATGACCAGTTCTCCAGAGTCTCCTTGACCTTGTGGAGAAACTGGTGAGCGATGGCGCCATCGACCACGCGGTGGTCGTAGCTCAGTGTGACGTAGCACATCGAGCGGATCGCGATCGAGTCGTTAATCACAACCGGGCGCTTTTCGATTGCACCTAGTCCCAGAATTCCAACGTTTGGTTGGCTGATCACCGGGAGGCCGAACAAGCCGCCAAAGACACCGGGGTTGGTGATGGAGAAGGTGCTTTCCTGAACTTCTTCGGGGCGCAGTTTTTTGGTACGGGCACGCTCGGCGAGGTCGTTCATGGTGCGCTGGATGCCAAGGATGTTCTTTTCGTCGGCGTTCTTGATGACGGGGACGATGAGGCCCCAGTCCAGAGCTACAGCGATGCCGACGTTGATCTCCTTGTGGCGGACAACGTTCGTGCCGTCGAGCGAGGAGTTGAGTTGCGGGAAAGCGCGCAAGCCGGCGACGGCCGCTTTCACGAAAAACGGCATGAAGGTGAGTTTGGCGCCGTACTCCTTTTCGAATTCGTCCTTGGACTTAGCTCGAAGCGCAGCGATCTTGCTCATATCAATTTCATCGACCGAGTACACGTGGGGCGAGACATGCTTGGATGCGACCATGTGTTCGGCGATCTTGAGGCGCATGGTGGAAAGCGGTTCGACTTCGTAGTCGCCGAAGTAGAGGCGCTCGCGCGGAACACCCGTTTGCAGCGAGGGGATGTACTGCGTGCCATGGCCGGCAGCTGCGCTCGAGGCTGGAGCGGACGGCGGGGGCGGAGGAACAACAGCAGGGCGCGCAGCCTGCGGCTGCGCCGGAGCGGAATAGGCCGCCTTGGTAGCGGGTTCGAACGGCGAAGGAACGCCGCCGCCACTGGCGATGGCCGCTTCGATGTCTTGCTTGCTGATGCGGCCGCCAGCGCCGGTGCCGGGAACGGTAGTGAGGTCGATGCCGTGCTCCTTGGCCATACGGCGAACGAGCGGTGAGCTGTGAATGCGGGCGCCGTCCTTGACGGGAGCAGCAGCGGCCGCAGCGGCGGTCTGCGCGGGAGCGGACGGAACCGGAACCGGGCCCGGTTTCGACACGGCAGGCTGCGGCGCGGGTGCCGGAGCAGCCTTGGGCACTTCGGCCTTCGCAGGCGCTGGAGCGGGCGCAGCGGCCGGAGCCGGGGCGGAGGCAGCGCTGCCTGCGGCGTCAATGGTAGCGACGACCGTGTTGATCGGCACGGTCTGGCCTTCCTTGACTTTGATCTCCTTCAGAACGCCCGCGGAAGGCGAAGGAATCTCGGCGTCCACCTTGTCGGTCGAAATTTCAAACAGCGGCTCGTCGCGCTCGACTTTGTCGCCCGGCTTTTTCAGCCACTTGGTGATCGTACCTTCGAAAATGCTTTCCCCCATCTGGGGCATTACAACGTCGGCTGCCATGAGTTTCTCCCTATAAAATCTCCACAACAAAAATCGTTCGTCAGTACTTGGCCAGTTGGCGTGCCGCGTGAAGCACTTTTTCCTTGTTCGGCAAAAAGTACTCTTCGAGCGGCGGCGAATACGGAACTGGCGTGTCCAATGCCGTGACGCGCATAAGCGGGCCATCGAGGTCACCGAAAGCGCGTTCGCACAGAATAGCCGCGATCTCGCCGGCGATGCCGCCGGTTTTTGTGTCTTCGTGCACAACCAGACATTTGTTGGTTTTTTTCAACGAAGCGAGGATGGTCTCCTCATCGAGCGGCAGCAAGGTGCGCAGATCAATGACTTCGGCCTCGATGCCTTCCTTGGCCAGCTCCCCTGCAGCTTCAAGCGAAGTGTGCATCATCGCGGCGTAAGAGATGATCGTGAGATGCTTGCCTTCTCGGCGGACAGCGGCTTTGCCAATGGGCACAGTGTAATCTTCGGCCGGGATCTCTTCTTTGATGCGGCGGTAGAGAAATTTGTGCTCGAAGAAAAGCACTGGGTTGTTGTCGCGCACGGCGGCCTTGAGCAAGCCTTTCGCGTCATAGGGCGTAGAGGGATAGATCACCTTCAGCCCGGGCGTGTGAACGAAATACATCTCCGGATTGGCGGAGTGGAACGGTCCGCCATGGACGCCACCACCGGCCGGGCCGCGAATGACGATCGGCGCGGGCGCGTCCCAGAGATAGTGGCCCTTGGCAACGAAATTGGTGATCTGGTTGAATGCGCAGACAATGAAATCAATGAACTGCATTTCAGCGATGGGACGCAGGCCGAGATAGCTCATGCCGCAAGCGGCGCCGACGATGGCCGATTCACTGATCGGCGTATCAATTACGCGTTCCCACCCGAATTTTTCCAGCAGTCCTTCGCTGGTCTTGAATGCGCCACCGTAGACACCGATGTCTTCGCCGATGAGCACGACGGCGGGATCGCGCTCCATCTCTTCGTACATGGCCTGCTTGATGGCTTCGAGAAAAGTGACTTGCGTCGCCGCGGCGGGCTTGATGCCGGTTTCTTTGGCTGCTGTGGCCATGATTAGCGGCCCGCCTTTCTTGCCTGAGCTTTGCTCTTGTTCGCCACTACGGCGGGCTTAGTGATTTTTTTTGCTGGTGCGTTGGCTGCGCGCGTTTTTCCATCTACGCGCGACGCCTCTTCCGCCGAAGCGCCGTCCTTCAGGTGCTTCTCGGTGTCGCCAAAGTGAATGGGAGCGCGGCCGCCACCGGAGGACTTGCCGCTGCCGAAGCCGGCAACGGTCCAGACAGCGGCCACGCTGGATTTGGGCGGAGTAACCTCTGCGATGGGGCGTTCCCACTTGGGGCGAATTTTGTGGCACTCGTCACCCGTGCAATAAACGCCATGGGTGGCAAATTCGGGCGGCGGCATGGGAGAGTTTTCCGCGAAGTCGCGCTCTTTGGAAAGCAGAGCGTCAATCTTTTCTTCGATTTCCCTCTTACTTTTGGCGTCGAGCAGTTTTTCGCCGGTCAAAAATCTTTCGTAAAGCGCAATCGGATCGCGAGCTTCCCAATGGGCGCGCATTTCCTTGGGAACGTATTCGGCAGGATCGTGCTGGGCGTGGCCCATGCGGCGGAACGTTTTGACTTCGAGCAGGATGGGCCCTTCACCTTTGCGGGCGCGCTCGACAGCTTCCTTGGCAGTAGAGTAAACCGCCACCACGTCGTTTCCGTCCACTGTGTAGCTGGGAATACCGTAAGCTTTCGCGCGGTCCGCGAGATTGTCGAGCGGAACCTGGCGCCTGACGGGCGTGGAGTAAGCCCACTGGTTGTTTTCGAGGACGAGCACGAAGGGCGCTTTCTGCACGGCAGCGAAATTGAGACCTTCGTGGAAGACGCCGGTGGAGCTGCCGCCGTCGCCGATCCATGTCATGGCAACGATCTTTTGGCCGAGATAACGGCCGGCGATGGCGACGCCGGTCATCACCGGAATTAAGTCGCCGAGCATCGAAATCGGCGAAACGATGTGCAAATTCTCGAGATCGCCGAAGTGGCTCGTGCCGTCTTTGCCCTTGGTGGGCGAATCGTATTTCGCCATGTGCTGCATAAAAATGTCGCGCGGCGGCACTCCTTTGACGAGCAGCGCACCAATGTTTCGAATCATCGGCGCAAGCCAATCTTTTTTTTCGAGCGCGTAGGCGGTGCCGACGGAAACCGCTTCCTGGCCAAGGCTGCTGTAGAGTCCGCCGACGATTTTGTTCTGGCGAAACAGCTTGACCATGGTGTCTTCCACAGCGCGGTTCAGGCGCATGAAGTAGTACAGGTCGAGATACTGCTGCCGCGTCAATGCCTTCGAGCCGTTTGCACCGCCCGCTCCGTTAGCCGTTTTCGCCATGCCGTTCTCCGCTGACTACTGCAATTTTCCGCCTCTGAATTCCGTTCGCCTAAGCAGGAGCTGCGACTGCGCGCTCTGCCTCTTCCAACTGTGCCAGCAACTGCGAGTATTCTGCCGTCTTCATTTCTAGCTGAAAGACTTCGCCAAAATGTTTCGCTAGCGGCCGCTTCCCGTCTTCGAGGCGCAGCTGCCGCTCCAGTAACTTTTCCAGCGAAGTCGCCTTTCGTTCCACGATGCCGCAAGGCACGATCAAATCAAAGTAGCGCAAATCCGTGGCGACGTTGTAGGCAAACCCGTGCGACGTCACCCAGCGGCTGATGTGTACTCCGATCGCGGCCAGTTTTTCCGCCGCCGAGCCTTCGCCTACCCAAATGCCGGTTTTGCCGATCTCGCGCCGCGCAGTGATTCCAAACTCCGACGTTGCGCGAATCATTGCCTCTTCCAGCATTCGCACGTACCAAACCACGTCTCGTTTGATCGCGCCGAGATTCAGGATCGGATAGCCGACGATCTGCCCCGGTCCGTGGTACGTAATGTCGCCGCCGCGGGACGACTCAAAATACTCGATGCCTTTCTGGTGCAGCACATTCTCGCTCGCGAGCAGATTCGCGCGTTTCCCGTTGCGGCCAAGCGTTATTACATGCGGGTGCTCGCAAAACAGCAGCACATCCTCAATCACTCGGGCTTTACGGGCGGCAACGACACGCTTCTGCAGTTGCCACGCCGCGGCGTAACCGATCAGACCGAGATCAATAACCGTACAACTGCTCACGAGTCACCAATAGCAAATCGCGGAATCGCAATCCACTAGACGTTGATCTGCAATCCCCGCACGCTAGCGAACGCGTCGCCCATCGCTTCCCAAACCGTCGGGTGCGCATGCACCATGTTCATCAAATCGTCGATCGTGCCTTCAAGGTTCAGCACGGCCGCCGCTTCCGCCAAAATTTCCGTCGCCAGCGGACCGATAATGTGAATCCCAAGTACCTCGCCGTACTTTTCCTCGCTGACCACCTTAATGAAGCCGCCGTGATTGCCCAAAATCGTAGCCTTACTATTTCCCACGAAGGGAAACTTGCCCACTTTCACGGCGTAGCCGGCATCACGCGCCTGCTTTTCGGTCAAACCGATCGAGCCAATTTGCGGTTCGCAATACGTCGCGTTAGGAATGCGGTCTTTGCGAATCTGCTGCGTCGGCTTGCCGGCAATGTATGTGACCGCGATGATGCCTTCCATCATGGCGGCGTGAGCGAGTTGCGGCAGACCCGCCACGATGTCACCGATGGCGTACAGGCCTTTCTCGGCCGTCTCCATGTTTTCGCCGACGTGCACGAAGCCGCGTTCGATCTTGGCTTTGGATTTTTCCAGTCCGCAGTTTTCGGTTAGGGGCATCCGACCCACAGCCAGCAGCAGCTTTTCGGCTTGCAGGGTCTGTTTCTTTCCATCCTTGTCGGTGTAGGAGACGGTGACGCCCTTGGCGTCTTTCTTCACGCTCTCCACCTTGCAGCCGGTTTGGATCTGGATATTTTTCTTCTTGAAGGACTTATCGAGCTCGACGGAAATTTCCTCGTCCTCGACCGGTACGACGCGCGGCAACGCTTCCAGAAGAGTTACTTCGGTGCCGAAGGAGTTGTAGATGGACGCGAACTCCACGCCTACTGCGCCTGCGCCCACGACGATCAAACTTTTCGGAATGGCGGGGAGTTCCAGAATGGATCGATTGGTCAGGATCTGCTTGTGATCCGGCTCGATGCCGGGTAGCGCGCGGGCTTCGCTGCCACTGACGATTAAAATGTTGTTCGCTTCGATGGTGGTTTTCTTGCCGTCCTTCTCGACGCTGATTTTTCCCGGCCCTTCGTAGCGTCCCCAACCTTGCACCCACTCGACCTTGTTCTTCTTGAAAAGAAATTCGATCCCTTTGGCATGTTTTTTGACGATTTTCTCTTTACGCGAAATGATGTTGGCCCAATTGACCTTGAGGCCGCTGACTTCGAAGCCCAACTCGGCGCCGTTTTTGAAGTGATCGTAAACGTCGGCGTGATGTAACAAGACTTTGGTGGGAATGCAGCCAACGTGAAGGCAAGTGCCGCCCAGGAAGGGATCTTTTTCCACCACTACCGTCTTCAAGCCCAACTCGCCGGCGCGGATGGCGGCAACGTACCCGCCCGGTCCGCTCCCGATAATCGCTACATCATACTTGGCCACACGCTTCTCCCTTCCAATGGGCAACTTTGCAAAATTCGCTTACACGTCAAGCCGCGGTCTTCTCGCGGCAATTCGGCTGAGCCTGGTTGTATCTGGCGAACATTACTCTTGGCGAGTGCATCCTTCGCGGAAGGCTGGCATGAGTGATTAGCCCAACTCTTTGCCGGGCTTGCCCTCAGCCGCGAAGTTTCTTTCCTGACGGGACTTCCGGCGGCCCTCTACCCTATCGCGGCCCGCTGCATCCCGGCAAATTTGCAATTTTAGCAGCGCCTGTCAGCCGCCGCAACCGCGCCTGTTTTTGCGCCCGGAACGGGCCAGTACTTCGGTACCCGAACGGGACGTTCGCCGGTACCCCTCAGATTGAACCGTTCGGGCTAATGACCCTAGCCGGGTCGCCCGGCAAACTTGTTTCTGTAAGCGGGAGGCAGCAAGACGCTTCCCAATCGGAGACGAAACCGTGCTGGTAGCTGGCCTCATCTTCTGCGTGATCGTTACGCTGTTGCTCAGCTTAGCCGGTCCTGAACCCGGTGCTGCGCTGGTACGCGCGCGGGCCGTATCGCGAGGCTGACCCAACAGAGATTGATCTTCCGTACTTCCCCCCTGACCCACGCCCGAGCCGCCGGAACCCCCACCGGCGGCTCACTTTCTTGTGATGCTGAATCCACGCAAACTGACAGGCCAGCTGGGGCATTTGCCTTGAAGAACGCGAAAGTGAGTGGAGCGAAGCGCCTTTATTTGTTTCCGAGGTAATACAGTTCGGCGTGACCGCCTGGCTTGGCGTAGACAACCGTAGAAAGGTCGCGCGAAAAGTCGTAGGCGTTTCCATTGGTGGTCAGCGGGAAGGCGAACGGCAGCTTGAGCGCAACTTGCGGCTGCCCGATCAGCTTTCCGTCCTGCCAGTTTTGCTTGTAGATGATGACATCGCGTGGGCCTGGAATCGCGTAGAGGAAAGACTTGCCGTCTCGCGGAGCGGTAAGGCCGAACGTCGCTATGCCGGGTAGAAGCAAAGTGCATTTCCGGTCGCTGAGCGAAAATTGGTAGATCCCGTTCTTATCGCCCCCAGGGATGATGTTGAAGAGGTATCGCCCACCAGGCGCTGCGTCGAACGCGAACCCACAGCCCTCCACCAGCCTTTCTGGCGTGGAGCCGTCGGTCGATTCGGTCCAAATGGTCCCGCCAACAACTCCCTTTTCGAACGCGTTGAGGTAAACGGACTTTTGATCGGCGCTCCAGATGACGCCCTGTAGCGTGGCTCCGTTCCAAGTAAGCGCACGCAGGCCGCTTCCATCCGCTCCAATGATGTAAGGCTTCGAACCCTTGCCCGGTTCGTCGCTGTCAAATGTCAGGTAGCGATCATCCGGCGACCAGGCACCGGAAGCGATGGAGGCAGCCTGCGCCAGCCTTCGTTTGTTGTTGCCGTCAATATCCGCAATCCACAGCTCGGCGCTATCCCGCGCAGGATTGGTGACATACATGACGTGTTTGGCGTCGCGCGACAGCGCGGGCTGCGTGGCGTTCTCTCCCGAAACATCCCGGGTTTCCTTCGCGCGCACATTGTAGGCGGTCAGATAGTCCGTCGCCTTCCCGTTCACCATATACATTCCGCGCCCTGCGGGGTCGGGCATTGGCGAGAAGTCCGGACCGGGACCAAACGAAATTTGCGTGAAGTTCTTGTTGCCCAAGTCGTATTTCCAGATATTTGTAAGGCCGTTTACCGTGCGGGTGATGAGTATGGTTTTGCCGGGCTCGCTCCAGGTCACGCCGCCGACAAACCCGAGAACGTCGCCCAGATCTTCCATGCTGCGCTTGGCAGTATCAATGTTGTACGCGTGAAATCCTTCTAGCAGGGAAACGGGATCGTTCGTGAGCATCAACAGATGTTTTCCATCGGGATAAGGGAGCAAGCGGGCCGGAGGCAAAGTCTTCTGGTCCCAGGTGTACAGAAGCTCTTCTCCCATTCCGGTTTTGTTCGCGCGGAAAACACCGTGAACGTCGCGCCGGACAAAGAAGACCGAAGCCCCATCTGGAGAAGGAATCAGCAAGTCGCCGGAGACAACACGGCTGGTATTTCCGCCGAGCGTCGGCACACCCCATACTTCATCTTTCCCAAAAGTTCTCCGGTAATAGATTTCGGTGCCATCGTTGGAAAAACTCCGAACGAATTTGTCGCCCTCGTCGCTGGTTAGCTGCAGGGGCTCGCCGCCCGAGGTGAGCATCACAAACACCTGAAGAATGCCGTTTACCGGTGAACTGAAGGCGACGGTATGGCCGTCGGGCGATAGCCGCGAGCCGTTTATCGGCTTATTCCAATGGCTGATTTGAGTGATTGTGGCCGGTTGGTTCGAGCCGCCCGAGCCGCGCCCGAAGTGGTATGCGCCATAGACCGCGGCACCGACCACAACAGCCGCAGCTACGGCTGCTAGTGCGTATTTTTTGGCGCCGCTGGAGCCCTGCGCTCTGGCCGACAGCTCCGCGGCCGATCCGGCGGCTGCTTCGGCAGCGACCGCTGGCTGCGAACCGCTGTTGCCGGCAGTGCAGCCGCTAGCGGCTGAAGAAACTCTTCCGGAATCGGTGTCCCGCCGCAGACGCTTCAAATCGGCCCGGAGCTCCGCAGCCGATTGGCACCGTAGATCGCGATCTTTTTCCAGCGCTTTATTGATAATGTCCTCAAGCCGGGGCGGTAAATCAGGATTCAGCCGCAAAGGACTGAC
>Ga0075434_100007581_pt1 | contig 10051 bp, 9 predicted proteins | sample RhiMethybrSRZTD3_FD_75298 | JGI IMG/M metagenome (GOLD analysis project Ga0075434, IMG submission 75298) | Populus rhizosphere microbial communities from Tennessee, USA - Rhizosphere MetaG P. TD hybrid SRZTD3 | ecosystem: Host-associated > Plants > Roots > Rhizosphere > Soil | place: USA...
ACCCTCGAAGTGCTCCGTGCTCACGGCACCCGCTACAATAGCCCGAGATCATACGCGAGAACCTTCGTCGGTCAAGAGCACGCCGGCCCCCGCGAATCCTCCGCGTTTCAGGAGCACGAGGGCTCGGTTCGCGTCCTCGAGCGGGAAGGTCGTCGTTGCCGGGCGAATGTGGATGCGCGCCGCCTCAATCAGGAGCTCCTCGCCGTCGGCCCGCGTGTTGGCGGTGACGCTCCGGATATTGCGCTCGTAGAAGAGATCGCGCTCGTAGTCGAGCGGCGGCACCGCCGTCATGTAGATGCCGGCGAGCGCCAGTGTGCCGCCGCGCGCCAGGTTGCGGAGCGCGACCGGAACCAGGTCGCCCACCGGAGCGAAGAGGATGGTGCCGTCCGCCTTCGTCGGCATCGCGTCGCCGATGTCGCCGACCCACGTCGCGCCCAGCCTCCGCGCCAGCTCTCGGTGCGACGCCTCGCGCGTACACACGAAGACTTCGCACCCGCGGGCCCGCGCGACCTGGAGCGTCACGTGGGCCGAGGCGCCGAAGCCGTAGATGCCGAGGCGGCCGCCCGGCGGAACGTCACTCCGCTTGAGCGCGCGGTAGCCGATGATGCCCGCGCAGAGCAGGGGCGCCGCCTCGACGTCGCCGAAGATCGGCGGCATCGCGTACGCGAACGCCTCCGGAACCACCGCGTAGTCGGCGAAGCCGCCGTCGGCGTGATAGCCGGTGAACTCCGACTGCTCGCAGAGGTTCTCGCGCCCGCGCCGGCAGGCGTCGCAGGCCCCGCAGGTCCGGCGAAGCCAGGCGATACCCACTCGATCCCCGGGGCGAAAGCGATGGGCGCCCGAGCCCGTTGCCTCGACCCGCCCGACCACCTGGTGACCCGGCACGATGGGCGAGCGAACGAGGGGCAGATCGCCCTCGACGATGTGCAGGTCGGTGCGGCACACGCCGCACGCGATCACGCGAACCAGGATCTCGTCTGGGCCCGGCGACGGTGTGGGGCGGGAGTCGCTGCGGAGCGGCGCGCTCTCGACCGGCGCCGCGCCGGCCAGGGACATCGCTCTCATCGGGTGCCGCGCTACTCGACCCCGGCGCGGGCGAGGAGCTTCTTCGCGCGGTTGAGGTGGGGCGCGTCCACCATCTGGCCCTTGAAGGTGAACGCGAAGATGCCGTTGCGCGCGTTGACCTCGAAGAGCGCGATCAGCTCGCGGGCCTCGTCGACCGCGTCCTTCGCCGGCGTGAAGACGTCGTTGATCACGGCGATCTGCGAGGGGTGGATGGAGATCTTGCCGGTGAAGCCCATCGCCACGCCTTCCTCGCACTCGCGCCGGAGACCGTCGAGGTCGGCGATGTCGGTGAAGACGGTGTCGATCGCCTCCACTCCGGCGGCGGACGCGACTACCGAGCACATGACACGCGCGTAGCGCGGGATGTCGAGGTACTTGCCGGCAGCGTCGCGCACGCGACCGAGCCCCATCGCGGCGCCCAGGTCCTCGACGCCCCAGGACACCGCGACCGTGCGCGGCGAGGCGGTCGAGATCTCGCGGATGTTCAGGAGCCCCTCTGGGGTCTCCGTCGCGATCACCGTGAGCCGCGTGGCGCCGTTCGGGATCCCATGCTGCTGCTCGAGCCGGTCCAGGATGCGGGTGATCTCGCGAATGTCGGCGGCGCGCCCGGGCTTCGGCACCACGTAGCCGTCGGGGCGCCCCGCGATCGTCTCCTCGAGATCGGCCTGGCCGAGGCCCGTCGCGATCGGATTCATTCGCACCCAGCGCTCGCGGCCTCCGAAATCGTGGCGCGCGAGCCACTCCCGCACCACGCCGCGGGTCGCCACCTTGCGGTCGGGCGCCACCGCGTCCTCGAGGTCGAGGATCAGACCGTCGGCGGGCAGCGTGAGCGCCCGGGTGAACATCCGGTCGTTGCCGCCGGGGACGAAGTGGAGCGACCGCCGACGCGCCACGCTCAGGCTCCTTTCTTGCGCATCATGGCGTTGCGGCGCGCCACCATCACCACCTCGCCGTGCTGATTGAGGGCGCGGTGCACGAAGGTCACGATGCCCCACTGCGGGCGCGAGCGCGACTCGCGCTTGTCGACCACCTCGGTCTCCGAGTAGATCGTGTCACCGTGGAAGACGGGCTTCGGGAACTCCACCTTCTCGAACCCGAGGTTGCCGACCGTCGTGCCGAGCGTCGTCTCTCCCACCGAGAGGCCGACCGCGACGCCGAGCGTGAAGAGGCTGTTGACCAGCGGCTTGCCGAACTCGGCCTGCGCCGCCGCGTGGAAGTCGACGTGCAGCGGCTGCGGGTTCATCGTCAGGCACGAGAACCACACGTTGTCGGCCTCGGTGACGGTGCGCCCCGGCTGGTGCCGGAACGTCTGTCCGATCGTGAGCTCCTCGAAGTACTTTCCGGCCACGAGTTCCCTCCCCTTCGGCGTTCGACAGCCTGGCTTGACAGCGGCCGTGCCAGATTCTATCAATGGTGGGCCATGGAAAACTCTTTCGACATCGCAGTCATCGGCGGCGGCATCATCGGGCTCGCCACCGCGCGCGCCCTCGGTGAGCGCGCGCCGCGCGCGCGCATCGTGATCCTCGAGAAGGAAGCCAAGCTCGCCACGCACCAGACCGGCAACAACTCGGGTGTCATCCACTCCGGCATCTACTACAAGCCGGGTTCCTACAAGGCCAAGCTGTGCGTCGAGGGCAAGGGGCTGATGCTCGAGTACTGCCAGAAACATGGGATTCGCGTCGATCACGTCGGCAAGGTGATCGTGGCGACCGAACAGGCGGAGCTCCCGCGGCTTCAGACCCTCTACGAGCGCGGGATCGCCAACGGCGTGCCGGTCGAGACGCTGGATCCGTCCCAGCTCCGAGAGATCGAGCCTCACGCCCAGGCGCTCCGGGCCATCCGCTCGCCCTCGACCGCGATCGTCGACTACAAGGAGGTCTGCGCGGCAATGATCCGCGAGCTGACCGCCCGCGGTGTCGCGATCGAGACCGGCGCCCGCGTGACCTCGATCAAGCGGAGCGGCGGGGAGATCGACGTCGTCACCCCGCGCCAGGCGGTGCGCGCGCGGCGCATCGTGAATTGCGCCGGGCTCTACTCGGACGTGATCGCGCGGATGGCCGGCGCGAAGGTCGACCTCCGTATCATCCCGTTCCGCGGCGAGTACTACATGATTCGCCCGGAGCGCCACGACATCGTCCGCGGACTCATCTATCCCGTGCCCGATCCGGAGTTCCCGTTCCTCGGCGTCCACCTCACGCGTACAGTCCACGGCGAGGTCGAGGCGGGCCCCAACGCGGTGCTGGCCTTCGCGCGCGAGGGCTATACCTTCGGCCGCGTGAGCCCGGGCGAGCTGGCCGGGACGCTCGCGTATCGAGGGTTCTGGAACATGACGCGCCGCTACTGGCGCATGGGCTCCTACGAGATGTACCGCTCGCTCAGCAAGGCCGCGTTCGTGACGGCGCTGCAGCGGCTCGTCCCTGCCCTGCGCTCCGATGACGTCACGCGGGGCGGCGCCGGCGTGCGCGCCCAGGCGGTCAACCCCGACGGCACGATGGTCGACGACTTCCGCATCATCGCCGAGGCGGACGCGGTGCACGTGCTCAACGCGCCGTCCCCCGGCGCCACCGCCTCGATCGCGATTGGACGCCACATCGCCGGCCTAGCCGCGAACACCTTCGGCCTCTCGTAGCGGCCAGGCGCGCCGGCGGACGAGACAGTGACCGGGATCGCGACCTCCCGACGGCGGTGAGCGGCGAGCGCAGCAAGCGGATCGCGGCCTACTACGGCGCCCGCTACGGCGATCGCACCGCCGGCGGGCTCAACGAGTCGGCGCGGATTCGCGCCGCGCTGTTCGCCTCGTGGATCGGCACCGGCAAGCGTCTCCTGGAGCTCGGCTGCGGCAGCGGCTCTCTGCTCGCGGCGTACGCCGCCGGCAATCGCGTGACCGCGATGGACATCGACTCGCCGGCGCTCGACGCCTGCCGCCAGCGGCTCGGCGTGGAAACAGTCTGGGGCGACTTCGCGACAGAGCTGCCGTTCGCCGACGCCAGCGTCGATGTCGTCGTCGCCGGCGAGACGCTCGAGCACATGCCGTATCCGCCGGTGTTCCTCGGCGAGGTCCGGCGCGTTCTGGCCGCGGGCGGGCTCTTCGTCGGTTCCGTGCCCAACGCCTACCGCTACCGGAACCGGCTGCGTGTCCTGTCCGGCAAGCCGATCGACACCGATCCTACGCATCTGCAGTTCTTCTCGCTGGCCTCGCTTCACGCGCTGCTCTCGGAGAGGTTCACCGTCGAGGAGATCATGCCGATCCGGGGTCGATGGTCGGGCCGCTGGCCGTCCCTCTTCGCCCATCGCTTCGCCTGGCGCTGCCGCCGCTGAGCGGTGCTACTCGCGCGCGAGCGCGACGCAGACCACGCCCGCGAGCACGATCGAGGCCCCCGCGAGCCGGGGTGCCAGGCGGCCTTCGCCGAGCCAGAGACTGCCGATGAACGCCGAGAACAGGATGGACAGCTCGCGCGCGGCCACGACGTAGCCGACCTTCGAGAGCCGGAAGGCAAACAGCACCAGCAGATAGCTCGTCAGGTTCATCGCCGAGGCCACCAGGATCGCCCGCCAGTGACGGGCCCACTCGTGGCGGAGTGCGGGGCGATCGGCGAGCACGATGGGCGCGAGCACCACGCTGAGGCTCACCCCCATGAGCGCAATGTAGGGCATCGGATGAAGGCGGGTGACTCCCGCCTTGTCGACGAGCGAGTAGGCCGCGATGGTCAGGCCCGTCACCAGTGCCCACGCTGTGGCCGCGCCGCTCGCCCGGGCGACCGACGGCGTCACCCTCGCCGGTAGGGCGCCGAGCGCGGCGATCCCCAGGACGACCAGGCCCACTCCCAGCGAGCCAATCCACGATAGTCGCTCGCCGAAGAGAGGCAGCGCCACGAGCGGCACGAGCGCCACGCCGAGCCCGCGGGCCATCGGATAGACGCGGGAGAAGTCGCCATACCGGTACGCGCGGCCGAGCGCCCAGAAGTAGAGCGCGTGGATGGCCACGCTGGCCGCCACGAACGGCAGACCGCTCGCCGGAGCGGGCTCCGCGGGCAGGCGCAAGAGGCCCAGCGGGAGTAGGAGCGCTGTGGCCAGCGACACGGAGCACCACAGGAAGACGAACTGGTTGTCGGCGCGCTTGGCCAGGGCATTCCAGACGGCGTGCAGGATGGCGGCGCAGACGACCAATACGAGGGCGGGGCCGCTCACGGGGCGATCTTACCGAACTTCAGGTGAGGATATCGGTGAAAAACCCCTCTATTGACAGGTGTTTGGGGATCAATTAAACTCCAATGCTCATGATTACCGTCCCGACTCGCCGCGTGAAACAGTTCGGCGTAGAGTTCTACCAGGCCGGTCTTTCTGCCAAGGATATCGACCGTTTGGTGAAGTTCGAGGTCCTGGGATACTCGGGCGGCCCGAAAAACGAGCCCCCGAAGAAGACCCGGATGAACCGCTCCCGAGTCAACTGGGACATGCTCGAGAAGCGTATCGGCGAGAGCGAGGCGGCCTACCAGCGCCCGGTCATCCGCCGGAAGATCGATGAGCTGGTGGCCTACTATCGCGAGTGCAAGGACGCGGCGACCCTCCCGGCCATCCCGGGCGCCGTCATCATCACCTCGGAGAAGCGCTTCACCTTCACGCCGGTGGCCGGGCAGCACGACCTCGGCCTCCTGCAGATTCCCGAGGAGCACGGCGTCCTGCGGGTGCTGGACGGCCAGCACCGGCTCCTGGCGCTCCATGCGCTCTCGCAGGCGGGCGAGAACATGACGATCGAGGTGCCGGCGGTGCTCTTCGACACGCTCGACGCCCGCCAGATCGTCGAGCTCTTCGTCACCATCAACGCGAAGCACACGCGGCTGAACCCGTCGCACATCATCAGCCTCGCCGGTCGCAAGCTCTATCCGGACGCGAACCAGGCGCTCGCCCACGACGTCATCCGCTCGCTCAACGAGGACGACACCTCGCCGCTGCACGGCGAGATCAAGATGCTCGGTACCGGACGGGGCCGCGTGAGCCAGGCGCCGCTCGCCGAGGAGATCGTCGACTTCTTCGAAACGGTCGAGAAGGTCGGCAGCGGCGGCAAGCTCCAGGAGCTGCGGGGCGGCGCCAAGCGCTTCTTCCTGAACTACATCAAGGCGCTCTCCACCACGTTCCCGGCCGCGTGGGCGGGCCGTAAGTACTCGATCAAGACCGGCGCGGCGCTCCGCGCCTTCATCCGGGCGGCGCCCGATGTCATGGCGCGCGCCCGCGAGCTCCGGCGCGATCCGTTCGATCTCAACGCCATCCGCGAGGCCATCAAGCCCTGGGGCGAGCGGCTGCGCGATCGGCGATTCGAGACGGAGGGCGAGTGGAAGCTGAAGCTCGCCGGCGGCACGCGCGGAACCGTCGAGGTTCTCACGCGCGAGCTGCGCGACGCGCTCCGCTAGGCGGCCCCGTCCAGCGCCCGATCGCTACTTCTTGAGCGTCACGTCCTCGTAGGGCGCCGACCAGGGATAGGGGTCGATCTTCAGCAGCATCGGATCGCCCACCCGCGGCCCGATCCCGCTTGGCCAGATGTATTCCCACATCGGGCCGAACCGTACCCGGTCGTGCAGGAGCTGCTGGATCTGGTGCAGCATCGCCTCGCGCTTCTTGCGGTCGGTCTCCTTCGCCTGTCGCTTGAAGAGGTCGTCGATGTCGGGATCGCCGCCCCGTGCGAACGCGCCGTCGCTCGGCACGAACTCGGCCATGCGAGAGGCCGCGTTGCCGTAGGTGGCGTGGATGCAGACGCAGATTCCCTTGAGCTTCTTCGTCAGCCAGGCGGTCTGGAAGGCCGCGCGCTCCATGGTGACCATCCGGGTCTTGACGCCGATTGCGGTGAGATTCGTCGCGACCGCCTCGCCCATCGAGAAGTACGGCGGATACGGATAGAGGTCACCGGCGTCGAAGCCGTTGGGGTAGCCGGCCTCGGCCAGGAGCTTCTTCGCCTTCGGTGGATCATAGGCATACGGCTCGAGTGACAGCGCGAACTCGAACTTGCGCGGGACCATGCTGCCCGTCGGTCGCGACGCGCCCAGATTCTCGGCTTCGTTGATCGACCGGAGGTCGACGGCCGTGATGGCCGCGAGCCGGACGCGCTTGTCGTGCCACGGCGACTTGGGATCCCACTGGTCGAAGAAGTCGAGGAAGTGGATCCCGATTGCACCCGAGAATGCCAGGCGGATGTTCGGGTCACGCTTGAGCTCGAGGGCGGCCGGCGCATCCAGCAAATAGGCGACGTCGACCTCGCCCTTCTTGAGCATCGCGGCCCGCGTGGTGGGCTCCGGTACGCTCTTGAGCACCAGGCGCTTCACCGATGGCATCTTGCGCCAGTAACTCTCGTTCGCTTCCAGGACGAGCTCGATGCCGGGCGTGCTGCTCACGAACCTGTAGGGGCCGAGACCGACCGGGTGCTTCTTGAACCCGTCGTCGCCGACTTTCTCGACGTACTTCTTCGGAACGATCCAGCCGGACCCGGTGGCCAACGTGCCGTAGAAGGCCATGAAGTCGGGAAACGGCTCGTGAAGATGGAACCGGATGCGAGACGGATCGACGATCTCGACGTCGCGCACCTTCTCCTTGAGGATTCGCGAGCTCTTCGCGCGCTGGAAGCTGAACTTCACATCCTCGGCCGTGAACGGGTCGCCGTTGTGGAACTTGAGGCCCTGCCGCAGCTTGAAGTCGTAGGTCTTCTGGTCGGGGCTGAGCGTCCACGACTCGGCCAGGCTCGGCGTCATGATGTTGCCGGGCATCGGCTTCACGAGCGCGTCGTGGAGCGCGTACTGGACCCAGAACGGCGTGATGAAGCCCAGCACCTCGCCCGGATCGAGCCACGCCGGCGGCACCGTCACGTACAGGGCCCACCGCATCTCCCCCTCCGGCTTCTGCTGGGCCTCGACCGCCCCGACGACGCCAACGACCAGCAGGCCGACCAGCAACAAACCGATGACCCCCATGACCCGGCGGGTCCGGCTGCGTTCGTCGATCATGCGGCTGTCTCCCTAGACGACGTGCTCCTTTCGGAGCGTCGTGATCTCCTCGTTGCTGTACCCAAGCTCGCGCAGGATCTCGTCGGTGTGCTCGCCGTGGGTGGGCGCGGCACGACGAATCGCCCCGGGCGTGCGCGAAAGCGTGGCGGGGAGCCCCTGCACCAGCATCTCGCCGCGTTCGGGGTGGCGCACCGGCTGGGCCATGCCGAGGTGCTTGATCTGCTCGTTCTCGAACACTTCCTTCACGTTCAGGATCGGGCCCGACGGCACGCCCGCGCGGTTGAGCGCCTCGATCCACTCGGCGCTCGGCTTCTTCGACAGGATCTTGTCGAGCTCGGCGTTCATCTGCTTGCGGTTTTTCGACCGGTCGGCCAGATTCTTGAATCGCGGATCGTCAATCAGCTCGGGCGCGCCGATCGCCGTGCAGAGCCGGCGGTACATCGTCTGGCCGGACGCGGCGATGTTGATGTGGCCGTCCGCCGTCGTAAAGACGCCGGTCGGAATCCCGGTCGGATGATCGTTGCCTGCCTGCGGCGGGATCTCGCGGTCGATCAGCCAGCGCGCCGCCTGGAAATCGAGCATGGTCACCATCGCCTGCAGGAGGGAGGTGTGCACCCACTGGCCCTTGCCCGACTTCTCGCGCTCGAGCAGCGCGACCAAGATGCCCTGCGCCAGGAAGAGCCCAGAGGTGAGGTCGGCGACGGGAATACCCACGCGCACCGGCCCCTGGCCTGGCAGCCCGGTGATGGACATGAGTCCGCCCATCCCCTGCGCGATCTGGTCGTAGCCGGGACGGTCGGCGTACGGACCGCTCTGGCCGAAGCCGGAGATCGAGCCGTACACCAGACGCGGATTGATCTTGGACAGGGCCTCGTAGTCGATACCGAGCCGCTTCTTGACGTCGGGCCGGAAGTTCTCGACGACGACGTCGGCGCGCGCGGCGATCTTCTTGATGATCTCGACCCCGCGCGGGTGCTTGAGGTCGAGCGTCATCGACCGCTTGTTCCGGTGCAGGTTCAGGAAGTCGAAGCCGAGCGCGGTCGAGTCGCCCTCCATCTCCTCGCGCTGCTCGATCTTGATGACGTTGGCGCCCATGTCGGCGAGCTGGCGCACCGCGGTCGGGCCGGAGCGGGCGCGGGTCAGATCGAGGACCGAGTAGCCTTCGAGTGGTAGTGGCATCAGCGTGTCTCCGCGGGTAGGACGGCCGAGCCGGTCTGGGAAGCGGGATTGCGTCGCGTCCACTTCCCGGCGTCTACCGCCGTCAGGAAGTCGAGCACAGCGCGGTTGAACGCCTCGGGCTCCTCCAGGTTGATCGTATGCCCCGACTTCGGCAGGACGACGAGCCCGGCGGTCGGGATCTTGCGCTTCATGAAGATGCCCGGCTCGAGACACGGGTCGTCCTCGTCGCCGGTCATGATCAAGGTCGGCACGTCGAGCTTCTCGAGCTCGGGCCCGAGATCGAGGATGGACGGCCGGAGCATCTGCACCCCGCGCTGGGTGAGCGCGTGGCCCTTCGCCGAGCCCTCTGCGAGCTGGGCGTGAAACTCGCGCCAGCCGAACGGGTCCTTGTCCATGAACTGCACCCGAGTCGGACCCTTCGAGTACATCTCGGCGGTCTTCACCATCCCGTCTTCCTCGAAGCGTCGCGCGACGACCTCGGTGTCCTTGCGGAACTTGTCGCGCTCGCCGGGCACGCTGCCGTAGCCGGCGCCGGCCACGACCAGCGAGAGCGCGCGGTCCGGGTGCCGGAGCCCGAAATGCAAGGTCGCGAAGCCGCCCATGGAGAGGCCGCAGACGTGCGCCTTCTGGATCTTGAGCCCGTCCAGGACGCCCCGGATGTCCTCGGCCGCGCGCTCCTGCGAATACGCCTTCACCTCGCCGGGCACGTCCGACGGCGGGTAGCCACGCGCGTTGAACGCGATCGCGCGGTAGCGGCGCGAGAAGAACCGCGTCTGCAGATGCCAGCTCCGGTAGTCGCCGGCGAACTCGTGGACGAA
>Ga0075434_100007584_pt1 | contig 10046 bp, 6 predicted proteins | sample RhiMethybrSRZTD3_FD_75298 | JGI IMG/M metagenome (GOLD analysis project Ga0075434, IMG submission 75298) | Populus rhizosphere microbial communities from Tennessee, USA - Rhizosphere MetaG P. TD hybrid SRZTD3 | ecosystem: Host-associated > Plants > Roots > Rhizosphere > Soil | place: USA...
CACGGGGGCACAACACGGTTACGTCGTAACCCTCCTGCAGGAGAGAGCAAGCCTCCTTCCATACCCGCGAGTCGAAAGGGACCGGAAGGTTTTCAACGATGATCAGGACTTTTCTTTTCATGGCTTCGATTTCGGGGCCTAGAGTAGCTTGTAAAGACCTGCGAGGGCACAAAGCATGGTCGCCTGGCCCCAATGCAGAGTAGGAGTCTTATTAACTACCCAGTTCGAATACCGGCGATAGTAGAAATAACCTGTGGAATCCTGCATATTTTCGATGGTCCATCTGGCGACTTTCAGGGCTAAGTCAATACTTTGCCGATCGCGGTCATGAAAAAATACCAGCGTGTCGATCGCCTGCGACGAGCACTGGATATCGATCGGAAGAGTCTTGCGGTCGTAGTACCGCGGTGTGCCATCATCCAGAAAAAAAGTCCTTTTCCAGTAATCGTAGCCGGTCTCTAGATTTCGTTCGAAGCGCTTATCTGCGGTTGCTGTCATGTAGTGCTTGAAACAATCCAACACATACGCGGTGTGAAAATTATCGACCCAGTGAAGGTTTGCCGGCTCACCGTACCACCAAGATGAATCCGCGCGCTGGTATTTGGCAGTGTATTTGATCGCTTTTTCCGCTAGCACTCGATAGTCCTCGTTTCCCGTGATCGAGAAGGTTCGCGCCAACAGGCTGGCACCTAGCGTGTTCGAATTGTGAACTTGCTTGTTTTGCCCGGGGATGTAGCTGATGCAAACAGTATCGCCGTCGGCGTGGGTGGCAAGGTCGCGCAGGATGTGTTCGCAGGCGCTGACCGCTACCTGCAGGTAGCGCTCACTTTTGAAATGATCATAGCCATCCAAAAATGCATGGCCGATCAATGAAGTCCAGACGATTGTAGGCACGCCCTTGGGGAGATAGAAGCTGCGTGATTGATAGTCGAAATGGTTTCCCCAGCAGGCCCCGGAATAACCTTTGGATTGATTTTCGATTAGCCATTGCAGCGCGCGCTCTGCTTTGTCCGCCCACGACTTGTCGCCAGTGGATTGATTCATGCGGATGAATCCCCTAGCCAGGAAGCCCATGCCCTTTGTAGAACGGCTCTTGGATATGCCAAGAACGGGGCGTGTATTGAGCGGAAAGCGGCGTACGCCTTGCTGCAAAACGGTACGCAAAAAGTTCGTTTCAAAAGTCAAAGGGCGAACAAACTTTGCATTGAGGCCGTCGAATGTGTCGTATCCACGGTAGTCATTCTCCTCCAGCCAAGCGGAGAGTTTGCCGATGGACTCTGACAAACGGTCCTTGGAAAGGATATTCTGCGATCCCATTCTCAAATTGCTACCAGCAGATACCGTCGTAGTCGCCATTTCCGCTCCTGCGATTGGTGATGCGGACAAAGTCCACTAACCGCTGACCCGCGCGAAGCTTCCCGGGAACCGACCGGAAATCCGGGTCTCTGGTACCGATGACCACGGTTTCGGCGTGCCGCAAGACTTCTTCAACATCGTCGACCATCAGCTTGGAGATATGGGGTATTCGATTCAGGATAAAATCCCGATTCGCGCCCACCAAGCTGGCGATGCGTACGTTTTTGTCATAGATGCGAAGGTCAAAGCCCTTCCCAACAAGGCGTTCAATTACTTCGATCACCGGACTTTCACGCAAGTCGTCGGTGCCGGCCTTAAAACTGAAACCTAAAATGCCAATTTTTCTGTGCGCGCCTTGCATGATGAGTTGCACGCCACGGGTGATCTGCAACTCATTGCTGGGCAAAATCGAACTGAGGATGGGGAGTTCCAGATCATTCGTCTTGGCCTTATAAGATAGAGCTCGAAGGTCTTTCGGCAGGCAAGATCCCCCAAAAGCAAATCCCGGCATCAGGTAGGCCGGTGAGATGTTTAGCTTTTTGTCTTGGCAAAAGATGTTCATGACCTCGTGCGCATCGAGAGATAGGGATTTGCTTAGGTTTCCAATCTCGTTTGCGAACCCGATCTTCAGAGCGTGCCAGCAATTGTCTACGTACTTCACCATTTCAGCGGTTTCGAGATCGGTGCGGATCAACGGTGCCTCGAGCTTGGCATAAAGCGATGCCAACAGATCGCCGCTGGCTCGGTCCATCTCTCCGATGAGCGTCTTGGGTGGCGCGTTAAAGTCTCTAACAGCCGAACCCTCTCGGAGGAATTCAGGGTTATTGCAGACGCCAAAGTCCACCCCCACTTTCTTGCCCGAAAATTCTTCCAAAACTGGAAGAACAATTTGGTACATGGTTCCGGGCAAAATCGTGCTGCGAATGACTACAGTATGGCGCTCTTTCTTGTTTCTGAGTGCATGGCCAATCAGTTCGCAAACCCTTCGAATGTAGCTAAGATCGAGATTTCCGTTGGCCTGGCTGGGGGTACCGACGCAAACGAAAGAAAGCTCCGTGTCGCGCACGGCTTGGTCTTGATCTACGGTCGCGCGAAGTCTGCCCGCTTTGACAGTGGATGCAATAATCTCGCCTATTTCCGCCTCGATGATGGGCGAATGGCCGCGACTGATCAACTCAACCTTGGTGGGGACCGGGTCGACACCTGTGACGTCATGGCCTTCGTAGGCCAGACATCCCGCTGACACTGTACCGACATAGCCTAATCCGAAGACGCTAATTCTCAAGACCGATTCCTTTCATTCGTGTAGATTTGGCTGGCCTTCTTCACAGGCCAGCATCCCATTCGTACTGCCTCTTGCATTAAATAAATTGACGAGTATGCGTCGTGATGCATTACTTGATAAGTTTTAATTTTATAAAGATTATATCGCGATTTTCTTCTGTGTCTTCGACTTCTGTAGTACACCTCCGTGAAATCGTAGCTCGGTTTGAGAGAATTCATGGTCTCATTGTTCACGGTTGCGAAGAATTGCGATTATCTTGGGCGTAGCCAGTTGGTTAAAATCAACCGATAGCCTTGCGTGAACAAAATCTGAATTCGCCAACAATCACTGCTGTACTCGCGGGCAGTATCAAACTGTACTAAAACTGTTCGGACTACCAATTGATTTGCCTTGCCACAGGTCATAGAGTGAAGACGTGGTCAAGGAAAGAGAATGAAATACCTACGAATCTGTCTGACGCTTGCCATGCTGGTTGGCCTGTCAGCAAAAACTTATGGTCAAGCCTGGTCCGGAATCCTCAGTCCTGCCCGGGCGATTGACTGGTCCAGCATAAATCCGGGAGTTGTGGGCGGAGTCCCATCGGCAAGTTGGACTCAATGTGGTTCAACGATCTCTCCATATGGTAGCAGTAGCGCTCCCTCTTCCGCCGCCACAATCAATAACGTTATCGCAGGGTGCGGAGCCAACACTTTCGTACAACTTGCGGCCGGCACGTTTTACTTGAATTCCGGGATTGTCATGAAGTCAAATGTTGCTCTACGCGGGAGCGGCGCAGACCGCACCGCAATCGTTTTTTCCGGCAACAACTCGTGTGGCGGCTTGTACGGGGCGGTCTGTTTCACGAACCCAACGTATTACTACTATGGTAGTCCGGCGGCCCAGCCGGGCGGCGCAAACGCGGCCACATGGACCGGCGGGTATGCGAAAGGCAGCACCAACATCACGCTGGGCAACGTAGGGAGCAGTGGCGTTAGTAACGGACAGTACATTTATCTAGATCAAGCCAACGACAGTTCGGATAACGGGGCACTTTTCATTTGTGACAACACGACAGCCCCCTGTTCGCTCGAGGGTGGTGCTCCGGGCCGGACCATTGGCGGCGTTGATCGAAACCAGGTGCAAATCGTCCGCGTGGTCGGCGGCTGTGCTAACGCCTGCACCGGTTCGGGTCCGTTCTCTGTCACCATCACTCCTGGACTCTACGCAGCGAATTGGCGGAGCAGCCAATCGCCCGGTGCCTGGTGGTCTCCATCTATCCAGAACTCCGGCGTTGAAAACCTTTCAATAGACAATACCAACAGCGGAGGAATGAGCGGAGTTACATTTTTCAATGCTTTCGGTTGCTGGGCAAGTGGTATCCGCTCATTGAATGCGAATCGAAATCATGTGTGGCTCTGGCAATCAGCGCACGTCACCATCCAAAATAGTTATTTTTATGGCACCAAAAACGATGCAGCTCAGAGCTATGGCGTGGAATCTTTCATCGCCTCTGACAATTTGGTCGTTAATAATATCTTCCAGAAAGTAACTGCTCCCATCATGATGGGGCCCGCGCAGGGCTCGGTGTTTGCCTACAATTTCGCCATCAATGATCTCTTCTATGTAGCAACGTGGTTGCAGCAGGCTGTGGCCATTGGGCACGATGCCGGATCAATGTATAACCTTTTCGAGGGAAACAACCTGTCCGGGTTCTGGGGAGATGTATTCCACGGCACATCTGGGTTAAACACGGTGTTTCGCAATCGGGCCGCCGGCTGGGAGCCCCTCAAGACAGCATCCACGGTTCCCTTTCAATTGGAGTCCTACAATCGCTATGGAAACGCCATCGGCAATGTTTTCGGGCAACCCGGTTATCACACAAAATATCAGACTTCCCTCGGTACAGGCGCAAGCGCAGCGATTTATGATCTAGGCGCTGGAAACGCGGCAAACTCTGTAACCGTGCCAAATGATCCTAAAGTAGCTTCTACCCTGCTGCGCTGGGGCAACTACGACACAGTGACAAACGCCGTGAGATGGTGCGGCAACTCTTCAAGCCCAGGCTGGTCAACCACCTGCGGAAGCGTATCGGAAATTCCTACGGGACTTTCCGATGGATACGCCAATGCCGTCCCAAGTACCACCACGCTGCCTGCTTCCTTGGTTTACGCAAGCAAGCCCAGTTGGTGGCCGGCCGGCAAATCTTGGCCCTTGAATGGCCCTGATGTTTCCGGTGGCAACCTGCCGGGCCTCGGCGGTTACGCAAATTCCACTCCGTCGCAAGATTGCTATGCAAGCGTTATGAGCGGTACGAGCGATGGAACGGGCGTCGCGCTCACCTTCAGTGCCGGTGCTTGTTACTCTGGAGGCTCCACAAGTGGTTCCCCTGCCGGCACGCAGCCGGCTCCTCCAACGAATCTGGTCGCCACTCCCCAGTGACGAGGAGTGCTCTCGCTCTTTAGAGCAGAGAGCTGAGTCTTGCTAGCTTCAACCTGGCAAGATTCCGCCCGATGGGCTACAACGTCGCAATTTGTCGCGCTTCGAATTGGAGTACCAGCTCCATGTCAGTCAGCGGCTTTTGCCGACGATTGCGAAAAGCGCTTCCAGGGTAAGAATTCTGGCATCAATCTCGCCACCAGCTGAAGTGGCTCTGGACCGCCATGAAGAACGACAACCGCAACCAGATAAGAGCTGCCGAAGAGAACAGTAATACCTAGGATTCGTAGGATTGCTCCCAAGGTATCCGGCGAGAACGTAAGCCATGAAAAACTGCTGATGATGAAGGCTGTGCCACACCCAGCCATCGCCGCAGCCAACACATACCGCCAGATTGATCTAATGAAGGAGGCGGCTCCGATATTGATCGGCTTGCCTGCATACCAAAAGGCCGGGACCGACAGTATCCAGATCGATGCAGTCCAGGCTAAAGCGATTCCCATTGCTCCCCAAGGGAGCGCGACCAAGAAGAAGGCGGCTGTAAGCACGAACTCCACAATTCCCCATCGAAAGCAGCGGTCGGCTCTTCCAATTGAGAGGTGGACCCAGCTCCAGGTCCCAGAGATGAACATGGCCCCTATTCCCGGACCAAACAAAGTAAAAATTCTTCCGCTTTCGCCCCATTTCGGGCCAAGCAAGACAAAAATCAGATCTCTGCCGATCAAGGTGAACAGCGCTCCAAGCCCCATGCCAACAAATGCCAGTATGGCCACCGAGCGGAGCAAATAATGACGGTACTTTTCACGATCATCCACGAGCCGGCTGAGCGTCGGTAGCGCCACAGCCGAAACGGGAAAGAGAAGCTGGTTGGCAGGTAGTACAAATAGATCGTAGGCCCGCTTATAGAAACCCAAGGCTGCCGAGCCAAAGCGCCACCCGACGAGCAGGTTATCTGTGTTTCGAGAGAAATAGTTCACTGCGAAGAAGCCGTAGATATTCAGTGCTGCCCGAACTACGGAAGCTGTGCCCGTATGACCGCAGGGAAGGCTTGGCGTAAATCTACAAAGGATCCAGGAGCCGATGCACGTGCTCAACGGCAGGGCGACTGCCCCTGCTACTAATGCCCAATATCCCCAACCAGCCCAAGCAAGGCTGATGGAAATGAACACCGAAAGAAGTCTGGCTACTATATCGTTTGCAGAGACGAGCGAGAAACGCATCGCCCGCTTAAGCAGAGCGAGATGCTGCACAGATATGCTGGTAAAGAAAATAGAAAGAGAGATTCCAACAGCAACGCCTGGGATACGCGCGTCGCCGTAGAATCGGGCCATGAGCGAGCCAGCTGCGGCGAAACCCAGCGTTAACGCGATACCTATAGCAGTGTTAATCCAGAAAAGATCACTGACCAAGCCGTGATCAATCTCGGGTCTCTGAATCAGTGCCTCGGTAAAACCATTCATTCCGAAGTTCGTGAGCAGCAAACTGAAAGTTGTGACCATGGCCACAATTCCAAAGTCAGCTGGAGTCAGCAGCCTCGCTAGCACGATGGTACCGACCATCTGCAGACCAAAAACAATCGCTTGCGCCAGCACGGTGACTCCCGCGCCGCGCAAGGCGGTGCCACGAAGGCCACCCTCATTGGCTGCGCTATAAAAAGCGCCAGTGGAGTCGAAGGGTCTCAGAAAGCCCTTTCATCGATCGGTTTTCTGATTGCAGTCGTTGCGGGCTTTGCGGATATTTCTGCAACGGGTATCTCAGCCATAGCCCTTCCGCGCTCGGGATCAGAGGTAATCGCAAATAAGAAAAATATCCAGACGGGTGCCATCATCCGGAACCCGGCTTCCGTGAAGTTATAGACAACTCCTGCCACAAAAAATGCAAGCAGGAACCGGCCCATCAAAGCGTCGCGACGTAGAGTAGCCAGAACTTTTCTGTATCCAGAAATAATGAGCAATGCGACCAGCGATACTCCGATCCAGCCGAGGTTCAAATAAACTTCCAGATAACCGTTATGCGCTTCCTGGATGCCTGGCTGGCTAATCGCTTCCCAGATCCTCAGAAGTCGATTTCCGAGCCAAAAACCCTCAAAGCCGGCGCCAATCAGCGGATGCTGAACTTCATTTAGAGCCGCGTCCCACACCAATGTACGTCCAGTAAGCGTCGGCTCCCTGCCTAAAGACTTGATCAAATGCCCCTGTGTGTCCACGAAAAGCGCAAAGGCCGCAATAAATATAACCACGGCAACCGACAGATGTACGCGGTTCATCTTGATCGTTGAACTCTTGGAACGAGTAATGAACAGCATGCCCCCCGCCAACACCAAGCAGGAAAAAGATGTCATCGAATCTGCCGCTAGGATCAGATAGGTAGCCATGACAACAACCACGCCATAGGCAATCATGTGCTGTGATCGCTGTCTTCCCTTTGGCTTTTGAGACGCTGCCAGAAAACACCACAAAGAGCCGATTCCGCAAATGAGGCAGGTCATGCCCAGCAAATTCTTACCAAGTGTGACGCCGCTGTATACGGGAGTCCATGTCCATTGATTGTAGCTTCGCCCGAGATCGGGATAGTACTTGATGAAGAGAAGGGACATAGGGACCAGAATGAAACTCACACGCGTCAACACCTGCCTGACCGCCGCCAATACATCTGAATCGGTAATCACAATAAGCACCATCGTCAGATCACCGATCGCTTTGATCCATCTCTTGAAGGCCACGACCGGATACTCGGACCAAGCTACGCTGAGCAAGCAGTACGCGAAAAACAGCAGAACCGGCATGTTTGTTCGGAGAATTGACACAGTTCGCTTTATTCTTTGTGAAAGAACAATGGTTCCGGCCACCAAGAGGATACCGAATACGGCTGCGTCAAGGGGACTTCCATCAACGTAGGCTTCACGCGAATCGAACGTAGGCCCGCTCTGGAGCCAGACCGACACTGGCCGCGACGATACGATCAGCAGCCAGAGAGTCGGAATCCACAGGGCGGTGGATTTGTATGCTCCCCGATCACGGGCCAAATAAAATAGGCCGATGATTCCAAGCACGTAAACTAATGTGGCAAGCTGTTGGGGCATCCGCTGTCTCGGCGAAATACTAGTTTGAACGCTTCCCTCATAGCTAATCGAGAAAAAGGCGATGAATTAGCTCCAGCGTGAGAACTTTATGAATTTCGGTGGTGTAGTTGCGGTCACCCTTTAGGTGACCATTAACTATTGTTTCAAGACCCTGTCTCTCTATATAGGAACGGGAAAGTGTCCGCGAATCTAGAAGCAACTCCCGGACGTAGCGGGAGAGCGCGTCTCGGTACCACACTCGATAATGATAGAACTTATGCCGTCCAAGGAAGAGCCGCTCCAGATGAAGCGGCGAGGCAAGATGATCCATTCGTGCTAGCCACTGAGGCATGCCATAGTCGTAAGCGTACTCGGCCTTAAATGTGAACTCCAGGAGCGCACGGGAGAGGGCTGAGCCCCCGTTTAAGCCTCGGTCAGTACGAATACCGTGAAGCGCCGGGTTACCCTCGGCAATTAGCCGAATACAATCATCGTTGTCGGCAAATATGTCGCTTCTTACCATTGCCGAATCCGGAGCGCGGAAAGCTGTCTGGACCAGATCGTTGTCGACATACGGAGAACGCATGGAAAGCTGCGTTTCTTCGAGAGACAAAATCCCGTAGTGGTGCCAAGGAAGCTGTCGAAACGCGACAAAAGATACGGCGTGCCCTTGTCTAAGCTCGGCATACTTTTCTTTTGCCGCCCGCACGTAGGTCAAAAACTCTGGGCCAAAAAGCCCGTTAGCGGGAACTCCGGGCTTAAACGAAATGAGCCTTCGCAGTACCTCACTGCCATAATTCCCCGTTATCCTGTTCGGAGCTATATCTTTTGCGCGTTGGTTGACGTACAAGTCAGCAGTTCGATTCACACTGGCGCATCCATCCGAAAGATAGACTGTTCTTTCCGCGTAGTGTGGGAAATTCGCGAGAAACTGCTCTCCTACCTCGATGACTTCGTGAGATTGACCGCATGCCGCCGCCACGCGACGAGCCAAAACCACATCTTCGCAATCGCGATACATGCCCCCAAATGAATAGCAGGGCAGAGTCCCCGGGGTGGCCTTCCACCACGCCATAATCATTCGTGTGTCCAGCCCGCCAGTCAGGGAAACGCCGACGCGACCTTCATCGCGGAAGTATCTCGGCAGATTCCTGGTGAAGGCTGTCTTGAGCGCCTGATAGTACGCCTCCGGTTCGAGCGGCTGCTGGCTCTCCCACTGCTTGGGATCAAAATAGGTGTCTTTTCGATTCAGCGAACCATCGTGGAAGACCCAAGACGAGGCTGGCGGCAACAAATAAACGTTTTTGAAAAGTGTGCGATTCTCCAAAACACACCCGCAGGAGACAAACTCCCCGAGGCTTTGCGGATTCGAGGCTCGTAATTCGGGGCAGACTTTTAGAATTGCTTTGGCCTCAGCTGCGAAGTAGAAACCATCATTTGCTTCGTGATAATAGAGCCGATGCAGACCGTACCGGTCGTTAAAAAGTGTCAATCTATTTCGCGTTCGGTCTACTACCAGCCCTTGGAATTTTCCGTTCAGACTCGCGGGAAACGAGGGTTCCTCTTCATATTTGTGTACCAAGTAGCCGGGACCGTTAGATTCGAAGGAATGCCCGTTCTCTTTCAGGCGCCGGACTTCCCCAGGGTCGGCGAAATCCTCGCCAGAAAATGCCAGGATGACGTCACCTTGTTCGTTGCGAACGGGAACTCCTTCCGCGAAAGAATTCTTGCGCAGGACGCATCCAACATATACGCCCAGGGTCTCATCCATCCAATGTGAGACAACGTAGGAAGGCTCGTGTCGAAGACTTTCCATCATTCGAAACAATTGAGCTTCTGCCCGCTCCCTGGGCATTTTTGTTATCAGGCCGACAATCCCCGGCATATAAGGCGAAATCCTTTCGAACCGACCTTACCGTACCCAACTAA
>Ga0075434_100007585_pt1 | contig 10046 bp, 7 predicted proteins | sample RhiMethybrSRZTD3_FD_75298 | JGI IMG/M metagenome (GOLD analysis project Ga0075434, IMG submission 75298) | Populus rhizosphere microbial communities from Tennessee, USA - Rhizosphere MetaG P. TD hybrid SRZTD3 | ecosystem: Host-associated > Plants > Roots > Rhizosphere > Soil | place: USA...
GCCGTGCGCGAATCGCGTGAACGCATTCGCGCCGCGATTCAAAACTGCGGTCACTTCTTTCCGTTTCAAAAAACCACGATCAACCTCGCGCCAGCGGACGTGCGCAAAGAAGGCGCGAGTTTCGATCTCCCGATTGCGTTGGGCATTCTCGGCGCCAATGGCGATCTCGCTGAAGAGCACCACCTGATTCACGTTCTCTGCGTTGGCGAGCTCTCACTCGACGGGCGCGTGCGACCAATCAAAGGCGCGTTGCCAATTGCGATGCTTGCGCGCGAGGGCGCGATACGTCACTTGATCCTGCCCGAAGAGAATGCGAAAGAAGCAGCAGTGGTTTCCGGAGTCAACGTTTATCCGGTCGCGGATCTGCGCAGCGCAGTGAGCCTGGTTGAACAGTTACGTTCTTCAACTCCGCCCCGGCCGATGGAAGTTGACGTTGAAGCAATACTGCGCCAGACCGGACACTACAACGTCGATTTCAAAGAAGTGCGCGGCCAGATGTCGGCAAAGCGCGCGCTGGAGATTGCGATTGCGGGCGGGCATAACATTCTGCTCATTGGTCCACCGGGTTCTGGCAAGACGATGTTGGCGAAACGTTTGCCGACTATCATGCCTCCACTCGAGTTTGACGCGGCGCTGGAGTTGACCAAGATACATTCAGTGGCAGGACTGACGGGCCGCGCCGGGCTTGTTACGGAGCGTCCGTTTCGCTCACCGCATCACACGATCAGTGATGCTGGTCTGATTGGCGGTGGGAGTTTGCCGCGGCCTGGAGAAGTTTCGTTGGCCCACCAGGGCGTGCTGTTTCTCGATGAGTTGCCGGAGTTTGATCGCAACGTGCTCGAGGTACTGCGACAGCCGCTCGAGGATCAGCACGTGACCATTAGTCGTGCGGGAATGTCGTTGACGTTTCCGGCGTCGTTCATGTTGGCGGCGGCGATGAATCCGTGTCCTTGTGGTTTTTGGAATGACCCGACACGTGAGTGTCGCTGTTCACCGAATCAGATTCAGCGCTATGTTGGCCGCATCTCCGGACCGTTGTTGGACCGCATCGATATTCACATCGACGTGCCTGCCGTGAAGTTTCGCGAACTTCGCGGCGAGACGCCACCTGAAACCGACAGTTCCGCGGTCATTCGCCAACGCGTGCTCGCCGCGCGCGAACGTCAGCATCGTCGCTTTGCAAACGAGAAGATCTTTTACAATGCCGCCATGACACCGCGCATGATCCGCGTTCACTGCCAGATCGATTCGAACAGCGAGAAGATGCTCGAGAATGCAATGCGACGGCTGGGCTTATCGGCCCGCGCTTACGATCGCATCCTGAAAGTCAGCCGCACGATCGCTGATTTGGAAGGCGCCGAGTCGATCAATACGAATCACGTTTCCGAAGCCGTTGGCTATCGCTCGTTGGACCGAACCTACTGGACCTAAAATTATCAATCTTGAAAATCCTGATAATCCCGTGAAACTAACTCTTCGATAAAGGCGCTCAACCGAATGTTCTGCCGCTTAATCTTCCTTCTCTGTCTCATCACCCCACCACAGCCAGCCCTGCAACAAGTGGCCGTCTTACAAGATGCCTCAGGCACGGACAAATCCATGCTTCGCATCTCTGCCGACAGTCAGCTCCTCGCAACCGGAACGGGACGCGGACCTCATTTTATTATATTTCGTCAGGTGATGACGCGGTCAACGTTTGGGATCTCGGGTGCCGCGCACACGTCGCGAAACTGGATGCGAAGTCGGGGCTCTTATCCAATAATGGCAAACGACTCGTAACGCAGGGAGACAAGAACACGTTGGTCTTATGGGAACTTGAGCCCTGATTGGCGACGATTACGCAGATTGCCTTTGAAATCCATCGGTGTAATCTGTGGATTGACTTGTCAGCACCACACCTCTACACGTATCCTGCAATCAAGCCGTACGAAACTATTGATTCGGCTGGGAAAATCACTATTTTAGGGCCGGGTAAGGCAACGACGCGCGCAAAGCGCCGCATCACAGCCGCGTTGTGAGGGTATTGCGCCTTTGCACCGCATCCCCACGCGGGCATTTCGGAGGCACCAGTACTGCTCCCTTGAAACTCGCGGAAGCGTGATCGTGCCAAACAAGCCGGAAGTTTTGTGAAATTTCTTCCGAGCTTGCCCGAGTAACGCGCCACGTGACCGCAGCCGAAACCGAGACACCGCAAACGACAGATTATGAGCTGGCGCAGAAGGCCGCCCAAAACGACATGGGAGCTTTCGAAGAGCTTTACCAGCGCCATAATCGGCGCGTGTACTCACTCTGTTTGCGAATGACGGGGAACGTTTCGGAAGCTGAAGATCTCGCGCAGGAGGTCTTCATTCAGCTCTTTCGAAAAATCGGCAGTTTTCGAGGTGAGTCCGCCTTTACTACCTGGCTCCACCGGCTGACAGTCAATCAGGTGCTCATGCACTTCCGCAAACGCGGCGTGCGTATGGAGCAGACGACTGAGGACGGGGAAACGCCAATCCAGATAGTAAAGGGGACAGAAAACCCAAATTCCATGCCGGTGGTTGACCGCATAGCCCTCGATAAGGCTATTGCTCAACTTCCGCCCGGTTATCGGACGGTGTTCACGCTCCACGACATCGAGGGGCACGAACACGAGGAAATTGCCAGAATGCTCGGGTGTTCGGTCGGGACGTCGAAGTCTCAATTACACAAAGCAAGGATGAAATTACGCGGCCTTTTGAGGCAACAGAAATCCGATGAATAGCCTCGAAGGTAGTGAGCCAGCGAAATGCGTTCGTCAAATCAGGCTTTCAAACGCAGTCTTCCCTTGATTGATGACAACCGAAAAGGTTCTGTCCGGAGACAGTTATTCAGGATGGTGTGCATTTTTTGAGACAGGACGAAGGTGGTAAGCAATGAACTGCGAAACATGTCAGGAACTCATCCACGATCTGGTTGATGGATCGATTACGCAAAGGGATGAGTTCAATCTGAATACGCACCTGAAAGAGTGTTTGGATTGTGAGAGCGTGCGTCAGGATCTAGCGTCGATCGTCGGCTTCTGCCGCACTCAACGCGGCCAATACGAGGCGCCGCCAAACACAGAGGCGCTTTGGCTCCGCATTCGAAACGTGATCGAAGCGGAACTGCCGACCAGAGTCGTTGCTGCCGAACCGCAACCATCGTTTTTCAGTCGATTAATGGGACGCACTTGGGAGCTTTCGCTACCGCAGTTGGCTGCCTCGACCGTAGCGATTGTTTTGTTGGTATCGTTGGTAACCGTCGTGGGGTTGCGTCGTTGGGGTGGATTCGCAGTGCCAACGCCGCCGTCGCAAGCTGAAGCTTCGAATGTTAACGACCGCATCTGGCAGCGCCGCCAGGTAATTGATTACTGGAACCAGCGCGTGGAACTCAACAAAGTTCGCTGGAGTCCGGAGATGCGCGCGACGTTCGATCGCAACATGAAGACTATCGACGACTCAATCGCGACTTCGCTTGATGATCTGAGCCGAAATCCGCACGATGAGGTTTCGGAGCAGATGCTTAACGAATCGCTGAACGACAAGCTCACGTTACTGAAAGATTTTTCTGACCTGTAATTTGTTTTGATCTAGCCCACACTGATGAAGAATAGATTGTTAACTTGGCGCCCGTCAGCTCGCGCCGGCTACCTTGCAGTTGGCGCTCTCCTCGCAGTGACCTGCGGTTCATTCACTGCCGCGGCGCAGCAGCAACTCAATAAGCGTTATCCCGCGGGCAAGAATGTTCGTATCGAGCTGCGAAACATCTCCGGCACGATTGTCGTCGAGTCGTGGAACAAAGACGAAATCCGTCTTTCCGCAACCATCGAATCCAAAGGCGCTCACGTCGTTCCCAAACAGATCGACGAGAGTCTGGTGGTCGACGTCATGAGCGACAATCGTGGCCGCGGTGATGTTGGTGATATCAACTTCAAGTTACAGGTTCCGATGAATTCGTCCGTCGATCTGGAAACGCGTCGCGGGAACATCAGCGTCGCAAACATTCGCAGTGGTTTGGTCCGGGCGCACGTTTCTTCTGAAGGTGATATCGAACTGACGAACGTTAGTGCGTCGCACGTGATCGCGCAGAACGTAATCGGAAACATATTTTTCGACGGCGAGTTTTCAACCGGCGGCACTTACGAGTTCAAGTCAAACAAGGGCGACATCACGATTCGCATTCCGGGTAACTCTGCGTTTCGTCTCGTAGCTGCGTCACCGGCCCGCAAGATCGCGTTGAATGATTTCTGGAACAACAATTTTAAGACGCAGGATGGACGAAAATACGTCGGCGATGTTGGCGACGGTCGTTCGTCAGTGTCAGTCACCAACTTCAGCGGTCAGATTACGTTTTTGCGAAGGTAAGCTTCGCAGTTTTTATGGCAAGCTACGGCTTGAGGACGTTGCTGAGGCGACGTCCTTTTTTGTTTTCGAACTCGCACTAACAGGCTACTATGAATGCCGATGACTAAAACGTTTCCTGGCCCGCAAGTTCTCCTTTTCTTCCTGCTGTTCGTTTCTGCTGGTCCTGTCTTTGCACAAAACGCTGCTGTTCCTCCGGTACAACTGCTGACGCGCACCACCACGCGCCGCGAGACGTCGCGCTTCTCTTATGGCGGCACAGTGACTTTGATCGCAGCGCCGAGAGGTTCAGTGACTGTCGAAGGCTGGCAGCGCAACGAAGTCGAACTCGTCGCGAATATCGAACTCCAGGGTCCGACTGAAGCTGACCTGGACCAGCTCGCGCGCGTGAACAGTTTCGTTTACGACGAAGACCTGAATCACATCAACATTCTCACCAGCGGCACGCACGATCGCGAATTCATGAAGCGAGTTGCGAAAAACTTTCCTAAGAAACTACTCAACCTGCCGTGGAAGATCGATTATCGCTTGCGCGTTCCGATGAATACGGATCTCGAAGTGAGTGCGGGACATGGCGAAGTAAAGCTGTCGGGTGTCGAAGGCGCTTTGCGTCTCAGCGCGACCGAGAGTGACACGGCGTTAACGCTCACCGGCGGCACTGTTTCGACGACGGTTACAGCCGGCTCAATCACGTTGAATATTCCGGTTCGCAGTTGGCGTGGCAGTGGCGCCGACATACGCATCGCTTCGGGAACGATCAACGTCGATCTCGCGCCTGGTTTTAGCGGCGATATCGATGCCGAGATATTACGCACCGGCAAGATCGTCAACACCTATGAAGCTTTGTCGGCGCGCGAGAAGCCCGGCATCACCGAACGCACCGTTCGCGCGCGCGCCGGCTCCGGTGGTCCGTCGTTCAAATTCACAGTGGGCGACGGGATTGTGAACATTAGAAAAATCTAAGTAGAATCTCGAAATGAGCATAAAGTCCGACAAGTGGATTCGTACGATGGCGACCGAGCACGGCATGATCGATCCGTACGAGCCGGGTCAGGTCAAAGAAGTCGAAGGCAAGCGAATTGTTTCTTACGGGACTTCGAGTTACGGTTACGACATTCGCTGCGCGGACGAGTTCAAACTCTTCACAAACATCAACAGCACCATCGTCGACCCAAAAGAGTTTGACGAGAAGAATTTCGTCGACATCAAAGGTGCGTCGGTGATCATCCCGCCAAATAGTTTTGCGCTCGCGCGCACGGTCGAATACTTCCGCATTCCGCGTAACGTGCTGACCATCTGTCTTGGCAAGAGCACGTACGCGCGTTGTGGCATTCTCGTGAACGTCACGCCTTTCGAGCCGGAATGGGAAGGTTACGTGACGCTCGAGTTTTCAAACACCACACCGTTGCCGGCAAAGATCTACGCCAACGAAGGCGTCGCGCAGGTAGTTTTCTTCGAGTCAGACGAAGTCTGCGAAACGTCTTACAGAGATCGTGGCGGCAAATACCAGGGCCAACGCGGCGTCACCTTGCCGAAGATGTAAGCCTTACTCATTATTCCGATGACCCAACCATTAAACGTCATTCGCTTCAAACAACTTGATGCGCGGGCGCTGCTTCCCAAACGAGGGAGTGCGTTGGCGGCGGGTTTGGATGTTTATTCGATCGAGGACTTGAACATTGCGCCACGGCAGCGAGTGACGGCGCGAACGGGATTGGCGGTGGCGATCCCACCCGGATTTTATGGGCGAGTTGCACCGCGCTCGGGGCTCGCGTCGAAGAATGGATTGGATGTGCTGGCCGGTGTGATTGATTCGGATTACCGCGGCGAAGTTTGTGTGTTGCTCTACAACACCGGCGACGACGCGATCGAATTGCCTGCCGGAAGCAAGATTTGCCAGTTGATTGTCGAACAGATCATCACCCCCGAAGCGACGTGGGCCAACGAACTCGATGAGACTGCGCGTGGCGCCGGAGGCTTCGGGTCGACAGGCTAAACGTATAGTTTAAGGATTCAAAAACAAGTGAAGAAGTCCATAATTAAGACCAACCTGGCGCTGCTACTCTCGTTGCTCCTCATCAGCTCAACCACATTTGCTTGGGCGCAGAGCGCGGCGCCGGCAACGACACGCGCTCTCTCTGCGAGTGAGCAACAGCTTGTAGACAGTCTTAGCGTTGCCACCATCAAAGACACAGTAACCGCTCTGTCCGCCGACGACATGCAGGGTCGTGGCACCGCGCAACCCGGTGGCGACAAAGCTGCTGCTTATCTCGCCGATCGTTTCGCCAAACTCGGACTCAAGCCACTCGGCGATAAAAATTCTTATCTGCAACCGATCACATTCAGGGAAATACAGTTTCTACCGCAGACGGCATTCACCATCGCCGATCAAAACCTGAAATTTGGAACTGACTTTTTCATCTCACCACCTTACGGTGGCGATAAGAACATCAGTACCTCACTCGTCTACGTTGCTTACGGAATCGACTTCCCATTACTGAAACGTAAAGACCTGGCCGGCGTCGATCTGCGCGGAAAGATCGCCGTGATAAACGACGGTCCACCACCTGAGATCGGCAAGGATCAATGGAAAAAAGTCCATGGCCAGTTCAACGTAATTCGAAGCTTGATCGCAAAGGGCGCTGCCGCAATTGTCACGCTCGGGCAGACCACTGACACACTCACATTCCCCGAGGTCGCCGACTACCTCTCGCGTCGCCAGGTCGAACCCGCGTCCGAACAGGAGATGCCGGAATTTCTGCCGCCCTTCATAAGCGTAAGCGACGCGGCTGCGGAAAAGATTTTCGCCGGTTCAGGCGTGACGTTTGCCGAAGCTGTCGCCAAGGCGAAACGTGATGACTTCACTCCGTTTGAACTCAAGCAATCGGCGACGCTTATCGTGAAGAAGAAGAAAACGACTGGCGTTGCAAACAACGTCGTTGGGTTGCTCGAAGGCTCCGATCCTAAATTGAAGTCGGAAGCTCTGGTCTACTCGGCTCACTACGATGCTTACGGTTTAGCTGCTGACAATCGGATCTATCATGGCGCGGCTGATAACGCGCTCGGTGTCGCCGAGATGTTGGCGATCGCAGAAGTGTTGACCAAAGCAGAAACCAAACCGCGACGCTCGATCATCTTTCTCGCTGTGACTGGCGAGGAGTACGGCGGTTACGGATCCGATTACTGGGTGAAGAATCCGACCTGGAAGATCAAACAAGTGGCCGCCGATTTAAATCTCGATGGCATGGGCACGGAAGTTTATGGACCAGTGAAAGTGCTGGTTGGTTATGGCGCGGAACACTCATCGCTTGGTGACTTGTTGAATGAAGTCGCGGCGGCGAGTGGACTGCGAGTGATTCCCGATCCAATGCCGGAGGAGAAGTCGTTCTATCGATCGGATCACTACTTCTTCGTGAAGAAAGGTGTTCCCGGGATCATGATTCTCGGCGCGCCCGAGGGCACGACTGAAAGTTGGACTGACCGTTTGCGGAAGTGGGAAAAGACTGACTATCACCAGCCGACAGACATCGTGCGGCCTGACTGGGATTGGAGTGGCCCGCGCACGGTCGCAGGCGTGATGTTAGTGATGGGAGTGCGTGCCGCCAATACTGAGAGCATGCCGGCGTGGCTTCCATCTTCAATCTTCAATCGCGAACGCGGCACCGATAAACCCGCCCCACCCGAGCCGTAGTACCATCGGGCTTACCCCAAATCGTCTAGGCCTCAACTCACACGCGACTTGCATGTCTCTATCTCAGGACCTCAAAAACGTGCGTTTTTGTGGGGCTATTGTTTCAAGGTCAGTCACCCATACGTACGATTTTCAGCCTTTCCCCGAGCTTGGCACAAAGTTTGACATGCAGGTCCACAGGTCTGAGGAGGAGACGATATGACAGCAATTCGAAAAACAATTTTCATGGCTTTCCTTTTGACGTTGGCGACGACGGGCATGGCTGTTTCTGCCACGGCTCAGTTCGGCGCCAACGACACTGCCGCTCGCGATGTTGTGCGACGGATTCAAACGCGCACTGACTCTCTACAGCGGGCAGTGCAAAATGCGGCAGATCGAAATAACTATCGCATCGACGAAATCGATCGCTTGATTCTCGATTTCGAGAGCACCGCATATCAGCTCGACCGCCGTTTGTCATCGCGTCGCGCGAATTCATCAGACGTGCAGATGCTGTTGGATCGTGGCGCGCAGATCGACACGTTCTTCGTCAACAACCGGTTGGGAGGAGGTTCGCGGCGTGAGTGGCAGGCGATTCGCACCGATCTCGATCAGCTCGCGGGTTATTACAATCTCAGTCCGCGATGGGACTCGGGAAACACCAGCAGCACCGGCAGCTACAACGACTATCGCCTGAACGATATGCAGATGCGCCAGTTGGTTGATCGTTTGAATGTACGTTCAACCACTTTTAGTCGTAACTTCCGTCAGGATCTTAACCGCACCGGTTACAACGATCGCTCCGTAGATGATCTGCGCCAGCACCTGAGCCAGTTTGAAACGGCGTTGGTGCAACTGCGCAATCGTGTGAACAGCCGCCAATCAACGGCGTCAGACGCGCGCAATGTGCTGGAGCATGCGTCGTACTTGAACAGCTACGTTTCCGATCGCCAGTTGTCGTATCAAACTGAGAATAGCTGGAGTTCGCTTCGCACCGATCTCGATCAGTTAGCCAATGCATTCAATGTGGCGTGGAACTGGTCAAACACACCGGGCGGCAACTACCCCGGCGGCGGCTACGGCAACCGCGCCGATCTGACCGGTACTTTCCGTCTCAACTCTGCGCGTGGCGACGACGTGCGCCGTGCGGTTGATAACGCGACGAGAAACCTGTCGCTCGCCGAGAGACAGCGTGTTTACGACTCGCTGCTGCGCCGGCTTGATTCGCCGCAGATGCTGGCCATCGATCGTCGTGGAAACTCCGTGACGATCGCGTCAACTCGCGCGCCGCAGATTAACTTCGTTGCCGACGGTCGTGAGCAAGTAGAGTCAACGCCGCAAGGCCGTCAGGTTCGTGTTCGGGCGCAGCTCTCGGGTGACACGCTAACGATTACGCGAACGGGTGAGCGTGCCAATGACTTTACCGTGAGCTTTGATCCGACGGGCGGCAGGGAGTTGCTGGTAACGCGCACGCTTTACAGCGATCGCTTAACGCAGCCGATTACGGTGAGGTCTTACTACGATCGGACGTCTGACGTGGCTGAGTTGAATATTTACGACACCAATCGCGAAAGTCCGAGCACCAGCGTTGGTGACGTGGCGACGGGAAGTTTCGTGATTCCGGATGGAACGGAAGTCGTAGCCGTGCTCAACAACGACCTGAATACGCAGAACGTTCGCGAAGGCGAGCGGTTCACGATGACGGTTCGATCACCAGGCCAGTTTGACGGCGCGACGATCGAGGGCTCGGTTGTTAGCGTAAATCGGGGCGGTCGCATAACGGGCCGTTCAGACATGACGTTGGACTTCGACACGATTCGGCTGCGCGACGGCAGGAGCTACCGGTTCGCCGGGTTGCTCGAAAGCGTTCGTACGCCAAATGGTGACGTGGTTCGTGTTGATAACGAAGGCGCGGTTCGCGACAGCGACCAGACCAACAAGACAGTTACTCGTACCGCCATCGGTACCGCGGTTGGCGCTCTCATCGGAGCAATCGCAGGCGGTGGTAAAGGCGC
>Ga0075434_100007587_pt1 | contig 10045 bp, 9 predicted proteins | sample RhiMethybrSRZTD3_FD_75298 | JGI IMG/M metagenome (GOLD analysis project Ga0075434, IMG submission 75298) | Populus rhizosphere microbial communities from Tennessee, USA - Rhizosphere MetaG P. TD hybrid SRZTD3 | ecosystem: Host-associated > Plants > Roots > Rhizosphere > Soil | place: USA...
TCCGGAAAGAGGCGGGGTACCAGTATACCACTCGGATTCACCTATGGATCGACGGCGGCGCCGCGGCGCTCGATGCGCTGCGGCCACACGGCGACTTCATTCAGGAAGAGACGCTCGCCCGCTCGCTCGAGCTTGGCGCGCGGGCCTCCGGGCCCGACGGCGAGCATCAACTGGAGATGGACGGGTTGGGCGTGGTATTGGGCGTGAGGCGATACGAAGAACGGTCGGCGGTCTGACCCCAAACGGAACGGATGTCAGATGAACAAGAAGCAATTGGGTCACCTGGAAAAGCGTCTGCTCGAAGAGCGGGCCCGGGTCATGAAGGAGCTGGGGTACTACGACGAGTCGTTCAATGCGTCGCTCCAGTCCTCCGACGGCGACCTCTCGTCGTATTCCTTCCACATGGCCGACCAGGGGACCGACGCGATGGAGCGCGAAAAGCAGTTTCTCTTCGCCTCCCAGGAGGGTCGCTATCTCTGGCACGTGAACGAAGCGCTCCGGCGGCTCTACAAGACGCCGGAGAAATTCGGGCATTGCCACAGCTGCGGCGCCGAGATCACCTTCGAGCGACTCGACGCATTGCCCCACGCCCGGCTTTGCATCACCTGCAAGGAGAAGGAAGAGGATGGGAAACGCCGCTGATCGCCGGATCTTCTGGGGAGCGGCGCTTCTGGTCGTCATGCTCGATGTGCTGACCAAGCTCATCGCCGAGTCCACGCTGTTGCTCACGCCGGGCGTTCCGGTTGTCGGCGACTGGTTCCAATTGCGCCTGGTATACAACCGGGGCGCGGCGTTCGGATTGCACGTCGGCCCCTACTCCCGGTGGGTTTTCTTCGCGGTCGCGGTGCTCGCCGTCTTCGTCCTCAACCGCATGTCGCTGCACACCTCACCCGGAGATCGGTTCCGGCAGCTGGCGCTCGGCCTGGTCGCGGGCGGGGCGGCCGGCAATCTGGTGGACCGGGTCCGAAGCTCCCGTGGGGTGGTGGACTTTCTCGACGTCGGCGTCGGCACGCTGCGCTGGCCGACCTTCAACGTGGCTGACATCGCCGTGAGCTGCGGGGGCATCGCGCTCGCCATCGCTCTGTGGCGGGAGGATCACCGGCGGGGTCGGGCCGAGTCGGCGCCGGCGGCTTAAGCCGAGCCTGTGGGCGGCGAAGCTGGGGCGGGCTCGTGGGGGTTGGAGGACGCTGGGGTTGGCGGGGCTTGGCCAGCGTCCTCCAACCCCGACGAGTCCGCCTCCGCTTCGCCACCCACTCGCCTTCCCATTGAATTTTGCGTCGCCGCCGACCAGACCGAACGCCTCGACCGCTTCCTCGCCGACCAGCTGCAACTCTCCCGGACCCAGGCCGCGCGACTCATCGCCGACAAAGCCGTCCGGGTGGGCGGCACCGTCGCTCGCGCATCGCGGGTTCTGTACCGGGGCGACCGAGTCGCCGTAGCGATCCCGCCGTCCGGCCCGCCTCGTCAGCTGCGTCCAGCGCACATTCCGCTCACGATCGTCTGGGAAGACGAGCACCTTGCCGTCATCGACAAGCCGGCCGGGCTCGTCGTTCATCCCGCGCCCGGCCATTGGGACGACACGCTGGTCAATGCGCTGGTCGCTCGCGGAACGACACTCGGTGGCGGGGTCCAGGGTCGCCCGGGAATCGTGCATCGACTCGACCGCGATACCTCGGGACTCATGCTGGTTGCCAAAACCGATCTCGCTCACCGTCGCCTGAGCCATCTCCTCGGCGCACGCCGGATCGTTCGCGCGTATGCCGCGCTCGCGTGGGGTCACCTGGCTGACAGTCGGGCGGTGATCGAAGCTCCGCTCGCGCGGCATCCACGAGACCGCAAACGCATGGCGATCGTAACGACTGGACGGCCGGCACGCACCGATGCCTACTTGGTTGCCCGGTTCGCCAGCGTCGACCTGCTACGGCTCGAGCTGCACACCGGCCGGACCCACCAGATTCGGGTTCATCTCGAGCACGCCGGGCATCCAATTGTGGGTGATCCCGTGTACGGGGGTGGGGGAAGCCGCCGCATTTCCGGTGCGGCCCGCGCCTCGGCGGACGCGCTGGAGCGGGCTACCCCCCGGCAGGCGCTCCACGCCGCTTGGCTTGCGTTTCGCCATCCCATGACAGGCGCGCCGCTCGAGTTCCGGTCCGAGTGGCCCCCCGATCTTGGGCCCGCGCTCGCGCTCGCCGCCGGGGAAGACCTCGTTGCCCGCCCTGACCCCCTCGCCTATCTTCTGTTCTTCAATAGACATGAGTGAAGCCGAGACGCTGGCGGCGGTGGTTTTTCGAATCGGCGACCTGGTTTGTGCCGCGCCGGCCGGTCGGGTTCGAGAAGTCCTCCCTCGCCTCCCCGCTACCCGGATTCCCGGCGTGCCATTTGCCGTGGAGGGCCTGGTTAACGTTCGCGGCGGGCTGCTGACGGTAACGGACGGGCATGCACTGCTCGGCCGGCCGGCCCGACCGGGCGACGAGGGCGCCATCCTGGTGCTCGATGTCGGGGGGCGCCGCTTCGGGCTGGCGGTAGGTCAGGTGCTCGATTTCGTCGAGCTTGCCCCCGGCTCCATTGCACCTCGGGAAGAGCTGCCGGGAGTCGATCCGGCGCTGGTCCGCGCCGTCGCCGCGCACGACGATCGATACTTCATCCTGCTGGACATCGACGCCCTGCTGGCCTCAGTGGCCGGCGGGAATCCGGAACCGCACGGAGGTGGGTAGTGAGCAACACAGTCCTCGTCTGCGACGACGCCATCTTCATGCGCACGATGATCGGCGACATTCTCACCCAGGCAGGGTTCGAGATTGTCGGCGAAGCGGAGTCGGGATTGCAGGCAGTCCAAAAGTATCGTGAGCTCAAGCCCGACCTCGTGACGATGGACATCGTGATGCCGGACATGGGCGGCATCGAGGCGGTTCGGGAGATCTGCAAGCAGGATCCCGACGCCAAGATTCTGATGTGCAGCGCTATGGGTCAGCAGGCCCTGGTGGTCGAAGCGATCCAGGCGGGCGCCAAGGACTTCGTCGTCAAGCCGTTCCAGCCCTCCCGAGTGCTCGAAGCCGTCCAGCGCGTTCTCGGCTGAGCAACGCATGGCGGATCCGAAATACGCCGCCCTGTTTCTCGCCGAGAGTCGGGAACATCTGCGCTCCTGCAATGACCTGTTGCTGGAGTGGGAACGGAAGCCCGGGGCCTCGGAGCCCGTGAACGGGCTGTTCCGCGCGATCCATAACATGAAGGGGATGGCCGCCACCCTCGGCTACTCGGCGGTCGCCGACCTGGCTCATCGGTCGGAGAATGTGCTCGATGCGGTGCGTAGCGGCCGGGCCTCCGGCACGCCCGAGCTCATTCAGCTGCTGTTCAAGAGCGTCGATGCGCTGGAGAAAGCGGTCGAAGGCGCTCAGTCGGGGAAGGGCGAGCCGTCGGCAAAACTGCTGGCGGCGCTCGACAAAGCGGCTGTTGCTGCCGGTGGGGAGAAGGTGCCGGCGGAGGCATCGCCGACGGGCGCTGCCGGAAGCCCCGCTCCCGGTGGAAATCCGGGAGGTGGTGCCCCCGGAGCCGCTGCTCGGTTGCCCGCCCGTGCACCGGCTGTGCCCGCGGGACACTTGGTGGGCGTCACGATCCGCTCCGGGGTCCCCATGCGCGGGGCTCGTGCCCTGTTGGCGCTCCGGAGAGTGGAAGTGTTCGGCAAGATTACCGCGCTTCGTCCGCCGGTCGTCGCGTTGGAGCGTGAAGACTTCGACGGGCGATTCAGCTTCCACTTGCGGACCGGCACCGAGACCGCAGCGATCGAGGCGGCCATCCGATCTGCGGGCGACGTGGAACGGGTCGCTTTCGACGCCGACGTGGCGGTGGAGACCGAGGGACCGGTCGTTGCGGCACGGCAGATCCGAATCGATCTGCACCGGCTCGACACGATGATGAAACTGGTCGGTGAGCTGGTAGTGGCTCGCAACCGCATGCTCGAGCTGATGCGAGGTGGCGACGCCGAACAGGCCGAACTGGCCGGCAACGTGAGCCGCCTGGTGTCCGACCTGCAGACTCAGGTCGTAGCCGCGCGAATGACGCCGGTGAGCGAGGTGTTCGACCGGTTCCCCCGGCTGGTTCGGGACCTGGGTCGTGATCTCGGGAAGCAGATCCGCTTCGAGATGGAAGGTGGCTCGATCGAGCTGGATCGCTCCATTCTGGACGAGCTGGGCGATCCGCTGCTGCATCTGATCCGGAACGCCGCCGATCACGGGCTGGAGTCGCCGCAGGATCGGCAGGCCACGGGGAAGCCGCCGGAGGGAAAGATTCTCCTGTCCGCCGTGCGCGAGCGGCGTACGGTGGCGATCCGGGTGACCGATGACGGGCGGGGGATCGACCGCGACGCGGTACTGGCCAAGGCCAAGCGCGACGGGCTCGCCGACCCGGCCGCCGACACACTGACCGACGACGTGCTGCTCCGGGTGCTGGCCCGTCCCGGGTTCAGCACCGCGCAGCAGGTGAGCGGAATCTCGGGACGTGGTGTTGGTGTCGAGGTCGCATTTGCGCGGGCACGGTCAATGGGTGGAAGTCTCGAGGTGCAGAGCGAGGCAGGGCGGGGGACAACGTTCACCATGCGGGTGCCGCTCACGCTCGCGATCGTTCGGGCGCTGCTGGCGCAGGCCGGCGAGGAGCGCTACGCGGTGCCGCTGGCGTACGTCGCCGAGACCGTGGAGTTCGATCCCCAGGCCGTGACAGTGCTGCGGACCCGGGAAGCGGTCGTGGTACGCGATCGAGTGATTCCGACGGTGCACCTCCGCGATCTCGTTTCTGCGAAGGCGGAGGGCGTGCCGCCCCGCCGGCCGACCATCATCCTCGAAGTGGGCGAACGGCGCACGGCCCTGGTGGTGGACGGGCTGCTGGGTCAGCAGGACATCGTGATCGAGCCGTTCGATGCGCCCCGCGGCCTGCCGCCGTATGTCGGCGGGGCTACTATCCTCGCCGACGGAGCGCCGGCGCTCATTCTCGACGCGGCTGCACTGGTGTAAGGGGACGGATCATGGAAGACGTGCGGGAACTCAAGGAACTCCAGCTCGACGCGCTGAAAGAGGTCGCGAACATCGGCGCGGGCCACGCGGCGACGGCGCTGTCACAGCTCACCAGCCGGACGATCATGATCAACGTCCCGGAGGTGAATATCCGGCCGCTGGAAGAGGTGCCGGAGCTATTGGGCAGCGCGGACGACGTGATCGCCGCCGTCCTGATGCACATGATGGGCGACCTGACCGGCCGCACGCTGGTGCTGTTCCCCGAAGCCTCGGCCAAGAACCTTTGCGATATCCTGTTCCGGCGGGTGCCGGGCACGACCGCCGGCTTCACGCCGATGGAGGAGTCCGGCCTCAAGGAAGCCGGCAACATCCTCGCGAGCGCGTACATGAACGCGCTGAGCGACTTCATGGGCATGATGCTGGTCCCCTCGGTGCCCAGTCTGGTGATCGATCTGAGCGCCGCGATTCTCACCACGGCGTACCTCAATTTCGGCCACGATCGCGACTACGTCTTCTGCGTCGAGACCGCGTTCCGGGTGGAAGGCGCTCAGCCGCTGCGCGGGCACTTCCTGCTGCTTCCCGACATGCCCTCCCTCCGGGCGATCTTCGGCGCAATCCGTCTTTCCTGAACATGTCCGGAGCCGTACTGGCCGAGCGCGAACGAGAGGTGCTCCGGTCGTTCGCGGGGCGTATCGACCCGGCGGATGCCGGGGCCCATAACAATCTCGGCGTGCTCTACTGGCAAAAAGGCCTCGCCGCCGAGGCGATCGAGCAGTTTACCCAGGCGCTGGAGCTCGATCCCCGGATGGAGGTGGCCCGCGCCAACCTCGAGATCGCCTACCGGGCCAGCGGACACTACGACCGTATCGTGGCCGAGCTGCAGGAGCGGCTGCGGCGCACGCCAGGCGATCGGGATGCGCGTTGGGAATTGGGTCGGGCCTACGCGTCACTCGGGCACCACGCTGAGGCTGCGCAGGAATTCGAAACCCTGCTCGCATGGCATCCGAATGACCTCGCAGCGCTGATCCAGGTTGGCCTCGCCGAGCGAGCCCGGGGGAGGCTCGAGGTGGCGAGCGAATGGTTTTCCCTTGCCTGCGAGCGTGATCCGTCGAGCTCGGTCGCCCTCTTCCATCTCGGCGAGACCCTCTATAACCGGGGTCTCAACGACCAGGCCCTGGCGGCGCTCCAGGCCGCGATCGCCCGGGGGCCGGACAACGCCGAGGCGCACTACCTGCTCGCGTTTCTCTACGGCGACATGGGCCGGCAGGACGAGGCGCGGGCCGCGACCAAACGGGCCATCGCGCTGAATCCGACGCTGGCCCGGGCCCAGGCGAATCTCGCGCTGGAGCGAGTCGTCGCCCGGGAAGAGCAGGCGGCGCGGGAGTCGGTGCGGCCTCATGTGGTGGAAGGCGGCGCGCTGGCCCACTTCAATCTCGGGTTGGCGTTCCGGCAGCGCGGCTATCTGGTCGAGGCGCTGCGCGAGTACCGGATGGGGCTCGACGCCGGCGAAGACCGCCGGCTCAACCTTCAGGCGATGGCGGAAGTCCACCTGCTGCGGCGCGATCTTCCTGCCGCCATCGACCTCTACGACTCGTTGCTGCGGGAGTACCCCGACTCACCCAAGCTCTGGAACGAGCGCGGGGTCGCGCTGCACCAAGCAGGACGGCGGGCCGACGCCGAGGCATCGTACGAGCGCGCTACAACCCTCGATCCGGCGTACGGCCTGGCCTGGAACAATCTCGGCGTCCTCCGGGCCCATGAAGGCGAAGTCGAGGCCGCCATCGATGCGCTGCAGCGGGCCCTCGCCGTTCCCGAGCCGCCGCCGGCGCCGCGGCTCAACCTGGGCTTGCTCCATCTCCAGCGCCGGCGACTCGAGCCTGCGCTCGCGGCCTATCGCGCGGTGCTCGCCCAGGCGCCTCACCACGCCGCCGCGTGGAACGGCGTCGGGCTGGTATTGATGGAGCTCAAGCGCTGGGGCGAAGCCCGGACGGCGTTCAGTCGGGCCGTGGAGGGCGACGCGAACTTCGCTGCGGCGCACTACAACCTGAGCTTCACCTTGAGTCAGCTGGGCGATTTCGACGGCGCGCTACGCGCGACCAAGCGCGCCCTCGAGCTCGAGCCGTTCTACGTACCACAGAAGTATGCGCTGACGATCGATCTCCAGTTCGAAGATCCCACAATAGCGATCCCGCCCGAGCTGGCGGCCGACGTGATCGGTGGCGAGCTGGGGGGCGAGTTCTCGTTCGACACATCAGTGCTGGACAGCCTCTTCCAGGAGCTGGCGCCGCCGGCGCAACCGCCCGCAGACCGGGCCGCCGACCCGCTGGCGCTGGCACGGGACTACATCAGCAAGGGGCTGCTGGAAAAGGCCGCGGCCGAGCTGAGCCGGGCGCGCGGCCGGGGCGCCGCGCCTGCGGCTGCGACCGCACTGCTCGGCGATCTCTTCGCTCGTCGCGGACTCCACGGCGAGGCGCTCGAACGCTACCGCGAAGCCCGTTCGATCGATCCGGCGAGCACGGACGCCGCTGCCGGCGAGATTCGCGCGCTGCTGGCGCTCGGCCGCACCGCCGAGGCGACTCCCCTCGCCGAGACGCTGGCTCGTGGCGGGGCGGCCGTCGTCGAGGCTCATGTGCTCCGGGCCCGGGTTCGCCTGGATGTGGGAGATGCGGTCGGGGCGCTCGAGTCGGTCCGCTCAGCCCAGGCGCTGGCGCCGGGTCGGGCGGACCTGCTCCACCTCCAGGCCCGGATCGCGACCAGGCTGGGAGATCGCAGCGGGGCGCACCACGCCTATCGGGAGGCGCTCCGGCTCGACGGATCGATGGCACAGGTGTGGTACGAATTGGGTCAGCTGGAGGAGGAGCGCGAGGAGCTGGACGCCGCTCGCTCGTGCTACGAACGGGCCCTCGAGGTCCTGCCGACGTTCACGCCGCCGGCACTCGGGCTCGCGAGCCTGGTCCAGCGCACCGAGTCCGCGGCGGCAGCGGTCAACATCCTGGTCGACGTGCTGGCGACCGACCCGTACGAGCTGGACGCTCTCGCAGCGCTGGGTCGAGTCTTGCTGGACGACGGCCGAACGCCGGAAGCACTGGAAGCGCTCGAGCGAGTGCTCCGGTTCGATTCCGAGCATCGCGCTGCCCTGTTTCACCGCGGCATCGCGCGGGCCCGGCAGCGCCGGTTCGCCGACGCGGTGGCCGATTGGGAGCAGGTCATTCAGCTGGATCCGGCGGGCGCGCTCGCCGCTGACGCGCGGAGTCGAGCCCGCTCGGCCCGCGATCTCCAGCACATCTTCGCGACCGTGACGGAGTAGCCGTGGCGATCGAAGGCCCGCTCAAAGAGCTCAACATCCATGACGTCTTCCAGCTGCTGGACCTGGGCCGGAAGACCGGCGTATTGCGGGTCAATTCCGAGCTGCGGCAGAACGCCGGCGTGGTGCAGTTCGAGCGCGGAGCGGTGATCGGGGCACACATCACCAGCAATCCGCACCCGCTGGGAGCGGTCCTGTTGCGGGCGGGGAAGCTGCGCGAAGAGGATCTGGCCCGGGCCCGGGCGCTTCAGGAAGGCGGCGATCGCCGAAGGCTGGGCGAGATCCTGGTCGCGATCGACGCAGTGAGCGCCCGCGAGCTCGAGCGGTGCGTCCGCGCTCAGGTGGAAGAAGTGGTGTTCGAGCTGATGAGCTGGTCGGAGGGGTACTTCTCGTTCGTCGAAGGATCTGCGGACCGCGCGGGGATCGAGGCGCCGGTGAGCATCCCCACCGAGGCCCTCCTCATGGAAGCCGCTCGCCGCATCGACGAGTGGTCCCGGATCGAGAGCAAGGTGCCGCATCTCGGTATGGTTCCCCGGCTCAGGGCGCCCGAGGACACCGGCACGCCGCTCGACCTGGTTCCCTTCGAGTGGGAAGTCCTGGCCGCGGTGGATGGTGACCGCGACCTGCGGGCCATTGCGGACACCCTCGGCCGCTCCGATTTCGACGTGGCCCGAACCATCTATGGGCTGACCAGCGCGGGAGTCGTGATGCTGGAGGCGGCGCCTCCGGCGGCACCGGCGGCTGTCGTACCGCTTCACGGAGCGCCGGCGACCGCTCAGGTCGATCAGCACCTCGCGTTGGGTGACCTCGAATCGGCCCGCCTGGCCGCTGTCGATCTGGTCGCTGCGGATCCAGAACGGCCCGACGGCTACGTTGCGCTCGGTCGCACCTTGATTCGCCTGGCCCGGTGGGAAGAAGCAGAGGACTCGCTGATTCAGGCACTCCACCGCGATCCCACCCTGGGCGCGCCCCGCCGCCTCCTGGCGCTGGCGCAGGTCGCACAGGGACGATTTGCCGATGCGATCGAGAGCTGCGACCGCTGGAGCCGCGCGAACGGGCAGGCGGGAGAACGAGAACATGCGAACGCGGTAGCGCGGCTCCGAGAAGCGGCTGAGACGCTCGCCCATGTCCTGGGAGAACGCGATGTCTGACGATATCCGGGGCATGACGGCGGAGCTCGCTGCCGATCCCGACAGCCTGATCTTTCTCGAGCTGGGCGAAGCCCTGCGCCGCCGGGGTCAGTTGGACGCCGCGTTCAAAGTGGCTCGCACCGGATTGGGCCGCTATCCCGAGCTGGCCCGGGCGCATGATCTCTTCGCCCGCATCTTCTGCGATCGGAAAGAACCCGATCGCGCGTTCGAATCCTGGGTCACGGCGCTCCAGTTCGACCCCAGCCTGGTGTCCGCGCACAAAGGGCTTGGCTTTCTGTACTACCAGGCCGGCGACCTCGCATCAGCGGAGAAGCACCTCGCATACGCCGGCCAGGCTGATCCCGATGACGGCGGTACTGCGACGGCGCTCGAGCGCGTGCGTGCGGATGCAACGGCGGCCAAGGCGGCGCAGGCGAGCGTCGGCGCTGCCCGGGTCGAGCCGGCCCAGGCAGAACCGCCCGCCGCGATCGGCGATGCTGTGGCACCGGACGATGTGATGCTGCCGACCATCGCGGGCGCTGGCGGGCTTGCGTTCTCCTTTGACGAAGGGGCGCGGTCTCCGGTGCAGGAGGCCGTCTTCAGCGGCC
>Ga0075434_100007590_pt1 | contig 10042 bp, 6 predicted proteins | sample RhiMethybrSRZTD3_FD_75298 | JGI IMG/M metagenome (GOLD analysis project Ga0075434, IMG submission 75298) | Populus rhizosphere microbial communities from Tennessee, USA - Rhizosphere MetaG P. TD hybrid SRZTD3 | ecosystem: Host-associated > Plants > Roots > Rhizosphere > Soil | place: USA...
CACCATGACCGGCTGAATCGGCTCCCAGACGACCGCCACCAGGATGATGGTGATGACGGCGCCGATGACCCCGCAGAGGATCCCCTCCAGGATGAATGGCCAGCGGATGAAGGAGTCGCTGGCGCCCACCAGTCGCATGATCTCGATCTCGCCCGATCGGCTGTAGACCGCGATCCGGATCATGTTCACGATCATGAACAGGACGGTCAGGCCGACGAGCACCAGCGCGCCGATCCCGGCGGTGCGGATGAAGCCGATGATGCCCAGCAGCTTGTCGAGGTCGACCTGGCGGGTCGTGATGCGCTCGACCTCGGGGCGGTTGCGGAGGGCATCGGCCACGCCGCCGCCGAGGTTCGGGTCGGTGAGGGAGATCTCGACGCTGGCGTAGAGGGTGATATTCGCTCCGCCCACGTCGAGCTCCTGGCCAGCTTCCCGGTAGGCCTCCTTGAGCCGCTCGAGGGCCTCTTCGGGGCTGACGTAGTGCACCGACTTGACGCCCGGCAGGGCGCGGATATCGGCGAGCAGGGCGTCCAGCTGCGGCTGTGGCAGGTCGTCGATAAGTCTCGCCGTGACGCCGACCTTCTGCTCGATGTAGGTGAGGCCGCTCTGGAGCCCCCCGAGGACGATGAAGAGGCCGGAGAGCAGGATCAGCATGACGACGACCGTCGCCGTCGCGGCGAGGCTCATCATCGCGTTGCGCCAGAACCCCTGCCAGGCCCGGACGACGGAGAAGGCGATGAAGCGGAAGAGGCGCATCGGCCTAGTATTCGCGCTCGTACGCGGCGCCGGACTCGTCTCGCACCAGGGTCCCGTGCTCGAGAGCCAGGACTCGCCGCCGCATCGCGTTGACGATCTCCTGGTTGTGGGTCGCCATCAGGACGGTCGTCCCCATCGCGTTGATCTGGATCAGCAGCTGGATCAGGTCCCAGCTCGTCACCGGGTCGAGGTTCCCCGTCGGCTCGTCCGCGATCAGCATCGCCGGGTCATGCACGAGCGCCCGCGCGATCGCCGTCCGCTGCTGCTCCCCGCCCGAAAGCTGCGCCGGCAGGTGCTCGTCGTGCTCGTGGAGGCCAACGAGGCTGAGAAGGCGCGGCACCCGCTCACGGATCTCGGCGCTCGACGCGCCGGTCACCTCGAGAGCGAAGGCGACGTTCTCGAAGACCGTCTTGGCAGGGAGGAGGCGAAAGTCCTGGAAGACGATTCCGATCCGTCGTCGCAGCGCGGGCACCTGGCTGCGGCGCATCGCCGCGAGATCCCGGCCAGCCACCACGACCCGGCCCGTGGTTGGCAGCTGCTCGCGGATGAGGAGTCGGATGAAGGTGCTCTTGCCGGCGCCCGACGGGCCGACGAGGAAGACGAAGTCCCCCTTCGGGATGTTGACGTTGACGTCGAGCAGGGCGACCTTCCCGTTGGGGTAGGTCATCCCCACGTCGATCATGCTGATGACCGGCTCCGCCGGCTCAGTCGGCGCGACGACGGGACGCTGCAGGGTGCCGGTCATGTCGCCGCCGCCGCCCCGATGCGGGATCGCAGGTAGCCATCGATGAAGGCATCCAGGTCGCCGTCGAGGACCGCAGTCGGGTTCGAGGTCTCCACGCCGGTGCGAAGGTCTTTCACCATCGTGTAGGGCTGCAGCACGTAGCTCCGGATCTGGTTTCCCCAGCCCGCCTCGACGTGCTGCCCGCGGAGGCGTGCCATCTCCGCCTCGCGCTCCTCCTCTGCCCGCTCCGCCAGCTTGGCACGCAGCACCGCCATCGCCCGCTCCCGGTTCTGGGTCTGGCTGCGCTCGTTCTGGCAGGTGACCACGATCCCGGTCGGGAGATGCGTGATGCGGACCGCGGAGTCGGTCTTGTTGACGTGCTGCCCGCCCGCGCCGCTCGACCGGTAGGTGTCGACCCGCAGGTCGCGCTCGTCGATCTCGACCGCCGCATCGGGAGGCACCTCGGGCATCACCTCGACCAGCGCAAAGCTCGTGTGCCGACGATTCTGCGAGTCGAACGGGCTGATCCGCACCAGCCGATGCACCCCCCGCTCGCTCTTGAGCCGGCCATAGGCCCAGCGCCCGTCGATCGTGAAGGTGACGCTCTTCAGACCCGCCTCCTCGCCCTCGGTCTGGTCGAGGATCGACGTCTTGTAGCGGCTTCGCTCTGCCCAGCGCAGGTACATGCGCAGCAGCATCTCAGCCCAGTCCTGGCTCTCGGTGCCGCCCGCACCGGCATAGACCGATACGATCGCGGGCCGCTCGTCGTAGGGCTCCGAGAGGAGGAGCCGCCCCTCCATCCGGGTCCAGTCGGCGTTGAGCCCATCGAGGTCACGCTGAAGGTCTGCGCTCAGCTCGACGCCGCCATCGGGCTCGGCAGAGGCCAGCTCCGCGATCTCGGCGAGGGCCCGCGCTCGGGACTCGAGGCCGCGCCACGCGTCGATCTCCTCGCGCAGCTCATCGGCGCGGCGCAGCACGACCTGGGCAGCGGCGGGATCGTCCCAGAGGCCGGGGTCACCAGATCGCGTGGTCAGGTCCTGGAGCTCGAGCTCCTTGGCGGGCAGGTCAAAGGCGCACCGCCGTATCGGCCACGAGGCGCGCCAGCCGGAGCGCCTCGTCCTTAATTGCGTCCAAGCGCCGTCACCATCGGGAGCTCCATCTCGTTCAGTCGCATGCTCTTGCTCCGGATCTTGGCGGGGTTGACGCACGGGCAATACGTCTGGCGCGGGCAGGCGCCGCAGTTGCCATCACAGTCGAGGGTCATCGCATAGCTGCAGCGCATGCAGTCGCGCTCGCAGACGATCAGGTCTTCGTAGGGGAGGGAGGGGTCTCGGAAGCGGGTGACCAGCGGCAGGGGGGAGGATTCCGGAGGGGTGGAGGTGATCGTGTCCGGGCCTCGACCTTGGGTGGTCAGTTGCTTCACGTAGCACTCCACTTGCACCGAACCGCGAGGTCAACGCGCCTCGCGATCCTGAGCCCACATGGTACCCCGTACGTTGCCGTTCGCCAACCCCGACGTTTGGGCGATTGGGCTCAGGCTCCGTGGCACTTCTTGAACTTCTTGCCGGATCCGCACCAGCACGGGTCGTTGCGGCCGATCTTCGGTCCGCTGGTGCGGGCCTGCCCCGCCGGCCCGGAGCCGTTACCGCTCGAGAGGACCGCGGACGCGGCCGCGGCCGACGACGAGCCGGTCACGTCGGGCCGGCTCTCGACCATCCGCTGCGACTGGCGCGGCACCGGCTCGCGGGTGACGGTGACACGGAAGATCGTGTGTGTGATGTCGTGGCGGATCGTGGCCTTCAGCTCATCGAACATCGAGTACGCCTCGACCTTGAACTCGTTGAGCGGGTCGCGCTGGCTGTAGGCGCGCAGGCCGATCCCGCGCCGCATGTCGTCGACCGCGGTCAGGTGCTCGACCCACAGCGAGTCGATGACACGCAGCAGCACCACGCGCTCGAGGACGAGCATCGCCTCGTCGCCCACCTCGTCGCGCTTCGCCTGATAGGCCGCCTCGACGAGGTCGACAGCCGTTGTGGCGACCTGCTCCCTGTCCACCATCTCGTCGATCGCCGCAAGCTCTCGCTGGTCGAGGGTCGGGACGATGGTGAGGAGGCGCGCCTTCAGGGCGTCGCGGTTCCACTCTGCGGGGAACTCGCCTACCGTCGTTTCCGCGACGATGGCGCGGACCTCGTCGTCGAGCATCGCCAGCACGGTCGAGGCAAGGTTGTCGGAGCGCAGGATCCGCTCGCGCTCGTGGTAGATCGTCTCGCGCTGGCGGTTGATCACGTCGTCGTACTGGACGACTTGCTTGCGGGTATCGAAGTTGAAGCCCTCGACCCGGGTCTGGGCCCCCTCGATGGTGCGACTCACCATCCGCGACTCGAGCGCCGTCTCATCGTTGAAGCCCAGGGTCCGCATGATCGACTGCACGCGGTCGCTGGCGAAGCGACGCATCAGGTCGTCCTCCAGGGAGAGATAGAAACGGCTGCTCCCCGGGTCGCCCTGCCGCCCGCTGCGCCCGCGCAGCTGGTTGTCGATCCGCCGCGCCTCGTGCCGTTCAGTCCCGACGATGTGCAGGCCGCCTGCTTCGAGCACCTTCTCGCGGTCCTCGGCGCAAAGTCGGTCGGCCTCGGCGAGGGCAGCGGCGTATTGCTCTGGTGTGGCGTCGAGGACGGTCAGACCCTGCTTGTGAAGCAGCTCAGCGGCAAGCATCTCCGGGTTGCCGCCCAGGATGATGTCCGTGCCGCGGCCGGCCATGTTGGTTGCGATGGTCACGCTGCCGCTGCGGCCGGCCTGGGCGACGATCTCCGCCTCGCGCTCGTGGAGCTTGGCGTTCAGCACGCTGTGCTTGACGCCACGCCGCTTCAGCATGTCGGCCAGCATCTCGCTCACCTCGACGCTGATCGTGCCGACCAGCACCGGGCGGCCGCGCTCATGCTCCTCGGCGATCTCATCGACGACCGCGTCCCACTTGCCCTTCTGGCTGGCAAAGACGAGATCGGCGAAGTCGTCGCGGATCATCGGCATGTTGGTCGGGATCGCGACCACCTCGAGGTCGTAGATCTTGTGGAACTCTTCCGCCTCGGTCTCCGCGGTCCCGGTCATGCCCGCCAGCTTGTCGTACATGCGGAAGTAGTTCTGGAAGGTGATGGTGGCCAGGGTCTGCGATTCGCTCTGGATCTTGACGCCCTCCTTGGCCTCGACCGCCTGGTGCAGTCCCTCGCTCCAGCGGCGACCGGGCATCAGCCGCCCGGTGAACTCGTCGACGATGACCACCTCGCCGTCCTTGACGACGTAGTCACGGTCTCGCTTGTAGAGCGCCTCTGCCTTGAGCGCCTGTTCTAGGTGGCGGGCCATGGAGAAGTCGTTGTCGAACAGGTTGTCGACGCCCAGGAAGCGCTCCATGCGGTCGGTCCCGGCCTCGGTGATCGCCACCTGGCGGAACTTCTCGTCGACGATGTAGTCGTCCTCCGCCTTGAGGCGCGGCACGAGGCGGGCGAACTGGATGTACTTGTCGGCCGATTCCTCCGCGGGGCCGGAGATGATGAGTGGCGTCCGCGCCTCGTCGATGAGGATGTTGTCGACCTCGTCCACGATCGCGAAGAAATGCCCGCGCTGGACCCGCTGGGTTAGGTCGATCACGAGGTTGTCACGCAGGTAGTCGAAGCCGAACTCGTTGTTGGTCCCGTAGGTGACGTCCGCGGCGTAGGCCTCGGCACGGGCCACCGGGCGGAGGCCGCGGAGCTTCTCATCGGTCTGGGGGAAGTCGGGGTCGACGACGAAGGCGGCGTCGTGCTGGATCGAGCCGACGCTCATGCCCAGGCGCCAGAAGACCTGCCCGATCCACTGGGCGTCGCGCTTGGCGAGATAGTCGTTGACGGTCACGACGTGCACGCCTCGACCCGTCAGGCCATTGAGGTAGGCGGCCAGCGGGGCGACGAAGGTCTTCCCCTCGCCGGTCTTCATCTCGGCGATTGCACCGCTGTGGAGCACCATCCCGCCGACCAGCTGGACGTCGTAGTGGCGCTTTCCAAGGGCTCGGCGCATCGCCTCGCGCACCGCGGCGAAGGCCTCAGGGAGGAGCTCGTCGAGCGCCGCATCGATCTCGCGCCGCTCCCGCTTGTGCTGCTCCTTGCGCTCCTCGCTGACGCGCGTCGGATCATCGACTGTCAGCTCGGACTCGCCTGCTTCTTCGGGGGTGAGCGCGCGCTGCTCGATCGGCGTCAGGAGGTCGCCAACCGCCTCGCGCAGCCGTGCGCGAAACCCTTCGGTTGTCGCACGCAGCTCCTCGTCGCTCAGGGCGGCGAACGTTGGCTCGAGCTCGTTGATGCGCGCGACAGACGGTTCGAACCGGCGGACCTCGCGCTCATTCGAGTCCGTCAGCCTGGAGAGGAACTTCAGCATGGGGTCGTCGAGTATAGCCCGATGGCCTCTTCAGGCCGTTCGGCTACCCTTCGACCGGGACCGCCTCAGGCTCCTCCTCTTCCTCCTCCGAGCGGCTCCCCCAGAAGGTCATCTCTTCAACCAGCTGGACCTCGGACGAGAAGAGGGCACCGACGCTCTCGCCCCGGTGGATGCGCTTGATCGCCTCCCCGAAAAGCGGTGCGATGGAGAGGGTCGTGATCCGGTCCTGGTTCGCGTTGGCCGGCAGCGGGATGGTGTCGGTGACGATCACCTCGGTGAGCGGGCTGGCGTCGATCCGCTCCAGCGAGTCGGCCGAGAAGACGCCATGGGTCGCGCACGAGTAGATCGCCGAAGCACCTTCGCTCACAAGGGCCGCCACGGCCTCGAGGAGTGACCCCGCGGTGTCGATTTCGTCGTCGATGATGACCGCAGTCTTGCCGCCGACCTCGCCGATGATGTTCATCAGCTCGGTCTTGTCCTCGTTGCCGACCCGCCGTTTCTCCACGATCGCGAGGGGGGCGGCAAGCTTTTCGGCGAAGTTGCGTGCCTTCTTGGCGAAGCCGAGCTCCGACACGACCACGACGTCAGGAAGCTCCTTGGCCTGGATGTAGCGGCACAGGATGTCGACGGCGGTCAGCTCGTCGACGGGGATGCTGAAGAAGCCCTGGATCTGGCCCTGGTGGAGGTCCATGGTGAGGACACGATCGGCCCCGGCGACCGTCAGCATGTCGGCGACGAGGCGGGCGGTGATCGGCACGCGGGGCTGGTCCTTCTTGTCGGACCGCCCGTAGCCGTAGTACGGGATCACCGCGGTGATGCGCCCGGCGCTGGCGCGCTTGAAGGCGTCGATCATGATCAGCAGCTCCATGACCGAGTCGTTGACCGGGCGCGACGTTGGCTGAACCAGGAAGACGTCCTGCTCACGGACGTTCTCCATGACCCGCACGAACGTGTTGTCGTTCGCGAACTTGAAGACGTCTGCCTGTCCGAGCTGGGTCCGCAGGTAGCGGCAGATCTCCTTCGCCAACGGCCGATTGGCGTTGCCGGCGTAGATGCTGAACTCGTCGGCGTACATCGGGCCGATTCTAGCCTGTCATCGGCCCGATTCAGACCCCGTTATCCGGCGGCTCCGGCTCTTCGTTCTCAGGCGGGCGATCGTCGACGAAGACTGAGATGCTCACGATCCGATCGCCCTCGCCCGGCTTCATGACGGTCACCCCGCGCGAGGCGCGGCGGTAGCGGTTCACGGAGCTCACCTCGGTGCGCAGGATCGTCCCCTCCTCGGTGATGAGCATCAGCTCCTCGTCCTCGCGTCCGACCACGCGCACCGCGGCGACCTTGCCCGTTTCCGCGCTCAACGAGTTGGCAATCACGCCCCCGGTGGCCCGGTGTTTGATCGGGAAGTCGTCGAGCACGGTCCGCTTCCCGAACCCCTGCTCCGTGACGACCAGCAGCTCACCGTCCGGGCGGACGATCTCCATCCCGATGACCTCGTCGCCCTTCTTCAGGCGGATCCCTGTCACCCCGCGGGTGTCGCGGCCCATCGGGCGCACCTCGTTCTCGTGGAAACGCGCGGCCTGGCCATCGCGCGTCGCGAGCACGATGTCGTCGGAGCCATCGGTCAGGCCGACCCAGCGGAGCTCGTCGCCCTCAACCAGGCTGATGGCGATCAGCCCGTTGCTCCGGATCTTGGCGTACTCCGCGAGGGAGGTCTTCTTGATCATGCCGCCGCGGGTCGCCATGGCCATGTACTGATCGGGCTCGAAACGGGGGATGCTGATGATCGCGCTCACGTACTCGCCCTGGTCGACCATCACTCCAGGCAGATTGATGATCGGCAGCCCCTTCGCCTGGCGGCTCGCCTCGGGAAGCGTATGCACCTTCGTGATGAAGACGCGGCCGCGGTTCGTGAAGAAGAGGATGTTGTCGTGCGTGTTTGCCACGAGGAGGTGGCGGACCGCGTCCTCCTCGCGCGTGATCATCGCGAGCTTTCCCTTGCCGCCACGACGCTGCGAGCGGAAGGTGCCGATCTGCTGCCGCTTGATGTAACCGCGCTGGGAGAGCGTCACGACGACGTCCTCGGCGGCGACGAGGTCCTCCGCGGTCAGCTCGCGGTTCGCGTCCGACTGGATACGGGTCTTGCGATCGTTGCCGTAATGGCGGATGAGCTCGTCGAGCTCGTCGCGAATGGCGGTCAGGATCTTGCGCGGGTTGGCGAGCAGGTCCTCGAGCTCCGCGATGAGGCGGATGACCTGCTCGTACTCGTCCTCGATCTTCTTGCGCTCAAGGGCCGCGAGCCGGCGGAGCTGCATTTCAAGGATCGCGTTCGCCTGGGCCTCGCTGAGCTTGAACTGCGCCACGAGCGCCGCTCGGGCGGCATCCACGTCAGCCGAGGCGCGGATCGTCTTGATGACCTCGTCGAGGTGGTCGAGGGCGATCTTGAGGCCCTCGAGAATGTGCGCACGCTCCTGGGCGCGCGCGAGGTCGAACTCGCTTCGGCGGCGGATGACCTCGCGGCGGTAGCCGATGTAGTGCTCGAGCATCCGCTTGAGCCCGAGCGTCTGCGGCTGGCCGTCGACGAGCGCGAGCATGTTCGCGCTGAAGCTCGTCTGGAGCGCGGTGTGCTTGAAGAGCTGCTGCATCACGGTGTGCGGCGAGCCGTCGCGCTTCACCTCGACGACGATCCGCATGCCAGTCCTGTCGCTTTCGTCGCGTATGTCGCTTACGTCGGTGATCCGCTTGCCGCTGACAAGCTCCGCCATCTTCTCGATCAGCGTCGTCTTGTTGACCTGGTACGGGAGCTCGGTGATGACGACCGCTATGCGGCCGCGTGCGTCCTCCTCGAACGCAACCTGGCCGCGGATGATGACGCGGCCGCGCCCGGTGGCATAGATGTGGCGGATCACGTCGATCCGCTCCTTCTCTCCGGTCAGCGTGTTGCGCTGGTCCTCGAAGCGGAAGATCGTCCCGCCGGTCGGGAAGTCTGGGCCCTGAACGATCTCGCACAGCTCGTCGACCGTCAGCTGCGGGTTGTCGATGAGCGCGATCACCGCCTGGCAGACCTCGGTCAGGTTGTGCGGCGGGATGTTCGTCGCCATCCCAACCGCGATCCCGGCGCTGCCGTTGATGAGCAGGTTCGGCAGCCTCGCCGGCAGGACGGTCGGCTCCCGCAGCCGCCCGTCGAAGTTGTCGGTGAAGTCGACTGTTTCCTTCTCAATGTCGGCGAGCATCTCGTCGCTGATCGCAGCCAGCCGGGCCTCGGTGTAGCGGTAGGCGGCTGCCGGATCCCCGTCCACTGACCCGAAGTTGCCCTGCCCGTCGACCAGCGGGTAGCGAAGGCTGAAGTCCTGCGCGAGGCGGACCAGGGCGTCATACAGGGCCACGTCGCCATGGGGGTGGTACTTGGCCAGCGCCTCACCGACCACGCCGGCGCACTTGCGATAGGCAGCGGTGGAGCGCAGCCCCATCTCGTGCATCGTGTAGAGGATTCGCCGATGGACCGGCTTGAGCCCATCACGCACGTCGGGGAGCGCGCGCGCCACGATCACGCTCATGGCGTAGTCGATGTACGCCGAGCGCATCTCGTCCTCGATCGAGACGCGCCGCACCGCGTCGAGGCGGCCGCCGTCGATGCTCATGTCGCGTCTGTCGCGATCGTCATGGTCGCGGCACGCTCGCGGTGGCCACGTCTGCCGGGACGCCGTAGCGCGCCTTCAACTGGGCCTTGGCGGTCGGCGTGGCGCCCAGGAAGCGGCCGCTCGCCTCGGCGACAAGCCTGTCGTCGGCTCCGCGCACCTCGCCGCGCACCTGGTAGATGCGGCGCCGCCGCTCAGTCACCCAGCCGCGCGCCGTGAGGCGCTCTCCGGGACTCGCTGGCGAGCGGTAGCGGATCGAGATCTCCGCAGTGACCGCCCACGAATCAAAGCTGGACGGCGCCCAGGCCATGACCTCGTCGAGGAGGGTGGCGAGGAGGCCACCGTGGACCGTCTCTTCCCATCCCACGAAGTCCTGGCCGGGCTCCCAGACGGTCGTCGCCGTGCCTTCGCCCAGCTCGATGGCGAGGTGCATCCCGATGGGGTTGCCGGCCCCGCAGGCAAAGCAGTTGTGGTCGGCAAAGGCATAGCGCCTGCCGTCGGAGGCCTCAATCATTCGGCTGTT
>Ga0075434_100007595_pt1 | contig 10039 bp, 11 predicted proteins | sample RhiMethybrSRZTD3_FD_75298 | JGI IMG/M metagenome (GOLD analysis project Ga0075434, IMG submission 75298) | Populus rhizosphere microbial communities from Tennessee, USA - Rhizosphere MetaG P. TD hybrid SRZTD3 | ecosystem: Host-associated > Plants > Roots > Rhizosphere > Soil | place: USA...
GGCATCGTTCCCATCTCGCACACGCAGGACACGGCTGGTCCGATGACGCGTACTGTCGCCGATGCCGCGATGCTGCTCGGCGCGCTCACGGGTGTGGACGCCGCCGACAAGGCGACTCTGGCAAGCCGCGGGAAATCTTCGACAGACTACCGCTCTGCATTGAAGGCGGACGGGTTGAAGCGTGCGCGGATCGGCGTAGCGCGCAAGCGGTACTTCGGATACAGCGCCGCGACCGATAAGGTCATCGACGCCGCGATCGCAGTCCTGAAGGCGCAGGGAGCGATCGTCATCGATCCTGCCGATATTCCCACGGCCGCTCGACTCGACGACTGCGAGCTCGAAGTGCTGCTGTACGAATTCAAGGCCGACCTGAACGCATACCTCGCCTCGCGCGGCGCGGCCGCCGCGGTCCGTTCACTCGACGACGTCGTGGCGTTCAACAAGAAGGAAGAGCAGCGGGAGATGCCGTACTTCGGTCAGGAGATCATGCTGATGGCGCAGAAGAAAGGGCCGCTCACGGCGCCCGCGTATCGCACTGCGCTGACCACGTGCCGCACGCGCGCGCGAACGATGGGCATCGATGCCGTCATGAATCGGCTGCGTCTCGATGCGATCGTCGCGCCGACGGGAAGCCCCGCGTGGACCACCGATCTGGTCAACGGCGATCACTTTCTCGGCGCGAGCTCGACCCCCGCTGCGGTCGCGGGATACCCGAGCATCACGGTGCCGGCCGGCTTCGTGTACGGACTGCCGGTCGGCCTGTCATTCATCGGTCGGGCATGGAGTGAAGCGAAGCTGATTCAATATGCGTACGCGTACGAGCAGGCGACGCATCAGCGCAAGCCGCCGCAGTTCCTCAAATCCACGCCTTAGCGTCGAGAGCGGCGGCAATCGCGTCGAGCCCCGCGCGCAGCGTGTCCGTCGCGCCTGCAAAGCCGATACGGATGTGTTGCGGGGCCTGGAAGAACTGACCCGGTACGACGGCGGTCCCGCGCTCGCACAGGAGCCGTTCGGCGAACGCGCTCGTATCGCCCACGCCGCGCAGCCGCGGGAACACGGTCGTCCCGGCTGATGGGATCCATTCGAGGTCGTGGCGCGACGAGAGAAAGGCGCGAATGATCGGGCGGTTCGCGTCGAGGATCTCCGACGCGCGCTTCCGCAGTCGCTCGAGGTGCTGGAACGCCAGCACCGCGAGGCGTTCGGCGACGATCGAACCCGTCCCGTCCACTACGTCACGAGCGCGCCGGATCCGGTGCGCGATCTCCCGCGACGAGATGATCCAGCCGCATCGCAGCCCCGAAAGGCCATAAGACTTGGTCAGGCTGTTGGTGCGGATGAACGGCCCGTCCGAGAGGGCCGCAAGGCGCTGCGTCTCTGCCGCGTCGACGTAGACCTCGTCCAGCAGTACATGCGCGCCGGCGCTCTGCGCAATTCGTCCGATTTCTTCCAGCGCCTGACGGCCGGCCACGACGCCGCTCGGGTTGTGCGGGCTCGTGACGACGATCAGGCGCGTCCGCGGCGTCATCGCGCGCCGTACGCGATCCGGATCGACAGAGAATTTGTCAGCGACCTCGCGGGTGAAGTGCGCCACCTGTGCGCCGAGAAGGCGAGGCGCCGCGAACAGCGGATCGTAGCCGGGCGTCTCGACGAGCGCTTCGTCCCCCGGCTCCAGCAGCGCCGCGCAGACGAGAAAATTTGCACCGGAGGCGCCCTGCGCCGTCGTCACCTGCCCGGATTCGACGCCGTAGCGGTTCGCGATCGAGTCGATGAGTGGCGCGTACCCCTCATCATTCCTGCCGTCGAGCGCCAGCGCCCCGGCAGCCCCTGGCAGATCGCTGATAGAGCAGGGAAGAATGTTGCTGCCGGCGAGATCGAGCTTCGCGGCGGGGCGGGTCTTCGCCCATTCGAGGTACGGAGCGAGAGAGTGAGCAGTCGTCATGTGTGGCGCCGTTGTCGTTCGCGCGATCTGAACCAATAGAACACCGGAATCCCGGCGGCCAGCAGCAGGGCTCCGCGTGAAGCGCTCCGAGGGTCGGACCAGATCACGCTCGCGACGACGCAGGCTGCGGTGAGTGCGAACAGCACCGGAAGTACAGGATATGCGGGCATCCGGAACGTATCGGGCGGACGGCTCTGGAGCGGCAGCGTCCGCCGGAAGACCAGTATGGTCGCAACGGTCAGGCCGAAAAAGATCCAATCGGCAAAGACTACGTAATTGAGGAGCTGACCGTAGGTCCCGCTCAGGGCCAGCACGCACGACCACAGCGTCTGGACCACGATGGCCAGTCCCGGCGTTCGGTAGCGCGGATGGAGTCGGGCCAGCGCGGGAAAGAACAGTCCGTCAGCGGCCATCGCGTAGTACACGCGTGTCGGCGCGAGGATCGCGAGGTCGAGGAACCCGAACGTGGAAATCGCAATCGCTGCCGTTACGAACTGGTCGCCCGCCGGCCCGAACATCCGCCGCGCCGCGTCGGCCGCCGGAGTGGTCGTGGCCGCGAGCCCCTCGACGCCCATCGCGCGCAGGTAGATGACGTTCACCAGGACGTAGATCGCAATCACTGCGCCGGTGCCGGCGATGATGCTGAGTGGAAGATTCCGGCGCGGGTTCTCGATCTCCTCCGCGACGTAGTTCGCGTTCTGCCATCCGCCGTACGCGAAGAGGATCGGCACGAGCGCGAAGCCGAATGCGGCGATCGCCGGCTCGGAGGTCGCAGACGGTGCCCGCGTTGCCGTCCACCATCCCGAATGTCCCATCGCGAACGCGCCGAAGACGATCAGCGCGGTGAGCGCGGCGACCTTCAGGATCACGAAGACGTTCAGCACGCGGCTGCCCGGCTTGACGCCGACGTAATTGATCGCGGAGAGCAGGATGAGTGCGGCAATCGCCAGCGCAACCGGAGGGACGTCGGGCTGGCCGACAAGCCGCAGCGCATACGTGGCAAACGTAATCGCGACCGCGGCGATGGCGCCGGTCTCAATGACCGCCAGGAGCGCCCACCCGTACAGAAACCCCGCGAGTGGATGATATGCATCGCGTAGATAGACATACTGCCCCCCTGCGCGCGGCGCCATCGCGCCGAGCTCGGCGTAGGCGAGCGCGCCAACGAGTGCGATCGCCCCCCCGGCCGCCCATGCGCCGAGCACGAGCGGTGCGCTGTCGAGGCGCTGGGCGACGATGTAAGGGTTGATGAAAATGCCGGAGCCGATGATCCCGCCAATCACGACCATCGTCGCGTCGAACGGGCCGAGCGCGCGCCTGAACGTCACGGATAAAGGCGCTCGATGCGCCACCCCGTGCCGGCCCGTACGTAGAGCACGCGATCGTGGAGCCTGTCGGGGCGTCCGTACCAGAATTCGATCCGCTGCGGCGTAATTCGATATCCGCCCCAGAATGGTGGGCGGTCCACGCCTCGCCCCTCGAAGCGGCGTTCGATCTCGCGATACCGCTCTTCCAGCGTTTCGCGCGTGGCCAGTACCTCGCTCTGCTGCGATGCCCACGCGCCCAACTGGCTGCCGCGAGGCCGCCCGGCAAAGTAGGCGTCCGATTCGGGGGCGCTCACGCGCGTGACGTTTCCCTCGACGCGAATCTGCTCGTCGAGCGTCGGCCAGTAGATGCAGAGGGCCGCGCGCGGATTTGCGTCGAGCTCCCGTCCCTTGCGGCTGTTGTAGTTGGTGAAGAACACGAAGCCCCGGTCGTCGATCCCGCGCAGCAGGACAAGGCGCGCCGATGGCTGCCCTGCGGCATCGGTCGTCGCGAGGACGACGGGTGCGGTGTCGACCTGGTGCGCCCGGGCACGCTCGACCGCGTTCAGGAACTCGGTGATCGGATCGGCGCTGGCCATCCGGCGATTATATGCGGCCGATTTCCGCGAGATCCGGCGGCATCCAGGCGGTCCGTGCCTGGTCGCTATTCAGCCGCTCGCGCGAGTAGAACCGCAGCAGCGCATTGCGATCCAGCAGATCGGGGCAGGCCTCGATGATCGCCGCCGGCGCGAGATCCGGATTCGCCACGCGCGCCGCGTCGATCAGTTCCAGCCACGCGCGGGTCATCGTGACGTGGAATTTCTCGGGTTGCCCCTTGGCGGTCGCGAACCGGAGAATGCCGTCCATGAGGCGCGTCAGGGCGCCGTCACGTCCATGGCGGCTCAAATATACGAGCGCCACGCGCACGTGGCAGGCGTGCGGAAAGTCCTCCAGCGTTGCGTCCTCGAATCCGCGGACAAGCTCGTCGTCGGTCAGCATTCTTCATCCTTCTTCAGCGCGCGGTCACGACTGCGCGGCCGTTCGCCGGCTACTTTCTAGCCTGGAGGCTGTAATGAAGAAGGCGCTGATGATTATCCCATTCGCGGCCGCGGCAACGACGGCCGCGTGCGTGCCAATGTATGGCGGCGCGCTGAACGGCGTGACCCCGGCCTACCCGTACCGTCCGGCCGTTTACGGCCCGTCGATGCCGATCCCGACGGGGTCGCCTGTCGGTCGCTGGGACCACGTGATGATGCTGCCGCGCGGCGCGTCGATCGAAGTGCTCACGGCGGACGGACAGCGGACTGCGGCAGCGTTCGTCACCGCGACGAACTCGATCGTGCGGGTGCACACGGATGCGGGCGAGACGGAGATCGCTGCGGACACGGTGATCCGCGTCGATCGCTGGTACGGCGGGCCGGCCGGCGCAGCCAGCGTCGCGCGGGACGCGGGGAAGGGGGCAGCGGTGGGCGCCGGTGCCATCGGCGTGCTGGGGCTGCTGGTTGGTGCGGCCCCGCCGGCGCGGGTTGTCGCGGCCGGGGCGATCGCAGGGGCGTACAACTCGGCCGAAACCGGGCGCGCGGTGCGACGGACCATCACCGTCTATCTTGCCCCCTCGATCGCCGGCGGCCGACCGACTCCAATCTCAATTGCCAGGTAATTCTTGCCGTGTTTGCGCGGTTACCGAACCATCGCCTTCACAATTTCGGGCGTTTTGGGTGGATTTCGCGGAATTCATCTTGCAGAGACGCGGCAAACCATCTTCTCGAGGTGTCTGTGTCTCGATTCTGGCTACTTGCGGGTGTGGCGGCTGGCGCCTTCGAACTCATTCGGCGGCGTCTGGCGAGGCGCCTCGCGTCGCCGCCAAAGCTCGAGGAAGTCAGCACGGACTGGCTGGCGTACGCCAGAACGCGCCCCGACGAGATTCCTTAGGGAAAGACTGGCGGATCAGCGCTCTTCGTCCGGCTCGGGGATTTCGGGTTTCAGAGGCCGGTCTGACTGGCGGGCGACCGCGCGGTCGTGGATGAAGGCGCGCGGGTTGAGGGTTTTCGAGGGTCGGATCAGCTGGTAGAGGTCGTTCCTCACCTTGCGCGTTTCGTTGGTGAGCTCGCGCAACTGTGCCTTGATCTCTTCCTCGTTGTGCCAATCTTTCATAGTCTTTTGTATCAAGCCGATGCGACCCACCCCGTGACGGCTTCCGTGGTCGCCGCCACTGCACATTCGGCGCCAATTGAGGATTAATTGAGGATGGAAAGAAATCCCTAGCTCGACCGTTTGGCCTGATGAGCTCACATGCCCTTGAACGCCATCGCGCTCGATTGGGGGCATACCATCCTCGATGAGCGGCTCGACGATCACATCCCGCTGGAGATTCGTCCCGTGCATTTGATGCCCGGCGTCGCCGAGGCGCTGCCACGGTTGACTCTGCCGCTCGCCCTCTGGGCGAACACGCGTCTCGTGCGCGAGGCGGCAGTGCGCGCCTGGCTCGACCGCGCTGGACTAGGGTCCCTGTTTCAGTGGGTGATTACGTCGATCGATGCCGGCGCGCGCAAGCCCGCCCCGGAGTTTTTTCGGTATGCACTCGCGCGCTGCGGGCTGACCAAGGATGACGTGCTCTTTGTCGGCAATCAGCTGAACTCCGACATCGCCGGCGGCAACGCCTTCGGCCTTCGCACGGTATGGTTATCCGGCCACGCGTACCGCAGCGTCGACGACGGTCCGTCCAGCGTGAAGCCGACCTACAGCGTCGAGACGCTTCATGAACTGCCTGAGCTTGTTCAACGAGTGCAACGGTTGTAGGCGACGGGATCAGTTCGCTTCGCGAGGAATGCGGCGGGCGAAGGGCCATGCGACGGCCCAACCGGCAAAGATTCCGAGACAGGCGAAGATCACCGAAACATCCCTCGTGATCCAGCGGGATACGAGAGAGGCCGCGGCGACACCGGCGGCCATGCCGCCGAGGGCTCCCAGCCCCATGTAGAAGCCGCGCCTCTTGCTCGGGCCCACCAGCGCGCGAACGACGGCGGTCACGAGGATGAGAACGGCCAGGAGCGCGACGCGCGAGACCAGCGACACCTTCGCGGCTCATGTTACTTCGTCGTAAACGCCCGGCCCATGAGTGCTCTCCCTGGTCTTGCCCCCGTATGCTTGCCGCCGTCGATCACGAGGACTCCGTTCACGATGGTGTACGGAATACCGATTGGGTAGGACTTCGGCTTCTCGAACGAGTTCGTCTCGCGTACGGTCGCCGGGTCGAACAGCACGAGATCGGCACCGAAGCCTTCGCGAACCTGCCCGCGATCGCGCAAGCCGAGGATCTGCGCCGGGAGCGTGGTCATCTTCCGTACGGCATCCTCGAGAGTCAGCACCTTCTGATCGCGCACGTAGTACCCCAGCACGCGCGGGTTCGTGGAGTAGCTGCGAGGATGAGGCAGGCCGCCCGCCTCGAGGTTGATCGCCGATCCATCGCTGGCAATCGATACCCACGGTTGTCTCATGACCAGTCGAACGTCCTGCTCGGACATGGTGTGGAACATCCCCGTGATGGTGCCTTCCTCTTCGGCCATCAGCGCGATGCACGTGTCGGCCGGATCTTCGTCGCCACGCGCTTTGGCGATCTCCGCGATGCGCATCCCTTCGTACTTCTTGATGTCGGGCCGTCGCGCGCGGCCGAGCACGATCCCTTCCCAGCCGCCGTGCTCCATCACCCACGTCTGAAAATCGTGGTCGTCCTTGATCCTCCGGCGCATCGCCGGATCGCGCAGGAGTTCCGCAAACCTGTCGGGGCCGCCTTCGCGTGCCCACACCGGAAAGAACGCGCTCCAGCCATGCTGCATCGCAGTGTACGGATACTGATTGGCCGTGACATCCAGACCACGCGTCCGCGCGGCTTCGATCATGTCGATGTACCGACCGACGGTGCCCCAGTTCGGCTTGCCGCGAATCTTCAAGTGAAAGATATGGACCGGAATCTGTGCTTCTTCTGCGACCCGAATCGCGAAGTCGATCTCCTTGTCCTGCTGCATGCCCTCGCTGCCAATGTGCGATGTGTAAATGCCGCCAAGCGACGCGACGACTTTCGCGACCTCGATCACCTCCTCAGGATATTCAGGTCCGCCGCTTTCGAAACGCGTCACAAGGCCCCAGGCCCCCTCATGCATCGAGCGACGAGCCAACTGCTTCATGCGCTCCAGCTCGGCGGGCGTTGCCGGGCCTGGGTTGTAGCCCTTCACCACAAGGCGGATTTGCTGGAACGACACCTCGGAAATCACATTCATCGAAATGCCCTTCACCTTGAGCGCGTTCCAGTAGCCAGTGAAGTCGGTCCACGAGCCCTTCGCTTCAGCCAGGCCGTCGCGCGGGGCGACGGTGGTGGCCTCGCCGATGACGTCGAGCGTCACGCCCTCACGAACCTTGCTTTCGGCATTTCCATCGTCGAGGAGCGGCTGGTCCGAATGTGTGTGCATGTCGATGAAGCCCGGCGCGACAACCAGGCCCCGCGCATCGATCTCGCGACGGGCGGTCGAACCCGGGAGCTTGCCGACTGCCGTGATGCGATCACCGCGGATGCCGACGTCGCCGGCAAACCACGGATTGCCGGTGCCGTCGACGATGTGTCCACCCCGAACGATCAAGTCGAACGCCGGCTGTTGGGCATGGAGCCAGACGAGGGTGGCTGACGCGATTGCCAGTACTGCGAGCGGGACGCGAAGATTCTGGTGCATCGGAATGTCCGGAAAGTGTCGGCCAGGCAACCGTGAACGTCGCAGAACGGACGCCGGTGCACAGTGTAAGGCCGGACCGAGCTGAGCGGCGCTGGTAGACTGTACGCTACGCCGGGGTGGCGGAACTGGCAGACGCTCGGGACTTAAAATCCCGTGGCCGTAAGGCCGTGTGGGTTCGACCCCCACCCCCGGCACGTCCGATTAGCAGCCCGTGGTGAAACTACCTGCCAAGATGGCGCCAGAGAAAGTCGGTCATCTTCTTTAGCTGATCGTCGCGCTGAGCCGAGCTGGTGAAGAAAGTATTGTGCCCGCATCCTTCACAGTAAGCCGTCTCGACAGGTTTGTTGTTCGCTCGCAAGGCCATCTCGAATTCACGCGCCAAGCGAAACTGCGTGGTCGCAGCCATGCTATCTGCAGTGCCATGCATAATCAGAATTGGAACGTTGAATTCCGCGGCGCGCCTCCACGGTCTGAGCGCGTAGCCCGAGGAATGGAGAACGGACGCCTGCACGTTACCCTTCGCCAACAGGTACTGTTGCGTAGCTCCGGCGCCACGGGAGTGCCCGACGAGCGCCAGCCGATCAGCGCGAACGCCGGGAAGCGCGCGTGTCGCCTGCACCAAGGCATCGACGAACTGCACGGCTTCCGGATACTCACCGGGCCCCAAGGGCGGGATTTCGGGACACGGAATCGGCGGCGTTACGTCATTCGCACCAGCACCTCCGCCGCCTGAAAACCAGCATCCGGCCACGGCGATGAAGCCACCGTGCGCCAAGTCGTTGGCCCATTCCACGTACTGGCGCGCGAAGCCGTGCGTGCCGTGCAGCACGAGGACCGCAGGAAAAGGACCCGGGCCCGAGGGGCGGGCGATTGCCGCCCGCATCACGCCGAGATCCGGAACGGCGACCTTGACCCAGGTCACCGGCAACGCTTCGGTTCCAGCCGGCGCATCAGTCGCAGTCACAATCGGCGGCGTCGTCAAGCCCCGAGGCGTTCCCTGTGTCGGCCCTTGCCAGGCTGGCGAAACCAGCGTGCCGGCCGTCAGGAACAGCGCGGCCAATTGGAATTTCAGCACGAGTACCCTCCGTCGACGAGCCGCGAAACGCTGAATTAGGATCGACGCGATCGATCCGCCGTACTACACTGTCGCCGATGGCGATGGGCAAACGAAAGCGGCGCGCAAAAACAACCGTCGATGTGGGTGGAGACCAACGATCTGCCGCGCAGCGCGGCGCATCCGTTCTACACGCGACTGAATCAGATTCTCGACAAGCATGAGTTCGACGGGTACGTCGAAGGGCTGTGTCAACGATTCTACGCGGACGACGGCCGGCCAGGGTTGCTGTCCGGACGCTATTTCCGACTGCTGTTGATCGGCTATTTTGAAGGCTTGGACGCGAAGCGCGCGATCGCTTGGCGGGCGGCTGACTCGTTTGCGCTGCGCGAGTTTCTCGGGCTGGTGTTGCCCGAGGCGCCGCCCGATCACTCGACGATTTCGCGGCCGCGTCGCTTGATCGATGAAAACCGACATGCGTTCAGCGCGGTCAAATCAGCTGGCGCCCTGGGATTCTGGTCCATGCTGTTCTCCGCTCGTAAGATGAAGGCTCAAGACGCCACTCAGCCCGAATCCGACGAGTCCGATGTATCAAGATATCGGCGGTCTTCAGGAGCTGGAGGTGATGGGCGATGACCTTGCCGCGGCCGGATTCCCTGTGGTCACGTCGCTGACACGATGACCGCGCACGGTAAAGCGGGAAGGGCTCGTTACGTGACTCGTGACGGCACCTGCGTCACTTCAAGAGCGGCTGTTTGACGTAGTTGGCGACCTGCTCCATCGTCGCAAACCAGACAGTCTTCCTTGATTTGATGTAAGTAATCAGCCGATCGAGCTGGACGATCCGTGATCGGCGTCCGCCGACGTGCGGATGCTGCGTGAGGATGAACATCGTCCGTTCCTGAAAGGCCAGATCGAACTCGGCCTTGTAGATCTCGAACACCGCATCCGGCGATGGGAGCGACCCGTTCGCGGTTTCACCGTAGTAGACGTAGTCGTTGCCGACCTCGCTGATCGG
>Ga0075434_100007597_pt1 | contig 10037 bp, 9 predicted proteins | sample RhiMethybrSRZTD3_FD_75298 | JGI IMG/M metagenome (GOLD analysis project Ga0075434, IMG submission 75298) | Populus rhizosphere microbial communities from Tennessee, USA - Rhizosphere MetaG P. TD hybrid SRZTD3 | ecosystem: Host-associated > Plants > Roots > Rhizosphere > Soil | place: USA...
AGCGGAGAATCGTCGGGGCAATGCGCCGCATAGATCGCGGCGGCAACGCCGCCCGCGAAAAGGCCGGCTACCACACCCGTAAGCGTAGGCCTGGTCGGAGCCCCCTGCCGCAGCGCCAGGATCTCGGCGATCAGCATCGGCAATGCAAAGAACGGAATGCTGACGAGGCACACGAGACCATTCGAGCCTATGAGCTTCGGACACCAGGAGCCCGCCGGCAGAACGAACAGCTCAATGAGTACGCCGGCGGCCAGGACCAGCGGCACGAAGGCCAGCACCGCAATCTGCAGCCGTGCCGGCGCACCCGGACGCACCAGGCGCCACACCAGCAGCGCCGAGCAGAGCGCAAGCAGGAGCGTGACCACGAACTTGAACTGGAAGCGCATATCGCCCGCAACGAGCGCCAGGTCCCCTCGTGGACCGAGCGTCACGGCGAACAGAACCAGCGCGATCAACAGGCCCGGCAGGAACGCCACGGCAAATCGCGTCTCGATCGAGGGACCAGGCGGCCCCAGATCGCTGGTCAAGGCGCGGATGAGATCGTCAGTCTTCATGACTCGCCGGTTCCGAATTTGGCCGAGAGTGCCGCCAGGCCGCGGTGCAGCGCGACGCGCACGGCCCCTTCGCTCATGTTGAGCCGTGTGGCCGTCTCGCGAATGGAGGCTCCGTCAAGTGAGATCGACCGCACCACGCTCTGCTGCCGGTCCGGCAAGCTCTGCAGATGCTCGTCGAGCTTGCCAGGAATCGGCGTGGGCTCGGCCGTATCGCTGGCCAGCGTCTCGATCACATCGTCGATCGGAACGTGGTCGCGACGCCCGCGCCGGCGCATGGAGTCGATCAGCTTGTTGCGCGCGATCGCGCGCACCCAGGGCCCGAGCGGCAACGACGGATCCCAGGTATGCCGCTTGAGGTGAATGGCCAACAGGGTCTCCTGCACCACGTCCTCGGCCTCCTCGGGGCCAAGTCCAGCGCGGCCGAGCCCGCGTCGCGCAACCGCGCGGATCGCGGGCGCCAAGCGCGTCAACAGCCGGTTGTAGGCAGCCGTATCGCCACCATTGGCCGCGCGCATCAGGTCGCCCCAATCGATATCGCGCTCGCTCACTCGGCTTTCCTCAAAGTCCTACGCTCCGATCCAAGAGGCTGTTACTAAATTACATATTTATTATGTTGAATATTCTCGCGTGGCCGGGGACGACCTAGCACAGTCGGCCTTTCGCGCGAATGGCGAACAAGGGTCTCGCATCGGCAGGCCGCGCGCCACCACTGGCCGATCGACCGCCGGGTCCCTAAGCTGGGCTTTGGACGATCGAAAAGGCGCTAGGGATGGGACGGTTGCTGCCGGGCAGATGGGGGCGAGATCTCGCCAGCTCCATGGCACTCATGGTGGCGCTGCTGGCGGCGCTACCGTCGTGGGCGGCGGATGAGGACGATTTCTACCGCGGCAAGACGATCACGATCATCATCCCGATCGGCCCGGGCGGCGCCTACGATGCCTATGCGCGCCTGGTCTCGCGCCATCTCGGCAAGCAGCTTCCCGGCAATCCGTTGATCATCGCGCGCAACATGCCGGGCGGCGGCGGCGTCATCGCGTCGAACCACCTCTACAATGTCGCGCCGCGCGACGGCACCGCGCTTGCGATCATCACCTCGTCGTTCGCCAACGAGCAGCTGTTCGGCAATCCGCAGATCCGCTACGACGCGCGGCAATTCCAAGCCATCGGTCGCCTTCTCGATACGACCTCGGTCCTGTTCTTCTGGCACACATCCCCGATCAAGACGCTCAATGATGTGCTCACCAAGCCGGCCACCATGGCGATCTCGTCGGTGAACGAGATCCCGGCTTACCGGCTGACCGCCATGAACCGCTATCTGCACACACAGCTCAAAGCCATTCCTGGCTATCCCTCGGCACGTGACTATGTGCTGGCGTCCGAGCGCGGCGAAACCGACGGCGGAACCAGCACCTATATCGGCCTGTCGCAGCTGTTCTCCCACTATCTGCGCGACAAGACGCTCAACATCCTGGTGCAGTTCGCGCTGCACCGCGATCCCCATATGCCAGACGTGCCGACCGTGCTCGAGCTGACACGCGACCCTGAAGCCACGCAGATCTTCCGACACCTCGTCTCAAACGACGAGATCGGCCGCTCGCTGTTTACGACACCGAACGTACCAATAGCCCGGCTGAAGCTGCTGCGTCAGGCATTCCAAGCGATGATCTCCGACGTCGATTTTCAGGCCGAGGCTGCCCAGCTCAAATTGCCGCTCGCGCCGCGCAGCGGCGAGGAGATGCAGAAGGTCATCGCCGACCTGTTCGACATTTCCTCCGAGGCGCTGGCCAAGGTCCGGGACGTGAGCAAGCCGTGATCGGACGCGGAAGCCAGATCAGGCGGATTGTAGCCAGCACGCTGCTCCTGCTCGGCATGCTGGTGTCGGCAGCTGCGCAGGAGCGCGAGTTCTATCGCGGCAAGACCATCACCATCATCATCCCGATCGGCCCAGGCGGCGCCTATGACGCCTACGCTCGCCTGCTCTCGCGGCATCTCGGCAGGCACCTTCCCGGCAACCCGACCATCATCGCGCGCAATATGCCGGGTGGCGGGGGTGTGATCGCGTCCAACTATCTTTACAACGTCGCTCCTCAGGATGGGACGACGCTTGCGATCATCATCTCGTCCTTTGCGACCGAGCAGCTGTTCGAAAACCCGCAGATCAAGTACGACGCCCGCGAGTTCCTGGCGATTGGGCGACTGCTCGACGCGACGTCGGTCCTGTTCTTCTGGCATGCCTCGCCCATCAAGACGCCGCGTGATCTTCAAAGCCTCCCGGCCTCGGTCGGCATCACCGCCGTCAATGATGTGCCCGCCTATCGGCTGCGCGCCATGAACCGCCTGCTCGATACCAAGATCAAGCTTGTGCCGGGCTATCCTTCGGCACGCGACTTCGTGCTCGCCTCCGAGCGCGGCGAGACCGATGGCGGGACCAGCACCTATATCGGACTCGCGCAAATCTTCTCGTCCTATCTCGCGGAAAAGAAGCTGAATATCCTGGTGCAGTTTGCGGCCCGCAGGGATCGCCTGATGCCGGAAATCCCGACTGTTATGGAGCTGACGCGCGACCCGCAGGCCATCGAAGTCTTTCGATTGCTGATCGCCACCGACGAGATCGGCCGCTCGCTGTTCACGACGCCGCGCGTGCCGCCTGAACGGGTAGCGCTGTTGCGATCCGCATTCCAGAGGATGCTGGCCGATCCGGAGTTCAGCGCGGAGGCCGAGCAGCTCAAGCTGCCACTGGCACCGAGAGCCGGCGAGGAGCTGCAACAGACCGTGGCGGATACGTTCAGGATATCGCCGGCCACGATGAGTCTCATCAAGGACGTCATCAGGCCATGATCAGCATGCAGCGACCCAATGGAGTTTCCACCGTATGAATGACTATCCGATGCTGCATTTCCTGATGCGCTGGGGGAAGCTCGCCGCTGCCTGCCTCGCTCTCGCGGTTCTGGCTGCGGGCGTTTGGGGCGCGCTGAGCAGCGGACAGTGGCTGTGGGCCGTTGCCGGCGCAGTCGTTGCGGTGGTCGGCTATGCGCTGGCCATGAGCTATGTCGAATTAATCCGGGTCATCGTCGACATGCTGTTGCCGAAGCCATGAGCATGACCACATACGATCTCGCCGTAGTGGGCGCCGGAATGGCCGGTCTGACGGCCGCGAACCGTGCCGCCGAGCTCGGTTGCCGCGTCGTCGTGCTGGAGAAAGGCGACGGGGACCACTATCCGTGCAATTCGCGGATCGCGACGGGCGTTCTCAACGTCGCCCACACCGATCCGCATTCCGACGCCAAGGTTCTCCGCCAGGCGATCGAGCTCGACACCGAAGGCTATGCAGCGCCCGCGCTTGCCGATGCGCTGGCGAATATCGCCTCCCAGTCGATGCAATGGCTGCGTGCGGAGGGCGCGCGCATCATCAAGGTCCCGATCCATGGCAAGAGCCGCTGGGTGCTCGCCCCGCCGCGCACTCTTTCATCCGGGCTCGACTGGAAAGGACGCGGGCCTGACGTCGTGCTGCAGGCGCTGCGTGCGAACCTCAAGCGGCGCGGCGGTGAGATCATGCTGGCAACGCGCGCCAAGGCACTGCGGATGGAGCACGGGCGCTGCACGGGCCTTAGCGCCGAGCAAGCCGGACGCTCGCTCACCATCGAGGCTGCGGCCGTGCTGCTTGCGGACGGCGGATTTCAGGGAAATCCGGAGTTGGTGAAGCGTTTCATCTCGCCACGCCCGGAGGCGCTCACTCAGCGCAATGCAGAATCGGGCGGCGGCGACGCGCTCATCATGGCCGAAGAGGCCGGGGCAAGGCTGACCGATGCGACCAGCTTCTACGGTCACTTGCTCTCGCGCGACTCGCTTACTAATCCCGGGCTTTGGCCCTACCCCACCATGGACACGCTTGCCGGCGGCGCAATCCTGATTGATCGCAGCGGACGGCGCTTTATCGATGAGGGACTTGGCGGCATCGCTCATTCGAATGCTATTGCGCGGCTCGACGATCCGCTCGCCGTCACCGCGATCTTCGACCATGCCATTTGGGAAACCACCGGCCGCGCCGAGCTGGTCCCACCCAATCCACAACTCGCCGCCGCGGGGGGCACGCTGATCAGCGCTCCCGACCTTGCGACTCTCGCACACAAGATCGATGTCCCGGCGCAGGCGCTGCAACAGACAATCGAGAGCTACAACAAGTCCGTCAGCGCCGATCAGGGCGAGCAGCTCGATCCGCCGCGCACATCCGGGCGAATGTTCGGAGAATCGCGCAGCACCGGCAAGCGCGTCAGCGTTGCCCCGGTTGCAACAGCACCCTACTACGCCGTTCCACTCGCGGTCGGCATCTCCTACACCATGGGCGGAATCGAGATCGACGCACAGGCCCGCGTGATCGGCCGCAACGGCGAGCCGATTCCCGGGTTGTTCGCAGCCGGCTCCTGCACCGGCGGCGTCGAGGGCGGCCCGCTCGGCGGCTATATCGGCGGCTACCTCAAGGCGGTCGGCCTCGGGCTGATCGCAGGCCAGTCGATCGGAGAAATGATCAGGACGGGAAACAAATGACTTTGTTGCTGACGAATGATGACGTTGAGCGCGCGCTCACGATGCGCGATTGCATCGATGTGCTCGAGCGCGCCTATCCCGAGCTGGGCGAGGGCGTTGGCGTCAGCCGCACCGTCTCGCAGATCTTTACGCCGACAGGCCACAGTAAGGACGCGCTCTACTCCTTCAAGTCGATGGACGGCGTCGCGCCGTTCGCCGGAATTGCCGCCATCCGGTTGACATCAGAGATTCTGACCTGGCCGAAGGATGCCAGCGGCCGGGCCAAAAAGGTGCGCATCGGGGCGGCGCCGAACGGGCGCTTCGTCGGACTCGTTCTCCTGTTCTCGACGACGACCGGCGAGCCGCTCGCGATCCTTCCCGATGGCGTGATCCAGCGTCTGCGCGTTGCCGCCACGACCGGGCTTGCCGCTCACTATCTGGCGCGCAAGGACGCGAGCGAGATCGCAATGCTGGGATGCGGCTGGCAGGCGGGAGCGCAGGTCGAGGCGATCATCGAGGTGCGTAAGGTCAAGCGCATCCGCTGCTACAGCCCGAATGCCGAGCGGCGTGCGGCCTTCGCGCAAGAAATTCGCGACAAGATGATGCGCGGCAAGACCGGCATCGAGGTGATCGCCAGCGATTCAGGCCGTGAGGCGGTTCGCGGAGCCGACGTCGTGCTGTGCGCGACCAACAGCTGGGCGCATGTCTTTACCGCAGACTGGGTCGAGCCGGGCATGCACATCAGCACCATCCAGCATGCCGAGCTCGACCCGGCGGTCTTCAAGAAAGCCGACGTGCTGATTGCGCATTACACAGCCGGGCGGCCCGCGGTGATCGATTCGAGCCGCGGCGTCACGCATGCTGATGAGACCGAGGACATGCGCAAGGCGGTGCGCGCCGCGCTCAAGGAGCATGAGCTGCCGAACCTGCACGATCTCGTGCTCGGCCGCACCGAGGGCCGCACGGCACCGGAGCAGGTCTCGTGCTTCCTCAACTACGTGGGTCTTGGCTATCAGTTCGCGGCGGTGGGCTCGCTCCTGCACAAGAAGGCGGTCGAGCTCGGCATCGGGCGTGAGCTTCCGACCGACTGGTTTACCGAAGACGTGAACCCTTAGATCGAACTCTTAGATGATTATGGCCGAGCCATTGCCGCTGCCACGATACGCCATCGGCACGCTGTCGCCGGTCGGCGGCATCGATACCATGCCCTATGGCATGTACCGGCTGCTCGGCCCGGATTTCATCGTCATCTCGGTTTCGCTGGCGCTGCAGTCGTTCCGGCCGGAGGACCTCGGCCGCGCGGTTGCGGCGATCGAGCCGCAGGCTGATCATCTCGTCTCCCGCGGCGCCGATCTGATCCTGCAGTCGGGCACACCGCTCGCTCTCAGTCTCGGGCCAAAAGAGCTCGAACGGCTGCTGTCACGGCTGCGCGAGCGCTGCGGCGTACCCGTGCTCTCGTCCGCGCTCAACGCGGTCGAAGCCGTGCAGGCGCTCGGCATAGGCCGGCTCGCCGTCGCCAACAAATGGAACGACACCATCAATGGTCAGCTCGCCGACTTCTTCGGTGCTTGGGACATCGAGGTCGTGGGTCGTGCCGTCGAGTCGCAGGAGCCCGCGCATTTCCAGCGCGCCGACCTGCGCTCGGGCGCCGAGCTGGCGTACCAGCTGGGGCGGCAGGCGCTCGAACGGAATGCAAAGGCCGAGGCGCTGTTCATTGGCGGCGGTGCCTGGTTCGCCGACCCCGCGGCGGAGCGGCTGGAGCGCGAGTTTGGCAAGCCGGTCATCACCAGCCTCAACGGCGCGGTGCGCTCGATCCTCAAGACGCTCGGCTGCTGGCAGACGTTTCCGCCGGGTACCGGCCGCGTTCTCGAGGTTGCCTAAACCGGCGCGCTGGCGCATATGGGCCCGTTGTTGGGCCTCCTATGCGGTGATGCAGCAATGAAAGTCTCCATTCTCGACGACTATTTCGACACCGTCCGGACGCTAGCTTGCTTCAGCAAGCTAACCGGCCATGACGTCACGATCTGGAACGACCATGTCCAGGATGATGATGCGCTGGCCAACCGGCTGCGCGACACGGAAGTCCTCGTGCTGATTCGGGAGCGCACCAAAATACGCGCGCCGCTTCTCGAGCGCCTGCCCAATCTCCGGCTGATCAGCCAGCGCAGCGTCTATCCCCACATCGATATCGACGCCTGCACAAGGCTCGGCGTCGTTGTGTCGTCGAGCCAGCACGCCGACACGCCATCCTATGCGGCGGCCGAGCTCACCTGGGGGTTGGTGCTCGCGGCGGTGCGGCAGATCCCACAGCAGATGGCGTCACTGAAGGCCGGGACCTGGCAGATCGGCGTCGGCACGACGCTGCGCGAAAAGACCCTTGGCATCTATGGCTATGGCCGCATCGGCAAAGTCGTTGCGGGCTATGGCAAGGCCTTTGGCATGGACGTGCTGGTCTGGGCGCGTCCGGACACGCTCAAGCACGCCCGGGCCGACGGCTATGCGACCGCAGACAGCAAGGAAGCGTTCTTCGAGGCGTGCGACGTCATCTCGTTGCATATGCGTCTCGTTCCAGCGACGCGCCACATCGTCACCGCCGCCGACCTTGCGCGCATGAAGCCGACAGCGCTCCTGGTCAACACCAGCCGGGCGCCGCTGATCGAGCCCGATGCGCTGGTCAATGCGCTGCGTCTGGGGCGGCCCGGTATGGCGGCAGTCGATGTCTTCGAGGAGGAGCCGCTGCGCGACACCAAGCATCCGCTCCTGAACATGGATAACGTGGTCTGCACGCCTCACCTCGGCTACGTCACCCGCGATGAGTACGAGGTGCAGTTCGTCGATATTTTCAATCAGATCCTCGCGTATGAGGCGGGAACGCCGATCAATGTGGTCAACCCCGATGTTCTGGCGAAGGCGCGCAAGGCTTCACAGGGATGAGAGTTAGCTGCAGCATCGCCACCACCGTCATGCCCGGCCTTGTGCCGGGCATCCACGTCTTCCTTTGCTGACAATAAGCAAGGCGTGGATGGCCGGGACGAGCCCGGCCATGACGTGGAGAGCGAGTCGATCAATACCAAGGTTGGCATTGCCGGCTAAGTGAGACCGTTGTCACCTATTCCACCGAGCCGCGCTCGCGAAATCCTTTGATCTCGGCGCCGGAGAAGCCGAACTCGGCCAGCAATTCGTCGGTATGCTCTGCAAACTCAGGCGTTCGCCGCATGAGCTTGCTCGGTGTCCTGCTCAGTGTGAAAGGCTGCCGCGGCAACGTCATCTCGCTGCCATTAGTAGCAATCACCGTATCCGTGAGCTTGAGGTGTTTCGCCTGCGGATCGTTGTAGGCCTGATCGATGGTGTAGATCGGCCCGCACGGCACTTCGGCGGCCTCGAGCTTCGCCATCACGGTCGCGGTATCCATCCCGGCGATGATCCCGGCGATCTCGTCGTTGATCTCCTTGCGCCGCTTGCGCCTGATCTCACGCGTCGCATAATCAGGATGCTCGATCCATTCCTCGTGGCCGAGCGCCTTGCAGAGACGCCCCCACATCGACGGGATTGGCGCCACGTTCACGTAGCCGTCTTTGGTCTTGTAGGCGTTGGTCGGGGGCCCGCTCGGATGCTCGTTGCCCACTTGCTTTGGCACCACGCCATCGACCAGGTAGCGCGCTGCCTGCAGGTCGAGCATGAAGGTCTGCGATTCGAGCAGCGATGCCTGCACCCACTGCCCTTCGCCGGAATTCTGCCGCTCGACCAGCGCCGTGAGAATGCCGAGCGCCGAATAAAGACCGGTAACAATATCCGAAATCGGAATCCCGACCCGCATCGGCCCGCGCCCGGGCTCGCCGGTCACCGACATCAGGCCGCTCATGCCCTGCACCACCTGATCGACGCCGGGGCGATCCTGATAAGGACCATCCTGCCCGAACGCCGAGATGCTGGCGTAGATCAGGCGGGGATTTTTGCTTCGGAGCGTCTCGTAGTCGAACTTCAGCCGCGTCTTCACGTCCGGCCGGAAGTTCTCGACCAGCACGTCGGTCTTTTCAATCATGCGATAGAGGATGGCGCGGCCTTCCTCGCTGCGCAGATTGAGCGCCATGCCTCGCTTGTTGCGATGCTTGTTCTGGAAGTCGGCTTCGTGGCGGGCCGCAAAGTCCTCAGGATTTCCCGGCCGCTCGATCCGCACCACGTTGGCGCCCCAGTCCGCCAGCTGCCGCACGCACACCGGCCCGGCGCGCGCATGAGTCATGTCGATGACAGTCAATCCTTCAAGCGCTTTCGAGGCAGGCGTATATCCCATTGCGTTTCCGGTACGTCCTATTCGGCTATGATCGAGCGCGCTCGCTCGATCAGATGCTTGGGCGTGGCCAGCACTTTGTTCACGGTGCTCTGGAGCGACTCGCCGCGGATCGGGTTGACCTCAATCCTCGCGGCCGCCGCAGCCTTGATGAACTCAGGATCCTTGACGGTGGCGTCGAACGCGTCGCGCAGCGCCTTCACCCGCTCAGACGGAACGTTCGGCGCCAAGGCGAGCGGCTTGCCGAGCGCATCGCCCGAGATGATCAAGGCGATGACCTGGCGATCCTCGTCGTTGCGCGCCAGCTCCTGGACGGAGGGGATATCGAGGTCACGGGCCTTTGGCTCGGTCTGCACCAAAAGATTGATCTTCTTTTCTGTGAGCCACGTCGGATTGAGCGATTTCCAGCTGTCCCAGGAATTGGTGACGCCGTCAACCTCGCCACGCTCCATCGCGACCACCATGGTGCTGTTGCCCTGATAGCCGGACACGATCTTGAGCTTGGTGCCGAGGAACTCGTTCAGCATGCGCGGAAAGGTGTAGGTGATGGCGCCCTTGTTGGATGCGGCTACGGTCAGCTCGCGGCGGCGAGCATCCTCGATTGTCTTCACGCCGGTCGTCTGCCAAGTCGTGAACGTCAACGGGCTCGTGGTCATCGATCCGAGCCAGGA
>Ga0075434_100007598_pt1 | contig 10037 bp, 15 predicted proteins | sample RhiMethybrSRZTD3_FD_75298 | JGI IMG/M metagenome (GOLD analysis project Ga0075434, IMG submission 75298) | Populus rhizosphere microbial communities from Tennessee, USA - Rhizosphere MetaG P. TD hybrid SRZTD3 | ecosystem: Host-associated > Plants > Roots > Rhizosphere > Soil | place: USA...
TCTTGAGACCGGCCTTGTTCAATACATCCCGCAGTGAAACTCCAGTCCAACGGGCCGTTCCCACGGCGCCTTTTTCCCACTGAATGCCTGGAACCGGCGGGTCCGAATACACGCGGCCGTTTCCGGAACACTCGACCGTTACGGTCCACGTTGTTTCCTTGAATCCGTGAAGATCACCGAACGTCAATTTCAGAGGTGCCTTCACTTGTCCGTCGACGGTGAGGTTCCATGTCTTTAAATCGATTTCAGGTGTCGGCAAATGCGATCGCACGTAGTGCAGATCGTTCGCAGTGATCCAGGATTTGTCGAGTAGGTGAAGTGGTGTTTCAAAATCCGTTGGAGACTCCGACCTAACGATCAACGCATCTTTGGCGGAGCGAATCTGAACAATCCAGCCAGCGCCAGAAAAAATAAATTCGCGCCTATTGAGGAACATTTGCGCCGGAAGTTATCACAATTTCAAAGCGCGTAAGAAGGCGGTAATTTGTTTTGTTTAGTGATCAAAGTTGATCAAATTAAGCGAATCAAGCCGAAATTGAAAACGTCGGCGCTCAGTACGACTACCAAACTCAGAATGCCGCTCTCCAATATACAGTCGGCTTGCTCCGCCAGTGCGAAGCCCTTTCGTTCGGCAGTTGTCATTCTGCTGGCCTTGACCTTTAATCCTTCCCTGCGCGTGATTCGTTGAGACTGCCTGCTACTTGTGGCATTCTGAAAAAGTTTCTAGCCTTTTGATGCGCGAAAAAGGTCCTCCGTTGGTCACGCCTGCTAAAAGAATTACTTATGCATGACAGAATCTACGACAGCATCTGCGAAGTCATCGGGAGCACACCGATAGTACGGTTGAAACGCATTCCGGAGAATCACTGGTCAGAAATATTGGTGAAGTTGGAATCCATGAATCCGGGTGGCAGTGTGAAAGACCGCATCGGACTAAGCATGATCGAAGCCGCGGAACGTGATGGGCGTCTTAAGCCTGGCGGCACGATCATTGAGGCCACTAGCGGAAATACCGGCATTGGTTTGGCGATGGTCTGCGCCGCCAAAGGCTACAAGGCGATTCTGACGATGCCCGATGATGTCAACATCGAACGAGTCGCTCTGCTGCGTGCTTATGGCGCGCGCGTAATCCTCACTCATCGATACGACTTGATGCAGGGCGCAATCAATAAGGCACAGGAAATCCTTGCGGAACATCCGGATTACTTCATGCCGCAGCAGTTCCGCAACCCTGCAAATCCACAAGTACATCGCGAGACCACCGCTCAGGAAATCCTGCACGTCATCGGCGACGAACTGGATGCGCTGGTTGTCGGAGTCGGTACCGGAGGCACCGCCACAGGTACAGGGGAGATTCTCAAAACGAAAATGAAGAAGATGAAGGTCATCGCTGTGGAGCCGGCGGATTCACCCGTGTTGTCGGGTGGGAAAGCAGGTGAGCACAAAATCCAAGGCATTGGCGCCGGTTTTATTCCCGAGGTCTTGAATAGAGGCGTTATCGACCGGGTTGTGACAGTTACGGACAAAGACGCCGCTGCTGCTGCTCACCGTCTCGCCGAACTGGAAGGGATCCTTTGTGGCATCTCGTCGGGAGCGATTCTTCACGCAGCTTGCATTGTCGCGGAGGAACTTGGACGCGAAAAGCGCCTGCTCGCTATTCTTCCCGATACTGGAGAACGCTATCTCAGTATCGAATGGTTTTCTTAGCTGTCAAGTTGTCGCCTGGCCTAGGAATCGTGAATTGCACGACTGTCCGTCGGGGCCTGTTCCCGGTCGAACATGCCGTAATCGCGAATAACGCTCGCGACCCGCAGTCGGTAGTCGGCGAAGATTCCCGCCCTGCCCTCCGTCTGCGCGCTACGATGCCCTTCGAACTGCCGCCAACGCTGGACTGCCTCCTCATCGCGCCAGAGTGAAAGCGACAGAATCTTGTCCTTGCTCGTGAGGCTCTCGAACCGCTCGATCGAGATGAACCCGTCCATCTTCTGGAGCGCTGGCCGCAGCGTCTCGGCAAGGTTGAGATACTCCTGTTTCCGCCCGGGGGCGGGTATGACTTCAAAAATGACGGCAATCATCGTTTGGTAAGGATATCGCAGCCGCCAAGTGGCGTCATTCTCGAAGCGGCAGCAACTACTCCCGGAAATAGACCAGCCCAAGATAGAGAGCGGGGGTTGCGAAGACGACTCCGACCGCCGCGAGGCTCCAGATACGCCGCCGGAATCCCAGCAGCACCTCCACGTCCTCGATTCGCCGCCGCTGGAACACCCACAGCGTGCAGATCAGGTTGGAACCCACTGCGACCAACGATGCCGCAATTTTGATGAAGTGCAGGGGCGTCAATGGCCAGACGCGCACCGCCAGGATCGTGCCGGTAAGGAGCACGGCGAACAATATCGGCAGTTCGCCGAACTTATCGACTTTGTAGTGGAATCACTCCGCTTGCCTCTGTTCGGCGGAATGGTCGTGCTGCAGCTCCACATCCATGATCGGCTTCACTTCTGGGTCTGCGGCAAGGTCCGCTATGCGGGGCATTCGAGCGTCAGCACCTTCACAAGTACCAGGCCGTGACGATTTGGTGCGCTCGGTTCAACGTGAATTTTGCGACGGCACCATTAGCTGCGGCGGATTAAGATGCAGAAGGAGATTTTGGAGGCCGGGGACTTCCCCCGGCCCTCTGCAGTATCTGTACAAAACGCGTATGGATCTAAGAGCACTCATACATAGGAGGCACCAATTCCGTCTCGCCCTTTGCGGACACAAAATCGTTGAAACGGGTGCAGCCTGCCTCCTGTTCATGGTGCGAGGACAACTTGGCGAAGCGACCTTTGGTCACTTTCTGATCGCGTCGAAGACCGGCGTGCTCACGGTCTTGCCGCTTCTCGGGATCACTCTTACACGGCATGCACGACATTTTGCCAACAGGTGGTTGTCTGCACTGTTTGTCGCGGCGTGCGCGTTCTTCGCGGACGCTATCATTCACGAATCTCACTACCCGGGCGCTTACACGGAAGCAGCTTTCACAGCGGGTGGAGCGTTCGCGTTATCAGTGATCGTTTCCTACACGCCGGTCGGGAAGCAGGTCGATCGTCTGGCAGAGGCTTTTGTAAACCATCGGGAACACACTGCATGAATGGAGTCCGTCCACTTTCCATACCTGTCATTCTCGGAACCACCCGCAAGGGGCGAATGAGCGCTCATGCGGCACGATTCGTATTTAGTCAGCTGCAAAAGCGCGAGGGTGTCACCTCTGAGCTGATCGATATAGCGGAATTGAATCTTCCGGTCGATGATGCCGGTGAGGCGGTGAAAGATCCGCGATTTTCATTGGCGATGGAACGCGCGGATGCGATTGTCATTGTCAGTCCGGAATACAACCACAGTTTCCCAGGACTTTTGAAGCACATTCTCGACAGTTGTCTAAAGGAATACATTCACAAAGCTGCCGGCATTGTCGGCGTCTCGGCCAGCGTATTCGGCGGCGCGAGGGTGATCGAGCACTTTCAACCGGTTTTGCGTGAGCTGGGGCTCGTTCCGATATTTTGGGATGTGAACTTTGGAACCGTCCACAAGGTTTTCGATGGCGGTGGAGAACTATTAGACCAGGCTTACATACGCCGGACCGATAAGTTCCTCAGCGAACTCATCTGGATGGCCAGGGTTCTCCGGTATGGCCGCGAGAACATTTCATTGGAATAGAAAAGATGCGTTGTCCGAGCTGCGGCACCTTAATGAATCGCCACGCTGAAAAGCTCATCAAAGACTCCCACGTTCCAGAAGGCGAAGTCCTCGCATCCATTCACTATTGTCCCAAGTGCGGCAAAGTTGAAGCCGAGCTTGAGCGAGACGATGAATAATTCTTTACGTTACTGGGAATAAATCAACACGCTCACGGATCACAAAGCATTTGTGCCGACTGTGCGAATTCATCAGGAAGGTTTCTCGACAGAACAGGTGAAGCGAGTCAGGTTGTTCGCTTGGATATGGGACCAAGTTCAATGGCGTTGGCAAAAGCGCTTAATCCTGATCGTACGATGTTGGATATTTCTTGATCAGCGATGATGGCAATTTCGTCCATGTTTCTCCCGAGCAACGAAACCGTTACCGACGCTTCCTCCACGAGAAAGGCTGACATGACAGTGATCGTTTCACGAAGAGATGCTTGAGCGTATGTCGAACGAGGAGAAGCGTTGAGCAAAGCAACGGGCTTATCGACGAGTTCTCCAGTGCCGACGACCCAATCCAGAGCGTTCTTAAGAACCCCTGGAACACCGTGCGCGTATTCCGGCGTGCTGATCAAAACGCCATTGCACATTTGCAGCTCACGACGAAATTCAATCACCGAAGGCGGTTCTGATCCTTCGAGATCGGGATTGAAATGTGGAAGTTCTCCTAATCCGGTGTAAATATTGATCGACATGTTTCCCGGAGCCAGTTGTGCCACTGCCCTGACCAACGTGCTGTTTGATGACTTCGCTCGAAGACTTCCGGAAATCGCGAGAATGTGGATCATCGTTCAACCTTTCGTTGTTTTCCGAACGTAGGCAATAGTCGCAACTTCGCTAATTCTGTTACAGATATCAGGAATAATACCGAGGTCAATGAGGTTTTACATTCAGAGGTCATGACAGGCGGAAAGGACGAACTTCCAATGAGTCAGTACGTGCCATCCATAGAACAACTCGTTACCGAAATCTTCGTAAGAGACATAAGACGTTCTGCAGACTTCTACTGTCGTCTGGGTTTCGCACTACTCCGGGACGGCGGCGATTTTGTCGAATTGACCTGGGAAGATCACCGTCTCTTTCTCGCAGAGTTGTCCGCATTGCAGGGCATCCAGCACGTTGAGCTACCAGCAGCCCCGAAGCTTCCTCTCGCCAATATCCGCGTCATGGTTCCGAACGTGGACGAGTATTGGAGACTAGCTAATCAAATTGCCGCACCTGTCGTCGTGCCAATCGGCGACCGGTATTACGGCCTGCGTGATTTCACCATCGCTGATCCCGACGGATTTGGTATCCGCTTCGCGGCTCTTTTGCCGTCCTGAAGGAGTCGAATTGGGAATAAAATCAAAAGTCCTGGCTTATACGAGAGAGGGGATTACGTAACGATGATAAAACACACCTGGATACTGATTGTTCTCTTTGTTACCGGTACTTCTGTTTTTGCCTGGCAAGGTGCACAGCAATTCGACCCGAATGCAAATCTGAAAACCGGACCTGGGATTGGTGAGAAAATTCCCGCATTCAGTGCCGTTGATCAAACGGGAAAAATGCGAGACTTCGATTCACTCAAAGGACCTCAAGGTCTCGTACTCTTTTTTAATCGTTCCGTAGACTGGTGACCGTGGTGCAAGGCCCAACTGGTCGAGTTGGGGCAGGCATTGCCAAGATATCAAAGGCTCGGTCTGGGTGTAGCCGTAATCACATATGACCGGCCCGAAGTCATCATCGACTTCACGCGCCGCCTTGGAATTACCGTTCCGATTCTTTCCGACCCGGACTCCACAATCATCCGGGGGTTCGGAATTCTCAACACCAACGTTCCGCAGTCGAGCTTTCAATATGGGATTCCGTTCCCCGGAACCTACACGGTTAACACTCGCGGTTTCGTCACCGCGAAATATTTTGAGGACACGTACCGGGAGCGTGTCACACCGAATTTCATATTGAACCGCCAATTCGGAGACGCAGGCATTCTGAAGTCACAGGTCCGGACCGACCATCTGACTCTCACTTCGTACGTGTCCGACGACAAGGTGTATGCCGGCAATCGCGTTTCGCTCATAGTCGATATCGAACTACCTGCGAAAATGCACCTCTATGCGCCAACCGTTAAAGGGTACAGACCGGCAGAATTACAGTTGGATCCAAATCCCAATGTACGAATTCTAAGTACGAATTTTCCGCGAGCGACGACCATGAACCTTCCAGCGATTAGAGAACGGGTTCCTGTATTTTCCGGAAAGTTCCGCATCACAAGGGATGTCATCGTTGGCACTGAAGACAATTTGCGTAAGGAATCAGTTATTGAATTGACGGGAACATTTGCGTACCAGGCGTGCGACGACAAAATCTGCTATCTCGAAACAAAGGTGCCGCTGACTTTTTCTTTTCAGGTGCTAAATCAAGATATCCCGCGCGTACCCGAAAATCTAAGAAGGCGGTAGAGACCGTCGTCGGTAACGTCCGTTTTGGTTGGAACCGCCGGTGTCAATGACCGACCTTGATATAGCCCCAGCCCGCGTTCTGTTTGGCGACGATTTCGCCTATACCGTCAGGCACGATCTGCACGTTCGGCAGCAGCTGACCCTTCTCGACTTGTTGGTTCTTCATCGCGATCGCACAGGCGTTAAACGTGACCTTCGCAGACTTTATGGCTTCCGCAACGTCTGAGGCCATCGTCGTTTTGCCGGAAACGACAAGGCTCAGCCCCTGCCCGTACATCACGACTTCCATTTCATTTTTGGGATTCACTGCAGAGACTTCCTTGATCCACCGGATGACGGCGCGCTGATCGATCGGATCGGAACTGGTCAAGTCGAACACGGCCTTATACGGCTTCGGCTGCGGCGACTGCACACCAGCGGCCACGGCGCCGACAGCCAAAACAGCCACGCAGGCAAACAACATTATTCGCTTCATGGGGTCCTCCGACAAAAATCCTAGCATGTCGGTAGCGGATTCGTGAATTCGGCGCTACTAGACTTGTGAAAGCGAGTATATTTAGGTCCCGAGAGGAGAACGTATGGAAAAATCTGACCTGACCCATCGTCGAAGCTTTCTCGGACGAATCTTAGGATCGATCGCTGCAGCGGGGTTTGCCGGCGCCGGCGCCGCTGAGGCTCAAGCACAGGCGACTGCGGCCGCCGGACCCGATGCCTGGATCAACGAAGTCAAAGGCACGCATCGCTGCCTGTTTGATTTTCCTCAACACAAGAACGGCGTGCCGCTGCTTCACATTTTGAATTACATCAACACGTACAACCAAGCGTACAAGGCTGCGCCCGGCAGTGTTGGCGCCGTAGGGACTCTCTACGGAATCGGTACGCAGGCAAGCATCTCGCTAGCGTTCAACGACGCGATGTGGGCGAAGTACCGGCTCGGCGAATACACGGGCTTGAAGGATGCGTCTGGTAAGCCCTATACACGGAACGTTTTTTATCGCCCTACCAAAGATGATGAGCATGTGTTGATGCAGGGGTTCCAGACGCCGAACATTCCCGAATTACAGGAGGCGATACCCGCCATCGGCATCGAAAACCTGCAGAAGATGGGCAGCAAATTTATCTTGTGCAATAACGCGTTTGGCGCCTGGTGTCTCGAACTGCAAGCCAGGCAGAAAGGCAAGGCCGACGTCATTCAGAAAGAACTCACTGCAAACGTGCTGCCCGGCGTGACGATCGTGCCCGCGATGGTCATCGCGATCGAAAAAGCACAGGGCGCCGGCATCCGATACAACCGTCAGTAGGCGGCCTCAACAAAACGCCTGATGAAGCGGGACACTTGAGCCGGAACCTGTTCCGCCAGGTTTCCCGCCGCTCGGGCATTCTCGTCGTTTGGATCAATCCGATTCCGTCTGACAGATGACTACTGGAACGTGCACCGTCCAACCGTTTCCGGCAACCGAAATCCGCAATCCGACATCTCCGTCTACTTCTTCCCGGGATCTGCTGCCTTCAGAAAAACATTGTTATTGAAACCCGCGAAGTCCGAAGGAGCGCAGAAATACTCGCCGATTTCGGTTCCGGGAACCAACGGGATTTCGGTTGGACCGATGACCCAGGGCTGGGTGAATGTCTTCGGATCAGTAACGGTGATCTGAGCTTCGATCGAGCCGTAGTTCAGACGCCGCCACCGCTCAACGACCTTCATCTCATCGCTGTGGGTCCAACCACCATCAGGCGCGCTCGTACTGACCCACGATCTCTCGTCATAACCATTGGATTCGATCACAAAGGTGTCACCTTCCCAGTGGCCGACATTCCATCCCATCCAGCGCGGTTCCGGCGGATCGGCCGGCAACTTTCTTCCGTCGGTCCAGATGGTGCGCCACGTGTGGGTTTGCTCAAAGAACTGGAGCACGCGGTCGGGAAGCATAATGAACTCGAACCCATAGTTGATCTGGTGCAGGCGCGGCCATCCTCGGGGATCGCAGACGACTTTTGCGCCGGCTCCCTCAGAGGTGTCTTTGTCATGGAGATATTCTCCGGCTGCATTCTTCTCGCTCATGGTGGCTGCGTGCTGCTGCTTTCCCCAGTCGGTCAATGGCGGAGTATTCCTAAAGGCCCCTCCCGCACCACCGAAACCCCACACGCCGGCAAGATCGTGTGGATTGAACGCGTGGCCCTCCACCTTGTACGTCGTTTTTGCGTCCGCTCTGTCCTTATTGTTCTGGCACCGCGGACACGGTTTCCATCCTTCGGGAGCGGGAACGGACGACTGACCCTGAGCCATAACGGAAAGTGAAAACGCGAGCATCACAATTGAAACACTGAAGGAAACGGTACCTTTTCGCATGTGGTTCCCCTCCACGCGGCAATTCAGCCGACGAATTCGGTTAAAAAACATACCCGCAAAATCCCTACTTATTCTTGATCACCATGGGCATCGGTACAAAACCTGTGAACGTGAACTTCTGGACTCGTCTGTTCTCGGGCTTCAGTGGCGTCACTTCAGCTGTGTACAGATTGCCTTTTGAATCGACGGACAAATGGTGCAGCGTACCAAATTGTCCGGTTCCTGAGCCCCACGATCCAAATCCATCAAGGAACTCGAGCGTCTTTCGGTTGAAGACCATGATCTGTGCCTGGCTTCGATTCGCCACGTACAGATAGCGTTGCTCCGGGTCTGGTGAGAACGCGATGCCGGCCGCGGTCTGACCGTTGCCGCAATCGGGTGCGTGGCATTCACGTCCAATGAACACCTGATTGACGAATTTACCGGCGATCGTGAATACCTGAACGCGTCGACCACCACGATCCGCGACGTACACAAGGCCGTCGGTTGAGACCTTCACGGCGTGCACCGGTGGCACGAACTGCGGAGCCCCATCGGGACCCATCGGCTGCGGTGATGGCGCCGCGTTAGGTTCGGCCGGATCGTCCATCGGTACGCTGCCGAATGCGCCCCACATCCGCTTGAAGGCGCCAGTCTCGGCGTCGAACACGATGATTCGCTTGTTCCCGTATCCGTCTGCGACGAACAGCTCGTTCGTCTTGGCGTAGATGAATACATCCGCCGGCTCCCAGAGGTTCTTCGTGTCCGCGTTGGTCTTCTTCTGACCGCGCTTGCCGATCTGCATGATGAACTTGCCTGCTTTAGTGAACTTCAGGATTTGGTCATCGTTGCCGTTACCGCCGATCCAGACAAATCCTTTCGGATCGATATAAATTCCATGCTCCGTCTCTGGCCAGTCATAACCCGGCCCGGGGCCGCCCCAACCCTGGATGAAGTTGCCTTGCGCATCGAATTCGAGCACCGGCGGCGCGGCCTTCACCTTCTCTTCCGCACTTAACGTGTTCGGCCGTTGCAGAACCCATAGATGATCCTGCTCATCGATCCAGGTGCTCGAAACAATAGCCATGACCCACTTGCCTGGAAGCTTGGGCCAGGATCCCTCAGCGCGAAACTTCGGAATTTGGGTTACGGCAGCGCCGGCCTGCGCCAGTGATGTTTTCACGAACCATCTCTGGCCGCCCGCAATCATGGCGACAATCCCACACAGGATCGCGATCGTCTGAAACGCTTTTTTCATGGCAGTATCCTTATTTTTCGGCAGTAGAGTTACGTGAATAATACGCGAAAAAAACACAGCGGGACATGGTCTGGTGGTCACGGTCCGAAATACTTGCACGACCCCGCTTGAACGCTTATGCTCGAACGCGAGTCTGAGGAAGCCATGAAAACTTGCGCGAAAATCGCCGCCGCTTGCATTTTGGGAATGTTAGGGTTGATCCCGCATGGAGTAGCCATGGCGGCCGACCTCGTCATCCTGACGAATCAGGGCGCGACGCCGGGCGTAAGAGAACTCGCCGCCGG
>Ga0075434_100007599_pt1 | contig 10036 bp, 11 predicted proteins | sample RhiMethybrSRZTD3_FD_75298 | JGI IMG/M metagenome (GOLD analysis project Ga0075434, IMG submission 75298) | Populus rhizosphere microbial communities from Tennessee, USA - Rhizosphere MetaG P. TD hybrid SRZTD3 | ecosystem: Host-associated > Plants > Roots > Rhizosphere > Soil | place: USA...
GTCGAGCGCAATCCTGAGCTGTTCGTCATGCATCGGAGTCCTCTTCGAAAGCCCGCCTCAGGGTCGCTCGAGCATCGTGCAACAGCTTGCCGACGGTCCCCGGCGCGATCCCGAGCACGCGCCCGATCGTCTCGTAGTCCATGTCCGCGTAGTAGTGGAGGAAGAGCGCGAGCCTCTGCCGCTTCGGCAGACGGGCAACGTGCCGCCGGAGGTCGTCGTCCACCGCAACGGGCTCGGCGCCCGTCTCGGCGGCGAGACCAGTCCGCTCGAGCGCGAGCGCCTCGAGCCGCCGGCGCCGGCGGCGGCTGAGCGCGGCGTTGACGACGATGCGCCACACCCACGCGGTCGTATCCCCGGAGCCGCGAAAGGACGTGCGCCGGACGATCGCCTTCGCGAACGCCTCCTGCACGACGTCCTCCGCGGTCTCCGCGTCGTGCACGATCGCCAGCGCGACTCGCCGGAAGCGCGGTGCGTGCTCGCGATAGATCTCCTCGATGGTCGCGGGCGAGCGACTATCGGTGTCGGAGCCGCGCCGAGGCAGGCGAAGCCACCGCCGGCCCTCGACGGCGAGCGCGAGTGTGGTCTGTTCGATCGTCGGGTTCGCGTCGCCTCCCTCAGAAATCGACGCACGACCAGCATGACGTCTTTACTGCGCGCGAGAAACTCGCGGACATGAAGAAACCGCATCGCTCTCGCGTCGTCTTGGTGGAATGGCAAGCAGACGTCTGCTCACCTTCGCCGCCCTCACCTCGCTGCTTCTCGTTGCGAGCGATGCACCCGCCGGCCGCACCAAGCTGCACGGCAACAACTTCTATGCCAACTGCCGTTTCAGCCACACGAACGACGACGACCCGATCGTGTACCCGGGACAGCCGGGAAAGTCGCACCCGCACACGTTCTTCGGCAACGCCTCGACGGACGCGAGCTCGACGCTCGCCAGCCTGCGCAAGGCGCGCACGACGTGCAAGCCGAGCGCCGACAAGGCCGCGTACTGGGTGCCGACGCTCTTCGAGGGCAATCGTGAGATCAGGCCGGAGAAGGGTCAGTTCTACTTCAACCTGCGCGGCTACGACCAGCTGCATCCCTTCCCGGCCGGGCTGAAGATCATCGCGGGCAACGCCCACGCGTTCTCGCCGCAGAGCACGAACGTCGTCTACTGGGCCTGTGCGGCGTCCGAGGGCGCGCGCTCGGCACCACTCGTACGGCCGCCGAAGAGCTGCGCCGACGTGCGGCTCACCCGGAAGAAGGGCTTCTTCAAACCCTGCCTGACGTGCCCGGCCCGCCCGCTCCCTCCGCCGCGCGGGCACCAGAAGCGGTATCTCGAGCTGCACGTGAACTTCCCGGACTGCTGGGACGGCAAGCACCTGGACACGCCGGACCACCAAAGCCACATGGCCTACAGCCGCGCATACGTCTGTCCGGCCTCGCATCCGGTGAAAGTGCCGCTGATTCGGCTGACGGTCCGGTATCCCATCGGCGGGGGCAAGGACGTGTACCTCGCATCCGGCGGAGTTCTCACCGGCCATGCCGACTTCATCAACGCCTGGAACGAGAGCTTCCTGAGGCGGCTGGTCGACACGTGCTTCCACGACCGGCCCTGTGATCCGGCGGCGATGTCGCGGTAGGCACGCCACGCCATTTGCAGCTTGACCTAGGCAACAACCGGGCAATTCACGACGAGCGCCGTCTTGGCGACCGTCACTTCGCCGGCTGCCCGCGCCTTCTCGATCTCGTCGTACGAAGTGATCAGGCGAGGCTTCACGCCGGCCTTGAACGTCACCTTGATGATCCCCCACAGAGGCGGATACTTCGTCTGCCCGACGGCGACGCTTTCCTCGGCCACATTGTGCTGCTGCGGCCCGACAGGGTTGGTCACGGTGAACAGGGGCGCAATGGTGTTGCCCGCGGCGACCTTCACCGGCCCGAGATCGAAGTAGTGGATGCGATGGCCGTTGGAGAAGCCTGTCACCACGGCCTGGCCGAAGCCGAGCACGGGGCAGTTCACGACGGTCGATGTCTGCTCGACGGTCGCGTCGCCCTTCCTAAGGGCTGCGTCGACGTCTGCCTTCGATCTCAGAAGACGCGGCGTCACGCCCGCCTTGAACGTGACCTTCCTGACGAGCCACAGCGGTGAATAGCTGCTCATGCCGGGGACGGTGTCGACGATGTTGTGCTGTCCGGGGGCGCCGTTCGTCACCGTCCAGATCGGCGCGAGCTTGTTGCCCGACTTCAGCTTGATCGCGCCGTAGTCGAAGTATCGGATCTGGTGGCCGCGGTAGAAGCCGGAAACCACCGGTTGCTTGGCCGGCGCGGCCGCAGCCGCGGGAAGCGCTGTTGCGAACAGCGTGAGGGCGACGACAGCGAGCCTTTTCATGTTGCCTCCTCGGCATCGGATGAACGATGCCTCCGAGGCTACGAGGCGTTTCTTGCGCAGCCCTTACAGGCGCGAAGGTTCAGAGTCTCGTAAGAACCTCCGCCCGCATAATGACTCGATGGGCTACGTGCTGGTCGTCGACGACGAGCCGATCGTGCGCGACGTCGTCGTGACCTATCTCGAGGATGCTGGGTTCGAGACGGCCGAGGCCGAGGACGGCGTCGTCGCTCGAGAGATGCTCGAGCAGGAGACGCCGAGCGCAGTCGTCCTCGATCTGATGATGCCGCGCATGGACGGCCTCGAGCTGTGCCGCTGGATTCGCTCACGGTCGGACGTCCCGGTCATCATGCTCACCGCCCTGGGGGAAGAGGCCGACCGGATCGTGGGGCTCGAGATCGGCGCGGACGACTACGTCACGAAGCCGTTCTCACCCCGCGAGCTCGCGGTACGCGTGAAGACGGTCATCCGTCGCACGACACCCGGCGCCGCCAAGACCGAGAGGATCGAGACGGGCGACCTGCGTATAGACGGCGCCACGCGCGACGTCTTCAAGCAGGGCTTACGGCTGCGGCTGACGCCGACGGAGTTCGACCTGCTGTGGTTCCTCGCCTCGCACCCCCGGCGCGTGTTCTCGCGGCAGCAGCTGATGCAGTCGGTCTGGGGCTACGAGGCCAGCTTCGACACCGGCACCGTCACCGTTCACATCCGCCGGTTGCGCGAGAAGATCGAGACCGTCCCGTCCGAGCCGCGCCTCCTCGAGACGCTGTGGGGCGTCGGCTACCGCTTCAACCCGGATCCGTGATCACGCTCGTCGTCGCCCTCGCTGCCTTGACGTTGCTCGTCGGGATCGGCGCGGCGGCCGTCTTCCGCCTGCTGCCGACGCTCCGCCTTCAGCTGGCCTCGCTCGCGCTCCTCGCCGCGGTCCTTCCGCTCGGCGCCGTGCTCGCGTCCGGGCTCGTCATGTACCACATGCACGACGACATGAAGATCCTCGCGCTCTCGAGCGCGGCCGCGCTCGCGTCCATCGTCGGAGCGCTGCTTCTCGCCCGCTGGATCCTCGCGTCGATCGAGCAGTTGCACGAGCCGTTCGCGCGACTCGCGGGCGGCGACCTTGCCGCGCGCGCACCCGAGCGCGGTGTCACGGAGGTGGCCCAGCTCGCGCGATCCTTCAATCAGATGGCAGTTTCCCTCGAAGAGCTGTTCGACGCGCGGCGCCAGCTCGTCGCGTGGGCCTCGCACGACCTTCGCACGCCGCTCGCATCGATGAACGCGATGCTCGAAGCCCTCGAAGACGGACTTGTCCCCCTCGATCGCTATCTTCCGCCGCTCCGCGAGCGCGTCCAGACCCTCAGCGGCCTGGTCGACGACCTCTTCGAGCTCGCACGCATCGACGCCGGCGCGCTCACGCTCGAGCTGCAGAACGCACAACTCGACGCAATCGTCAGAGGTTGCGTCCGCGGCTTCGAAGCAGAAGCGCGACTGCGTCACGTCAAGCTCGAGGCGCGTCTCGCCGACGACCTGCCCCACGTGCGCTGCGCTCCGGAGAAGATCGAGCGCGTTCTCTTCAACCTCTTGACGAATGCACTCCGGCACACGCCGTCCGATGGTTCGATCGCGGTCTTCGTCAGCGCGGATACCGATGTTGTCGAAGTCGTCGTCGAGGACAGCGGCAGCGGTCTCGAGCCGGGCAGCGAGCGGCGCGTCTTCGAGCGCTTCTGGCGCGCGGACGCGAGCCGGGGCAGTCAGGGCGCCGGGCTCGGGCTCGCGATCGCCCAGGGCCTGATCGAGGCGCAAGGCGGTCGGATCTGGGCGGAGAACCGCTCGCAGGGCGGAGCGCGCGTCGCGTTCCGGCTCCCGGTCGCCGCTGCCTAGCTCAGAGCCCTGCGAGCAGGACAATTCGTCGTCGGAGCCAGAGCGCTAGTAGCGCGCTATCTCGGATCCCATACCGCACACAAGCAGCCGCACGGGCCGTCTAACCGGGCAACTGGGATCCGAAAAGGTCGATCTTACATCGTCACGACGATCTTGGAGCGCACGTGGCCCTCGCCGAACCGTCGCATCGCCTCGTCGATCCGCGCCAGCTCGTACCGCTGCTCGATCACCGGCTCCACCTGGCCGGACTCGATGAGGCCGCGGAGCGCGTCGAGATCGTCCGCGTTGGGCTTCGCGATGAAGAACACAGCCCGGGGGCCGCCGAGCTTCGAGGCGACCATGACGCGCGCAAGGTGCCCGAGCGGCCCGACGAAGCGCTTCTCGCGGGGGCCGCCGACGAGGACGACGGTCGCGCCCGGAGCAAGCACGCGCCGCATCGACCGCCAGGAGCGGTTACCGGCGTTGTCGAAGAGCACGTCGTAGCGCTCGCCGCCGCGGGTGAAGTCGTCGCGCGTGTAGTCGAAGACGTGCGTCGCGCCGAGCGCGCGCGCCTGCTCGACGTTGCGCGGGCTGCAAACGGCGTGCACCTCGGCGCCGAGCGCCTTCGCGATCTGCACCGCCATCGTGCCGACGCCGCCTGACGCACCGTTCACCAGGACTCGCTGTCCCGAGTGCAGGCCACCGTGGTCGCGCAGGCCCTGCAGCGCCGTCAGGCCGGCGAGCGGAACGGCCGCGGCCTCCTCGAACGAGAGGCTCGCCGGCTTGCGCGCAACGGCCGCGCCCGCCACGACGCACTCGGCGAACGCGCCGCTCTGGCAGCCGTACACCTCGTCGCCCGGAGCGAGCCCGTCTGGGCCGCCGCCGACTGCCACGACGACGCCGGAGAAGTCGGTGCCGGCCTCGTCGGACTTCGGCCCGCGCAGCCCCATCAGCGGGCGTGCGACGTACGGGCGCCCGCTGAATCCGTACCAGTCGGCGGCGTTCAGCGACGACGCATGAACCCGGACCAGGACCTCGCCGTCGCCGGGCTCCGGGGTCTCGACGTCGTGCATCACGAGCGCTCCGTACTGCTCGAGGAGTGCTGCCTTCATCGTCGTCTCCTTACATCGTAAGCTTACGGCGTAAGATAGGCGGCCCGGCTCGATCCGTCAAGGAAGGGGAGCGTCCAGCGGCTCCCGCCGTGCCAGGACCTGGAGCCCGTCGTCGAGCCACTTCCGTGCCCGGTTGACGTTCGGCCCGTCCGGCGCGAGCGCGACCGTCTCGGCTTGCAGCTCGGTCATCACCGTCACCGCCCGGCGAGCATCGGGCTCTGTCAGCGCTTCCTCGATCCGTTCGGCCAGACGGTCCGGCTTGACCGGCAATAACGCGGACCGATCGGCGAGCCGCTTGGTCGTCGGCTCCCAGACACGGTTCATTGCGAAGACGATGCGAACGACGCGCAAGGCGTCGTCGAGCATCCGCTCGACCAGCGCGAGCCGATCCCCGTCGCGGAGGAGTGTCAGGAGGCCTGCGGCCGCGAAGCCGCCCCACGGCAGCGCCGCGTCCTCGATCCACGCTCCGGCGAGCTCATCCGGGTAGTCACGGAGTCGCTCTTGCCACTGCGCCAGCAATCCCGAGGTGCGCAAGGCGACCCCGTTTGCGAGCGCGTCGGCAGTCGTGGACGGATCGCCCGTGAAAAGGGCGTCGATCGCCTTCTCCGCGTGCGCGCGCGACCACCAGATGAGCTCGATCGGGGCGGCGTCGCGGTAGCCCGAGACGCGCTTCGTCGGCACGCCCTGCTGACCCCACGTACCCAGGTCGGTCAGTCCGGCGGCCGCGGCGAGCGCGTAGCACTCGCCGAGGTCGAGCTCGCCCCGCGTGACGATCAGCATCTCGATGTCGGAGACGTCGTCCGCAACGCCGCGCGAGACGCTTCCCGTCACGACGACTTCCTCGATCGTCGTGGGTAACGCGTCCGCGATCGCCTGCGCGATCGAGCGCAATTCGAGACTCCGCGCCGTCTCGGTCATGCGCCCAGCGTAAACGTGCGCCGGGCGCGGAACCGATCACCGGCAGACCTCTACGCCGGCTTGCCGCCCTCCACCCAGCCCTGAAGCAGGTCGACCCGCTCGCTCGGCCACGCGCCGTCGCACGGCATGTATCCGGCACGCACGGCGTGGAGGATGGCGTCAGCGTTCTCGCTCACATCGTCGTACGACCAGAGGTCGAACCGGGACAGCATCGCGCTGCGATCGGACTCGCGGAACAACGGCTTGATGTCGGTCTCGAAGCTGCTCATCTGTTGCCGAAGATCGAGAGGAAGAACAGGAACACGTTGAGGATGTCGAGGAAGATCGAGGCGGCGAGCAGCGGTGCGGTGCGAATGTCGCTGCTCGTGCGCAACCGCTGGAAGTCGAACAACGTCAGTCCGGCGAAGATCACGAGGCCGGCGACCGAGTAGATCATGGCCCCGCCCGGGATCTGCACGAAGACGAGCACGATCCCGAACACGATCAGCGCCAGGAGCGCCCAGAAGAGGCCTCGGGCGAGCACGGACAGGTCGCGGCGGATGGCATAGCCGGCGGCGCCGAAGCCCGCGATGAACAGCGCCGTCGCGCCGCCGGCCTGCCAGACCGCCTGCGGGTCGGCGCCGACGTACGCGGCGATCGTGGGGGCGACGGCGAGCCCGAGCAGCAACCCGAAGCCGAACAGCAACCCGACGGCCAGCTGCTCGGACCGCGAGACGGCGGCGTTCATGCCCAGCAGCACCGCAAACGCCGCGAGATAGAAGAGAATCGCCCAACCGCCTGCCAGGTCACGGCCCAGGTAGGCGCCGAGCGCGAACAGCCCCGCAGTCAGCGCGACCAGGCCCATCGTCTGGCCGAACAGCGCACCCCGCTCGTCACGGGTCAGCGGCGCGGGGGCTGCCACTGTGGTCGATGTCATCCCTGCTCCTTCCGTGTCAGGTCGCTTGCCGTTCCGCGAGGATCGCACGCGCGTTGTCGGCGTCACTCTCGGCGACGAGCAGACGGGCGCCGCCGCTGAGGGCGAACGGATAGGCGCCGCCGGCGTCGTCCGCTGAGATGACCGACGGGATCCCCTCTGATTCGAGCGCCGCCTGGGCGAACTCTGCGTCGCTTCGCGTGCGATAGACGCCGACCTCGATCATCGGTCAGGCCTCGACGAGCTGTTGCCCGCCGTCGATGTCGAAGGTCGCGCCGGTGACCGCGGTGTTCGTCATGAGGTGGACCGCGAGGGCGGCGACGTCGGCGGGGCCGACGACGCGCCTGATCGGCAGCGTCGCGCGGAGTCGCTCGCGGCGTGCGTCCAGAGCATCGCCGAGGATCGCAGCGGACAGCGGGGTGTCGACGAACCCGGCGGCGATCAGGTTGACGCGGATGGGGGCGAGCTCGAGCGCGAGGCTCCTCGTCATGGCCGGAAGCGCGGCCGTCAGCGCCGAGATCAGCGTCAGTCCGGGCGCGGCGGCGCGGCCGCCGGTGCCACCCACGAAGAGCAGCGTGCCGCCGGGGCGAACCCTGTCGGCGGCGTTCCGAGCGACCTGCAGCGGCAGCAGGAGATGAGCCTCAGCGGCGCGGCGCGCCTCCTCCACGTCGAGCTCCGCGAGCGGCGCGTAGTAGGGGCCCGGGCCGGTCACCAGCACGTGGTCGACCGGTGCCGGCAGCTGGGCGAAGAACCGGGCGAGCCGGTCGAAGTCGGTGGCGTCGAACGCCGCGATGCGCGCGCCCAGCTCGAGCCCGGCCCGCTGAAGACGATCGGCGTTGCGCGCCGTGATGATCACGTCGGCACCGTCGGCACGCGCGCGGCGCGCGGTCTCGAGCCCGATTCCAGAGCTGCCGCCGATGACCATGACGGTCTGCCCCGTGAGTTGCGGCTCCGCGCTTGGTCGCGTCGCCGAGCGGATCTGCGTCGTGCTCACCGCAGCGCCCTCCTCTGCGTTTCGTAGCCCGACCCTCGCGCGTCGAGCGCCGCGTCGCACCAGGGGACACACTGGTCGATCCCCTGGTCCGGATGCCGTCGGTACGCACCCGCGTGTCGATAGGATCGCCGTCCGAGGGGTTCGTTGCACCCAGTGGGAGGGCGCCCAATGAGGCTCCTCGGACGTCAGGCCGAGTGCGAGGCGCTCGACCAGCTCTTGACCGACACGCTCGCCGGCCGAAGCCGGGTGATGGTCGTGCGAGGGGAGGCGGGCGTCGGCAAGAGCGCATTGCTGAGCTACTTGTCGGACCGGCTCGGCGACTGGCACGTCGCGCGCGCCGTGGGTGTCGAGTCGGAGATGGAGCTCGACTACAGCGGCCTCCATCAGTTGTGCGCGCCGATGCTCGATCGCCTCGATCGGCTGCCGGCCCCGCAGCGCGCCGCGCTCGCGACCGTGTTCGGCCGCACCAACGGGCCGGCACCCGATCGGTTCCTGGTCGGGCTCGCGACGCTGACGCTGTTCGCGGGGGTCGCCGAGCAACAACCGCTCGTCTGCATCGTCGACGATGCGCAGTGGCTCGACCGCGCCTCTGCGCAGCTTCTCGGCTTCGTCGGGCGCCGGCTGCTCGCCGAGCGCATCGCAGTGGTCTGCGCCGCGCGCACGGGCATCCGCGACGACGTCTTCACTGGGCTCCCCGAGCTGCCGGTCGGCGGCCTCGGCGACAGCGATGCGCGCGCGCTGCTGCTCGACAACGTGCACGGCCCTCTCGACGCCGCGGTCTGCGAGCAGATCGTCATGGAGAGCCACGGCAACCCGCTCGCGCTACTCGAGCTCCCACGCACCTGGAACACGGCCGAGCTGGCGGGCGGGTTCGGCTTCCCGGGCAGCCAGCCGGTCCACGGGAAGATCGAGCAGAGCTACGCCCGGCGCCTCCTCCTGCTCCCCGTCGAGACGCGGCTGCTCGTTCTCGCCGCCGCCGCCGAGCCTCTCGGCGACCCCGTGCTGCTGCACCGAGCCGTGGACTCGCTCGGCCTCGACATCGCGGCCGTCGACCCCGCCGTGGACGCCGGTCTGCTCGCCGTCAGCGGGCGCGTCGAGTTCGCGCACCCGCTCGTTCGATCCGCCGCCTATCGCTCTGCCGCCGCCGACGACCGCCAACGTGTGCATCGCGCCCTCGCCGCGGCGACGGACGCCGAGACCGACCCGGACCGGCGAGCCTGGCACCGCGCCCGTGCGACTCCGGGGCCCGGCGAGGAGGTCGCCGCCGAGCTCGAGCGCTCTGCCGGCCGCGCGCAGGCTCGCGGCGGTGTTGCCGCGGCGGCCGCGTTCCTGCAGCGGTCCGTCGCGCTGACGGTGGACCCGTCCCGCCGTGTCGAGCGCGCCCTCGCCGCGTCGCAGGCCAGCGTCCAGGCCGGCGCGTTCGACGCGGCGCTCGGTCTCCTCGCCACCGCAGAGGCGAGCCCGCTCGACGAGTCGCAGCGAGCTCGAGTCGAGCTCGTGCGCGGCCACGTCGCGTTCGCGTCGGGGCTCGGCCGCGAGGCTCCGCCCCTGCTGTTGAAGGCCGCTCGGCGACTCCAGCCGTTGGACGCGGCCCTCGCGCGCGAGGCGTACCTGAACGCGTGGGGCGCAGCCGTGCTCGCAGGCTCGGACGAGCTCGTCGAGATCTCCCGTGCGGCCACAGCCCTCCCCCCGCCGGCCGGCGACCCGCGACCGGTCGACCTGCTCCTCGACGGTCTGTCCCTGCTGTCCACGGAGGGTCACGCCGCAGCGACTCCGCGGCTGCAGCAAGCGGCGGGCGCTCTCGCCGGGATCACGGCGGAGGACGCCGTGCGCTGGGGCTGGATGGCCACGGCCGCGAGCGCCGCCGTGTGGGA
>Ga0075434_100007600_pt1 | contig 10036 bp, 8 predicted proteins | sample RhiMethybrSRZTD3_FD_75298 | JGI IMG/M metagenome (GOLD analysis project Ga0075434, IMG submission 75298) | Populus rhizosphere microbial communities from Tennessee, USA - Rhizosphere MetaG P. TD hybrid SRZTD3 | ecosystem: Host-associated > Plants > Roots > Rhizosphere > Soil | place: USA...
GTCACGCCGGCGGTCGCGCCCGGCTCGGGAGGACGGGACGCGGCGTTCGCCGCAGGAACCGCTCCTCCACCGCAATCCGCCGCCCTCGCGTACGCCTGCGCGTACTGCGTGTTCACGCGCGAGACGATGTGCTCCACCGATCGCTCGAGCCGCCGCAGGAAGGGCGCCGGATAGAGGCCGATCCACACCGCGAGCACGAGCAGCGGCACGAACGTCGCGAACTCGCGCTGGTTCAGATCGAGCAGCCGCTCGTTTTTGGGATTCGTCACCGTCCCGAACATCGTGCGCTGATAGAGATACAGCATGTACGCCGCGCCGAGGACGACGCCGCTCGCCGCGAACGCCGCCCACATCTTGCTCGCGACGAACACGCCCTGCAGAATCAGGAACTCGCCGATGAAGCCGTTCAGCGTCGGCAGCCCGATCGACGACATGGTCATCACCAGGAAGATCGCCGCGTAGACCGGCATGATCTTCGAGAGCCCGCCGTACTCGGCGATCTCGCGCGTGTGCCGCCGCTCGTAGACGATGCCGACGATGAGGAACAGCGCGCCGGTCGAGATGCCGTGATTCAGCTGCTGCACGATGCTGCCGGTGATGCCGACCGGGTTCAGCGCGAACATGCCGAGCATCACCATCGCCATGTGGCTGACCGACGAATACGCGACGAGGCGCTTCCAGTCGCGCTGCGCCATCGCGACCAGTGCGCCGTACACGATACCGATGATCGAGAGGAGCACGATCATCGGTACGAAGTGCTTCGACGCGTCGGGCAGTATCGGCAGGCTGAATCGCAGGAATCCGTACGTCCCCATCTTCAGGAGCACGGCGGCCAGAATGACCGAGCCCGCGGTCGGCGCGTCGGTGTGCGCGTCGGGCAGCCAGGTGTGGAACGGGAACATCGGAACCTTGATCGCGAACCCGAGGAAGAACGCGAGGAAGATCCACCACTGCAGGTCGTACGGGACGTTCAGCTTGTGGTACTGCGTGATGTCGAACGTGTACACGCCCGTCACGCTGTGGTTGTAGAAGTAGAGCGCGAGGATGCCGAGCAGCATCACGACGCTGCCGACCAGCGTGTAGAGGAAGAACTTGATCGCGGAGTACAACCGGTTCGAGCTGCCCCAGATGCCGATGAGGAAGTACATCGGCACGAGCATTACTTCCCAGAACAGGAAGAACAGCAGGAAGTCGAGCGACATGAACGCGCCGAGCATGCCGGTCTGCAGCACGAGCAGGAAGATGTAGTACTCCTTCAGCCGCTCGGTGATCGCCGTCCACGACGACAGCACCGCGATGAACCCCATCATCGTCGTCAGCAGGATGAGGAGCGTGCTGAGGCCGTCGACGCCGAGGAAGTACTCGGCGCCGATCGACGGAATCCACGGCGCGCGCTCGACGAACTGGAAGTCGGCCTGCTGCGGGTTGAACCAGAACCACAGCGGAATCGAGACGACGAAGCCGAGGAACGCGACGACGTTGGCGATCCAGCGGATCGCGTTCTCGTTCTGCTTGTTGACGAGCAACAGCACGAGCGCGCCGGCCAGCGGCAGGAAGAGAACGATTGACAGGTAGTGACTCATATATCCATGTTGGCTCGCGTTATTGCCTTTCAGGCGAGCGTATTGTCATCTGAAAAACAAATACACGCTCACGAACGCGAAGATCCCGAACAGCATCAGCAGCGCGTAGTTCTGAACGAGCCCGGTCTGGACCCGCCGGAACGCGAGACTCGATTCCTGCACGATCCATCCGATCAGATTCACCAGCCCGTCGACGATGTGGTAATCGGTACGGCCCGACAGCCATGACGTGATGCGCGTGACATTGCCCGTGGCATTGACGGCGCCGTCGACGACGTTGCGATCGAACGTCCAGAGCCCGCGCGCGCTCGTCATCGTGCCGGAGATGATGGTCGCGTTGTACAGCTCGTCGACGTAGTACTTGTTCAGCAACGTGCGGTGCGCACCCGACCAGCGCTCGGCGAGCTGCTCGGAGATCTCCGGGCTGATCACATAGGACTTGTAGGCGACCGCGATCCCCACAATCGCGACGATGAGCGAGAACGCCATCAGGCCGATTTCCACACCGCTCGACGCGTGCTCCGGCTCCTGGTCCTGCGCCGCTCCCGCTTGGACAGGCTCGGCGCGTGCGGGTTGTGTCTCCGCTCGCGCGGCGGCTTCCGCTCGTCCTGAGCCTGTCGAAGGAGGAGCCTCAGCGCGCGACGCGGTAAAGCTCGGCTCGAGAAAATGTTCGATCGCGTTGCCGCCGCCGAGTGCGGCGGGAATGCCGACGAACCCCGCGACGATCGCGCCGACCGCGAGCGCCATCAGCGGATAGGTCATCGCTGTCGGCGACTCGTGCGGTCCGTGCCACGGCCCGTGACCGTGACCGGCGGGCGCGTGGGCGGCGTCGACGTGGGCGGCCGCCGGCTTATCGTGCGGCTCCGCCGGACCGTGCGACACCTCGTGCTCGCGGCGCTGCGCCTGGCCGTGCGCGTGCGGATCCAGCGGATGTTTCACGCCGTGCGTCGCGGCGACGGCTGCGGCGCCGTGGCCCGCCGTCTCCCAGGCAGGACCGCGATACGCGCCGAAGAACGTCATCGCCATCAGGCGGAACATGTAGAACGCGGTCATGAACGCCGTGATGACCGCGATGAGCCAGACCGCCTTGTTCGCGAGGAACGCGCGGTACAGGATTTCGTCTTTGCTGAAGAATCCGGACAGCGGAAAGATGCCGGCGATGGCGAGCGTCCCGATCATCATCGTCGCGAAGGTGACGGGCAGGTACTTCTTCAGCGCGCCCATGTTCCGCATGTCCTGCTCGCCCGCCATCGCGTGGATGACCGACCCGCTCCCGAGGAAGAGCAGCGCCTTGAAGAACGCGTGCGTCATCAGGTGGAACGCGCCGGCCGCGAACGCGCCCACGCCCATCGCGGTGAACATGTAGCCGAGCTGCGAGACCGTCGAGTACGCGAGCACGCGCTTGATGTCGTACTGCACGAGGCCGATCGACGCCGCCATCAGCGCGGTGAGCACGCCGACGATCGCGACGATCGTCATCACCTCCGGAGCGTGAGAGAACAGCACCGCGTTGCGTCCGACCATGTAGACGCCCGCGGTGACCATCGTCGCCGCATGGATGAGCGCTGACACGGGGGTTGGCCCTTCCATCGCGTCCGGCAGCCAGACATACAACGGAATCTGCGCGCTCTTTCCCGTTGCGCCCACGAACAGCAGCAGGCAAATAGCCGAGAGCACGCCGAAATGCGTCGTCTCGACCGGCATCGCCGCGGCGGCGTTCTGCACCGCGCGGAAGTCGAGCGTGCCGAACGTGTAGTAGATGAGGAAGACGCCGAGGATGAATCCCCAGTCGCCAATCCGGTTCGTGATGAACGCTTTCTTCCCGGCGTCAGCCGCGCTCTTCTTCTCGTACCAGTAGCCGATCAGCAGATACGAGCAGAGGCCGACGCCCTCCCAGCCCACGAACATCACCAGGAAGTTGTCTCCCAGGACGAGCATGAGCATGAAGAAGCAGAACAGGTTCAGATAACAGAAGAAGCGCGCGACGCCGCCGCGCGGCTCGTCGGCCATGTAGGCCGTCGAGTAGACGTGGATCAACGTCCCGATGCCGGTGACGATGAGCAGCATCATCGCCGACAGCGGATCGAGCCGGAATCCCCATGGCGCCTGCAGCATGCCGATGCCGGTGCTGGTGGCGAGCGGAATCGGCGGAAACCATTGCGCAACGACGACATCGAACGAGCGCTCCTCGCCGGGCAGCGCGAGAAGCTGCCAGAAGGCGACGACGGTAATTGCGAGCGCGCCGGTCATCAGCGCGCACGCCAGCGCGCCCGCAGTCTTGCGCGAGAAATAGCGCACGCCGATGAGCCCGTTGACGGCGGCGCCCACGCCGGGAAGCAGAGGAATCAGCCAGATGTATTTCATGTCACGAGTAGGCCGGAGGGGCTGGATGGGCAGGACCGGCGGGAGGGCCGCAGAGTTCGCAGCGACGCCGTCCTGCCCCCGTCGTGCCCGTTCTGCCCGTCACCACTTCATCAAGTTCATTTCATCGATGTTCACGGTCTCTTTGTTTCGATAGAACGCGAGAATGATCCCGAGCCCCACGGCGGCTTCGGCGGCCGCCACAGCGATCACGAAAATCGCAAACACCTGACCGATCGCGTTCTGCAGCTGCGCCGAGAAGGCAATCAGGTTGATGTTGACCGAATTCAGAATCAGCTCGATCGACATGAAGATGATGATGATGTTGCGTCGCACCATCACGCCGATCACGCCGATGATGAACAGGGCCGCAGACAACAACATGTAATGCGTCGGCGTAATCATGGCTCGTGTATTGCGGATTGCGGATTGCGGATTGCGGATTTATCGAGGATTGTGGATTGATTGCGGATTGCGGATTTATTGCGGATTGATTCATTGTTGATTTGCATGAGCCCGCCGACAATCCTCATTCTGCAATCAATCCTCATTCTGCAATCAATCCTCATTCCGCAATCAATCCGCAATCCGCCTTCAATCCCCAATCTCCAATCAATCCGCAATCCGCAATCCTCAATCCGCAATGGTCAGAGTTCCCTTTTCGCCAGAATAATCGCGCCGATCATCGCCACCAGCAGCAGCATCGAGGCGATCTCGAACGGAATCAGGTAATTCGTGTAGAGCAGCCAGCCGACCTGCTCGGTGTTGCCGGTCACGGGCACCGGCGGCGGCGCGACGGTTGCCGCCGGGGCGCTGACGTAGCCGCTGAACGCGATGACCGCCACTTCGAGCAGGATCGCGGCCGCGAGCGACGCCCCGATCTTCGTCATGCGGTGCGGATCCTGATGCGCCTCCGGCGGACGTTTCAGATTCACCAGCATGACGACGAACAGATACAGCACGACGATGCCGCCCGCGTACACCAGCACCTGAATCACGGCGAGGAACTGCGCGCCGAGCAGCACGTAGAGCGCCGCAACGAACAGAAAGTTCACTACGAGGAACAGCACACTGTGCACGGTGTTCTTCGTCGTGATGACCAGCACCGCGAACCCCAGAATGAACGCGGCAAGCGTGTAGAAGGCGATGGCTTCGGCCATTACGACATCAGCACCTTGACGATGCCCGTGACGATGAGATTGGCGATGCCGAGCGGGATCAGCACCTTCCAGCCGAGACGCATCAGCTGGTCGTACCGGTAGCGCGGCAGCGTCGCGCGAATCCAGATGAAGAGATACAGGAACAGGAACGACTTGATGAAGAACCAGATCCAGCTCGGGATGTAGTACAGGAAGTGGAACACGGACAGGTTCGGAAACGGCGGCAGCCATCCGCCGAGGAACAGCGTCGTCACCACCGACGAGACGACGATCATGTTCGCGTACTCGGCCAGGAAGAACAGGGCGAAGCGCATGCCGCTGTACTCCGTGTGGAATCCGCCGGTCAGCTCCTGCTCCGCCTCGGGCAGATCGAACGGCGCGCGATTGGTCTCCGCGAGGCCGCCGATGAGCACGATGACGAACGCCACCGGCTGCGCGAACACGTACCACACGTGCTGGTTGTACTGCGCGTTGACGATCCCCACCATGCTGAGCGAGCCGGCCATCAGGATGACGCTCACCAGCGTCATCGTCACCGCGATCTCGTAGGAGATGAGCTGCGCCGACGCGCGCAGGCTGGCGAGCAGCGGATACTTGCTGTTCGAGGACCAGCCCGCGAGGATGATGCCGTACACTCCGACCGATGCGACCGACACGATGTAGAGCAGGCCGACGTTGATGTCGGTGATGTACAGCGGAACCGGATGGCCGAAGATCGTGACGGTCGGACCGAACGGAATCACCGCGAAGACGATGAGGGCCGGCACCATCGACATGATCGGCGCGGCCGTGAACACCCACCGGTCGGCGCGAACCGGCGTGATGTCTTCCTTGATCATCAGCTTCACCGCGTCGGCGATCGGCTGCAGGATGCCGTACGGGCCGACGCGCATCGGCCCCAGCCGCGACTGCGCCCACGCGATCACCTTGCGCTCGAGCAGCACCATGTAGGTGACGGCGACCAGCGTCGCGTTCAGAACGATCAGGATTTTCAGCAGCGGAATGACGACGGTGTCGACCATGTTTTATCGATCGACCTCGCCGAGCACGATGTCGATGGATCCGATGAGCGCGACGACATCGGCGACGAGATGGCCGCGCACGAGCCGGCGCAATCCCTGCAGGTTGCAGAACGAGGGCGGCCGCACGCGGAAGCGGTACGGGTTCGTCGATTTGCCGTCGCTGACGATGAAATATCCCAGCTCGCCTTTCGGCGATTCGATCGCGTGATACGTCTCGCCGGCCGCCGGTTTGATCAACCGCGGCACCTTGCCCACGATCGGACCTTCGGGCAGGCCTTCCGTCGCCTGCCGGATGATCCGCAGAGACTGCCGGAACTCCTCCATCCGCACCAGGTAGCGATCGTACGTATCGCCGGCCGTACCGATCGGCACGTCGAACTGCATTTCGTCGTACGCGGCGTAGGGTTCGTCCTTGCGCACGTCGCGGGGCACGCCGGAGCCGCGAAGGGCCGGACCGCACAGCCCGAGTCCGACCGCTTCGGGTCCCGAGATGACGCCGATCCCTTTCGTCCGCTCGAGCCAGATGCGGTTGTGGGTGAGCAGCTCCTCGTACTCGCCTACCTTCGTGTCCATGATGTCGCAGAACTGCAGCACCTTCTTGTCCCAGCCCGATGGAAGGTCCTGCGGCAGGCCGCCGATGCGCATCGAGTTGTAGGTGAGGCGCGCGCCGCAGAATTCCTCGAAGAGATCGAGAATGAGCTCGCGCTCGCGGAACGCGTAGAGGAACACCGTCATCGCGCCGATGTCCATCGCGTGCGTGCCGACCCACAGGCAGTGGCTCGCAATCCGCTGCAGCTCGCACAGAATCGTCCGCACGTACCGCGCGCGCCGCGGCACCTCGAGCTGCATCAGCTTCTCGACCGTCTCGCAGTAGCCGACGTTGTTCGTCGCGGCGGCGACGTAATCCATGCGATCGGTCAGCAGGATGATCTGCGTCCAGTTCCGATTCTCGCTGAGCTTCTCGATGCCGCGGTGCAGATAGCCGATGACGACGTCGCAGTCGACGACCTTCTCGCCGTCGAGCCGCAGCACGACGCGCAGCACGCCATGCGTGCTGGGATGCTGCGGACCCATGTTGAGCACCAGTTCGTTGGTGTCGAACATGGCTCCGTGATGAATCGCTGGTGTTTCCATGTCGCTAGGGTGCCGCGGGTAGCACCGCGCTATTCAATATCCGCCTCGTCCCTCGCTTGTCGAAGCCTGAGCCAGTCGAGGGGATTTTCCATCAGCAGTTCGCCGGGACCTTCGAGCGGGTAGTCCTTCCGCTCAGGAAATCCCTGCCAGTCGTCGGGCATGAGCAGCCGGCGCCGATCGGGATGACCGGTGATGTTCACGCCGAACATGTCGTACACCTCGCGCTCCAGCCAGTTCGCGGCGGGCCAGACGCTCGTCACCGACGAAATCGGTTGATGCTCGCCGACCTTCGCTTTCACGCGAACGCGATGACGATGACGCGTAGAGTAGAGGATGTAGACGACGTCGAATCGTCCTGCGGCCCGCGGCGGCCAGTCGGTCGCGGTGACGTCGGAGCAGTAATCGAAGGCCGCGTCCGGCGCATCGCGCAAGTGCGTCGCGATCGCGAGGATCTTGTCGGCCGGCACGATGATCGTCCAGTCGCCCACCCAGTAACTGATCGCCGTCACACTGCCCGGAATCGCCGCCTGCAGCGATGCGATGAAGCCGGGCGGCGCCTTGTCGGCAGGCGGCGGCGGATCCGGCGGCCCGCTCGGCGGCGCCGCCGCGGGCGGGGGATGCGCCGCCTTCGCGGCGGGTGGGGCTTTGGCCGCAGCAGCTGCGGCAGAGGGCGCCGGCTTGCCCGCCGTAGCTGCGCCAGCAGCGGAGGCGGGGGCCGTGGGTTGTCCGGTCGCCGAGCTCGTTTCGCTCGTCGTCGCGGTCTGCGCACCCGCGGGATTCGCAGGCCTGGGTGCCGGAGGCTCCTGCCGCGGAACGCCCGGCGGCGCCGCAGACGCACCCGCACCCGGAGCGTCGGTGCGCGAGACCTCACCCTTCAACGGTTCCGCCGGCGCTCCGCTCGCGGGCTTGTCGGCCGCCGCCTGCGGCGGAGTCCCGGGAGCGTTCGGATCGTCAATCATCAATCACTCACTCAATCAACAAATCCCAAATCAGTCAATAAATCCTCAATCCTCAATCCTCAATCCTCAATCGCTCAGACCCACTCCAACGCCCCCTTCTGCCACGCGTAGTAGTACCCCACGACGAGGATGAAGATGAACACCATCATCTCGATCAGACCAAACAGCAGCAGCTTGTCGAAGATGACCGCCCACGGAAACATGAATACCGTCTCGACGTCGAAGATGACGAACAGCATCGCCACGAGGTAGTAGCGGATGCTGTAGCGGTCGCGCGCGTCGGTCACCGGCTCGATGCCACACTCGTACGGCTCGAGCTTTACCTTGTTGTACTTGACCGGATGCAGCGCGGTCGACACGAAGATCGTGAACAGGGCGAAGCCGGTCGCAACGACGACAAAGATGACAATCGGAATGTAGGCTGAAAGCATTTGGGGTGACGCTGGCCGGGCCAGGTGCGCGCGGCGTTTTCAGAATTGAAATCGAGCGGTTTATACCACACGCTGCTCCGGTTCTGCAATTTGCCGCAAATCACAGATTTCAAACAGTTTTTCAGTCATCGATCGCTTGACGCTCGTCGAAACCGAGCCCTATACTGACTTCATGCCTTCCCGGCGCAATCGGCCGTCGTCCGCCATTCGCGCAGCGCGCCTGATCAGCCTGGCGACGGCGCTCCTGGCGGCAATCGTCATCGCGAGCGCCGTTCGCGTTGGCGCGCAAGCCATCCAGCGGTCGATGTACGTCAGCGTCGTCAACGACGCCGGCGTGCCCGTTCCGGACCTCGGGCCGTCTGATTTCATCGTCCGCGAGGATGGAACGGCACGCGAGGTGCTCCGCGTCGTTCCCGCGGTCGACCCGATGCAGATCGCCGTGCTCGTCGACACGAGTCAGACCGCCCGCAATTCGATCGCGGACATCCGGCGGGCGCTTCCGCCGTTCGTCACGGCGCTGACGAATCCGAACGAGAACGGCGCGAAGAACGAAGTGGCGCTCATCGCGTTCGGCGAGAGACCGACGATCTTCACCGACTACACCACGAGCTCCGCCGATCTGCAGAAAGGCATCAACCGGATCTGGTCGCAGCAGGGATCCGGCGCGTATCTGCTCGACGCCATCCTCGAAGTCACGCAGGGCTTCAAGAAGCGCGAGGCGACGCGGCCGGTCATCGTGGCGATCGCCGAGGAAGGACCGGAGCTGAGCTATCGGCATTATGAGCAGGTGCTCGACGCGATCCGCGCGGCGGGCGCCCCTGTATATGTATTGATGGTCGGCTCGCCCTGGAACGACCTGAGCGACGAGGGACGCAGCCGCAGCATCGTGCTCGACCGCGGACCGACCGAAAGCGGCGGGCAGCGGGATCAGGTGCTCGCGAGCAACGCGCTCCCCGATCGGCTGAAGCTTCTGGCAAATCAACTCACCCATCAATACCGGCTTACGTACGCGCACCCGCAGTCGCTGATTCCGCCGGAACGCGTCACGGTGACCGCGGCGAAGGCCGGGCTCACCGCGCGGGGCGCGCTCGTCAAGGAACAGCAGGACCGGCCGTGATTTTCAGCTCTTTCGATCGGCTTCGGTGGTTCGCCGCCGGCGCGCTCGTCGTCGCGTCGACGATCCTCTACGCGCAGTCACAGCAGTCGCCGCAGCCCGCGCCGCAGGAACAGCAGCCCGCTCCACAAACGCAGCCGCCGCCGCAGACGAAGCCGCCGACGCAGACGCAATCGGCGCCCGGACAGCCGCCTTCGTTCCGCGCCGGCGTCGAGCTCGTGTCGCTGAACGTGACCGTCACCGACGGCGCCAGCCATTACGTCACCGATCTC
>Ga0075434_100007601_pt1 | contig 10035 bp, 11 predicted proteins | sample RhiMethybrSRZTD3_FD_75298 | JGI IMG/M metagenome (GOLD analysis project Ga0075434, IMG submission 75298) | Populus rhizosphere microbial communities from Tennessee, USA - Rhizosphere MetaG P. TD hybrid SRZTD3 | ecosystem: Host-associated > Plants > Roots > Rhizosphere > Soil | place: USA...
TGTGCACGGCAGCACGCCAGGCAAGCCGTTCCAGGCGGCATGGGACAACCTTCAGCGAGCGTATCCAACCCACGCCATCAGCACGATCTCGCTGAACCAGTATCCGGGCACGACGCCGGCCGACCCGTATCGCGTGAAGCTCCAGACCGGCACCCGGACGTTCTTTACGTATGTCGATTCGTCGACCGGAGCGCTCCTTGGCGTGCAACACCCGGTCATCCAGTGGATCCAGGAGCTGCACTTCAAGCTCTTCGCGGGCTACACCGGAGTTGTCGTCAATGCGGTGGGCGCCAGCCTCTTCGTGATGATGTGCCTGACCGGCACAATCATCTGGTGGCCGGGACGGCGACAGTGGAAGCAGGGCTTCAGCGTCAGATGGGCGGCACGGTGGCCGGTCGTCAACTATGACCTGCACCATGTTATCGGGATCAGCAGCGCTCTCCTGCTCGGAGCCGTCGCCGCTGCCGCCGTGGTCTCCGCTATCGAGTACCGCGCGGCGTACCACCCCGAGGAGGTGGCGTGGCAGTCGCAGGTGCACGCCTGGCCGGTCGATCTCGACGCCGTGGTCGACGCGGCGAACGCCGCCGTTGCCGGCGGCCGCGGAACGTTCCTGTATCTGCCGACGAGCCCGACCGCGCCATTTCGCTTCGATAAGACCGTGAATGGAATGACCTACCGGATCTTTCTCGACCAGCAGGACGGACGGGTGCTGCGCATCGACAACGCCCCTCTCGATACGTCGCTCCACGCGCGCGTCGACCAATGGGCCGGGCTCATTCACTACGGCCGCTTCTGGGGATACACCTCGCGGTCGGCGTGGGTCGTCCTCGGTCTGACCGTACCGATGCTGTTCGTCAGCGGCCTGCTGATGTGGTGGCATCGCGTTGTCGTCAGGACGCTTCGACGCCGCGCAGCCTAGCGTTCGCGGCAGCAGGCCTCCGATCTCGCGCGCGGATCGTTCAACGCGCCCTGGGAAGAGCGGGTCACGTTCCGCAGCAGGTTCGTGGCGGTGCGGTAGCACTCGCACGATGCCGATTCCAGTTTCTCGCGGTCCACAATCGCGACATGGCCGCGGTGATATGTGATCAGCCCAGCCTTCTGCAAGGTGCCGGCGACTACGGTCACGGTCGGCCGGCTTGTCCCGAGCATCATCGCCACGAACTCTTGGGTCAGCGAAAAATGGTCCCTTCCGATGCGATCGTGCGCCATCAGGAGCCACCGCGAGAGCCGTTGCTCGACCGAGTGGACGGCGTTGCAGGCCGTGGACTGCATGATGAAGCCGCTCAGTGCCTGGGCATATCGCGTCATCAGGTCGTGAAACGGTCCGCGCCGGTCCATCTCGTCGCGGAAGTCTCCGACCGCCATCCTGTAGCAGGTGTCCGCCTCGGCCTGCACCATCGCAGCCGCAGGTGGCGGGTCGCCGTTCAACACTGCGGACACGCCGAGCATGCCCTCCCGTCCGATCGTGGCCACCTCCACCATGCCGCCGTCTTCCAACACGGTGACCACGGATGCGAAGCCTCCGCCTGGAAAGTAGACGTGTGCTATCGATTCGCCGGGCTTGTGAAGGAACTCTTTCAGCTTGAGCGGGATGACGTCGAGGGTCGGGGCGAGACGCCGGTAGTCATCGGGAGGAAGCGCCGCCAGGAGCTGATTCGTGGGAGGCGGCCGATTCGTCGTCGGTAGTCGGCGCTTGGCGATCATGCAACCTCTTTTCCCCGCCATGCCGGCGGTAATTTCGGAAGAGGCTGTCGCGGGCCAAGCATTGCCCTGCTCAAGGCGAGGCAGGCGGTAGACCCTTAGGAAAATCCGCGTTCATGCTAGCACGCTTTGCCGGCGCGAACGTTAAAACCTAACAGACGCCTGCGAACGACTTGCGTATCGTTACAGGCTCTTAAATTTTTCGAACAGAAGGACTTCGTTCAATCCGTTAGGACGCCGCAATGACGGGAATCCCGGAGGCGAGCTGTCTCTTCACGCGAGGTTCGGACTCGGTTCGCCTCGTGCGTGAGGAGAATTCAAAAGGCTGCCGCCTGCTCCTGTATGGGCCCGGAACCGAAGTCGTGACCTACGAGTTTGCGGACGTAACCGAATGCATGAAGCGGCAGGCCGAGATCGAGCAGAGCCTCCTGGCCGCGGGATATCACCTCGCGCACGCCTCATCGAATCGCCGCAGCGAACGCCGAATGTGGAACGGACCTGATCATCGCCGGGCGGCGAGTTGATGTCGGTTTCAGGGAGTAATTCTATTTCCCACTCGGCGTCGCCGCTGCACGGTAGAAGATGATTTCAGTTTCAGTTCTGCGCGCAACAGAGCGACATTCTGCCGCAGCTCCCGCAACGCGCCGCTCTGGTCGAGCGCGCACGCTTGCAGTTCTTTTGCGCGTTTGACGAGCACGCCAATCAAGTCGGCACGCTCGATCCGCGTTGACACCTGCCGATCAACCGCTGCGGCATCGCTCTGGATGGTGTGCGCCGCTCGGGTGCACGCCTCGACGCCCGACTGAAGATCGTCGATGTTCGTGTCGATCCCGGCCATCATGTTCCGTAGGTTCACCTGGACCCCCGATACAGCATACGCGCCCCTCTTGTCAGTCTCAATGGCACATTGCTGCCGAGGTCGGAAAGAGGAACCGGGCGGTTGTTTGACAGGCGTTTTGAGCAGGCGCGATGATGGGCGCCCGTGAGCCGTTGATCTAAAGGTGATGAGAAAGAGGATGCCTATGAACGCGCGGTTTGGTGTGGCTCTTGTCCTGGCAGCCGGTGTCGGCATGATGAGCGCTTCTGCGGCGATCTCGCCCGAAAGTGATCCTGTGAATATTCATCTGGCTGCCGCACAAAGGGCGGCCGGCCTGGATTACCCGGGCCTTCTCGCGCGGGTCTGCATCGTTCCGCCGACCGGCAGTGACGCCGCCGCGGGTCGCCGGCGCGCCGGCGGTGTCAATGGGCTGACCCCCGCAGCCGCGGCTCCGCGTCAGGAAGTCGTGCCCCCGCGTTCCCAGTGGTACCAGGAGCCGCGCCAGATCTTCGACAACCTCTATTGGGTCGGCAACCTCAGAAACAATTCCTGGGTGATCAAGACCAGCGCCGGTCTCATCGTTCTCGACACCCTCTTTCATTACACGGTCGAGCCGGAGATCGTCGACGGCATCAAGAAGCTGGGGATGAATCCGCGTGACACCAAATACGTGCTCATCACCCATGGCCATGGCGACCACGACGAAGGCGCCAAGATCCTGCAGGACCTTGGCGCGCACGTCATCATGGGCCGACCTGATTGGGATTTGATGCTGAACGGCACTCCGTTGCCCGGCGGCAATCCAAAGCGCGATATGGTCGCCACCGACGGTCAGAAGCTCACCCTCGGCGACACCACTGTCACGATCTACCTGACGCCCGGCCACACGGAGGGTACGCTCTCGTTCGTTTTCCCGGTGAAGGATCACGGCATGACGCGGGTCATCGCCTATTCAGGCGGCACGGCCTACAACTTCCCGCGCAGCGTGGCCCGGTTCCAGGCCTACATCGATACGCAGAAGAGATTCGCCAAGATTGCGGCGGATGCGGGCGCCACCGTCATGCTGTCGAACCACTCGGAGTTCGACGAGGGCTATATGAAGGCGCGGATGATCTCGACCATGATGCCCGGCGAAGACAACCCGTTCGTGATCAAGGACGGCGTGCAGCGGTATCAAACCGTCCTCGTGGAATGCGCCGAGGCAGAGAAGGCGCGGCTGATGGAGGGTCAGGACGTTCCTTCCAAGGAGTGAGAAAAAAACTCAGGCGACGCGATCGAAGATGACGGTGAGCGTCAACAGATTCGGTCGCGCCGATCGGTGGGCAAGCAGCCACGAGTCAGAAAAGCGTGGCCGCGCATCCGTTGGATCCGGAATCGTCCACCAGGACTGGCTCAAACGCGCCATATCAGGCAACGAGAAACCGAGCAGATCCTCGATTTGTCCGAATGTCAGGACGACTCGGTCCGCGTATCGCCCGTCGAGATAGTTGTAGAGCGCGGTGTATTTGCCAGACATCACGGGCCGTTCCCGGCTCACCACGGTCATTGCGGCGTCGGGTTGTCGTGTCGATGCCTGCAGCCGCCTGATCCACGCAAACATTCTGTAGCCCTCGTTCCGCAGCCTACCTCAAGACGCGTCCCGCAAGCGTTCACAAGTGAACAGGTGCAATGAAACCCACGAAGATTGTGGGGCGGCGCATAGCGCCGCCCGTCATGCGAAAGAAGCTCACACTAGCTGCGCAGCAATCTGAAGCCCGTGCGAAGGTCCTCGACCAGAGCTTGCGGCTGCTCCCACGCAGCGAAGTGGGCGCCTTTGTCGTGCGTGTTGTAGTAGAGAAGTTTTGGATACGCCCGCTCGGCCCAGCTCCTCGGAGCCGCGTAGATCTCATTCGCAAAGACACTCACGGCGACCGGAATCTGTACGCCCCTCGCGTCGAAGAAGCCCCCTGATTGCGCCATCTGCCTGGTATCCCAGTAGAGGCGGGCCGAAGAGATCGCCGTGTTCGTGACCCAGTAGAGTGTGATGTTGTCCAGGATGTCGTCTCGAGTGAGTCCTTCGCGACTGCCATCGAAGACGCGGGCGATGAGCGCGTAGCTGGCGGCGTCGTGGTCGAGGATCCATGCGGCCAGACCGACCGGTGAATCTGCAAGCGCGTAAAGCGTCTGCGGACGGAGTCCCATCTCGTTGGCGTAGCCGAGCCCCTTTTGATAGAAAAACGAAAGCTGGTCCCAGGCACGCCGTTCGTCAGATGAAAGATTTGATGGCGGCGGGTTGCCGAGGGCGAGTGCCTTCGAAATCTCCGGCGGTACGGTTGCGGCCATGTTCGTGGAAATGCCGAGCAATTCGGGAGGCGCCAGCAGGGCCATCACTTCCGAGACCGCGTTTCCCCAATCGCCGCCCTGCGCCACGAACTTTGCATACCCGAGGCGCTTCATCAGCACCACCCACGCACGCGCGATGCTGAGAGGATTCCAGCCGGGCGCTGTGGGCTTGCCTGAGAATCCGTATCCCGGCAACGACGGGATCACCACATGGAACGCGTCCGCTGCGGTTCCTCCATGTGCCGTCGGATTGGTCAGCGGGTCGATGACCTTCAGCTGCTCGATGATGGAGCCGGGCCACCCATGCGTGATGATGAGCGGCAGCGCGTTCTCGTGCTTCGAACGCACGTGAATGAAATGAATGTTGAGCCCATCGATCTCGGTTGTGAATTGCGGCAGCGCGTTCAGCCTCGCTTCGACCCTGCGCCAGTCGTGGTCGTTCGCCCAATAGCTTGCGAGCTTCTGCATCGTCGCCAGCTGCACGCCTTGCGAGGCATCTGTAACCGTCTCGCGTTCAGGCCATCTGGTTGCTTTGATCCGCTTGCGCAGTTCGGTCAGTTCCGCGTCTGGAACGTTCACGTGAAACGGACGAATGCCAGCCTTGTCTGCGACCTTCTCGCTACGTTCTTGTACAGGACTCGTTGGAGTCATGGTGTCTCCTTTGCGGCTAGATTCACGCGACGTCGTGAGCGCTCACCAGCTGCTGAGAGTTGAGCGGTCGCCCGGCATCAAATCAAGGCGTTTCATCGCGTCGATTGATCAGACATCGCGAACAGCGGCGGCACAGCACCCGGCGTGCCAGGGCATTGGCAGGATGGGCGGATCTCTACTGCGGCCAGGTGGCGGCAGCGTCGAAGTTGATGATCGTCTGAGCCGGCTCCGTCGGAACCGCAGGTCGCAGATACGGCAAGCCTGACGTCTTGTGACACCCGTAACAGGCTTGCAGTGTCTCGCGGTACGCTGCAGCGAACGCGGCGGAATCCTGGGCCTGGATGGCATCGGCGACCGCCTTGAAGGCGCTCGAGTCGATGCTTTCGAAGATCGGCAGCAGATTCACATCGTTGCCGTCCGGTCCCTTCCGCACGGGCGTCAGGCGGATCGTCCAGAGAATGTGCTGGCGCGATTCGCCGAAGTAGAACATCGCCAGCGGCCAGTTCTTTTTCTCGGCGGCGAACCAGAGATTGCTCCAGTGATAGCCGACGTCGGACATCGTGTGCGACTGAGATGGCGCGTTGGCCTTCAGCCGGGCGACGTCCGCGCGCAGCGCGTCGAGATCGGCTTTCGTTACGCCGGCGTCAGTGGCACTGGCCGCCCTCGAGCCGGCGGCCGCCGTAACATCGTTCCGATGGAGGTACGAGACGGTACCTCCGCCGAGCAGCACGCCGATGACCGCGGGAAGAATTGCCCGTACGAGTGCATTCGATGCTGGCATTGCTCCTCACTGACGGCCAGCCACGGTCGGCCGGCCCCAATAACCGAGCGCGAGGCCGTTGTACACTCGCACTCCATTTTCACCATCATGTGGCGGTCCGTCTCGACGCTTCTTCTCGCCGCCATCCTGTCGGCATCGTGCGACGGCGCTGCCACCAAATCGCGCGTATCGCGCATCCGCCAGCGCGGCTTCCTCGTCTGTGGTGTCTTTCCGGGGATCGCCGGATTCGCCCGGGTTGACAGCCAGGGTCACTATACCGGCTTCGACATCGACATCTGCCGCGCCGTAGCGGCCGCCATCGTCGGGTCCGCCGAGCGGATTCGGTACGAGCCGGTCGCCACGATCGATCTCCTTCAGCGCTCCAGCGATATCGACATCGTCTCGCGCCGCCTGACATGGTCGCTGCGCCGTGAAGGGCTGCACGTCCTGTTCGGTCCGGTGACGTTCTACGACGGTCAGGGATTTCTCGTCCCCGAGCGCCTCCAAATCGATCGCGTCGCGCAGCTGGCAGGCGTACCCGTGTGCGTCGCCGAAGGTTCGGAACACGATGTCACGCTGACCGCGTACTTTCGACGACACCAGATCGCGCTCGACAAGGTCCGCGTCGCCGACGGATCGGCCGGTGGACGTGCGCTGGCGGAAGGACGTTGTCAGGCATTCAGCGCCGACGTGTCCGAGCTGGCCTCGGTCCGCAGTACGATGGAAAATCCGCGAGGCTTCCGGATTCTCGCCGATCGAATCTCGCAGGAGCCGCTGGCGCAGCTCGTACGCCAGGAGGACGCCGACCTGTTCAACGTCCTGCGCTGGACCATCTTCGCGATGATTGGCGCGGAGGAGCTCGGCGTCACGTCGGCCAACGTCTCGGAGATGGCGGCGCGCGACGATCCCGCGATCGCGCGACTGCTCGGCCTAAGTCCTGGGAATGGCGCCGCGCTGGGGCTCGACGAGGCGTGGGCCCGGCACGTCATCGCAGACGTCGGTAATTACGGCGAAGTGTTCGAGCGCAACCTTGGAACGGCCACGCCCATTGGCCTGGAGCGCGGGCTCAACGCCCTGTGGACGAATGGCGGCCTACTGTTCGCACCACCCCTGAGATAGCCGCCAGACCGAAGCAGGCCGCCAACAGGAAGAACGTCGGCTTTGCCGAGTCCGTCGGTGCGCTGCTGCCGCCGCCGCCCGCTGCGCCGGGTTGACTCGAAGCCGCAGCGGATGGGCCCGAGGCTGTGTTGCCGCTGTTCTCTTTCGGCTCCATCCTCACGTTGAGCTCGACGGCGCCCTTCGACTGGCGAGGGATGTGTGCAACCTTCACGGTCTTATAGCCCAGTGCGCTGACCATGATTTCCATCCCCTTGGTGTCGATGGGGCGAGAGCTGACTTCCAGAATCGCGGCGCCGATGTCCGGGCTCCTGAAGTGTCCTGGTCCGTCGCCCTGGAAAGGAATGACAATCCCGGTGAACGGATCGACGATGGTGACGTAGGGCGCCTTCTGGATCGGCCTGCCTGTTCGCGCGTCCTTGACGCGGGCGAAGTAGACGAGTTCGACCGGCCCTCTGCCCGCCGGAATGAAGAAGCTTTGACCGTTAGCCAGGAGCGTTCCCGAGCTCGCAACGACGAGAGCCGCGACAAACGCCACGGACGCGGCTGCGATCGGCTGCTGTTTCTTCATGTGCTCCCCCCTTAGAGGGTAAACCACCGGCGCTCGTAAATCAGCATCCCAACGACCGCCGCCGTCGGAATGATCCATGCCCAGCCGGGCCAGAGACGATCCGCCATGTTTCTCGGAACCGCGAACGCGATGGCGGCGCTGGCGAGGGCGGAGGTGGCGATCCAGCCGTACCACAGTATTACCACGCCGAGGCCGTCATTGCGCAGGAAGTGGAATTGCCTGACCTCCGGGTAATACCGGAACAGCGCCAGATCGTAATAGAAGCAGACGAGATAGAACACGCCGAACAGGATGGAGAAGATTATCAGTCTGGAATCCTTCATGGCAGCAGTCCCCTGATGTCGTTGAGCACATGTCCGACGATGAAGCTCCACCAGACGAAGAACGCGAGGAGCCACGTCAGGTAGCGGCGTGCCGCAACCGTTTCCGGTCCGCGCGGCTTCCTCCAGAACAGCCAGTACACGGGCAGCAGTCCCAACCCGATCGCCACGAGGTGCTCCTTGATTTCGAACACCCCGTTCGCGGCGGAGTTCTGGGTGTCCTCGAGCGCCGGCCGCACGTCGATCCGGTACTGCGGATACAGCAGCGCGCCGCCGATGGCGGTGATGGCAAACAGCACCACGATGGGCGTCGCATACGCCGTGGCGTCGACGCCGCGGAATCGGTCGATGAACGTCCACCGGCCGTTTGCCGGCGCGGTCGTGACCACGCTGAGCGCCTGATGCGTGATCGCCCCGAGCAGGATGACCGCCAGCAGCCCGTGAACAATAAGGAGGACCACGATCATCGTGTGGGACCTGTCTGCTCGGGCCACGCCCGGCCCGTGGCGTTCAGCACTTCACGCGCGGCCCGCTCGCCCGACTCGAGCGCTCCTTCCATCCAACCGGTCCAGATCGACGTGTGTTCCCCCGCAAAGTGAAAACCGCTTTCAGCGGACGCGAGCACCGGCATCAGCGTCGTCATTTGCCCCGGACGATACAGAGCGAATGCGCCGCGCGTCCAGGGCTCGGTGCTCCAGCGGTAGACGGCGCCCTTCTCGAACTCGGATCGGATGCCGGGAAACGCATCAGCCACGAGATCGACACCCACCGAGAGGCTCGCCTCGAGCGTCGTGCCGAGTGCGCGGTGGCCCGTCTCGCCCGCGGCCGTGGCACCGAGAATCCCGCGTGAGGACGCGGGCTGGTCGCTCGCAGCATCCCAGATTTCAGTCGCCCGGTCGGTTCTCGCCGAACCGCTCAAGCCTGCCGCCTTCCAGAACGGGCGCTTCACCTGAAGCAGGAAACGGACGCCATCGTAGTACGACAGCTGCTCGATGGCCTGTTCCTTCAGGCGAGACAATCGAGGTTTCATCTCAATCTGCTGCATCGTTGTCGCCGGAACAGCGAAGACGACACGCGCCGCCACCACACTCTTCACGGCGGCGCCCTCGCGATAGTCGACGCGGAATCGTGTCGCTTGACGTTCGACGCGAACTACCGGCGCATTGTATCGAATGATCCCGGCGAGCGACGCCCCCATCGCCGCAGGCAACCGGTCCATGCCGCCACCGATCGCGTAGCGCTGCGTTGACGCGCGAAGCATGGCGTACTGACGCAGGACGTAGAGCGCCGAGACGTCCCTGGAATCACCCCCTACCGTCATCAGCTTGACCGCGTCCGGAGAGGCGCCCCGTGATCGCAGCCACTCCGGCCACGTCACGCGCTCGTACGCCTCCCACTGGGCGAAGGCCGTTCGGGAGGCCCTTGGGTCACCCAGCTCGCGCGGCAGTTCACCGACATAGCGGTCCAGCAGCCGCGCGGGCGTCATCATCTGTTCGTCGGGCTTCAACGCCAGCATCCACGCACGCTGACCCTGCAGCGTGCTCGCGGGCCGGCCGTTCACGGCTGTCACGTCGGCACCGGACACCGCGAGCGGCACAAGGGGCAACTTGTAAGCGCGCGCCGCTCGCAGTACCGCCCCGTGCGCACCCGCGAAGCGTGTCGGGCCAGCCTCCGCATGCAACCCCTCGTCGAACGGTGCCCGAACGGTGAGGACGCGACCGCCCGGACGTGCCCGGGCTTCCAGGACGATGACCGGTATGCCGGCCTTGTGAAGAAG
>Ga0075434_100007603_pt1 | contig 10034 bp, 7 predicted proteins | sample RhiMethybrSRZTD3_FD_75298 | JGI IMG/M metagenome (GOLD analysis project Ga0075434, IMG submission 75298) | Populus rhizosphere microbial communities from Tennessee, USA - Rhizosphere MetaG P. TD hybrid SRZTD3 | ecosystem: Host-associated > Plants > Roots > Rhizosphere > Soil | place: USA...
TTCCCGCGTTAGGCTCGGAGGCCAGCGTCAGCGCCGCACCAATCCGGTCGGCGCGCTCGGACATTCCGACCAGGCCGTACCGTCCATTCCGTGGTTGATCGGGATCGAACCCGACGCCGTCGTCGGTAACGGCCACGCGTACGCTGCGCTGGTCCGGGTACGCCACCTCGACATCGATGCGACTCGCCTGGCTGTGCTTCGCGGCGTTCGTCAGCGCCTCACGCACAATCGCGAACAATTCCTCCTCGACCGATCGCTCGATGGCATGTGACACTCCAGTCGCGCGCACCTCCAGGGAGCCAGGATAATGCCCGCGGAGGACATCAGCGACTTCGCGGACGGCCTGCGCAAGCCCGTGCGGCGTAACCGGAGGACGCAGCATGCTGACCGACCGTCTGGCCTGAGCGAGCCCCTCCACCGCGAGTTGCCGCACGGTCTCGAGCGGCTCTCGTGCAGACGCCCACGCCGGTCCCAGCCTCGACTCCGCGCGCTGCAGCTGCATAACGATCAGCGCGAGGGCCTGCGCGAGCGTGTCGTGAATGTCACGCGCCAGCCGGTTGCGCTCTTCGGCGATGGCCGTGGCTTTGACCGATTCGGCGATCCGTGCACTCTGCAGCGCCAGCGCGAGCTGATGCATGTAGACGCCGCAGATCTCCCGCACGAGCGGCCAGCGTTGCTCCGTAAATGTTCGGAATCCCAGGGTCAGGAAGCCGATGGTGTCGCCGTGCAGCACCAGCGGAAGGAGCGCAGCGAACCGATCACCCGTCCGCTGCGTGAAGGCGCACACCTGCGCCGATGCGTCGCGCAACTCCGGTGGGCGCGCGTCCGGCTTTTCCCAGTCGACCCAGAACCCGGTGCGGGCCTGGCGCAGTAGGCGCCAGGCCGGCGGCCAGAGCGAAAACGGTTGCGCGAGCTCGGTGGCCGCTTCCGCAGCGAGATCGACGGCTTCGCCATCGATCCAGACAGCCAGACGGCGTAAGGTGTCGGTCGCCTCGTCGAACAGGGACACGCTACCGTTGTCCGCGCCGGATGCCGCAATCGCGTCGTGGAGGATTTGACTCGTAAACCGCGGCAAGTCCTCATAGGACGCGAGCATCTCGATTGATCTGCTCAGCGCCGCATTCGCACTCGCCAGTTCCGCGGCGCGCTCCTCGGCCGCCTTTGCCTGCGCGCGGATCACCGCGGCCTCACGCGATTCATCGGCCAGCCACGCCAGCTCGAGCACCAGTGCCGCGTAGCGCGTCAACGTGCGAGTCGCGAGGATTCGCTCCGCCGGCAACTCCTCCGACAAGTGATAGACAAGGATGAGGAGACCGATGATCGTGTCGCCACGCCGCAGCGCCAAGCCCGCATTGTTCATGGGCAGGTTGGGGTGTACGATCTCAGGCAATGCCGGGTGGACCCCGCAATCGCCGTACGCGACAAACGTGTCCGTCGCGGCGAGGATATCCTTCCAGCGAGGGAAGCCCTCCGCCGGCATCACCTCCAGCCTCTGAGCCAACCGCTCGTTGTTTGTGGTATCGAGGACCACTCCACCCAGTACATAGGATTGGATCACGAGGGTGCCCGAGGTCGGCTCGTAGCGGAGGAGCGCCCCGCCGTTGGCGCCTGCGACCTCGATGATTGACGTGAGCACCTCGCTCACCAGCAACCGGACGTCCGACAGATTCGCCAGACGGTCGACAGAGCGTTGCAGCACGGCGCTGGCCGCCGACAGCTGCGCCGCCTGCTCGCGCCCTCTGCTGATCACCCCGATAGCGGCTTCGTCTGATGAACGCAGAGACGGCCGGCTCTGCGCACCATGGTTTCGACTCGATGTCATCGTCTTCGCGCGGCCCTAGTAGAAAGAATACCCCTCTAATACGCGTCTTCCCCAGAGAAAGCATCAACCGAACCGCCGAGAAAAAACTATTACTGTTGGCATAGCTCGTCTGTCGAGTTGGAGTTTAAGAGCGATCCGAATGGCCCCGAGTGCCTTGGACGGGCGCCAGCGTATGTCGCGATTGACGTCTCACCCTCCGTAAGGCAATGTCGCCGATGCAACCGTGACGCGCGCGAGGGCCGCCATGATGCCGGAGTTCCCGCCCTTCCGGCTCGATACCGTGAACCAGTGCCTCTGGCGGAGAACTCACGAGGCCGAAGACGAGCGGATTCTCCTGACGCCGAAAGCGTTCGGCGTGTTGAGCCATCTCGTTGACCACGCGGGTCAGCTCGTGACCCATCGGCAGCTGCTCGATGCGGTGTGGCCGCAGACCGCCATCGAGCCGCAGGCGCTCAAGCGCAACATTTTCGAGCTGCGACGCGCGCTCGACGATCCGCCGAAGAAGCCTCGCTTCATCGAGACGTTACCGAAGCGCGGGTACAGGTTCATCGCCAAGGTCGGACACAGGCCTGCCGAGATATCTGACGCGGTGACTTCGCCGGCTGCGACGCGCCTCGTGGGACGGGACCACGAACTGACGGAGTTGCGCCAATCGCTGCGTTATGCCGGCGGCGGTACGCGTCAGATCGTGTTCGTCACGGGCGAGCCAGGCATCGGGAAAACGGCTCTTGTCGAAGAGCTCCGGCGCGTGGCCGCCGAGGTCGATCCGCCAGTTCGCATTGCAGGCGGCCAATGCGTGGAAGGATTTGGGAGCAGAGAGGCGTTCTATCCTGTGCTCGAGGCAATTGGCCAGCTCTGTCGGGGACCCGACGGGAGCACGCCGGTGGAGACGCTAGCGACGCATGCGCCGCCGTGGCTCGTGCAGTTCCCCGCTCTGCTGAAACGCGAGCACCGCGAAACGCTTCAGCAGGAGATTCTGGGCGCGACGCGCGACCGGATGCTCCGCGAGATCTGCGAAGCGCTCGAGACGATCGCGTTAGGCGCGAGTGTCATGAGCCGCGGCACGGCCGCTCAACGGTGCTCTGGTAGTAAAGGGAGTCCATCGTCTGGCGCCGTAGGTCTACGCCCGGCGGCGCTGAATGCGGCGGTTAGCGTCCGGTCACGGCCGACTCACTCGTATCGTAGCGCTTCGATCGGGTCGAGGCGTGCCGCACGGCGCGCCGGCCACACGCCGAAGATGAGACCGGTGCCAGTCGCGATACAGAACGCGAGCACGATCGATTGAACGTCGATCGCCGTGGTCCAGCCCATGGCGCGGCGCGACAACGTCGCGGCAGACAAGCCGACGACCACTCCGATCGCATCCCCCAACAGGCAGAGCAAACGTCACTTGCGTAAGTGGCGCCTCGCTCGCTCGCCCGGAGGCGCTAGCCAGAGGGTTGTGAGCGGTGCACCGGAACTCAGGTAGAGCAAACCGGCAACGAGCTGCGCCCGCCCTCCGCGTAACGACAGCTTGGCGAAGGGGCGCTGACGCCGAACAAAACCGCGGCGGTGAGCGCGAGGCCGACGCCCCGCGTTAGGTGTGGTAGGCGTTGCGCGCCCGGCGCCGATTCTGCCGCAGTTCCGACGCCCATGGCGAGGACGGCGGAGTCATTCCGTCTACGGATGCGCGACATGCTGGACACGATGACCATAGCCGGCGACAGCGTGCCGTCGGAAATGGCAACTGATGTCGCCCGTCGCTGACACGTTAAGGCCACTGGCAACTGCGACTCAGTTACAATCAATTGCTGCCAGTACTGGATGAACGGCCCGGCATTGTCGCTTTCGGGCCGTTCATTCGTTGTCGTTAGGTCAGCCGAGGCGCTTTCTGGTTGCGGTTCGGGCGCCGGATGAAGCCGGCGACGCGGTTTCCTGCGGCGTGGTAAGGAGCGTCTTCGCACGAATGCGCCGGAACGCGACCCGTCCCGAATGTGCCTGAACGCCGATGAACCCGGAACCCGGCTGTTGCCCGGGTGAGCGCCCACGCCTCGTATCGGTGTTGATGAAATCCGTCGTTCGCACGCCGTTGAGCGTCACAGTGTATCGGTCGCCGACGACCGCGATCTCGAGATCGTTCCACGCGCCTGGAACGAGATCGGGCGCGCGCTCGAACTGTTGGTCTCGTGGCTCACCGCTCTGACCGGTCGGGATATCGTAAACCGCGCCGGTTCGGTGTTTGTCCAGGTTCCACGGCCTGGCGAGATCGTCGATCTGCACCTCGAACCCGGTGATCGCGGCAACCCACGCCGGATTTCCGCCGATCCGCGGATCCGTGAGATCGGACCATTGCTGAATCGGGTTGCGGAATCGAAGGAAGATGCCGGAATTCGCCGCTGCGCCGTCGACACTGAACTGCAGGCGGAGTACGACGTCCGCGAACGTCTGAGGCGCGTAGTAGAACACCGTGTGATCGCCGAACGGCTGTGCGACCATCGCCCCGTCGATCAACGCGAAGGCACCCGGCCCGGCGGATCTCCAGAGCTGGAACGTCCCGGACGTACCATCGAACAGCGACTGGAATCCGGGTTCGGCGGCCGCGACCACTGGAGTCGGAATCATGTGATCCGCCATCCGACGTGCCAGGGCAACGCCGGATAGCATCGGGTTCGGCGAACCTAACGTCGGTAGAAGGGCGGGCCCGACGGCGTGCAGATTGTCCGTCTCGTGGAATCGCCCCCACGCGTCGGTCACCGACGCCGCGGGATCGTCACCCATCCAGAGCGTTCCACCCTCGTGATGCGTCGAGCTGAGCGTATCGCGCCGCCAGTCCGTTGGCGGCACATCCCTGCTCCACCAGGTCCTGCCCGCCCCCGGCGGTGTCTGCAGGTACTCGAGGACACTGACATCCCCGTTCGCGAACATGAGCGCGAGTTCCTCGGCGGCCGCGTCCATCCGGTCCCACAGGACCTGGTCCTTGTTCCCACGCGGGTCGGAGGGGCCCTTCGGCGCAGCCTCGAGCCTAACGAGCGCCCTGGGGACGCCGTAGTCGAACGGTCCCTGCGGACCGCTCACGTCCAACGCGACGCGATTCTGTGGATCGGCCGAAGTCTTGTCGCCGGTCATTTCGCCGATCCCGCGCAGCGTGATCACCACGTACTGGTCCGTCAGATCGAGGAATCGATCGAGCTCGTCGATGTTGGGGATCTTCTTGAACAGCTCCGCCTCCGATCCCGCATCGAGCTTGCCGACGCCGGATGCGGTTATCTGAGTATGGAAATGACCCGGCGTACCGTCGGCGTGGCGGAGTATGCCCTTCACGAACAGCGCGGAGACCTGCAGCTCACGGTTGGTCGCGTCGAGCTCCGTGAATGCCTGTCGCGGAATCCGAATGGTCAGATTCGAGCGCAGATGGGCCATGAGATTGCGCCCGATGCATCCGTTCGCGTTCGGGAGCGACGCAAGCGCGAGTCGCGTGCTCTCGATCGTGCCGGCGGCGACGAAGACGTGCCCGTTCGCCGGCACCTGGACCTGTCCCTGATTCGTGTCGATCGCGACGATTCGCCGCCCATCGCGGACCAGGCGGATCACATGCACGTTAGGCACGATCATGAATCTTTTGCGGCGCGCGACCGCCTGTGCGTCACCGCGCCCGCCCTGCTCGGCTTCGGCCTGCGCGAGGCGGGCGGCCCGGATGAGGAGCTGCACGGCGTTGAACTTGTTGAACGGGAAGAATCCCGGTCGCGGCGATGCTGACTGGACGGCCAGCGGTGCCTCCAGGTGATCGACGCTGTCCAGCGCACCACGGTTTCCGGTGAGCTTCAGCGATGCGTCGGCTCCTCGCGTGGTCAGCCCATTGAAGAGCCTCGCCCGGAGCGCCTCGTGCAACGGCCCAAAGACAAAGTCGTTCGTCGACTCAGTCCCGATCTGCCGCGCAGCGTGCTCGAGATACGAGACCAGTGCATCACCTTCGCGCACGACCGGCAGCGTAAGGTCGTGCACGACACTCTCGGGCCACGTGGGAACCGGGAGCTCGCTTTCGATGAAGTAAGGTGACCAGCCACCCCAGAACACCGACCGTCCGCCGAGACCGTATGCGAGACCCGGGAACTGCTGGTTCCAGCTCCGCGGGCTGTCAGAGTTCCAGGGAACGCCCCACACCTCGGTCGTGTTGAGATCGGGCGGCAGATTCTGAACGTGCTCGGTGTAAACGTGCGGACCAGCTTCGAGCACGAGAATCCGGTGAGCGGCGGTGACGTCGCGACGCGCCAGGCGTGCAGCGAGCACGGTTCCGAACGACCCGCCCCCAACGACGATGAGGTCGAATAGGCGGGCGTCCGCGTCACCGGTCGTGCTCTGGATTGCTTCGTCGAGGCCATTGCAGACGTACCGACCGACGACATCGCGCGTGAATGCCGTGGTTGGCGTGCCAGGTGTGGTTCCCATAAGTCCCCCTTCGGCGGCGGGGCCAGCGATCGCACGCCGTTGTTGTCACCCCTGTTACTGCGCGCCGATGGGAGACCGACAGTGACCGAAGGCGCCGTCGCCAACGGTGTCGTTAGGCGCTCAACTGCTGGCAGGATACGACGTGAAGCCAGCGCATGCGACCGAATGCCGGTCGCTCGCCGGGCAGCGCGACGATATGTGTCCTGTCGAGGATCGGCAATAGAGTGCGCTCGTCACGGCCCAGCTCGCTCGCCTCGCAATCAACTGTCGTGACATGCGTCCGCGGAGCCAGCGTGCCAGTTGTGCCTAACGCCGCGTCATGACGGCGTGACGAGACCGTTACCGCGCGGAAGAGGCGCGCCGACCAGGGCCCGCGGACGCATCCGCTAGCAAGTTGATCCCAAGCACCGCGATGGCACGGAATCGAACCGCCGACACGCGGTTTTTTCAGGCCGCTAGTCTCCCCCCTCCACCACGCCCACGTCGGGATCCGTCGCTCGGGGTCCCGGTCCAGTTTCCAGCGTTGTGCCGCGCTCGAGAGCCCTAGAACGTTTCGTTGAACTCGATGGTACCCATCGGAGATGGCTTGATTTGTCGCGGACATACGTCGCGGGTATGATGGCTTTGGTGCTGCGGAAGCATTGGAATGGCTAGGATTGATTCGTCGAACAGCTCCAACGAACCGCTCGTCCGGCCTGGGGGCGTCGGTGCACCGACGTTGCTGCTTGCAGGCCCGACGCTCGAGCTCGTCGACCAGTGGAGGGCCGAGTTGCTGGTGCTTCGTCGACGATCCCCCAGTTCAGATGCCGTTGAGACCCTCTCGATCTGCGTCCGCGAATTGGTGGAGGCGATCAAGGCCGCCAAGGATGCGCAGCTTCACCTGACAATCGCCGACGTTCACGCCACGAGCCGAATTCCCGTCAGCACGCTCCGATGGCTCTGCAAGCACAAGCCAGAACTACTCGGCGCCCAGAAACACCAGGGCGTGTGGTACGTCAGTCGCGTGAAGTTCGAGCGCTACCTGGCGACGTCAGATCGCGAGGCAGCGATTAGGTCTACTGGCGACGAGAACCGGATGGGCGACGAGGTGGAGGCGGCGTGAGTGGACGCGGGCGCCGCCGAGACGACGGCGTGTGGAAGTACAGCTACGGCACGAAACCGCGCGTCGTGTTCGCGATGGAGCGTCCCGACTGCGGCGGCCAGGTTTTCGTTCGCTTCAACAACCCGGACAAGGCCGGCGCCGAGAAGCGCGGTCGAAAGAATCTCGGGATCGTGGTGCGCGTCGCTAAGACTGGTCGCCTCGACCCGAGGCTCGTTCGTACTGCGGAGCTCGCCGTTCAGCAATTCCACGCGAGACTGTTGATCGCCGAAGCGGCTGCGCGCGCTGACTCCGGACCGGTGCCTAACGCCGCACAGCTAGCCACACCGCCGCACGCGCCGACCTCGGCGGCATTGACTATTCGAGCCGGGTTCGACCTCGCACTCGATACCGAGCGCGGGAAGTATGGGTCGAACAGAACCGTCGGTACGATCAGATGCTCAAATACCGACAGCGCCTGTTCGGCGGGCCCCGCCACGCTGTTCCGTTGCTCGACGCGAAGCTGACCCTGGGATGCCTTCGTCCCTGCCGAAGCGCGGGCGCTCTGGCGCAGGATGGCCGATTGGCATGTCTCCAGCAAAGGCCGGGAGTATGGCGTACGTGCCGCGGAGGGCGTTGTTGACGCGATCTTCAGTGTCGCGGCCTGGCTTCGCGAGGAGCACCTCATAGCGGCCGACGCCGCGCGCGCGCCTGCACAATGGCGAAAGGCTCTCAAAGAAGAGTGGGCGCAGCGAACGGGAAAGCGGCGGTCGCGGCCGCAGCGGCCGAGACACAGCGTCGATGAGTACCGGCGGATCTTCGCCGCGATCAACGACCCGCGCGTCGACCCGCGAATTCGACTCGCGATCGAGGTCGCGGCGGAATGCAGGACCGGACAGGTGCTCCGCTGCACGCGCCGGATGCTGGTCCTGCCCGACGCCCCGCCTAACGACTATGAGACGGCGCCAACGGGCTCACTCGGTCAGATCGAGATCCCGGGCGCCGGCAAGAAGCACGGTGAGGTTGTTGTCTTCACGCCGGAGCAGCGCAGGGCCGTCGACGACGCGCTCCACGGCTACCTCGCCGACTACGAGGCGGCGTGGCGTGCCGGGCAGATCGACGATTACTACCTGTTCCCGGGCTCCAAGATGCGAATGCTCGACAAGAGCGGCCGCCGCTGGACGCGACGAGTACGTGCCGACGCGAAGCCTCTCTCGCGCGACGGCGGCCGCATCGCCTTCAAGGAGCTCGAGGCGATCGCCAGGGTGGATCACGTCGAGGGCCGCGGGTGGTACGGCCTGCGACGGATCGCGGCGGACCTGGCTGAGTCGGCGACGACCGGCGATCGCGTCAAGGATCGCCTCGGCGGGTGGCAGGACTCCGAAACGCGGAAGCAGATCTACCAGGACCGACAGACGGACGCGCTCCGCGCGGAAGCGGCGAAGGTCCGTCGTGAGCTCCGTCTCGGGACGAAGCCACCAGGTCAACGGAGCCGAGCATTCCGTCGATCTGGACGCGCTTCTTGCCACGCTCACGCCCGACCAACGGGCGCGCTTGGCGGCGAAAATCAACGCCGCAACGGGTCCCGGAACGGGTCGCAAGAAAAAATCGCCGGGACCCGTTCGGATCCCGGCGACTGCAACTGGTTCAAATTTCAGAACTTCCAAAGAGCGGGCGATGGGACTCGAACCCACGACGTCCAGCTTGGGAAGCTGGCATTCTACCAACTGAATTACGCCCGCGAGGTAGCCATAGAGTAACCGCGCGGCGGGGGCTGAACAAGCACCAGCCGCCCGCCGCCAGCCACCTGCCGCCGATATACTTTGTATTGACAAAGCAAAGTAATCGCCCCATTCTGGTCCCCGCATGGCCGTTCGCTCAAGCGATGACTTCATCGCACTCTACTCCCAGATCTACTTCGCCTGCCATACGCGCCACGTACACGACCCGGAATCGGGTACGCGGGTCAGCGCACGGCAGGCGAGCATTCTGAGCCACCTCGATTCAGTGGAACCCACACCGCTGTCGCAGCTGGCCTCCCACATGGGCGTGACTGTGTCCACCATGTCCATCGCCGTCGACCGGCTCGTACGGCAGGGCTACGTCGTGCGGGACCGCGCCGAGTCCGACGCGCGGGTGCGGCACGTGCGGCTCACGGCGGCGGGAGAACGCCTTCGCGCCGCCCAGAAAGTCCTCGACCCGCGGCTCGTCCGCGCAATGCTCGCTCGCCTCTCCCCTGCCGACCGCCGCGACGCACTGCGTGGCCTCGAGCTCCTCGGCGCAGCCGCCCGCGAGCAGACGAAGGAGCGGCGAAGCGATCAACCACTTCCCCGCCAGCGCCGCTGACGGTCACGAACCCGTTCATTCACGGAGCCCTCCTATGCGCTGGGTGCTCTTAATTACCGGCCTGCTCGTGCTCGTCGTCCTCATCGTCTGCGCGATCGGGTACACGCTGCCGAAGGCGCACGTCGCGTCGGCATCCGCACGATTCGCTGCGTCACCCGATTCCCTATGGACCTCGCTGACCGACGTGGCCGCATTCCCCAAGTGGCGCCCGGGGCTGTCACGCGTCGAGCTCCTGCCTGACGAGAACGGGCAGCGTGGCTGGCGGGAGCTCGGGAACCACGACGCCGTCGCTTACAGGGTCGTCGAATCAGTCCCACCGCGGCGGCTGGTGACGCGCATTGAGGACCAGAATCTCCCCTATGG
>Ga0075434_100007606_pt1 | contig 10031 bp, 6 predicted proteins | sample RhiMethybrSRZTD3_FD_75298 | JGI IMG/M metagenome (GOLD analysis project Ga0075434, IMG submission 75298) | Populus rhizosphere microbial communities from Tennessee, USA - Rhizosphere MetaG P. TD hybrid SRZTD3 | ecosystem: Host-associated > Plants > Roots > Rhizosphere > Soil | place: USA...
TGGCTGTGCAGGTAATAGCGGTACTGCGTCAGATACGCGCCGAGCGCCGAGAGCCCGATGAATTCGAACACGACGCCGCGCAGCAGCCACGCGGCGACCTGCATCGGCACGATCGCGAGACCGACGAACGGCACGAACGCGATGAGGCCCAGGCCCGCCGTCGCCAGGAACGACGCGACCGTCGCGATGCCGACGAAGAGCAGCACCACGCCGAAGATGCCGGCGATTTCGCGGGCGCCTGCCCGGATGAACTCAACGACGCGTGCGATGGCGTCGCGAACGCCGATGTCCTCGACGGCGATCGCCATTTGCGTCAGCAGATAGAAGAAGTTGATCAGCGTCAGCCAGACGACGAAGGCGCTCAGGCCGACGCCGGCCAGCACCGTCCAGCCGAGGACGCCGGCGCCGACCAGCGCGTAGCCGCCTACGAGGAAACCGAGATAGATCGTGATCGCGTAGACAACCAGCAGGCACATGCCGAGCTTTACGTAGCGGCGCCCGAACGCGCGGCAGCCGGCGAGAAATGGCTCGATGTTGGTGATGTTGGCGCGCCGCAGCGCGGCGAGGCGGAGCGGCGGCCGTTCGATCGGTCCGGCGCGCGATTCCGCCTCGGCGAGTATCGCGACGGTTCCCGCCTTCACGATGAACGTCAGGACCGATCCGCCGATCAGCACGACGAGAAATGCGGTCGCGAACGCCCCGAGCGCCGCGGGATTCGCGCGCAGCGCGCCGACGAGCGTCGCGATGATCTGCTTGATGTCGCCGGCCATCACTTCCTCGACGTCCGCGCCCAGCACCAGCACGACGAGGAAAATGCCGCCGACGACCGGCACCGCGAGCAGCAGATTCAGCGTCCCTTCGGCGATGAATTGCACGACGACCAGCGGCCAGTTCGCGGCGGCAAGGCAGGCGCCCCGCTTGAGGGACATTTTCAGTGCGGGCGGGTGCGGCATCGATCGATCAGTTGATTGTACCCTTTGCGGTATTCTGCTGGGTAAGTGCCCACATCTCTTTCTCCGCGGCTGCGCGATCGCCGCGTGAGCCGCCGGCGCCTCCTGGCGGCCGGTCTGCTCCTGGCGGCAGCTGCGGCCGTGCTCGGCGTCGCCGGAGAGCTCTGGCGGTTCGGTGCGAGCGATGGCGCCGCGGCGGCGCGAGTGGAGCGACGCGTCGGACGCGACTTCACCCGCATGACCGCCGTCCTGTCGCAAATCGCGAACGCGGTTGCGTCGGATCCGGATGCCGCGCGGGGCTTGAGCGCGGGGGGCGAAGGTGCGCGCGCACTGTTCGATCTGGTCGATCGACGGCTGTCGGACGCGCCCACGAATCCTGATACGGTCGCGGCGACGATCTATGACACGACCGGTGTCGCACGCGCGTGGGTGGGGCGGCCCTCGGACATCCGGGACCTCGCGCGGCTCGCCGGACCATCCTCCTTCTTTGTCACGCCTTCCCCGCTCGGCCCGCGGCTCGTCCATATCCTCCCCATCGTCGATGCCGATCAGCGGCGAATGGGCTCGGTCGCCGTCGAGCACGTGCTCTCGCCGTCGCCCGCGGCGGCCACCATCGCCGCGCCTGACTACGTGCTCGATACGCCGCTCGGATCGGTGGCGTTGCGGATGCGGTGGGAGGGAGCGGGCGATCAGCCGCGCCAGAATGCGTTCCTGCTGCACGCGCCGGGGGGCGAACCGCTCGTCGAAGCGTCGATTCCACCGCGCGAGCTGTCCGAGGCGCGCTACACGTGGCGCCGGCACGTCGTCGCGCTCGTCCTGGTGATCTTCGGCGTCACGATCCTCTTGTTGATCGGGCCGCTCCTCGATCGGCGTGCCGCAGCCGCGCAGTCACGAAAGATGATCATGGCGACGCTGGCGGCGCTGGGGCTGCTCGCGGCGGGCGCCGGCACGTTGTGGGTGGCGATCGCGATTGGCCTCGGCGAGTGGCCGCCCGCCAGTGCGGTGTTGCTGGTCGGCGGCGTGACCGCGGCTGCGGCCATCGCGCTGGTCGCGGGCCCGCTGGTGCGCGCGCGCGTCGCGTGGCGCACGCATCGCCGCAGCGTCGAAGAGCGTCCCGTTCGATTCGTCCTCCTGCAGCTCGCGGCTGGTGCGGTAGTCGCGGGATTGCTGGTGCTCTTCGGACGATTGCTGCCGCGCGCGGTCGATCCGTCAGCCGTCGACCTGCGGCACTTTTCGCTGCACCCGTGGAACGCCGCGCGTCTCGCGCTGCTCACGGGAATCCTCGCCTGCCACGCGGCCGCGCTGTGGGCGTGCACGTTGATCCTCGGCGCCGGAATCGCGCGATGGCGGTTCCCTCGCGGTCGGCCGTGGCGGTCCACACAACTGCTCCTCATCTGGATCGCACCGGCCGTCATCGTCGCGATGGCCGCGCAGGCCCGCGGCTGGACGCTGCCCGCGTTCGGGCTCGTACTGTCGGCGACCGCGTGCGCCGCCGCTGCGTTCGCGGGCTCACGAGTGGTCGTGTGGTACCGCCACACGACGGTCGCGGCGCGCATCCTCGCGCTCTTCGTCGCGTTCGTCCTGCCCGCGCTGCTGCTGTATCCGTCCGTCGATTACTTTGCCGAGGCGGCGATGCGCTCGCTCATCGCGACGCGATACGCCGTGGAGGTCCAGACGCACTCGCAGACGCTGCAGAATGAACTCGAAGAGGCACGGCACGAGATCGACGCAATGACGTCGCTGCCGGACCTCGTCACCGGCGACACGTTTGTGCCCGCGGCGGCAAGCACGGATCCGACGCGGGCGTTTCTCGTCTGGAGGCAGACCGCGCTCGGCCGCGCGCGCCTGACATCCGCGGTCGAGTTGTACAACCAGTCGAATACGCTCGTCAGCCGATTCGCGTTGAACCTGCCGGAATACTCAGGCGCTGCGCAGACGCCGCAGACCCAGGCGGCAGCGCCGCTGTGCCAGTGGGATGTGTTCGGTGAGGCGGTGCCGTTCGGATCGGAAGAACGGCGGATGCTGCACGCCGAAAAAAAGATCTGCACGGCGTCGCCGTCCGGCGCGCCGGGGGGACCGGTCGGCACGATCGTCGTGCACGTGCTGTTCGACTATCGCACGCTTCCCTTCATCACGTCGCAGAACCCCTACTTCGAGGTCTTCCGCCCGGAGGGAGGCGCCGCACCCCGCGAGGGCACCACGGGCAGCGACGTCGACGTGGCGATCTACGGGTGGAGCCTCTCGACGACCTACAGCTCGTCGCGCGCGACCTGGCCGATCGGCGACGCGCTCTTCACGCGCATCTACGACCCGGCGCGGCGGCCATTCTGGACGACGATCGGCACGGGCAACGATCGCTATCGCGTCTACTTCTCCAACGATCGCGTGTTCATCTATGCGATCGGCTATCGCGCGCTCACGCCGTTCGATCACCTGGTTCACCTCGCGGAGCTGACAACGCTCTCCGCGACCGCATACCTGCTGGTGCTGCTGTTCACGGCCGGCTTCACGCGCATCGCGCGCGAGCGGCCGCGGCTCGGCCGCGCGCTGCTGCGGGAGATCCGCGCGAGCTTCTATCGCAAGCTGTTTCTGGCGTTCGTGCTCGCGTCGATCATTCCTGTGCTGACCCTGGCGCTCGTCATCCGCACGTACTTCGCGAACCTGCTGACCGCGGATGTGGCCCTGTCGGCCGCACGCACGGCGGCGGTCGCGCAGCGCGTCATCGAGCAGTCGAATGCGCTCCTCCAGCGGACGGAAGGCTTCCCGCCGGCGAGCGATGACGTGATGGTGTGGATCAGCCAGGTGATCGATCAGGACGTCAACATCTTCGATGGCGCCCAGCTGCGCGCGACGAGCAAGCGCGACCTGTTCGCGTCGGGCCTGCTCGCGACGCGCACGCCGGACGACGTCTACCGCGCGATCGCACTGCAGCGGCTGCCCAGCTTCGTCGGCGAAGATCGAATTGGCACCGTGCCGTACACGATTGCCGCGGCGCCGGTGCGCGCGGGTGAGAAAAAACTGATCCTGACGGTCCCGCTCGCGAACCGTCAACGTGAGATCGACCGCGAGCTCGACGACCTCGATCGCGGCGTCCACCTCGCGGCGCTGTTCTTCATTCTGCTCGGCGCCGCCATCGGGCTGTCGATGGCCGAGCGCATCGCGGATCCCGTCCGCCGCCTGACGGCGGCGACCCGCCGAATCGCACGCGGCGACTTCGACGCGCAAATCGCGGTGCGGACCTCCGACGAGCTGCGCCGCCTCGTCGATGCGTTCAACAGCATGGCCGCCGAGCTCAAGGCGCAGCGTGTGCAGCTCGAGCGGACGCATCGGCTCGAGGCGTGGGCCGAGATGGCGCGCCAGGTCGCGCACGAGATCAAGAACCCACTCACGCCCATCCAGCTGTCCGCCGAGCACCTGCGCCGCGTGCACGCCGACCGCGGCGAGCCGATGGGCGGAGTGCTCGACAGCTGCGTGACGTCCATCCTCGGACAGGTGGGGCTTCTGCGTCAGATCGCCGCCGAGTTCTCGAGCTTCGCCTCCTCACCGACCGCGAAGCCGGCGACCGTCGACGTTGCTGACCTCGTGGCGGATGTCGTCGATCCCTACCGCACCGGTCTCGCGGGCCGCATCGAGGTCGTCAACAATGTCCGCCCGCCGCTGCCGCCCGTGTTCGTGGATCGCACGCTCGTCACGCGCAGCCTGGCCAACATCATCGAGAACGCGCTCCACGCGATGCCAGGCAAAGGCACGCTCACCATCGATGCGTCTGCCGACGCGGACCACGTGACGCTCCGGCTGCGCGATACCGGCGTCGGAATGGATCCCGAGGCGCTCGAGCGTGTCTTCGAGCCGTACTTCTCGACGAAGACCACGGGGACGGGACTCGGTCTCCCGATCGCGCGGCGCAATATCGAATTGAGTGGCGGATCGATTGAAGTGGAAAGTGAGAAAGGCTTCGGAACCACGGTTACCGTACAACTGCCAGTGATCAATCCCTAATCCCTGATCGGGAATCCCTGATCCGGAATCCCTCGAATCGATGAATCCGCGAATCAGCCCATCGAATTTGCCTCCGATTCCAGGATTCGATGATTCAGGATTGTCGGGATCAGGGATGCCCGATTAGGGATGAGGGATTGATTTTTCGCTGTAATCCCCGATCCGGAATCCCTCGAATCGATGAATCCGCGAATCGGCCCATCAGGTTTGCCTCCGATTCCAGGATTCGATGATTCAAGATTGTCAGGATCAGGGATGCCCGATTAGGGATGAGGGATTGATTTTTCGCTGTAATCCCTGATCCGGAATCCCTCGAATCGATGAATCCGCGAATCGGCCCATCAGGTTTGCCTCCGATTCCAGGATTCGATGATTCAAGATTATCAGGATCAGGGATGCCCGATTAGGGATGAGGGATTGATTTTTCGCCTTCTGGCAGCGGCGGCACCAGCGGCCGACGCCGCGCCTTGCGGTACGCCCACAGCATGAGCGCGGTGAGCGTGTAGCTGTAGGACAACACGACGAGCACGTAACGTGGGTGCGCGATGATGACGAGGAAGATCGCAACGACGAGCAGGAGCCGCAAATAGGACCGCGTCCACCCGACATCAACCGATTTCACGCTCCGGAAACGGATCGTGCTGACCATCAGCACCGCCGGCAGGAGAACCATCGCGAGCGCGGGTAATGCGGTTTCGCGTTCGCTCAAGCCGTACGGATACAGGTAGACCGTCGACGCAATAACCGCCGCGGCCGCGGGGCTTGGCATGCCGACGAAGTAGCGCTTGTCCACGGGCGCCGTGGTCGTCGTGCTCTGCACGTTGAAGCGCGCCAGGCGCATCGCGGTGGCGGTGACGTACAGAAATCCCGCGGCCCATCCGAGTCGATGGAGCGGCCAGAGCCCCCACGTAAATGCGAGGATCGCCGGCGCCAGGCCGAATGACACGACGTCCGCCAGCGAATCGAGCTCCACGCCGAAAGCGGAGGTCGCCTTCGTCAGCCGTGCGAAGAAGCCGTCGAGGGTATCGAGGATCATCGCGATCCCGATGAAGAGCGCCGCGGTGTCGAAATCCGAGCGGGTCGAATAGACGACGCACGCGTAGCCGCAGAACAGGTTCCCGACCGTCAGCAGCGACGGCAGCAGGAAGACGCCGCGCCGGAACTGGCGCGAGCGATCGTCGCGGCGCCGCCGCGGCAGCGGCCCGTTAGCGAACATTCGGGTTCCTGAGTACCGCGAGCACGGTCTCCCCGCCCACCACGCGATCGCCCACCGCAACCTCCAGCTCCGCGTCGGTCGGCAGGAACACGTCCATGCGCGATCCGAACTTCATGAGGCCCATGCGTTGGCCACGCTCGAGATACTCTCCTTCGCGGACACGGCAGACAATGCGGCGCGCGAGAATGCCGACGACCTGACGGAACACGACCGGCCGGCCGTTGTGATCCATCCAGACTTCATTCAGCTCGTTGTCGTTGGCGGCCGGCGTGTGGGCCGGGAGGAACTTTCCCCGTCTGTAGTCGACGCGCGTCACGCGGCCGTCGACCGGTGTGCGGTTCACGTGCACGTCCATCGGCGACAGGAAAATCGTGACCTGTTTCCACTGCCCCGCCGGAGACCAGCGCGGGTCTGCCGGTCCTGCGACCATCACCCGCCCGTCCGCGGGCGAGACGACGACGTCCGGTTCCTGCGGAACGATCCGCTCGGGATCGCGGAAGAAGTACGCCATGAAGCCGCCCAGGAGCGCGAAGGGCGCAGCGAACGCATACTTCCGGTTCGCCGCGAGCAGGGCGGCGGGGACGAGGCCGGCGGCGATGAACGGGTAGCCTGCGCGATCGATTCTCATGAAGGGCTGATGGTGCCCTGAACCGGGCGGAAAGTCACGAGGGCCAGGAGCTGGTCGCCTGCGGGATGCGGGACCGGCTGCTGGCCCTCCGTGAACGAAAACTTTGTCGGCGCTCTGCGGGGCCGGGTCAGTGGCGCGTCGGTTGCGACGAGCCCACGTCCGTGCTGCGCCGGCGCAGAATGCTTTCCATCTGATCTTTCAGGTGAAGTTTCACCTTCTTGAGTCTGACTTCTTCGAGCTGTTCGGGTTCGGTAAGGTAATGCCGCGCTGCGAGGCTGTGAATCTGTTCGTCGAGGTCGTGATGACGGGTGGCAAGTTGGCGGTACTCTTCGTCGCTTTGCAGCAGTTGGCGCTTCAGCTCTTCGAAGTCTGTCGGCATTTCCGCCTCCTGGGTAGAAGGTTTGTTACTTCAGGGCATTCATATACATGCAACCTACCATAACCTCCCATTCCGCAGCAACAAATACGGATCAGTCGGCCTGTCCGAGCTGCTCCCGCCACAGCACGAGCGCGTCCTCCTCTGGCGTCTGGTAATACTTCCGTCGGACGCCCCGCACCTCGAATCCGAGTCCTGCATAAAGCTTCAACGCCGCCGCATTGGACTGTCGGACCTCCAATGTCGCGCGGCGCACGCCTTCGGCAATGGCCTCGCGGAAGACGAACCGAAGCAGCCGCGTCGCGTGTCCATGACGGCGCTGGTCCTGCCTCACGGCGAGCGTGTTGATGTGGATTTCGTCGCCGATGAACCAGCACGCGCAGAACGCAATGAGGACGCCGGCGGGATCTCGCATGACGTAGACGCGCGAGACCGCGGCGTTCTTGAGCTCCCGCGACAGCATCTCGAGCGTCCACGGATTGCTGAACGACGCCGCTTCCAGCGCGGCGACGTCGGCGAGATCGGCATCGCCAGAAAGGCGGCCGATGGAGTACGCGGGCTCCTCCATCTCCGTCAGCGCGCCGGCTGCTCCCTCCGCGCCCTCGCGAGCTCCGCGTCCGACTTCCTGACGTAAATCGGGACGATGGCATGCGGCAGAATCGCGCGCGCGGGCTCCGCGGCTGCGATGCGGCCCGCCAGGCCCGCCAGCGGCGGCACCGCGACAATCGATGGATGCGCCGCGCGCGTCGCGATGGCGTCGCGATAGTGAACCGCACCGTCGCCGACGAACGTGATCTCATTCGGGTCGGCGCGCTCTTCCCAGGAGTCGAGCACGGCGTCTGGAGCGGCGGAGACCGGCTCGATCAAGGCGTCGCGGCCCTCGGGCGCGTACAACGCCGCGAAGACTTCCCCGCGCTGCGCGTCGATCCACACGCCGATCGGCCGGTGCGGATTCATCGCTGCGCGGGCGAGCACCTCGAACGCCGACAATGCGACGACCCTTTTCCGCTCGGCCATCGCGAGCCCCTGGATCGTCGCAATCCCGACGCGCAGCCCGGTGAACGATCCGGGTCCGGCGACGACGGCGAAGAGATCCAGTCCGTCGATCGTGGTCGACGCTGCGTCGAGCGCGCGCTTCAGCTCGAGCGGCAGCCGCTGCCCGTGCGTGATTGCCACGTCGCCCGTCAGCTCGACGCGCACCACGTCGTCATGAACGACAGCAACGCTTCCGGCCCGCGAGGTCGTGTCAAGCGCAAGGACAAGCAATTCACCAATGTTATACTCCGCGTCAGACGCTCCCCTCGAAATGTCTTCCCCTCCCGTGTCTTCCGAGCCAGCCGGCGCGACCCCGGCGATGCGGCAGTACTTCGAAGCGAAGCGGCAGCACCGCGACGCGCTCGTGTTCTTCCGCATGGGGGACTTCTACGAGATGTTCTACGAGGACGCGCTCACCGGAGCGCGCGCGCTCGAGCTCACGCTGACGTCGCGGTCGAAGGATTCGAGCGGCGGCGCGATCCCGATGTGCGGAGTGCCGCACCACGCCGCGGACGCCTACATCGCGCGGCTGGTCAAGAAGGGATTTCGCGTCGCCGTCTGCGAGCAGATGGAGGATCCGAAGAAGGCGAAGGGGCTCGTCAGGCGCGAGGTCGTGCGCGTGGTGTCACCGGGGACGCTGACGGACGCGGGGTATCTCGACGCACGCGAGCCCGCGTTCCTGATGGGCATTTCCCCGGCGCATCCCGGTCCCGGCTTTGGCGTCGCGCTGCTCGACGTTTCAACGGGAGAATTCACGACCGCGGAGTACTCGGGCGTCGACGGTCGACAGGCGCTCGCGGACGAATTACGGGTCCTCCGGCCGCGCGAGATTGTCGTGCCGGATGGCCTCGCCGAGGTCACTGCGCTCGTCGACGAACTGCGCCTCGACGCGAGAATCACCGCGATCGACGGCTGGGCGTTCGAGTTCGAGTCCGCGCGCCGATCGCTGCTGGCGCAGCTACGAGCGCAGTCGCTGCAAGGGTTCGGGCTGCACGATCGACTGGGCGCGACGTGCGCGGCCGGCGCGCTCGTGCAATACCTGCGCGACACGCAGAAGGCCGATCTCGCTCACGTGCGCGAAATCTCGTTCCGCGCGGGCGCGGACTGCATGGTGATCGATCCGACGACGCTCGGCAACCTCGAGGTGATCGCCGCGGCTGACGGTGGACGGGCCGGATCGCTGTTGCACGAGCTCGATCGGACGACGACGTCCATGGGCGGCCGCCTCCTTCGCGCGTGGCTGCTCCGGCCGCTCCTCGCGCTCGAGCGCGTCCAGGATCGGCTCGATGCGGTAGAGGAGTTCGCGTTCCGCAGCACCGAGCGCGCGAAGGTGCGGGAGACGCTGAAGACGGTGCACGACATCGAGCGGCTCGTCGCGCGCGCGGCGCTCGGAACGGCGGGGCCCCGCGATCTCGTCGCGCTCCGGCAATCGCTTGCGGCCGTCCCGCGGCTGCGGATGCTGCTCGAGCCGTTCCAGGCGCCGCTCGTGCGCAGCCTGCTCGCCGAAATCGATGATGTGCCGGACGTGCGCGGCGATCTCGAGCAGACGCTGCTCGACGAGCCGCCGGCGTTCGCGCGCGACGGCGGTGTGGTGCGCGACGGCATCGATCCTGAGCTCGACGAGCTGCGGGCGATCAGCCGGTCCGGCAAGCAGCGCATCGCCCAGATGGAAGAGGCCGAGCGCGCGCGGACCGGGATCGGATCGCTGAAGATTCGCTTCAACCGCGTGTTCGGCTACTACATTGAAGTGTCGAAGTCGAACCTGGCCAACGTTCCGCCGGACTACCTGCGCAAGCAGACCATCGCCGGCGGCGAACGGTTCATCAC
>Ga0075434_100007607_pt1 | contig 10027 bp, 11 predicted proteins | sample RhiMethybrSRZTD3_FD_75298 | JGI IMG/M metagenome (GOLD analysis project Ga0075434, IMG submission 75298) | Populus rhizosphere microbial communities from Tennessee, USA - Rhizosphere MetaG P. TD hybrid SRZTD3 | ecosystem: Host-associated > Plants > Roots > Rhizosphere > Soil | place: USA...
ACCCCCCACCCCCGCCCCGCCCCGCGACCACCACCCTGTGACGCGAGCCTAGACATCGAAAGTGCAATGAATAGACAGACGACCGCTATCAGCGAAAAGCGAACGCGAGTGGCTATCCGGACTCGGGCGGTGCTGCGATCGAAGGCGGGACGGGTTGGGTTAGGAGGGGAGGTTGGCGGCGGGGGGTTGGGGGGTGGGGGGTGGAGGGACGAGGTGATAGGACGGGGGGGATGGGCGGCTTCGAAGGACTGTGATCGTGATGTTTTGGGAGAGGAGCCAGTCCTGGACGGAGGACCAGCTTCGCGGATCGTCGCGCTCCCAGCGCGCGATCGCTTCGGCCTCGATCGCGATGGCCGTGCGATTTCGCAAGAGGGCGCTGATGACGAGCCGCTTCAGGTCGGTCGGACTGGTTTCGAGCTCGTGAAGCAGATTTTCGGTTGCGGCGTCCATACCCAAGCCGAAACCTAGCCTAACCGTCATGTCAATGGCGCGGGGATAAGAGTTCACGACATCCAGGGGCGGTATGCCAGTATCGACGAAAGGCGCCATGGCTCCCCTCGAGCTCGAAGATCGGCGCTCCCGCGCCCCCGCCGAAACAGCGTCGAAGAGACCGATGCCGGTGTCGCCGCTCGCGATGGAGCGGTGGGCGATCGTGCTCAGGCGTCACCGTGCAGGCTACGCGGGCTACGAGCAGGTCGACCCTCGCGCGCTCGCGCTGGCGCGGCGCAGTCATCCGGCGGATACGAGCATGTTGAAGTCGCTGGTGGGTCGTCTGCGGTCGTTTGGACAGGGCCGCAAGGGCGAGCCCAGGCCGTCGAAGCCGGCGTGAGCGCTGAGCGGGCTCACCCGGCGGCGCAGACGCCGCCGACGGCGGCTCCGCCTGCCACGGACAACCTCGTGGGGCTCGCCATGTCCGGCGGCGGTATCCGAAGCGCGACCTTCGGGCTCGGGGCGCTCCAGGCGCTCCACAAGCTCGGGCTGCTCGGGATTTTCGACTATGTGTCCACGGTGTCCGGCGGCGGTTTCACCGGGGCCTGGTGGAGCGCCTGGCTGTCGCGAGCCGAGCGGCAGCCGAGAGAGCTCTTTCCCGAGGCCGAGGACATCGAGCCGAGCCGGCGGCCGTCCACGCTCCTCACCGCTCAGGATTCGTCGAAGCCGCCGGACGACACGCGGACCGCGCGCGATCCGATTCACCATCTCCGTCTCTTCGCCAACTATCTGACGCCGCGCCGCGGCGCCTTGAGCGCCGACACCTGGCGCGCGGTCACGTTCTACGTGCGGAGCCTCGTCTTCAACTGGCTCGTGCTGGTGCCGATGCTCCTGGTGGTGGTCATGGCCGCGCAGCTCTACTTCGTCGCCTGGAACCGCGACGTCGCCATGGGCTTCGCGTGCTCGACGCCCGAGGGCGACGACGTGACCTACCAGGTGCTGTGGACCTTCTGCGAGGACGCCGACCTGACCCACGGCCAGGTGCTCCGGGCCCGGGCCGCGTATGCGGCGGCGCCTCTCGTGATTCTCCTGGTGGCGATGGCAGCAGTATCGATCCTGTGGCTTCTCCACGGCACGTCGACACCGTGGCTGGCGTTGTTCGGCTTGCTGACGCTCTTCGGATTCGCGGCGTTCCTCGCGGAGCGAGTGAACAGCGGGGCGGCCGACCCCTCGTGGCTGTCAGTGCCCCGCCTGTCCCTGGTCGCGGCCGGGCTCGTCGCAGTCGCGCATGTCGTCAAGCTGGTGACGACGGCCCGGGTGAACGGCCACGTCCCGCACGATGCGCATCGGACGACGCTCGCTCAGTGGAATAGCGGCCTGCTCATGATCACGGTGCTGCTCGCTCTTTGCCTGGCGGTCGCCGGGTTCGGCCACGAGATCGTCTGGTTCTTCTTTTATCCGAAGACGGGCCGGGTGTGGTCCGCCGTTCGTCAGGCCGGCGGCTGGGGCGCGCTCGTCGTGGCGGCGGCGGGTGCGGCGTGGACCGCCTACCAGGCCGCGCCGTCGGGTCGAGCCAAGGACAGCGCCGAGCCGCAGAGCCGGACGACGCAAGTGGTGTTCCTGGTCGCGCCCTACGTCGTGCTGGGCGTCCTGGTCCTCCTCCTGGCATACCTGGCGCGCAAGAGCATCGTCGCGGTCGCGATCGACCTCGACGTCGCGGAGGCGCTCTCGTACGGGGTGATCGCGGGAGCCGTCGTGCAGCTCGTGTTCGCCATCTCGGAGCTTCGACGGCGGCGCTTGCCCGGCGTCAACTACCGCGCGTGGAGCCTCGTCGCGCTCGCGATCGTCGGCAGCGGGAGCCAGGCGATGTTCCTCTGGCGCTTCGACGACGAGAGCGTGACGTTCACGCTCTTCTACGTCGGGGTCGCGGAAATCCTGCTGGCGGTCGCCGCCGTGGTGGGCTTGGGCTGGATGTCGGATCCGAACGGGCTCTCGATGCACGCGTTCTACAAGGCGCGTCTGGTCCGGGCATACCTCGGAGCGTCGAATCCCGACCGCCGCGGCGAGCAGGTGACCGACGCCGTACCGGGTGACGACGTACCGCTCAGGAGCCTCTGCAATCACGATCGCGGCGCGCCGTACCATCTCGTCAACACGACCCTGAACCTCGTGGCCAGCGTGGATCTCGCGACCGCCCAGCGCTCGGCCGCCAACTTCGTGCTCTCGAGCTACTACTGCGGCTCGGCGCGAACGGGCTATCGGCCGACCGACGAGTACATGGGCGGCGAGCTCACACTCGGCACGGCCGCGGCGATCTCGGGAGCGGCCGCGAGCCCCAACATGGGCTCACGCACCCCGAGCATGCCCCTCGTGGTGCTCCTGGCGCTCGTGAACGCGCGGCTCGGCTTCTGGGCTCCGACGCCGTTCGCCCCGCGCTGGCGCGAGCCTCTCGCGGCGCTGTGGCCCTTCTATCTCCTCAGCGAAGCGCTGTCGCAGACCACGGACCTGTCGACCTACTGCTATCTGACCGACGGCGGTCACTTCGACAACACGGGCCTCTATCCGCTGGTCGAGCGCGGCTGCCGCTATATCGTGCTGCTCGACTGCGGCGCCGACCCCGGGCCGTGTTTCGCCGATCTGGGCGACGCGATCCGCCGCTGCCGCATCGATTTCGGCGCCGAAATCTCGCTGGGCGTCCAGGGCTTCCTCGAGCACGCGCCGAACAACGGCCTCGCGGCCCGGCACGTGATCGCCGGCAAGATCCTCTATCGCCAGGAGCACTGGGATCAGCTCGGGTTCGCCGCTCAGAGCGATGCCGACCGCACCGGCGTCATCGTCTGGGTCAAGCCGGCCGTGACGGCGGACGACGCGGCCGACGTCCGTCAGTACAAGCTGGAGAATCCGAACTTTCCCCACCAGACGACCGCCGATCAGTGGTACGACGAGGCGCAGTTCGAGAGCTATCGCAAGCTCGCGTACGACAGCGTGACCAATGCCCTGCGCCCGTGCGTTCAACCGGGTCCGCTCGGCGCGGCCCACGTCCAGGCGTTCTTCAGGAGCCTCGAAGCGCAGTATCCCTAGCTCAAGGCGCCTCTCAGCCGGCGGGCTGCAACTTCAGTCATGGCTTCGCCAGGGGCGTGTGATCAGTCGGGCGCCGCGCTGCCAGGACAGGTAGGCCCAGGCCCACTCGAACAGCACGAGGAAGCGATTGCGAAAGCCGATCAGGAACAGGATGTGCACGAAGAGCCACGCGAGCCACGCGACCAGGCCCGACAGTTGGACGCCGCCGACGACCGCGACGGCCGCGGCGCGCCCGATCGTCGCCATGGTTCCGCGATCGCGGTAGCGAAAGGCGCGAGTCGGCCGGCCGCTCAGACGCCGCAGCACGTTGTCCGCCGCTCGCCGGCCCTGCTGGATCGCGACCGGGGCCAGTCCCGGGAGCGGCGCGCCCGATGGGCCGCGCCAGACGCTCATATCCCCGATGACGAACACCTCCGGGTGGCCCGCGATCGAAAGGTCCGCTTCGACGGGGACGCGACCGGCCCGATCGAGCGCGACGCCCAGGGTCCGTGCGAGCGGCGACGCCGCCACCCCCGCGGCCCAGAGCACGGTGCGCGCGCGGATTTGCTCGCCGCCAAGCCAGACCGCGTCGGAGGTGACTCTCGTGACGCTCGTTCCGGTGCGGACCTCGACACCGATGCGCTGGAGCGCAGCCTGAGCGCGGCCGCTCAGCGGCTCCGGAAAGGCGCTGAGGATTCTGGCGCCGCCCTCGACGAGGATGATGCGCGCCTTGGTCGGATCGATGACGCGGAAATCGCGCGCGATGGTCTGGCGTGAGATCTCGCCGAGCGCGCCGGCCAGCTCCACGCCGGTCGGACCGCCGCCGACGACCACGAAGGTGAGCAGGGCGCGCTGCTCGGCGTCGTCCGTCTCACGCTCGGCGGATTCGTACGCGAGGAGCACCCGGCGACGGATCTCGAGCGCGTCTTCGAGCGTCTTCAGACCGGGAGCGAACGCTTCCCAGTCTTCGTGGCCGAAGTACGAATGGCTGGCGCCCGCCGCGAGGATGAGCGCGTCGTAGCCGATCTCGCCGCGATCGAGCGTCAGCCGCCGCGCGCCGAGATCGATCCCTTGGACCTCCGCCAGCAGCACCGTGACGTTCCGGGCGCGGCGGAGCACCGAGCGGAGCGGCGCCGCGATGTCGGACGCGTTCAGCGCCGCGGTCGCGACCTGGTAGAGGAGCGGCTGAAACAGATGGTGATTGCGTCGGTCCAGCAGGGTGACCCGCACGGGCCGATCCGCGAGCGCGCGGGCCGCGTTGAGCCCGCCGAAGCCGCCGCCCACCACGACCACGTGGGGACGGTCGGCCACGTCAGGAACCGAGAGTCGTGCGCAAGAATCGCTCGGCACGCGTCAGCGCGGCGGTGAGAAGAACGGCGAGCGGCCCGCGCGCCGCCGCGCGGACCGCCATCCGGCGCGACACTAGGCCTTGGTGTTCTGGCGGACGAAGGTCTGAACGCGCTTCCACGCGTCGGCCGAGGCCTCCGCGAACTCCGTCTGCTTGCGATCGAAGAAGCTGTGCGGCGCGCCCGGATAGACCGTCGAATCGTGCTTCACGCCGGCCTTCCGGCACGCGGCGTCGAACTCGTCGACGGCGGTCTGGGGAATTCCCTGGTCGGCGCCGCCGAAGAGCGAGAGCACACCGCACTTGTAGCGTGAGACCGCGTCGATCGGCTTGGGCCGATCCGGCCAGCGACTGAGACCGAGCGGCCAGCCGTAGAACCCGATCACGCCCGAATAGCCGAGCCCGCTCGCGGCCTGCAGATACGAGAGCGCGCCGCCGAAGCAAAAGCCGACCGAGAACAGCGAGCGCACCTCGCCGCCGTCCTTGCTCTTCAAGTACGCGACGGCCGCCGCGATGTCGGCCTGGAGAGCGTCGGGCTTCGTTTGCGGGACGTGCGACATGAAATCGAAACTTTCGCCGCGATCGTCGGAGGGCGCGGTCCGCGCGAAGAAATCGATCGCGACGGCGTCCACGCCCACCTCGGCGAAGCGGTCGGCGAGCTCCTTGTAATACGGATGCAGGCCGCGCACGTCGGGGATGACGACCATCCCGGCGCCCGTCGGCTTGCCGGCGCGCGCCGCGTGAGCCATGAAGCGCGTGCCGTCCGACGAGCTGAGCTGGAGGTCGCGCGAGCCGGCCGAGCCGCCGGCGATCGGATGAATGGGAGGACGGGAATCGTTATCGACGCACATGTAGGCCTCCTTGTTGCCGGGCGCCGCCCGGATAGCTTGACTCTAACACCCGGCACGATATAGTCGCGGCTCAGCGGGACATTGCACACATCCTCACGGGCGGGGAGGACGAGATGAAGGACGGCCTACGGTTCGTCGACTGTGACATGCACATCATGGAGCCGGTAGACCTCTTCGATCGCTATCTGGATCCGCGGTTCAAGGACCGCGTGATGCTCCAGGTGGGCGCCGACGGCCGGGCGCGGCGCGGGACGATCGTCATCGACGGCTTGCCGACGACGCGTGACGCCGAGATGCAGCAGTACCGGAAGCGGAACCGTCCGGGCTCGACGCACAGCACCCAGCCGCTGTCGGGCTCGCGGCTCGCGGACACCGGCCGCCTGGATTTCGCGATCGACCGCAAGTACAACGCCGAAGCTCAGGTGATGGGCATGGCGATGGAAGGCGTCGACATCGCGGTGCTGTATCCGACGACGGGGCTCTCGCTCATCGCGCGCGACAATCTGGATCCCCAGCTCTCGCTGGCTCTCTGCCAGGCCTACAACAACTGGATCCATGAGTTTTGCCAGTACAGCCCGGAGCGGCTGAAGTTCGTCGCGATGCTCCCGGTGCACGACGTGCACCTGGCGTCGCGCGAGCTCGTCCGGTGCGTGCGCGAGCTCGGCGCGGTCGGCTCGTTCATCCGGCCGAATCTCGTCAACGGCCACTACTGGCACTCGAACTACTGGGATCCGCTCTACAGCCTGCACGAGGAGCTCAACGTGACCTGGGGCTTCCACGAGGGCACGGGCGCCTGGTACTCCTACTTCAACGACCTCTACGGCGAGAACCGGTTCTACCGTCACGTCGCCAGCCACTGGATCGAGATGCAGCAGGCGCTGATCGCGATGATCATCGGCGGCGTGTTCGAGTTCCACCCCAAGCTTCGCGTCGGCTTCCTCGAGGCGCAGAACTCCTGGGCGCCGGGGCTCCTGTCGCGCATCGAGTGGGACTATCCGCAATATCGCGACTCACACGCGCCCTATCTGTCGATGACGCCGCGCGAGTACTTCCGGCGGAACTGCTGGGCGGCGGTCGAGGGGAGCGAGCCGGAGATCGAAGCGACGGCCGGTCTCATCGGCGCGGACCGCATGTGCATCTCGACCGACTACCCGCACTTCGACTCGAACTTCCCGCACGTCTCGACGAATCTGCTGAAGAACGTGCCGCGTGAGATCGCGGCGCAGATCTTCATGGGCGGCGCGCATCTCTACGCGTTCGGCGAACGTGACTTCCAGCGGGCCGCGCAGGCGGCGGACAAGCAGCTCGGCGGAGCCGCGGCCGGCGGCTGATCGTTCGGCACGCACCTGGGCGCCCCGCACGAGGCGCCCAAGTGCGTGCGCGCGCGCGATCCGGGCTGTAGGCTGGCAGGCATGCTCCGGGCCCGGTTCGCGCTCGCGACGTTCTGGCTGGTCCTGGTCCTGTTTCTCGGAAGCGCCTACTTCGCCGCTCAGGAAACGGGACGCTACGTTCTCCCTTTCCTGAAATTCCTGATGCCCGGAGTTTCCTCCTCCGAGCTTCAGCCCATCCACATGGTGCTGCGCAAGCTGGCCCACCTGCTCGAGTACGCCGTGCTGGCACTGCTCTGGTATCGGGCACTCCACAAGGTGGGCGGCCGGACCCCGCGAACCGCCGCGTGGGTGGCGCTCTCGATCTGCCTGGCGTGCTCCTTCGCCGACGAGGCGCACCAATCGATGCTCCCCTCTCGCCACGGCAGCGCCCGTGATTTCGTCATCGACGCCTTCGGCGCGACCGCGATGCTCACGATCGCGAGGGGACGGACCATGGGCGACCGCGGCGGACGCTTGAGCAGCGCGATCGCCGCCGAGCCCGCCGACTGACCGGGGCCGGCTTCCCCCGTCGAGCCCGCGATCAGGCGAGCAGGCCGGCGAGGATGCCGGTCAGGAATACGCCGTCGAACGTGCCCGCGCCGCCGATCGATACGATCGGCACGCCCAGGCGCGCGATCTGCCCGAGATTGAGGAGGTCGGCCCCGATCAGGGTACCCATGGAGCCCGCGACGTAAGCAACCGGCGGCGCCCGACGGAATGCCAGGAGCAGGGCGATGCCGGCGGCGACCAGCGGTGGCGCAAGCATGGGCACCGCAATGCCGACTCCCGGAACCAGCTCGGCCAGGCTGTGCACCACCGCCGCGACCACCGCCGTGGCGATCAGCATCCGCCCGAGCATACCGGTGCGGGCCACCAGGTACAGCGATACGAGGATCGGAATCAGCGCGCCGCCCACGTTGAGCGCCACGATGGTCCCGTGAGTTCGCCCCGCCACCCCGGGTCCGATCGCGAAGAGCGGGATGTCCACTGCCGCTCCGATCAAGGACAACAGCATCACGGCGAAGGCATAGCGCGGATTGACGCCGACCTTGCGGTACGCGTACGTCAGGACACGGATCTCGACCAGAAAGATCAACAGCGCGAAGAGGAAGAGAAGAAGGACGAGCGGGAGAGAGAAGGGCGGTGAGTGGATCACGAACGCGTTCCGGGCAAACTACATCCCGCCGCCGCCTCCGCCGCCGCCCGAGCACGACCAGTCGAACGAGAGCACCTGGACGCGGTAGCTCGCCGCTTCGGCCACGGAGGTGCTGAAGAACGCGCGGGACCCCATGGGGACGTCGCCGATCACCCAGAACGACGAGGTCCCGACGACTCCGCCGGAAGCGTCGACCCGCTGGACCTGAAGGCGGACGCGCTGAGCCGTCTGATGCGCGTCGTTGTAGAGATAGCCTTCGACCGCGGGGCCCTTGCGATTGCGAGTCACGTCGAACTCGACCCGGAAGTATCGATCGGTCGTCTCGGGGGCATAGAGCGTTTGCGTCGGTGCGGGCGCGGCGCCGGCGCCGACGAGCAGGAGCGCGACCGCCACGATCATGCTCGCTCGTCGCGCTCGAGTCATCGCAGGACCACACTGGTGATCGGCGGCAAGCCCTTGGCCACGAGGTTCCATCGCTCACCTCCGTCGACCGAGCGGAACACGTGACCGTCTTCGGTCCCACACACGATGAGACCGGCGTCGTCCGCCGCCAGACAACCGGTATCGACGTTGTCACCGAACCAAGACGGCAGGCCGTCGGTGCAACGCTCGAACGCGGCCTCCTCATCGAGGCGCGCACGATAGAGGGCGGCGCGTCGGCCGCCCGGCCCCGTCGACGCCGAGACGAGCACCGTCTCGGCGCTGACCGCGACCGCGCGCAGATAGTGCGCGTGCATGCCGGCGGTGATGAATCGCCAGGATTCGCCGGCATCGCGACTGATCCCGAAGCCCTCGGCCGACGCGGCGAGCACGATCGCGGTGCGACTCGGATGCGCGAGGACCTGGTGCACGTCGCGCTCGATGTCGACCGTCGGCGTCCAGGTCCGGCCCCCGTCGCGCGAGCGGACGACGCCGCCGACGTGGACGTTGACGTAGAGCGCGCCGTCGGGCGCGGCCGAGATCGACCGCACGTCGGCGGGATCACCCCAGGGCGTGTACCACGTGTCACGTCCTTCGATGGCCTCGAACGACTCGACCGGCTCCACGGTGCCGCCGCTCAGGCGCAGCAGATGCGCCTCCTCGGTTCCGACCAAGAGACCGATCGGCGTCGCCGCCAGAGACGTCGGCGCGGGGCCTTCGATCGTCGCGCGCGGCTTCCAGGTGGAGTCGACACCTTCCCAGAGAGTCCGGCCGTCGACGACGGCCCACTCGCGCGCACCGTCGACCGCGAGCGCCGTGAGGGATTTCCCGGCGAGCGCCTCTACGGGGAAGGCCTGGTCGGTCTCGACCCACCAGAGCCCTTCGCGCGTGCCCACGCGGATCTTCAACGTCATGCTGCCGATGATACTCGCTCGCGCTTGGAGATGCGAGGTCTCCGGGGCGGGTCTAGACTTTGAAGTAACGGTGCGTTCGCGCCGAAGCAGGTGAGCAAAATCAAAAATTCAACACCTGACCACCAAGGAGGTCATGGAATGTTTTCGCAGAAGCTGATCTCGAGCGTGCTCGGACTCTCGCTGCTGAGCCTCGCGGCGACCGGTTGCGGCACCGCGACCGGGGCCGCGGTCGGCGCCGGCGGCGGTGCGGCGATCGGTGCCGGCACTGGCTATGGAGCCGGGAAGGGCGCGTTGATCGGTCTGGGCGTCGGGGCCGCCGCCGGCGCGATCTACGACATTACCAAACACAACAAATAACCCGCACAGCGGGACAAGGGGTGAACGTGATGAAGCGCTGGCTCGTACTCTCTGGTGTGCTCACGACGAGTGCCTTCCTCGTCACAGGCCTCGCCTTCGGTCAGCAGAAGGCTGAGTGCAAGAAC
>Ga0075434_100007608_pt1 | contig 10027 bp, 9 predicted proteins | sample RhiMethybrSRZTD3_FD_75298 | JGI IMG/M metagenome (GOLD analysis project Ga0075434, IMG submission 75298) | Populus rhizosphere microbial communities from Tennessee, USA - Rhizosphere MetaG P. TD hybrid SRZTD3 | ecosystem: Host-associated > Plants > Roots > Rhizosphere > Soil | place: USA...
CGGCTCAGCAGAGTCCGGGGCTCACTCTAACGCTTGACTGCTTCGCCCACATGAAGTGTTGCCACTGTTATCTAAAGAGACTTTACACGTTCAGAGGACGCTAGCGTTATTAATGGGACGTTTTAGGCACACGAGTCTTATCGACGGCGCACGCCGGGGATGCCAAACGTCTAGCCTAAGCAGGAAACGGAGCGCCACGGCACTACTAGCTTTCTTAGGAATTGACAGTATGCCGTGAGCCGAACCGATCTGTCCATCGGAGGAGCTTCATTGGGACTTGTTGTGGCTAGGGCCCGCGCCTTGTGTGCCGGAATGGTGCGCCGGTCGGGCATAACCCTGGTATCGGCCTGGCTGGTGTTATCCGCGGCGGGCTGCCACGTCCCGGGGACGGGCACCTCGCCCGGCCAGGCGGCGGGCCAGGCACAGGGCGGCGAACAGATCACTGTGGCGGTCGTCCCCGGTTTCGAGAATGCCCCACTGCAGGTGGGCGTCAGGGACGGGCTGTTCGCCCGGCACGGGCTGAACGTAACCGTGCAGACGTACCAGACGCTCCAGCAGGCGTATGGGGCGCTGATCACCGGCCAGGCGGAGGTCATCAGCGGTGACTACGCCGGGCTGCTCTACATGCAGGCCCGCGTGGGCCAGGCGAAGTTACGCCTGATCGCAGACGGGTATGACGCGACACCGGGCCTGATGGAGGTGCTCACGCTGCCTGGCTCGGCGGTGCGGGTCCCCCAGGACCTGCAGGGCAAGGTGGTCGCCACCCCGCCGCGCGAACTCGCCCCGTTCTCCGCCTCCGCTCCTTACAACGTCGAGACGCTGGCGACCGAGTCGACCCTGCAAAGCGATGGCGTCAGCCCATCCAGCGTGGTGTGGGACGCCATGGCGCCGAGCAGCATGATCAGCGCCCTGCGCGATCAAAGGGTCAGCGCGATCGTGGCCACCGAGCCCTACATCCTGCAGGCGGAAACCCAGCTCGGGGCCATCGAGCTGCTGGACGCGTGCAGCGGTGTCACGGCGGGCCTGCCGCTGTCGGGGTACTTCGCCACGACCAGATTCGCCAGCGGTCATACCGCTGCGTTACGCGGCTTCCAGGCCGCGCTCGACGAGGCGAAGGCCAGCGCGGGCCAGCCCGGCACCGTCCAGCCGGTGCTGCGGACGCTGCCTGATATGTCCGCACGCGATGCGTCCCTGGTCACGATCGGGCAGTACCCGACGTTCCTGAGTGTGGGCCAGGTGCAGCGGGTGGCCGACCTCATGTACGGCACGGGAATGATCAGCACCACCATTTCGGTGAAGGACCTGCTGCTCCGGTAGGCCGCGCCACGCACCTGGCCAGTGAGCCGATCGGCCGCGGATACCCAAAGGCCCGGCCCGGGCGGCGCTCCTTCGCCCGGGCCGGGCCTTTGAGCCCAGGGGATGTCCCATAGATCATCCAGCCTGCTGCGCGTCCGCCAGTGAAGGGGGACGGGGAGGCGGGTGGGGCCTCGCGGCGTTGTCGTCGTCGCTCATAGCTCCGCTATGGGCTCCTCCTCCGCCTTGCGATCCATCCCGCCGGACGGCCGCTCGCGACGGCATAGACCTACGGGACACGCCCTAGCCGACGAACGCGAAATGCTCGAAATCGAAGTTCGACAGCGGCTGCCCGACCTTTCCTGCCGTATACCCGCTTATCTTGTCGCTGTAGGCGTCCAGCCCGTCAATGTAGGCCGGGATGATGTAGCCGCCCTCGTTGAAGTCGAACCGCTGCATCTCGCGCAGGATCTCTTTCCGCACCGACGGGTTGCCGGTCGCGTTCGCCTGGTCGTAAAGCTTCGTGTACTGGGGATTGTTGGTATGCGTCTCGTTGAAAGGCGAGCCGAGCAGCATCGACTCGGCCACCTGGGATAGGTAGGGGTAATAGTTGTAGTAGTCCTGTGCGAGCGGCCACTTGAGGTAGTTCGGCCCGAAGAACGTCCCGGCCGGGACGTTGCTTATGTTGATCGTGACGCCCGCGGCCTTGGCCTGCGCGGCCAGCACGGTGGCCATCGCCACCGTCCCGGTGGCCACTGCCGAGGTGGTGAGGCTCACAGTCAGGCCCTCCCGCCCGGCCTTCTTGAGCAGGAATTTGGCCTGCGGGATGTCGCCCTGGGGCGGGCGGACCAGCGCGTGATCGAATCCGGGGTCGTACGGCGAGAAGAGGTCGTTCGCCACCACCCCGTAACTGTCGAGCGCCGAGTCGATCAATTGCGGGCGGTCGACCAGGAGTCGCATCGCCTGGCGGACGTTGACGTCATTGAACGGCGCCTGATCGACGCGCATGGTGAACGGGACGATCTCTCCCGTGTGCGATACGACCGTCTTGATACCGCTGGTGTTGGCCAGCGAGGCGATCTGCGGGCCGTCCAGCGCGCCGGCCCCGTGGATGACCCCGGTGGCCAGTCCGTCCTGGAGGCTGGTGTTGTCGCTGAAATCTATGAGGGTCAGGGTGTCCACACAGGGCAGCCCCGGCTTCCAGTAGTGCGGGTTGCGCACGAATACGCTGCGCTGGCCCGGGGTGAAGCTCTTATAGATGAATGGCCCGGTACCGACCGGCTTCGCTGCGCTGAAACCGGTCGGCGCGATGTACAGGTTGTACCAGAATGCCGCGAGCTGCTCGGCAAAGCTGGCGAACGGTTTCGTCATCTTCACCTGAATGGTGAGCTTGTCGACCGCCTTCGTGTTCTTGATGTCGATCGGGCCGAGGCCGAACTTGCCGGTGAAATCGTTGTGATAGACCCGCTGGAACGTGAAGATGACGTCGTCGGCGGTGAAGTCCCTGCCGTCGTGCCAGGTGATGCCGGGCCGGAGCCGGATTATCCAGTTCGACAGCGACCCATGCGGGGTGATCGACTCTGCCAGTACGTACTCGACCTGCGCCTGCGCATTGAGCTGGGCTAGCGGCTGGTACAGCGACTGCAGCCGGGAGGTGTCCAGATAGGTCAGGCTCTTGTGGGGATCGAGGGTGTCGGAGCTGGAACCGCCGGTGAGGCCCAGCTTGAGGTTGCCGCCGCGCCGTAAGGACCGGCTGGCCTGGGCGGCCTGGCCGGCCGTGCCTGAGCCGGAACTACCGCCGTCGCACGCGCCCAGTAAGCTCCCGGTGCCCGCCACGGCGCCGGTGACCGCCATCCCGCGAAGGAACTGGCGCCGTCCCAATCCTTCCGCCTGCCGCGGCGTCCTGCTGTGATCCGATTGATCCACGGGGCTTACCTCCACAATGTTCTCCCGATAGGTGCGAGATGGGTCATGCTGGGCCCGGGCTTATTCGGCGACAAGGAGCACCTTCCCGACGTGCTCGCGCCGTTCGAGGAACCGGTGCGCCCCGGCGGCGTCGCTCACCGGGAAAGTGGCGGCGATCGGCACCTTGACCGTTCCGCGCCGGAGGAGCTCCAGCGACGCCGCAAGATCGTCGGGCGGCGCCAGCCGGAATCCGACGATGCGCCATCCGTTGCGGTAGAGCGGGATCAGGTCGAGGGGCGCCACCTCGCCGGCGTGCGCGCCGCAGGTCACGAGGGTGCCTTCCTCGCGTAACACCGACAGGTGGGCCCCGAACAGGTCTCCGCCCACGGTGTCGAGGACCGCGTCGAAGCGCCGGCCACCGGCAGCGTGCAACAGGTCCGCGGCGAGCTGGCCGCCGGTCCTGACTACCACCGCGTCGGCGCCGAGCGCCGAAACCCGCTCCGCCTTGGCCGCGCTGCCGACCGTGGCGACCACCGTTGCCCCGGCCAGCTTGGCGCACTGCACCAGCGCGCCAGCCACGCCGCCCGAGGCCGACGGCACGAGCACCAGGTCTCCCGGCCGGACCAGCGCCAGCCGGTTCACCATGTGCCACGCGGTACTGACCACGCACTGGCCCGCGGCGATGGCCAGCACGTCGTCCCCGGGATCGAGGGGGACCACCACCCTGGCCGGCGCGCATACCAGTTCGCCGTAGCCGCCCCAGCGGGTGGTGCCGAAGACCTCGAAGGCCGCACACAGATCCGGCCGCCACCTGGCGCATCGCCCGCACCGGCCGCAGTTGTACTGCTGGAACGCGGTGACGAGGTCCCCGGCGCGGATCTGCCCGGCGCCGGGGCCCACTTCGACCACGGTCCCGGTGAACTCCGCGCCTAAGACCATGGGTAACTCGAACGGCCACCGGGAGGTCCCGGCCCGGGAATCGAGGTCGGAATGGTTGACCCCGCAGGCCTGCACCCTGATCAGGACATCGGCTAAGCCGACGTCGGGGTCGGGAATGTCGGCGTACCGCATCGCCTCCGGGGGACCGTATTCGTAGAACGCCGCAGCTTTCACCGGCCGGTTACCTCCAGCCCGGGTGGGAGGATCATCGGCGGCGGGGGGCAGCCCGCTCGCCAGGTGCGAGCGGCGGTAGCGGGCCACCGGGCCGGGACCGGCGACCGCGGACCGCCGTGGCGGCAGGCACCGCTAGAAGGATGGCCCCATAAGACCGGTAACCGGCGGTACTGCCTGGCCGGCCGCGTTTCACCACGCGCATAGTGAACGCGAATCTCAGGCTTTAGGCCGGACACCGAATGTCCCAGACTCTCTTGAGTAACGTCTGACATCATGGCTACCAGCGGTACGCGGACAAATGGATCAGCCCGGGCGCTCGGCCAACCTGCGAAAGGCGGTCTAGCCCGGCGCTGAAGTGGCTCCTTTCTGGAGAATAGCGCTGCCATGGAGGGGATACCGGTTGTTTCCGGCAAGAGCCACCGTCCCGGGTTCCCGCTGTGGCAGAGCCGTGGCGCCGAGGGCTAGGCACCTTGATCGCCACCGTTGACACCCCGATGCCGGTAGACGAAGTACACGCGGCTGGACTCGTCGGTTGCCCGGCCGCCATCGGGATCCGTCGCCTCCAGCAGTTCGAAGTTGGCGGTGAGAGCCTCGTGGATCATGGTCAGCGGCACGCCCAGCTCCGGAATCCGCTCATGATGCAGCCGGAACTGATCGCCATCGACCTGCTCGAAGATCCGCACGTCCCACAGCGACAGATTGCCCCCGCCCGGTGTCACGTCCATGATCAGCGTGTGCGGCCCGAAGTCTTCGACGTAGCCGGGCGCCTGCGAGAGCCGGCGCAGCCTGCCGACGGTGTTGACGTCGAACACGAACAGCCCGCCTTCGGCCAGGTGGTCGTGCACCTGGCCGAACGCCTTCACCCAGGAGTCGAACGCGGGCAGGTGGTTGAGCGTGTCGAAGACGCAGATCACGACGTCGAACCGGGTGCCGAGGGAGAACGCGGTGATGTCCGCTTCCACCAGGCTTGCCGTGGTGGCGTTCCGCGCGGCGGCGGCGAGCATCTCCGGTGACCGGTCGACGCCGGCGACGCGCAGGCCGGGCGCCAGCCCGGCGAGGACGGCGCCGGTGCCGCAGCCCAGTTCCAGCAGCGACTCCGCGGTCGGCAGGTAGCGGTCGACGTACCCGCGGACCCGCTCGATGAGCGGGCTCCGGTCGCCCATCACCTGGTCGTAGAACTTGGCGAACTCCGCATACGCCGCCACGTGGCCATCATGCCCGACAGCCGGCGTCAGTGACCGCCGGGCGCGGTGATGAAGTCGATCAGTTCCTCCACCCGGCCGAGGAACGCGGGCTCGAGATCGGCGAAGCCGGTCACCGAGCCGAGGATCCGCCGCCAGGCCGCGCCGGTGTCCGATGGCCAGCCGAGGGCGTGCAGGACGCCCTCCTTCCACGGCGTCCCCGGGGGAATCTCCGGCCAGGCGCCGATGCCCAGGACGGCCGGCTTGACCGCCGCCCAGACGTCGATGTAGGGATGCCCGGCGACGAGCACGTCCGGCGATTGCACGCTGGCGGCGATCCTGCTCTCCTTCGACCCGGCCACCAGGTGATCGACCAGGACCCCGAGCCGGCGCACCGGCCCGGGGCAGAACCTGGCGACGATCGCGGGCAGGTCGTCGATGCCGCCGAGGTACTCCACCACGACGCCCACGTCGCGCAGGTCGTCGCCCCAGATCTTCTCGACCAGCTCGGCATCATGGCGGCCCTCGACGTAGATCCGGCTCTCCCGCGCGACCTTAGCCCGGCTGGCCGGGGCGGCGATCGATCCGGAGGCGGTCCGCGCCGGGCCGCGCCCGGCGGCCTCGGCCGGCCTGACCAGCATGACCGCCTCGCCCTCCAGCAAGAACGCGGCCGGGCTGAGCGGGAACACCCGCCGCCGCCCGTGCCGGTCTTCCAGGGTGACCGCGTCCTTCTCGCACCCGACCACGGCACCGCAGAACTGGCCTGCGGCGTCCTCGACCACCAGCCCGCGCTCCGCGGGAACCCGCCGGAGTTCGCGCCGCCGTGGTTTCCCCGCCGCGAGTACGTCCGGTCCGTACCGCCTGCTTTGCACTGGCACCCTCCTCGACCACCGGCACGCGGAAAGTACCGCACCATCCCCGCCGGCGCGCGCCGCCACTCCGCGCACGCGGTATGTCCCGGCGGGCACGGCTGGTCTAGGCTCGGGGCGATGGCCACCTTGCCAGGCGCGACGTGCACCGGCCAGGACGTCGTGCAGCGGCTGACCAGCGACGGCTATGTGATCGTCTCCGGGCTGATGAGCGAGCGGGATGTCGCCGCCGCCCGGGCAGACCTGGGCCGGGTCCTGGAGGCGACGCCGAAGGGCCGCAACCATTTCGAGGGCTTCGATACCCAGCGGGTCTATGCCCTGTTCGCCAAGACCCGGACATTCGACCAGATTGCCGTCCATCCGCTGCTGCTCGATGTGCTCGACCGGGTGCTCGGCCACTATCAGCTCAGCGCTCCGGTGGGCATTCGCATCGGCCCGGGCGAGCAGGCCCAGATGCTGCACCGGGACGATGCGATCTACCCACTCCCCGAGCCGCATCCGCCGGTGGTGCTCAACACGATGTGGCCGCTGGATGAGTTCACCGAGGACAACGGCGCGACCAGGCTGATGCCCGGGAGCCACCACTGGGAACCCGGGCGGCAGCCGACTCAGGAGGACCAGATCCTGACGGCGACCATGTCACCGGGCTCAGTCATGTTCTACCTGGGCAGCCTCTGGCATGGCGGCGGCGCCAACCGCACCAGCCTGCCGCGTCTCGGGGTGATCTTGGAGTACGTCGCCGGCTGGCTGCGCCCGCAGGAGAACCATTGCCTCGCTGTGCCCCGCGACATTGCACGGCAACTGCCGGACCGGCTACAGGAACTACTCGGGTACAACATCTACCCGCCGTTCGTCGGTTACGTCGACGGCAGGCACCCCCGCCGGGTCCTGCGGGCCGGCGACTGACCGCCCGGCGGATCAGCCGGGGAGGTTCGCCTCGATGGCGGAGACAACCTCCGGATCCTCCGGGTCGATCAGCGGCCGGAACCGGGCGACGACCTTCCCGTCCGGCCCGACCAGGAACTTCTCAAAGTTCCACTGGATGTCGCCGGCCTCACCGGCGGCGTCGGGCACCGCGGTCAGCTCCGCGTACAGCGGGTGCCTGCCGGCGCCGTTGACCTCGATCTTCTCGAACATCGGGAAGGTGACCCCGTAGTTCACCGTGCAGAACTCCTGGATCTCTTCCGCGTTGCCCGGCTCCTGCTGCCCGAACTGGTTGCACGGGAAGCCGACGACCGCGAAGCCTCGTTCGCTGAACTGATCGTGCAGCCGCTGCAGGCCCGCGTACTGCGGGGTCAGCCCACATTGCGACGCGACGTTCACCACGAGAAGGGCGTTACCGGCCAGGTCGCCGAGCGACGCGTCCTGGCCGCTGAGAGTTTTGACGGCTATGTCATGCACAGTCACGTTGGATGAGCCCCTCGGGTTGGCGGGACAAGATGGCCGTTTCGGCCAACAACGCCGGCTCCGTCATTATGCCTGCGGCGGCCTCGCCGGCCTCGGCCGACCCAAGGGCCGGTGGCCGGGTGCGGCCGATAACCGGGGGCTGCCGCGGTGGTCGCGGCGCCGCTCGCCGTCGCCGTGCTGCGGCTGCGGCTCCGCGAGATCTGACCGTCACCGGACCGCGCCCGGCGGGCCGCCGCCGGGCAAGCGGTCAGGGCAGCAGAACGATCTTGCCGCGGGTGTGGCCACGGGCCAGCAGCCGGAAGGCGTCCCGCACCTGAGTCAGCGGGAACGTCGCGGCTATCGGGATCTCCAGCTCGCCCGCATCGATCAGCCCGGCCAGCTCGGCGAGCACCTCGGCGCTCGCGCCGACGGCATTGCCCTCGGCCTTGACCCCGTACCGCGCCACGGCGTCGAAGTTGGCGATCGTGTCGATGCGTTCAGGCTGGACGCCGAGGTCGAGCGCAAGCTGGACGTAGTCCCCGCCGAACGTGTCGATGAACGCGTCCACCTTCGGGGCGGCGCGCCGGATCCGGTCGGCGACGCCCTCCCCGTAGCTGACCGGAATCACCCCTTGCGCACGGAGCCAGTCGTGGTTGGCGGGGCTGGCCAGGCCGATCACGGTGGCCCCGGCGCGCCGGGCCAGCTGGACGGTGACCGACCCGACGCCGCCGGCCGCCGCGGAGACCACGACCGTGTCGCCGGCGGTCAGCCCCACGGCCCGCACGGCCGCCCACGCGGTGGCGCCCACCACGAACAGCGAGCCCGCCACCTCCCACGGCAGGCCGGCCGGCTTGCTGATGAGATGGGCGGCGTCGACGACCACGTACTCGGCCTGACTGGCCCGGTCGTCGGTGAAGCCGATCACCTCGTCCCCGGCAGCGAACCCGGTTACCCCGGGGCCGGCCTGCGCCACGATCCCGGCCAGGTCGCTGCCCTGCCCGGACGGGAAGGTGGCGGGCCAGCGGGCGTGCAGCAGGCCGTCGCGGATCTTCGCCTCGCCGGGGTTGATGCTGGCCGCCTTCACCTGGACCAGCACCTGGCCCGGCCCGGGTTCCGGCCGCGGGACATCGACCACGCTGAGCACGTCGACCCCGCCGTATTCCTCGAAACGCACCGCCTTCGGCATGACACCTTCCGTTCTGTCCGGTGCGGCTGTTGCCTCGCGGCCACTGTCAACCACCCGCCGGGCCCGGTTATGCCGTACCCGCAAGAGGGGGGCGGCGAAGTCCCGCAGAAGCTTGCGGCGAAGTCCCGGAGAGGCGTGCTGCGAAGTCTGCGCGCTCGCCAGCGGCAGCTACGGCGTTGCCGGCGTGGTCCCTGCCGACGTGCTCACTGCCGACGTGCTCCCGGCGGAGGTGGCCCCTGTCGAGGTGGGCGTCGGGGTCGGCGGCGCGGTGGCAGCCGGGCTCGTCGCATGCGGCGTCACGGTCTCCCGTGGCGTGGCGGTCCGCTGGGGGGTCGGCGTGGCCGACGGAGTCGGCGAATTGCGCGGCGTCCGGTGGGGGGCGGGCCGTTTTGTATGGGCAGGGGCGGGCGTCGGGGAACTCGACTGCGTGGGCGCCGGCGAAGCGCTGGACGCGGGCTCGGGCGGCTTGACCCACGCGTAGAGCACCAGCGTGCCCAGGAAGACGGCCAGGAGTACCCAGGTGGAGGTGCGTACCCGCCGCATCAGCCGGCTCCGTTAGTTCCGACGGTTTCCACGCTGGCCGGCAGGTTGATGCCCTCCCGTAGCAGCCCGGTCGCGACCCTGGCCCGCAGTATCCGGCCGACGTCGAACTGCATGCCGGGGAGGGTCCTGGCGACCAGGCGGATCTGGAACTGGGTCACGTCGATGCTCTGCACGCCCATGACGGCGGGCGGGTCCAGCAGCAACTGGCGCAACTCCGGCTCCTCATACGCTTCCTCCCCGATCTTGCGAAGCAGGTCGCTCACCCGGTTGACGTCCACCGTGGCGGGCACCGGCACGTCCACCACCGCGCGGGCCCAGCCGCGCGACAGGTTGGTCACCTGGTTGATCTGGCCGTTGGGCGTGATGACCACCTCTCCGTCGGCGGTCCGTACCGTGGTCACCCGCAGCGTGACGTCCTCAACGGTCCCCATGGCGCCGGGCACGCTGGGCACAGTCAGCCGGACCAGGTCTCCGAAGCCGTACTGACGCTCGGTGATGATGAAGAACCCGGCCAGCAGGTCCTGCACGATGCGCTGCGCGCCGAACCCGAG
>Ga0075434_100007609_pt1 | contig 10026 bp, 8 predicted proteins | sample RhiMethybrSRZTD3_FD_75298 | JGI IMG/M metagenome (GOLD analysis project Ga0075434, IMG submission 75298) | Populus rhizosphere microbial communities from Tennessee, USA - Rhizosphere MetaG P. TD hybrid SRZTD3 | ecosystem: Host-associated > Plants > Roots > Rhizosphere > Soil | place: USA...
CTTCATTAAGCGCTTGCGGCTTGTAGCGAAACGGATAGGTGGTCCAGGTCGCGCCGTCATTCGAGCCTTGAAATTCGATTTCGTAGCGCGCCCAGGTCATACGGCCGAACAGACCGTAGGAATTAGCCACGCGGAATGGTTCGAGGGCGGTCATGGGTTTCGCAGGTAAGGGAAGTCCGGGCGAGATCTGCTGGAGGAGAAGGAACAGGGTTGCGTAGAGCACCCACGCCAAAAGGAAAACCTTCACCCACAAAGCCGTGGTGGAAAATGCTTGCCGCCAATCGTGCCTTGGCTCAGCGTCCGTTACGTTAGCTTGCACGGCGGATGCGGTTTCTTCGGCCCGTGCGGCCGGCGGATTCAATAACGAAAGAGACTCCGGCTCGGGCGCTTCCCTCGTTTCGATCGCGCCGCGGCGAAATCTGAACCAAGTTCTGCGCCAGGACTTCTCGCTCAGTGCAATGTTGAGTCTGTGGCGAACTGGCTCGCTCGAGCGACCCGGAATCAGGCCCAGGAGAAACGCATCGTCGAGAAGAAAAATTCCGAGTGCGAGAACCAGGTAATTCAAGAAGGCATAGTTGGCGGTGAGGATGATGCTGATCTGCAGGAAGGTGACAAAGAAAAAGCAGATGATTCGAAAAATGCGAGGCAGAAATACCATACCGACGACTGCCAGTTCGGCGAAGACGGTTACGAAGGCGGTAGCTTCGTGGAAACGCCGCGGCAGCTGGGCTGCGTACCAGCCAATCCACGTCGGCAGCGGGCCATTCTGGTAATACTCGTTCATGGCGGAAAAGTTGCGCCAGGAAGGATCGCCGCCAAAATACTTGGCGATGCCAGACTCGAAATAGATTGAGAACCAGAGGAGCTGTAGCAAGAATAAGGTGGCGCGGGACGGCGGCTCTTTTTCTCCTAGCCCCGGCCTTAGGCCTCCGGGCGCAAAGAAGAGACAGAGGAAGCCGGCGGCGAGCAACATTCCATCGGATTGGTAGCCGGAGAAATCCTCAGCGGCGGCAACAAACGACAGAAACAGCACAAAACACAGCACAAGCGTCGCGCGCGGCCAAAAGTTCAGAATCAGCAAGAACGATGCAAGCATGCCGAGCCAAGACAACGCGGTCAGCGCATGAGAGCTGCTGCTGAACCAGAGCAGCGTCGGCGCATACCAGAAACGCACGGCGCCTGGCATGACTTTCGCTACTTCCTGTAAGTACGAACCGGAGGGCAGCAACCCGTTTGGGCCCAACAATCCGCGGATTTGAAAGGTAAGCGAGTAGAACGCGGAAAAATAGATAACGCCGAGCGCGCGGGAAAACAGCCAACGTGAAAGCATGTGTCCGCCCGGCCCTGTGATGCCGGGCCCGGTCCACCAACCCGCGGCGCGTTGCCAGAAATCGCCCATCGCCGAAGATGATAGCGAATAGCGGGGCGAAAGAAATTACGGCCGCGAAGAAGGGAAGCGGCCGAGGTGTACGCTGCACGAATCGTCGTTGCAAACCCTACGGTTCCAACGATAACGATTGCGAGCAATCCAGGCGTAAGTTTTAGTTGCGAGCCAATGAATTCCGGGGACGAGCAGGATCCAGGCGAGAAGATTCCAACCGGGCGTGAGCAGGCCGATGCGCGCCCAGGCGTCGGCACCTTTGTAGGTGCGGCCTTGTGGATCGACGGCCACCATCCACTTCATCGCTTCTTCTTGATCGATTTGCGGGAACCGCTGCAAAGCGGACGGGTCGCGCAGGTCGAGGAGTTCGATACGACCACGCGCATCGAAGCGGCGCACACGTGCCGCGCTTGCGCTGCATAACGCGCAGTGACCGTCAAAGAGAACCGTCAGGCTAGCCATAATTCAGCTGCGGTGGAATTGTGGCAGAGATTCTTGCCGAGAGCTGCAATTCGAAGCCCTCGTGGTTACTGTGCCGAAGAGACAAGTTCATCGGCGAACACCGCGGCGAAGCGGCGCTGTTCATCCTGATCGTGCAGCATCACAATCGGCACCACGCGCAAATATCGCTTGCAGTTGTGGCACTGCGTGACTTCACCTTGTAAATCCTGAAGGAAACCGTCGGTAAAACGATAGAGAGTGCGCTCGCGGCGTGCATTTTTCTGGTCGCGCTGGCCGCAGTGGGGACAGACGAACTCGACCTTGTCCAGCTGCGGATCGCGGTCCAGAGCAGCCCAACCGGTGCGGCGCACCCCGATGGTTTCGGGATTATGCCGTTCCATAGAACCCCCTGAAGTAGGCCGTTGGGAATTTCGGCTAACCGAATGGATCCACGTCCGAGATAAAGATGCGGAGAAAAGGCGAAAGGTTACAGCTGCTCCGATGAATTGAGAAAAAAAGGGGTTACGGGTGTGCATTTCGAGCTCGTTGACTTATCAGCGAACTAACGGGAACTGGAAACGGTGGGCGGTGTCCAAGAGGGTGAGGACGCGCGCAACCTCACATCCCTGCGAGCGCCGCACCGGCCACTGCATGGCAACCTGCGGCAGCCGGTGCGGCAAAGTTGCCAGCTCGCGGGGTTCTCCCAGGGATAAGCAAAGCAATTGGATCGGCTGCAGGCTCGTTCGACGAGGGCGCAAGCCGTGTGTGCTCAGAGTTCGCAAATAGCTCTGAAAAGCTTGTCCGTGGAGGTCGGTCATGAACGGAAAAAAAGAGATTGTGAACGCGGAAGCCGGGGTCGGGAATTTTGGCGATTGCCTGGTGGAGGGAAGTGCTGAAGACAAAAAGCGCGGGAGGAAGATCAGGCGGCGCGCGATTGCGATTTCGATTGCGCTGCAGAGCGCAGGACTAACAGCACTGGTGATCGCGCCGATGCTAGCGAAGCCGGCGGAAATCAGAATGACAAGCAGCGTGCCGATTCCGCCGTATCGAAGCAGTTCAGCGCAGAAAACACGGGTGGTGGCGAGCCGTCCCACGGACTTGAGACGATGCGTTGTGTGCCCCGGCGCCCATCTGGCGCCAATTACGGGACGCCTGATGAAAGACGAGCCTCCTGGACCGGTGGATGCCGGAATTGAAATTCCCGGAGCGCTCGAGCGATCTGCCGACGGACTGAGAATTTTCGACACCAGACGGCAGCCAGATGCTCCGCCTGACACAACTCATGAAAAGAAACGACTGGTCATGGGCCACATCGACCCGGCGCTGTTGACGCACCGCGTGGAACCAGCATTTCCGGCACTGGCCAAGCAGATTCGAAAGAGCGGGAAGGTAGAGCTGCATGCAGTGATTGCGATAGACGGAACGATTCAGTCGTTGCAGGTGGTGAGTGGCGATCCGATGTTTGTGCAATCGGCGCTGGATGCGGTGAGACAGTGGCGCTATACACCGACGAAATTGAATGGACAGCCAGTCGAGGTGGATACGTTCATCACCGTGGTCTACACACTGAATTCGCAGTGAGAAAACTTTGCTGAAGGGTCCCGTAACGCGGGGCCAGCGGGGAGTGCGCTCTACCGATAACAACGTTGCTCCGGCGAACGGTGCAAGGGCCTGTGGCGCGGAGATCAGGGTGCAAAACATGCGTCTTAACCCTGCTGCGTGCACCGGCCCTTTCTGCCTTGGCACCGGCAACCGAAGTAAAAGGCTAGCCGCTGATCAGGCGGAGCGAATCACTTCGGAACTCTACTGATACGGAAGGTGGGTTAGAAGTGGAAGACGACGCCGGTGGAGACGCGCAAGTTGTTCTGATTTTGTGCGCCGTTTCCGAATTCGTTGAAGTGAGTGAGCAGGTAGTCCACCTGAACCGGACGGAGCGAGAAATGGTGGGAGACTTTGACGTCCACGCCGCCACCGAGCGCCATCGCGAAGGAGTTATTGGAAGTGGAGAAGGCGAGGCCGTTGCTGCCGCCGATGTGCGCTACACCGAAAAGAACCTGGCCGAACGGTGTGAAGTGAGAATTGTGGCGATAGGAAACACGCGGACCGAACAGATATGTGGAGAGCGTGCCGTCCACGCCGGTGCCGAGAATGTCGTTGCTGTGGTAGCCGCCGAAATCAGCAACGCCGCTGAGCCAGCTGGTGGCGTTGTAAGCGATGGAAGCACTGCCTCCGTGAAGATTGAAGCCGTCCACACCGGAAGTTCCCGGATTGGCGCGGACGTAAGAATATCCGGCGAAGAGATCGAACTTGGGCACTTCCTGCGCAGATGCGGCGACGCTAAACAGTGAAGCGAATGCGAGCAAGCACACTACGACCTTCAACTTCATAAGCCCTCCAAATGGGTGTAATTGTTTGCGCGAGCGCGCGCTAGAAATGCGCGGCTACACGTGCGCGGCGCGCTTCAGGCAGGGAAGCGGCGATACGCAATTGTTTAATTGTGTTGTCATAAGAGATGCGGCGTTAGCGGGAGAAGTTGCAAGCGAAGCGGGGCGTAAAGTTTTTCTTTACAAAGATTTATGCCACGCGGAGGGGAACAGTTTTTCTCAAATTAATGGCTCGCCAGAGAAGCGAGCGATCTGTTCGCGCACATTATCGCGGAGGCGAACGACCTGGTGCCAGTCGGAAGAACTTGTTGCCTCTGAGTCCAGAATGACCGCAGGCGACAGCGTGATGGTGACGACAGTGGGGCGAGGAAGAATTGTGCCGTCGCGAAGAAAACGACGCGTGCCCGCGAGAGAAACGGGAACGATGGGAACGCCGGTAGAGACAGCGGTGTGAAAGGCGCCTAACTGGAAGGGGCGAACTCCTTCTTCGGGAACGAACGTGCCTTCGGGAAAAACGAAAACAGATTCGCCGCCGCGCAGAATGGACTCCATTTCTTCTACAGCTTCGCGGCGCGAATTCGAATCGGCGCGCACGAAGGAGAGATGCTTCATCTTGCGCAGGAAGGTGCCGATGAACGGCATGTCGTGCACTTCGCTTTTGGCAACGAAACGGTAGGGAGCCGAGAGCGCCCATGAGCGGAAGAACGTCAAAGAAGCTGGTGTGATTCGAAGCGTAGATTTTTGCGCCTGGCGTGTTCATGTGTTCTTTGCCGACAACGCGAACACGGATGCCAGCGAGGAAGAAGAGCAGCTTGACCGCGCCAGATGTATAGCGACCGGCGGCGTGGTGATCTTTGCAGAGTAGGACGCCGGCGCAAGCGGGAACAATCCAGACAGCGAATAGGAAGATGAAGTAGGCGCCGTACAGAATTTCCAGGCCGCGGCGAAGAGCGCGAGTGGTGTCGCGGAAAATATTTCTTGCGGTTCCGGCCGTGCCGAGACGGGCGATTTGCAGCCAAGCGGGAGACTTTTTGGCACTGAGAGTTCCGGCGATATAAAGCTGGCGTGTTTCTTCGCGGCGGAGTTTGCCGCTGGAAGTTTTAGGAATGCTACCGGGAGGGATAAGTTCGACGCGATCGGGCGGGAGGCCGAGGCCTGCGCAAATTTCTTGTGTGACCGACGCGGCGATCACCCTCCGGCGGGCGGGCTCGGATTCGCGCGATTCAGCGACGACTACAAGTTTTTCTGTGCCGCTGCCTCGGTCTTTCAGGCCGAAGGCCACGATGCAGCCCTTTCGAATGCCTTCGGCGCGGCTGGCGAGCTCTTCGACTTCGTGAGGATAGAGGTTGCGGCCACCTTTGATAATGATGTCCTTGACGCGGCCGGTGACGAAGATTTCGCCTTCGGCGCGATAGGCGCGGTCGCCGGAGTTCACCCAGGCGAATTCGCCGGTTGCTCGTTCGCCTTCCGGAAAGAGTTTTTGTGTGGCGGCGGGATTGTTGAAGTAACCGCTCGTCGCCGATGGACCGCGGAACCACAGGAAGCCTTCGTTGCGATCTTTGAGTTCGTTGCCGGAGTCGTCGACAATTCGAACTTCGTGGCGCGGGATAGGCATTCCGGAAGAAACAAAAGCAATCGCCGCGGGATCGTCGGGCGCAGGTTCGGCGCGGCCTTGCCCAGTGAAAGCTTCGCGATGCACCAGATCAACGCGCGGGCCACGATTCAACGGAGGAAAAGTGACGGCGAGCGAGGCTTCGGCAAGACCATAAACTGGAAGCTGGGCTTCGCGGCGGAAACCATATTTGGCGAAGCGTTGTTCGAATCGTTCGAGTGTTTCCGGATTGACTGGCTCGGCGCCATTGAGCGCGGCACGCCAGCTGCTGAGGTCGATACCTTCGATGTCCTTATCGGCGATTTTGCGGACGCAAAGTTCGTAAGCGAAGTTGGGCGCGGCGGTGATGGTACCGCGATGTTTGTGAAAGGCCCAAAGCCAGCGTTCAGGGCGCGTGAGAAACGCCAGCGGGGACATTACGCAAAGCGGCGTAGCGAAGTGGAGGAGCGAGAGCCACGCACCGATGAGCCCCATGTCGTGATAGAGCGGAAGCCAACTGATGCCGACATCTTCGGAAGTAAGTTGCACAGCTTCGCCGATGGAGCGAATGTTGGCGAGGAGATTGGCGTGCGTGAGCGTGACGCCCTTGGGATCCCCAGTCGAACCGGAAGTGTATTGCAACAGTGCGATGTCGCTGGACTTGCGCACACGAGCGCCGGTGAGATGAGCAGGCAGCGCGCCGGGGGCAGGTGGAGGTGCTTTGTCAGCAGCGTCGAGAAGCTTTTCCGCGTCAACGACGGAATCGAGCGAGCGAACACGCGGCTTGAGCAGTTTGGCAACGACTTCGGCGCGGCGGAACGTTAGAAGCATGCACACGCCAGCGTTGTTGAGGATGGCGGCCTGGCGGTCGGCGTATTCTTCGATGCGATCGGCGCGGAAAGGAGGGTAGATCGGCACGGGAATCGCGCCAGCTAGTAAGATCCCTGCGTAGGAAACGAAGAACGCGCGGGAAGTTGGCAGCATTAAGGAGACGCGACCGCCCGGTGGAACACCACGACGCGCCAACTCGGCGGCGCAGCGCTGTGAGGCCGCGTAAAGGTCGCCGAAGGTCAGCGTGTGCGTTTTATCGCCGGACTCGGAATCCTCCGTGATGTGGAGATGAGCGCGTTCGGCGTCGTGTTGCGCTCGGTACCGAAGAACATCAATGAGCGTCTGCGCCGCAAAAACGCCTCCGTCGGCGGTACGACGATGAAGTGTTTGCACCGTGGCCGAAGCGCGCAGCCCGGAAGTGGATTCGAGAAGCGAAGTGGAAGAGGGTGCGGCAAGGACGGCGGCAGTTAAATCTTCCGGAGTATTCACCTCGGCCGCGACGCGATCGGGAAGGCGTACGCCAAACTCCGTTTCGAGGCGGGTCAGCAATTCGACGCGCTCGAGACTGCCTAGACCGAGCTCTCGATCAAGATGCGACTTGGGCCCCAGCATGGGCAATGCGCCTTCGCTGCCCAGCTCAGTCAGCAGTGCCCGCAAGACGTCCAGCACGCGTTCGCGCGCGGCCATCGGATCAATTTGCGTGCTGGGTGTGGCCACGGAACTCCAGTCGGAGAATCAGCGAGAAATTACCACGCGGTCCCGGGAATCGCCACGAAAGAACACCAATAGATTACCGTCGACCAAAACTGCGCGGGCCGTCAAGCGGACTTGCTTTCCACCTTAGCTGGTGCCTTGTCTGGCGGATAGTTGCGCGGCATAAGCGTCGTCGAAAGATCGACGCCAGAGAGGTCGGCGCCCGTTAGATCGGTTTCGCGTAGGATGGCGACGCCCATGTCCGCGCCGGAAAATCTAGCGCCGTTGACATTGGCCAGGCGGAAGTTGGTATTGCGCAGCAGAGCACGCTGGAAATTGGTGTTGGAAAGGTCGCACCGGAAAAACTCAATGCCACTGGCTTGAGCTCCTTCCAAGTTGGCTCCCGCCAGGCTGGCTTCCGTGAGGTCGGCGTTACGCAAATCGGCTTTGCGCAGATTGGCGCCGGAAAGATCGGCCGAACTGAGCCGTGCCTTGCGTAAGTCCGCCCCTTCCAGATTTGCGCCACGAAGAATGGCGCCGCTCAGATTAGCCGATGCAAGGTCTGCGCCACGAAGATTTGCGCCCGACAGATCGGCACGAGCGCTCCCGCCTTGGCCGGAAAAGAAGCGCTCGTGCGCTTCCAGAATTTCGCTGACGCGTTGGCCATTGTGGGTGATGCTCTTGGTCTTTTTCAGTCCCATAAAATCAGTAAATTTCCTCTTGTAGAGTGTTCCTTTATCTTACCGGAAGCGGCTAGGTGAGGGAACCAGAGGGCGCGCCCGCGCCCGGTTCGATTACCAGCGGCGGCGGGCTGCATCGGAGTAAGATTGAGGCATGGGTCGGACTTCTAGCGAGCTAATCGGCAGCGTAGGGACACGCGGCCTGCGTGTAGCCTTAGCTGCGACCTTGCTTGCATGTTGCTCGCTAGCAGCATCCGCGCAAGACCAGGACGACGAGATTGTGGCAACGCTGGCGGGCGGGCGCGTGATAATCCACGCCACACGCGAGAACGTCATTTTTATTGCGGTCAACGAGCCAATCGAAGTAGCGGGGTCGGTCCCGCCGCGCGTCGTTTCGCTGGACAGCCGACATATTGGGATTTTGTTTGGATCTTCGGAGTGGCGAATTCCCGCGGAACCGAACCCGATTCGCTTGGATAAGCAGCTTACGCGGATTGCCAATCAGGATCCGAAATACGCGGGCAGCTACAACGGAGATGCGGAGCCGGATCTAGAGACGATCGGCGTGGCTTTTCTGGAGAAGCTGACTCCGCTGGCGGCGCGGTTGCATCACAAACTGGATTTCCCCGCCGATCAGCCGCTTTTTGAGCTGGTGGTGGTCGGCTTTGGTCCGGCCGATTACGGTCCCGAGGTGTGGACGATGGAATACCGCATGACGCAGGAGATGATTTCTTCGCGCGGCGATTTCTGGCAGACCAAAGTGTTGCGTCCGCGATTTGAGCAGATTTACCCACCCGACAAAAAAGCGCCGAAGAAGTTGGTGGAGACCTGCTATCCGGGCGCATGCAAAGGGCCGACGTTGCAACAGCTCATTGAAGGAAACGAGCCGTCATTGGCGAGATTGAGCAGCTCCGATCCGAAGTGGGCGAAGGCCGTAGACCTGATTGCAAAGGGTCAAGCGCAGAAAGCGGTCACCCCGGATACCGCAGCATTCCTGCGCGCGGCGATTCCGTTGATCTACACGAATCGTCAATTCGTGATGGGGACATTCGAAGAGCAGCACGGGTTTGAGTGGGTGGTTCCTCCCGAAGAGCCGGTGGAACGCGCGAAGAAGGAAGAAGACAAAAACCGGCCACCGGAAGCGCCGACGCTGCGGCGGAGAGTGGATCCGCCTAAATAGTAGGGTGTCGCGGTTAGGCGGAGGCCGCCTTGGCTAGCCGCACAATCGAGTCGCCAGGACGAATGATGCCGCCTTCAATAACTCTACAGAGCATTCCACGCCTTCCATAGAGTTCGCGGCGCAGGCCCGCCCGGATTTTTTCGAGTTGAGCGCAGGGCGTGCAAACGGCGCTGACTTCGACTAGCGCTTCGCCGACTCGCAGCCGCTCGCCAGCAGCGAGGCCGTTCACGTTCAAGCCCGTAGTGGTGATGTTTTCTCGGATGATTCCGGCCTGTAACTCCATGGCGTCCAGTGTTTCTTGATCCACAATAAGTACCTGCCGCTTGCCGCCACCTGGCCGCGCATGAGCGCAGCCGACAAAGCCCAGATCGGACGCAGCCTCGGCAGCGAGGAGTTCTTCCATGGGAAGCCGGCGCTTGCGGGCACGGAACAGGTGAGCAACGGAAGGCACGATTCGTCATTCTCCGGCAGAAAACGCCCGACCGCTACCCGCACCGATGTCAGTGCGGTAGTGCATCCCATCGAAGCGAATCTGAGAAGTAGCGGCGTAGGCTTTAGAGAGAACGGTCGGTAAATCCGGGCCAGCTGCGGTGATTCCCAGCACTCGGCCTCCGCTGGTGAGAATTTCGTCGCCTTGACGCCGAGTGCCGGCGTGGAGAACTTTCACACCGGTATCATCACGTAAACCGGTTAAACCCTGAATGGCTTTGCCAGTCGAGAATTTGCCGGGATACCCCACCGAAGTCACGACAATACAAGAACTTGCGCCGGGCTTCCATTTCCAATCCGCTGGCTGGAACCGGCGTGTGGCCAGGTTGACCAGTGTTTCGGCCAGATCAAAATCC
>Ga0075434_100007610_pt1 | contig 10024 bp, 10 predicted proteins | sample RhiMethybrSRZTD3_FD_75298 | JGI IMG/M metagenome (GOLD analysis project Ga0075434, IMG submission 75298) | Populus rhizosphere microbial communities from Tennessee, USA - Rhizosphere MetaG P. TD hybrid SRZTD3 | ecosystem: Host-associated > Plants > Roots > Rhizosphere > Soil | place: USA...
TCCTCGGCCAGCCGCAGCCGCGGTGGCTCCAGGCGAAACGTCGGACTGCCGAGCATGCTGAGCGAACCATATGCCGCTCTGGGTCCGTGCGCGCGCGGCCGATTATCCTCACGACCCCGGCAGCTCGGCGATCTCGAACGAGTCGTTTGACCTCAATGGACAGCCATCGCCCCGGCGTCACCAACTTCGTCCACGTCGGTCTTGTCGTCGAGGACCTCGACGAGACAGTCCGGTTTCTTGCGCTGCTCGGCTTCGACTGCGGCGAGCCCGGGGTGTTCAGCGGCGAGTGGATCGATCGGATCATTGGTCTCGAGAACGTGACGGTTGAGATCGTGATGGCTCGCGCCCCGGACGGCAGCGACATGCTCGAGGTGGTGCGCTTCCGCTCGCCTTCCGCCGGGGCTCAAGAGCTGGCGCCGGCCGCGAACCGTCCTGGGCTCCGGCACGTCGCCTTCAAGGTCGACGACCTGCGCGGCGTCGTCGACCGCGTCCGAGAGGCCGGCTGGAAAACGGTCGGGGAGATCGTCGACTACGAGAACACCTTCCTCCTCTGCTACGTCCGCGGACCCGAAGGCCTGATCGTCGAACTCGCCGAGCGGCTCGACGGTGGTTGACTCGGTCGAGGCCGACCGTGTCAACGCAAAAAAAACATTCGGGTGAGCGAGAACTTTTCGGGGTGCCGCGGCGTCTTTGGAGGATGAAGCGCCATCTGACCAGAGCCGAGTACGCCGATATGTCTTCGGCAGGGAGAAGACCATGGAATCGGGATCGGATCAGCCGGGTACGACCAGTCGTCGTTCGTTCCTGCTCACCGGAGCCGCTGCGGGAGCCACAACTGCGGGCGCCGGGCTCCTCGCTAGAGGGGCGCCCGCCTTCGCCAAAAAGCCCGACACGGCCGACAAGGGTCACAAAGAGAGGGGCCGGCTGACCGAGGGCGACGCGGCGATTCTCAGATTCCTGGCGGCGGCCGAAATCCTCGAGACCGACCTATGGCAGCAATACAACGAGCTAGGCGGCGTCCAGGACTCCGAGGTCCCAGGCGGAAGCGGGAGCGCGGATTACGTCACTGCCCTGGAAGTGCTGGACGGGGACATGCCGCAGTACATCCACGACAACACCGAGGATGAGTTCACGCACTTCACGTTCATCAACGCCTACCTGGCGTCGAAGAACGCGGAGCCGGTCGACCTCGACCGTTTTCGCACCTTGGCGAGCAGCAAGGCAACGGGCGCGCAAGATATCGGCCGGCTCACCAACCTAATGCAGCTCACCGTGGACACCAGCTGGTGGACCAAGTACCGCAGCCGCACGGGGAACCCCGATCTCGGCGACTCGTTCCCGCCCGCGGTGCCGGGCTTGAGCTCGGGTCAGTTCCCGGCGATTCCCAGGGACGACAATGACCTCAAGCCCGCGGACCACATCCAGGCGATCGCCAACACGGCCGGGTTCCATTTTGCCTTCATCGAGCAGGGCGGCACCAGCCTCTACCCGTCGCTCGCGCAGCGGGTCACGAGCCTGGAGGTGTTGCGCATCCTGCTCAGCATCGGCCCGACCGAGGCGATGCACTTTCAGACCTGGCACGACAAGGCGGGCAACGCAAAGCCGCTGACCGATCCGACGAACGGGTTGGTCTTCCCGGACCTCAATTCTCCTCCTTTCGACGGAGAGGACTTCCAGACCAACCTGATCATGCCCGAGCCCACCGCGTTCTTGAAGCGAACATTCCCGGTCTGTTCGATCATTCGCCCGACGGAGACAAAGGGCGCTGCGATGGGCGCGCTCAAGGCCTTGACGGCCAACGGGCTGTTCATCGGTCAAACGCAGGAGTTCTTCGACGTCCTGCAAGATTTGGCAGAGGACGCGGATGCCGCGAGGAAGGAGTCGTGATTACCGACGGACTTCTGAGCCCAACCCACCTTCTGGTGATCCTGATCGTTGCGCTGCTCGTCTTTGGGCCGAAGCGGCTGCCCGAACTCGGAAAGTCGCTCGGGAGCGGCATGCGCGGCTTCAGGGACGCCGTCTCGGGCGGGCACGACGAGGACGAGCCGGCTCAACTCGAGCCCGCGGTCTCCAAGCGCCCCTCGGGTGGCGAACACACGGCCGACGCGACAGCGAAGACGACCAACAGTTCGGGCGTCGGCTAAGAGCGCTTTACGAGTCAGTAAAGGAGACGAGGCGCTCGCGCGTGTCAGGCACGAGCCTGCTGCTGGCCGGCGTCTCCACTTTGTCCACGGCGAAGAGGCGCCATTCGCCCGGAACGCCCTTCAGTTCACGGGTACCGCGATCGCTGAACGAGATGCCAGAACCGACGACGAGGTCCTTGACGGTGCTCGAAACGAGGACCTCGTTCGCGCTCGCGAGCGATTCGATCCGCGCGCCGATGTTTACGGCCATGCCGCCTACGTCGTCGCCCACGAGCTCGCATTCCCCGGTGTGGAGGCCGGCCCGCACTTCGATGCCCAGCATCCCCACCTGGTCGGCGATCGCGCGCGCACAGCGGATCGCGCGCGCGGGTCCGTCGAACGTGGCGAGGAAGCCGTCGCCCATGGTCTTCACCTCGCGGCCCCGGTGGCGCTCGAGCTCGGATCGAACCAGCTCGTCGTGGCCGGCTATGAGCTCACGCCAGCGCGCGTCGCCAAGGGCCGCCGCGCGTTCCGTGGACGCGACGACGTCGGTGAACATCACGGTGGTGAGGATGCGATCGGCGGAAGGCGCATGGCGGGCGCCCGTGAGGAACTCCTCGATCTCCTCGGCATAACCCTCCCCTTCCCCGTAGAAGGGAATGTGATCTGCTCCCGGAAGCACGATCAGCCGCGCGCCGGGAATGTGATCCGCGAGGTAGCGAGCCTGCTCGACCGGCACGAACTCCTCCGCGCGGTGAAGCACCAACGTCGGCACGCGGATGCTGGGCAGGACGTCCCGGACGTCGGTCTCGATAACCATGCTGAGCAGCGTGCGCGTCATCTGCGGCGTGGCGGCCGAGCGCTCGAAGATCCCGCGTCCGATGCGATCGCGCTCGCTGTCGGCGCTGGGCGCGAACACCCCGAGCGTGCGGCCTTCGCCCCAATGCTCGGTCAAATTGAGGACGCGCTGGAATTCATCCACCCAACGCTGCCCGGCCGGGTTGTCGTCCGGATCGAGAGTTCCGGTCGCGAAGGTGCCGCAGAGGATCAGTGCGTGCGTTCGCTCAGGGTAGGTCGCCGCGAACAATGCGCTCATCGCCCCGCCCTCTGACAATCCGAGCAGTGCGGCGCGCTCCGAGCCGGCCGCGTCCATCACGGCGCGCACGTCGTCCATCCGGTCCTCGAGCGGCGCCGGCGCAGCTACAGGGTCAGAAAGCCCCGTGCCACGCTTGTCGAAGAGAATCAGCCGCGAGAAGGAGGCGAGCCTGTTGAGGAAGCGCGCAATCCGCGGGTCCGCCCACTGAAGGTCCAGGTGCGAGATGAAGCCGGGTACGAACACCAGGTCTAACGGCCCGTCGCCGACGACCTGGTAGGCGATGTTGATCTCTCCGCTCTTCGCGTAGTGCGTCTCCGGAGGCATGGCCGCATGCACGATACCCCGATGGTCCCGTGCAGCGGCCGCCCTCGATTCGAGATCAGCGATATCGGCCATCCTTGACACTCGTGACGCCGCAATCGAACGAGGCGTTGGATGGGCGGTGGTCCGTAGTGGTGGCCTACGCTTCGGTTGTCGCAGTCACGCAGATGCTGTGGTTGACGTTCGCGCCTATCGACACCGACGTCGCGCGCGACTTCGACGTCTCAAAGACCGCCGTGGGATGGCTCGCTCTGGTGTTCCCGCTCTTCTATGTGCTGCTCGCGCTGCCAGCCGGTGTCGCGCTCGATCGGTGGTTCCGTAGCTCCCTCGCCGCCGGCGCCACGCTAACCGCAGCAGGGTCGGTCCTGCGCCTGGTCTCGCAGACGTTCGCCTGGGCACTCGCAGGTCAGGTGGTGATCGCTGTAGCCCAGCCCCTGGTGCTAAATGCGATGACCAAGACCGCAACCGGATACCTGCCCGAGCGCGAGCGCCCGACCGGGATTGCGGTCGCGTCGGCCGGACAGTTCCTCGGCGCGGCGGTTGGATTGGCCATGGGTCCCCTGCTCGCGGGCAAGCACGACCTTGGACCACTACTTCCGTTACAAGCCGCGCTGTCGCTGCTGGCTGTGCTCGCGCTGGTGATCGCGCTGCGTCGCCGGCCGGTGGTGGCCGGCCCGCCAGCGGCGGTGGGCATGGCGGAGCTTCGTTCAGTCTGGAACATCACACTGATACGGCGTCTCGCCCAACTGGCGTTCGTCGGGTTTGGCGTGTTCGTTGCAGTCAGCACCTGGCTGCAACCGATCCTCGACCACGACGACATCTCGTCCGCGGCGGCTGGAGCGATGCTGGCAGCAATGCTCTTGGCCGGAACCGCCGGGTGCGCAATCCTGCCACCGATGATCGCCCGGGCGTCGCGTGAGCGCGCATACCTGATGTTCGTGCTGGTGTGGGTATGCGCGGGCTTCGCCTTGCTGGCCGTCGTGCACTCGCGGATCGCCGGCGACTTTGTGCTGGTCATCGCGATCGGCTTTGTGCTGTTGGCGGCGTTCCCAATCCTCCTCGAGCTCGCCGAGCGGCGGATGGGAACCTCCGGGGGCGTCGCGACGGGGATCCTCCTGCTCGCAGGCAACGCCGGCGGGTTGCTGGTCGCGGTACTGGTCGGTGCGCTCGCCGACCAGCCGAGCCTCGCGTTCGCCGTGCTCGCGGCCTGCGCGCTGGGCGGCCTTCCAGCGGCGCGGAGGGTTCAGCCTTCCCCGGGATGAGGGGCACGAGCGTCACCCGCCTCTGCGGCGGCGCGTTCGCGGCAGGCCGAAGAGCGGGAAGACGCTGCTGTCGGCGAACCAGGTCATCGCGGAGATCTGGTCGCCCTCGAGCGTAAGGACGAGCAGTCCGTACGGCCGCGCGATCTCGGTCTGGGGGGACGGGAAGTAGCAACCGAAGGCGGGCTGCCGATTGGCGCGCGTCGGCACGAGCCGCAGCGGCGCGCCGCGGCGGCCGGCGCGGTCGTTCAGGAAGGCGCCGATCGCGGCCCGGCCCTGGTACTCGTACGACTCGGGTGGCATCGTCAGCCAGGCGTCGTCGGTCAGCAGGGCGACGACGCCGTCGATGTCGCCCTCCTCGAAGGCGTCTGCGAGGCGGCCGACGATGTCGCGCTCGCGCTTGGAGTTCGGGAGCGGGCCCCGTTCGCGCCCGGTCGCGGGCAAACGGGTCTCGAACGCGGCGCGTGCGCGGCGTAGCAGGCTGTTGACTGAGGCCTCGCTTGTCTCGAGCACCTCGGCGGCCTCTGCGGCGCGGAAGCCGAGCACGTCGCGCAGCACGAGCACCGCGCGTTGCTGCGGCGGGAGATGCTGAAGGCCGGCGATGAACGCCAGCGCGATCGCCTCTTTGGCCTCGTAGCGCGCGTCGGGTCCGGGGGCGTCGTCGGAGACGCCCTCGAGCAGGACGTCCGGGAAGGGCTCGAGCCAGATCGGCTCTGCCCGGCGCGTCGGCTCGGGCACCTCGGTCATCCGTTGCAGGTCTTCCCGGCGGTGCCGGCTCGCACGGAGGGCATCCAGCGAGCGGTTGGTAGCGATCCGGTACAGCCAGGCACGGACCGACGCGCGTCCCTCGAACCGCTCGAGGCCGCGCCACGCGGCGAGCAGCGTCTCTTGGAGCAGGTCCTCGGCATCCTGCGCCGAGCCGACGATCCGATAGATATGGAGTTGGAGCTCACGCCGGTAGGGGTCGGTCAGCTCACGAAACGCGGCCTCATCGCCGGCGCGCGCGCGGGCGAGGGTCTGCTCGGTCACGCTCGCATCCTCGCATGGACTCTTCCTTTCGCCGGCATCACAAGTACTGACGTCGGGGCGGCTCGAAATTGACCGCTCAATTTCCCGTCGCGCCGGACGCCTCAACAAACGCAGCAAGTAACAGTCCAGTGAAAGGAAGAACCGAGATGGGAAAGATCGTGGTCAGCGAGAACGTCTCGCTCGACGGAGTCGTGCAGGACCCGACCGGTGAGGAGGGCTTCAAGCACGGCGGCTGGTTCGAGCAGATCGGGGACAAGGACCGCGAGCAGTGGGCCAAGGTCGGCTTGGACGAGGCGCTGGGCGCCGATGCCCTGCTGTTGGGTCGGCGGAGCTACGAGTTCCTCGCAGCGCGGTGGCCATCCCGGAGCGGCGAGTGGGCGGACAAGTTGAACAGCCTGCCCAAGTACGTGGTCTCCTCCACTCTCGTAGATCCCGACTGGAACAACTCGACGGTACTGAAGGGCGAGGTGGTGGGCGAGGTCTCGAAGCTGAAGCATGAGATACAGGGGGAGATCGTCGTCGCCGCCAGCCGTCAGCTTGTGCACACGCTGATGGAGCACGACCTAGTCGACGAGCTGCGGCTGATGATCTACCCGGTCGTGCTCGGGGTAGGCGAGCGCCTCTTCGGGGAGACCAGCGACAAGAAACCCATACGCCTCCTCGACTCCCATACCGTCGGTGACAGCCTCGCCTACCTCACTTACGAGCTCGTCCGGGAGGCCTAGCTCCTGTTCGCTCAGAGAACCAGGAACGCCTCCTACTGCGAGGCGACAGCGTTGCCCGTACGACGACTTCGCGGCGAGCGCTCGGCGATCAAGCCACCCCAGTCGGCGTCTTCAATTTGTGCCGGCGGGGTCGTCTCCAGGAAGTCCCGAAGCACCGCGGCGAGCCCCTCGGGATCCTCCAGGTGTGGGAAGTGGGCGGCGCGCGGGAGGATCTCGAAGCGGCTGCCCGGGACGGCTTCGTGCGTATGGCGCCCGTGCGAGACCGGAATGGTGTGGTCGCGCCCTCCCCAGACGATCAGGGTTGGCATTGCACTCAATAGGTAGAGCCGATCCCGCGCGCTGACACGCTGCCCCCGGACGTCGATCACCGCGCGCAGCGTCTGCAGAAAGGCCTCACGGGCGCCGGGCTCTTTGAGCGGCTCCAGCGCCCGCGCGACAGCTCGCAGGTAAACGCCCTTGCCCGAGCCGCGCTGCTGTAGCCGCTGGCTGGTGTTCAGGAGAGCCGCCAACACGCGCGGTCGAGTAACCAGCGCGAGCAGCACGGCTGCGCCGGGCATGGCTGCGCCGCGAAGCAATGGGCTCACCTCGTGACCAAGCCCGCCGCTCGAGACAAGGACGAGGCGCTCGGTGCGTTGAGGGAATTGGTAGAAGAACTGCATCGCCACCCCGCCGCCCAGCGAGTGGCCCACGACGGTTGCTTTTTCGATCCCGATCGCGGTGAGCAGGTCGCGGATGCTGGCCGCATGCGCACCGAGCGAGTAGTCGCCGCGGGGTGTGGCGGAGTCGCCGTGGCCGATCAGGTCGGGGGCGATCACCGTGTAGGTGTCGGCTAGGCGAAGCGCCACGGACTCCCAGTGGCGCGACGAGTTCACCATCCCGTGGATCAGCACCACGGGCGGGCCGCTCCCAGCGATTCGGTAGATCACGCGGTGCCCGTGGAGCTCGATCTGCCAGGCGTCGAACTCGCCCACGAGCGAGGGCAGCGGCGCCGGCCGAGCGTCCACATCCACGCTGACCCTTCCGTCGGCTCCCGGCTCGATTGCGTTCAACTCTTCACCTCGCGGTCGCACCCTACGCGCATGAGGCTCTGAGAGGTGGCCTGCCCCGGTGAATGCAACTTGGGCGTCAGATGGCCTTTCGGCTGTGAGCGTCTTGCTCCGAGAGACGTCTGGGCCGGCGCCTGGCAACCGGGTCTGCGCCCGCGTTCCAAGCCGGGAGCAAGTAGGCTCGCCGGGGTGATCAAGCTCGTCTTCAGCTTGCGTCGGCGACCGGAGATGTCGCGCGAGGAGTTTCAGGCCTACTGGCGCGATCAGCATGCGCCGCTTGTCTCGCGTCTCGCGCCGACACTCCGAATTCGCCGCTACGTCCAGACGCATGCCCGCTCATCTGAACTGGCGGCCGCGCAGAGCGCCGCACGGGGCAGCGAACCCGACGTCTACGACGGGCAAGCCGAGCTCTGGTGGGACACCATGGAGGACGTCATCGCCGCCGCCGCCACCCCGGCCGGTCAGCAGGCCGCCATCGAGCTCCTGGAGGATGAGCGGCGCTTCATCGACCTCGAACGCTCGCCGCTGTGGATCGGCGAGGAGCACACGGTCATCGACTCGACCTGACGGGGCCGGGTTCCTTCTCGAGCAGCAGCTTCAGCCTCCGAAGCGATCGCGCCGTCTCTCTTTGAGCGCGTGAGCGGTCGACAGGCCGCCCCGTCGCCCGAGCTACGAGTGGCCGGCGCGTCCGGGTGTTCGCGGTGTTGGGGGCTCGGCGGCCTCAGGATCGCTCGGCATGGCCCAGCGTGCGGGAATGTCGCCCGCGCTTACGCTTCCGGCAAATCAGGCCGATGCATGAAGATAGGGATGGCTCCAGGACCAGCCGAGAAGAGCGAGTCGGGAGTGAAGACTGTCGTTTGGACCGATGGCAGCTGCAACGCGAACGGGATGCAGGGGCGTGGCGGTTGGGCCGTGCTGATCGAGCAGGCGGGGACCGTCCGTGAGTTTTTTGGCAGCGCGTCTGACACGACGCACAACCGCATGGAGCTCACCGCGATCTGCGAGGCGCTCGAGAGGCTGACTGGTCCCATCGAGGTCCGCACTGACAGCACCTACGTCGAGAAGTGCTTCAACCAGAACTGGCACGAGCGGTGGTTGCGCGATGGCTCCTGGAAGGGATCGAACGGCCCGGTCAAGAACCGAGACCTCTGGGAGCGGTTGTTCGGTTTGAAATGGGACGGAAAGCGAGACGTGACCTTCGTGTGGATCAAGGGCCACGCGGGCGATCCGAACAACCACCGGGTCGACCGGCTCGCCCGAGCGGCGGCACTCTCGGCCGGCTGAGTCCGCGCTCGATGTGGAGGTGACGTACGCGGCCTGCTTCGCCGGGTCGCTCTGCTACTGGCACGGGGCAGACCGGGGTTCGGACCAGGGTCTTCACTGGCGCGAGGCGCGGGGGAGACGAGCAGGCTTGGTGGCGTCACCAAACGAGGAGACCCCACATGTCTGTCACGACCGAGACGGCGGGCGCCACGGCGATTCGCCCCTTCCACGTTGACGTTCCGGACGAGGCATTGGAGGACCTGCGCCATCGCCTCGCCGCGATCCGGTGGCCCACTAAGGAGCTGGTCGACGATCGCTCGCAGGGCGTGCAGCTGGCGACGATCCAGGACCTCGTCCGATACTGGGCGACCGATTACGACTGGCGCCGGTGCGAGGCGAGGCTGAACGCGCTGCCGCAGTTCAAGACCGAGATCGACGGGGTGGACGTCCACTTCATCCACGTGAAGTCGGGGCACGAGGACGCGTTGCCACTGATCATGACCCACGGGTGGCCCGGCTCGGTGATCGAGCTGCTCGAGACCGTGGGCCCGCTGACTGACCCGACCGCGCACGGCGGACGTGCCGAGGATGCGTTCCACCTGGTGCTGCCTTCCGTCCCCGGGTACGGCTTCTCGGCTGAGCCCGCCGAGCTCGGCTGGTACGCCGGCCGCGTCGCGGAGGCGTGGGGGAAGCTGATGCCCCGCCTTGGCTACACGCGCTACGTCGCGCAGGGCGGCGACGTGGGCGCCGCCGTCACCGACGCGATGGGCCGTCAGGCGCCCGAGGGGCTGATCGGCATCCATACGAACCTGTTCGTGCCCGGGCTGGCGGGCGGCGCATTCCCAAAGGAAACCGAGGAGGAGCGCGCGGCTGCCGAGGCGGGGGCCACGTTCAGGGCGACCGGCTTTGGCTACTTCCTCGAGCAGGCCACGCGGCCGCAGACGATCGGCTACGCCCTGCTGGATTCACCGGTCGCCCTGGCGGCCTGGATGCTCGACCACGACACCGACAGCTACTACAAGATCTCCCGCGCCTTCGTCGACCGGCAGCCTGTGGGCGGTCTGACCCGAGACCACATCCTCGACAACATCACCACCTACTGGCTGACCGGGACCGGAGCCTCGGCGGCCCGCTCGTACTGGGAGAGCGGACAAGCCACAGC